>JACCDR010847850.1_pt1 | contig 25963 bp, 20 predicted proteins | sample 7446431 | NCBI WGS metagenome assembly JACCDR01 (sample SAMN15323443, study PRJNA562643) | freshwater metagenome | isolation source: river surface water | place: USA:Blue River Watershed | collected 2017-08-17 | reverse complement strand
TTCTTTTTTTCTCTTTTCTTTGAAGATGGCATTGAATCGTTGTTTTTTTACTGTTTGTGCACAACAAAGATTCAACTTTTTTTAATACCTTTTCTGCTCTCCTACTATTTTAAGACAGCTTCTAAGAAACATAGGTTAGATAGGTAAAACATGTTTAAGTTCATAAGTGGGTAAACATAGCCATCTACTATCCAAACTATAAATAATCTACTTGAGTCTGTCTCTAATTTAGACCCACAGCATAGACATACCTATATAGTAGATGGTATACTTGAAAAAGCAACAGTCATCAAAAAAAACTTCGCTATGTGATAGATGCCCAAAACAGGCAAATTCCATACAAGGACAAAAAAGAAATTAAACGAAATCAGAATGAATACAGAAGAAAAAAAGCGGCATGGCACGCAATCATACTCCTTTCTTGAGGTCCTGAGAAACCCATATGAAAGAATAGACTACGCCCATCAGCCTGTTCTTCTCATATCGAAATTTCTCAGGTTTCAAGAAAAAGAGACAGACTAACGCAAAAATCGTTAGTGATATATGATATGTCGGTTACAAACCGTGTGTTATTTCGTCATCTATACAGTCAGTAATATTAGGGAGTAAAGCTATACAACCCAGTCAAAATATCCAATCATTTAGCTGTACTTTTCTCCCCTCCTAACTGAAAAAAAATAGCTACCTTCTACCTGAGTAAAGGCGTACCTTACATCTTTTTCACATAGGCAAAACAAACCCTAAAGTAATCTTTTTTCTGATACTCGTATACAGGATTGCATATCCGATCAGGCACCATGTACCCAACGCTTACACAGGCACACACATCAGATACAACCTTGTACAAAGCATGTGCACGCCTGTACAAAGCATGTACACGCCTGTAAAAAGCATGTGCACGTCTGCACAAAGCATGTGCACGCCTGTACAAAGCATATGCACGCCTGTACAAAGCATGTACACGCCTGTACAAAGCATGTACACGCCTGTACAAAGCATGTACACGCCTGTACAAAGCATGTGTACCTAACACGATAGATAGTATTTCATTGTATGTACAATAATTTTCATGTTTCACCTTTTAACGTTATTTTTTTATGCCTAGTAACAAAAATCGTCGTCGTCCTCCCCATGTTTTACAGGAAAATGTAGATGCCTACAACTCGTTGCAGAGTATGGAAGGCTACAAGCCTACCAAAGAAGAACTCAGCGTACCTGAGCTAAAAAAACTCTATGAACAAATGCTGACCCAGCAAGCCATCGAAACCCAGAAGGAAGTAGAGTTTAGAACAGCTAAAGACAAAGCTATTGTATCGGAACTAGCCTTCCATGAAGCCATCCGGAGTAGTAAACAACAGGTTATTGCCTTGTTTGGGGATGATTCCAATGAAGTAGAGGCAGTAGGATTGAAAAAGAAATCAGCCCGCAAACGTACCTCATCCAAAGCGAAACTGGTAAAAGTATAAGTCAGACCGTTTTTTAGCAATGGGAATGAATAAATTTATCCCGTTCAAAGTATATACACCCAAAGGCACAACCCTGTGTGCCTTTGGGTGTATATACTTTGAATAAACGGAGATAGATAAGAGACAAGACTAAGAAGCCTGAAAGGGCAACATCCATCAGCACAGGGTGAAGCCCTGTGAGCCTGAGAGGAATCATTTACCCCTAACATAAACGACTACACCTAAAGTATAATGCTTTATGTGTAATCGTTTATGAAAGAAGCATCCGAAGGATAGGTGAATAGCCTACTTGCTTAATTAATCATGGCGGAATTCTGTTTTAGTAGCTATCCAACATCCACCACACATCAATGGTTGCTGTACGCTGGCAGTCGTCCGGGGGTATAGGGCATGGCTTTTTGCTCCAGTTGCTTTTCAAGCGTAGCTAATTCTGCGGCTATCTGCTTGACTTCCGTATACACTTCTCCAAACTTCATTTTGGCATTTTGCAAGGATTCTGTATAAGCTCCACTTTGCTGGGCAGTGACATTAAAGGCTCCATAGGCTAGTCCATCAATGGTACTCATGATACCTGGTAATGTTTCAAACTCGCGGGAAGCCAGACTTCTGTCGCCATGCATACGCAGGGTAACGGTATGCAATCGGTTTTTGAGCTTGTGTACATCATTGTTCAGATCTACGCCTAAGTCTGTGCTTTGCAACAGGGCTTTTTCGATGTATTTCAGGCGTTCAGACATTTCACCTATATACGCATCCGTTCCCCCCACCACTCGACGCAACCCGGCCAGTTCCTTGTTGAAGTTCTCTACGGCGGCTACATCCTGCACAGGAATTGAACTCATGCCCAATGACTTGAGCTTGAACGATACGGGATTACCGATCTTTCGGACTTCTTCATTTTCTTTGTTGCTTACTTCATACAACTGTGCCGTATATTCGCCGGGCATGGCAAAATAGCCTTTGTCGTCGTCTTCGTATGGATTGTCTGGGTTGGGAGTATAGAACGAGACAGGTGTGGTAGCAGCATACCGTCCGTCCCAGACCAGGGTATGCATGCCTTTTTTGGCTTCTGCTTTTAATTTCCGAACTAGGTTTCCGTTTTTGTCAGTAATGACACATACCACAAAGGCTTTGGCCTCATTGTCTTCCAGGCGAATGGAATCGGCACTTGGGTAAAATACATCCAGTCCTTTTTCCATGCGTTGTTTTTCTTTCTCTTTCCGAATGTCTTTCAGGGTTTTATATTCCTTTTTCAGGTAGTAATAAATTGTTGACCCGATAGCTGGATTGGGTGCTGTATAGTAGCTGGCTCCCTGAAACGATTTGCCCGTATGGCCCAGCGGCGTAGCAGGTATGTAGAGAAAGGCATCTTTGACAGCAAACAGCGTAGCTTCGTTCTCAAAATCTTCTTTTTTCACTCGCTGCAACAGGCTGTAGTCATCTAATACAAAGAATCCTTTTCCGAAGCTGGCCAGTACCAGGTCATTTTCCCGTTTCTGAATAGCCATATCCCGTACACAAATGGTAGGCATGCCGCCTTTGATCTGCATCCAGTTTTTGCCCCCGTTCAAGGTAAAGTACACGCCAAATTCTGTTCCGACAAACAGTAGGTCTGGGTTCACATGGTCTTCGGCCAAGCAGTACGCCGAGCCTCTGACAGGTAGGTTGGCACTGATAGAAGTCCAGGTTTTGCCTTTGTCGGTACTTTTCATCACGTACGGCTTAAAGTCGCCCGCCCGGTGGTTGTTAAGAATGGCATAGACCAGATTTTCGGTGTGTTGCGAGGCAATGATGTTTTGGATGGGTGTCTGGGTAGGGATGCCGGGAATGCCATCTTTTTTGTTCCAGGTAGTACCGCCGTCTTCGGTGGTCTGCAAGAGGCCATCGTCTGTGCCTACATACAACAACTTTTCGTTTTTGGGTGATTCGCAAAACGCCGTGATGTTGCCATAAATAGAGGTAGATTGATTCTTCGCTACGGCATCCATGCTCCAGACTTTGCCCATCACCTTGAGTTTGTTACGGTCTATTTGTTTGGTCAGATCGGGGCTAATGACTTTCCAGCTTCCCCCTCTGTCGTCGCTGCGAAACAGTTTATTGGCAGCAAAATAGATGCGTTTATGGTCAAAGTTACTGATAGCCAGTGGAGCATCCCAGTTCCAGCGGTAGGCAGGTTCTCCAGCTTTTTCCTGAGGTTGGATGTGAAGTTTCTCTCCCGTTTTTTTATCAAACCGTACCAGTCCACCATATTGAGATTGGGCATAGATAATATTGGGATCGGTCGGATCTACCTGCGACTCAAACCCGTCTCCTCCACAGGTAATAAACCAGTCGGCATTGGTAATGCCCGATGCGTTGAGGGTACGTGAGGGCCCGCCAAGACTGCTGTTATCTTGTGTACCGCCATAAATGTTGTAAAAAGGCAAGGCATTGTCTAGGGCCACACGATAAAACTGCGTGATAGGCAGGTTGGCTTTGAACTGCCAGGTAGCGGCATTGTCGTAGGTTTCGTAGAGTCCGCCGTCACAGCCCATCATCATGTGGCGGGTATTGTGGGGGTCAATGTACAAGGCATGGTTGTCTACATGTTTGTTTTTTTCGCCCAGACCTTTGAATGTCGCTCCACCATTGGTAGAAACCTGTGCCCAAGTATCTAAGCTGTATACCTTGTCTATATTGACTGGATCAGCAATGATTTCCTGGTAGTAATTGCCAGTGGTAGACCACGAACTTCTTTTTTCCCAGCTGGCTCCCCGATCTATGCTTTTGTAAAAACCTTTGTTTTCACCTTCTCCTTCAATAATGGCATACAACACATCGGTATTAACAGGCGAAATAGCTAACCCAATACGTCCCATTTCTCCCGCAGGCAGACCTTTGGTGAGTTTGTCCCAGGAAGTTCCTCCATCAGTACTTTTGTAGATAGCCGATTCAGGTCCACCAGAAATATACGTCCATTCTGCCCGGCGACGTTGGTGGGCACAGGCATAGAGGATTTCTGGATGGTTTTTGTCTAGTTGAATGTCACTAAACCCAGTGTTTTCGCTGACAAAAAGGACTTGTTTCCAGGTTTTGCCACCATCGGTAGTTTTATAGATTCCTCTTTCACCTCCTGCACTCCACAATGGGCCATAGGCCGCTACATACACCACATTGCTGTTGGTAGGATCTACCACGATTTCACCAATGTGTTCACTGGTTTTCAGGCCCATGTTTTTCCACGACTTTCCGCCGTCTTCACTTTTGTAGACACCATCGCCATAGGCTACACTACGCTGGTTGTTATTTTCTCCAGTCCCTAGCCACAAGGTATTTTCATTATTGGGATCGAGGGTAATACAGGCCGTAGAATACGAGGCTTCCGAATCAAATATGGGTTCGAAAGTAGTGCCGTTATTTGTAGTTTTGTACGCACCACCACTGGCTACAGCCAGGTAGTAGGTAGACGTATTCCGGGGATTGACTTCAATATCCACGATCCGCCCCGACACAACCGCAGGCCCAACGTTTCTGAATTTGAGGTGACTAAAGGTGGCCTCGTTGTCTATAACAGCCTTTGGGGCAGTTTTGATGTCTGTAGGCTTATCTTTTTTCTGGGCAAACGTGGGTGTAGTCACACACGCCAGCCCAATCAAGGCTAGTACGAAAGTTTGTTGCATGAATAAGTGGTTTAAAATGGCTTTTACGGCTCTAATATCTATATTTCTATACTGTCTTGCAACAGAAATGGGTTGAATGGAGGAGAGAGATAAGGCGGCCCTTGCCTTTTTTAGCAGATGTAAGCCTAAAAATCTACCTTTGCCAGATTTGCTCCCACACCTACTGAAAAAATGACAGCTCAAATGGGAGTCCAGATGTAGAGGCAGCTAAAAAAAGTGACCCGCAAGCGTGGATCAAATCAACATTTAAGCAGAGATATACCAGATAAACTATCCAATTTCCCAGGTCGCCGCCCAGCAAGGCAGCCGCATAAAACGCCAGAATATACTGTCCGAATATTCCGGCACTGATCCAGACAGTAGCCACCAGCAAAATGCCCCCGTTTGGATGTAATCCACGTAATACCCTTGGTGGGGCTGTCGCCCTTTCTTTGCACACAGCCAGACCTGATTATTCAGTAGAAAAATATTGTTTATTTTATGCAAAAAGTTTGCTAAACTACTATTTCATGTATATTTGCGGTTAGCAAATCGGCCGTCTTTTTGTCCGCACCCATATAAATGTGCAGGTGCATAGTTCCGTAAAGACCCGTCTGTAAGCTATTTTTATATTTATTTTTTTAATCTATGCCTCAGATAATCTTCTGACATACAGTCTATTACTCATGAAAAAAATATGGATACTTTCTGTACTCCTGTCTGGAGTACTCTGTGCTGCTTATTCCCAAGCGTCTATAAGCGGCCTCACCAACAATGTGACTACCATCACCGAGGACAGCACCCAACGCACCATCCTGTATGTGTACCGGGAAGGGCGTTTTGTAGGAGCGGCTATAGGCTATGACCTCTATGTAGGCGACCAACTGGTAGGCCGGGTAAAAAACAATTCAAAATTTGAAGTTGTACTTCCCAAAACAGACAAAGTAGAAGTCTGGGCAAAAACCGAGTCCAAAGATGCCGTCATGCTGGAAATAAAACCTGGCGAAAAATACTACCTCAAATGCAGTCTGAAAATGGGCATTGCTGTAGGAAGGCCCGATCTGACGCTTGTCGATAGTCGTCAGGGCGAAGCAGACTACGCAAAAGTAAAAAGCAGCAAGAAATAGTCTCAGCTTGCTGTATTTCTATCCATCTCTGTTTTTATATATCCTTAATCATATGAATAGTCGTTTTTTTTCCGGTTTGCATCTGCAAGCCCTTTTGTGTCTGATCGTAGCTACCCCATGTGTGGCTCAAGTGCCAGCAGAGTCCATCTCCTCTTCGGTAGCAGAACCGATGAAGGCTTCGAATGTTTTTTCAGGCCTCCTTCCTGAACGTATACAGACACACGCCGACGTATCGGCTCAGATACATACGCTGGACAGCCTTCGGCCAGAGGAAAAAAAAAGCAAACCCCGGCCTGAACAGATTCATTATATTTCCTTTGGGGTGCCAATCGCCTATTTTAATGCAAAGACACCTCCAGGCATACATGGCACACGCACCAGTCCCTACGAGCGGGATGTAAGAGCCAGCTTTTTCATAAGTTATGAGTACCGGATCTCTGTAGCCAAAGGCGTGTTTCTGGGCATAGGTGCCACCTGTGCCGGCAGAGGAGCTGCCTATAGGGCTAAAAATGATCAGATTGTGGTAACCACTACGCAAAGCAATGGGTCAACCAGTACATCCGCTGGCTATGATCGGTGGCGGTACCGACTGGGCTGTTTTGAGACACCCCTGAAAGTAGGCCTTGCCCTCACCAAACCCGATGCACGTACCAAGTGCCACATAATCACAGGCGTAACACCCATGTTTACGGTGGTTTCCAAGCTCCGGTCTAACTACTATGTATCCAAAAATGCCAGTGGCGAATTGAAAGAAAAATGGCGTAACGAGGATGTGAATATAGCCAAGCCCGTATTGCTGGCGTTTCACTTGGGACTGGAAGTGAGCAGTTATTCCGTTTCTCTCTTTGCACGGTATTCTCAACCTTTTTCAAAGGTGTACAAAACCAGTTTACCCGCCTATCGGGATTTTCAAGTCAATATGGTGTCATTTGATCTGGGTATGGGCATTCCTATACGCTAGAATTTATGCACTAAGGGGCTTATTCTGATATGAGATTCAGGAAGGTGTTGCTTGAAGTGAATCCTTCCTGAAGAAACAAAGTGGCCTGTCTGTGCCGGACAACAGATTGCACTCTATGTATTCTCTTCTAGAGTTCAGACAGTTTTTTTTACTTCAACTAGTACCCATACCACACAGAAAATGCATCGTATGGATGTATATGCATTTCTCCTCAAAATTATGGTCAATCACTCCATGTAATTTAACGTGAGCTCTGGATTAAAAACCAATTCAATTGACTGACTTCCAACTCAATGAATTGCAAAAAATCACATCTATCAAACGATGTCTCTGCCTTTTCTTTCTCTGTTTTTGGACTCACATTTGGATTTTATTTTTTGTTGGTTTATTTTTAAGACTCCTTTACACGAAAGACACCCTAACCTGTTATTTTATAGATGAGATTGATTTGTGTAATCAGCCTTTTTTCCTTGATTGTAATTTCAGCATGTAACCCAATCAAACAAGCCAATCGGTCAGCACAAGGAAAGGTAAAAATTATCTATCCCACGGTTGCTTTTGACAGTCTGGAAGCGAAACGATCCATCGCTTACGGCAAAACCAATCTGGAAGGAGTTGCCTATACAAAACCGAAAAATGTATTTGGTCATAAAACATTTCTGGCTACCAAACGTATCTTTGCTGCCAATACGACCGTCGTGCTGATTCCTATGACAGACTATGTGCAGAACTGGTACCTCCTACGCCAGAAATATGAATGGAACAAGAAACGGGTTCACCTTAATCCAGATATGGGAAAGTATGTGTTAACTGCAACTACAGACGCATACGGGCGATTCCGGTTTGAGAAGCTCAGACCTGGGAAATACTTTTTACAATGTATGATTAATTATAACACGCAGCATAGCCGCGATGTATACACGGGTTCAGGATATCATTACTTTGGCCGTACCGATTATTACGAAAGACAGTACTACAATATCAATCATGTCAATGTCTCAGAAGCCATTGCGGTTATCTCAGGCGAACCGTCCAAAATAGAAGTTGTCGTAAAGTAACAGGATCCGCAGGTTCCCTATATTTATTCTGTTTATGAAAAAACTCATTCTTTTCATACTTATTTTTAACACAAGTCGTGTCTTTTGTCAGGATATTAACGGAGTACGTTTTGAAAAGAATACCTGGTTAAATACCCCCTCTGTACTCTATATAGATGACCAGAAAGGCTTGCAGGACACCAGTTCTGTTTCCAACCAACATTCCTTTTCAATCACTGTGTTTACCATGTATCAGATAGGAAAAACACAGTACATAAAAGCCGAAATCGGAGGCATGATTTCCAAGGATGAATACACATTCAAAACCTTTTCAAAACCTGTTGAAAAACAAGTTGGAGCCTTGGGTATCAATATTTTATTAGAAAAACGAATCCTTAAACGTTTTATTGGACTGGAAATAGGTGTGGGGGGAGATTATTTTTTTACTGGAAAAAATTTCAGTGACTCAGATTATCCTTCCAAAAAAACCACTAATATCATTCCTGTGGCAATAGGAGGTGTTAATTTTGTCATTGGAAATGTCTTTTTCAGTTGTCGGTACAATTACGATCTATCTGACATAAAAGAACAGTATATGAATACACAAAACAGCCAGCAACGTTTTGTGTACAAAAATCAGCGGCAAAATCTGGCCTTAGGAATAGGCATGTATTTTAAGTAGGTGGCTATACATATACAACTAAAGCCCCATCGCCGGATAGACCACTTCCAATGCCCGTTTTAGATGCATTTCATTGTCTATTTCACACCACACCAAGTCTTGCACTACCTGCACACAAATAGGATGCAGAGTTGCTATACCTACCAAAGCATCTTCGTAATGGATGCTATAGTTTCCAGATTTGTACTGGGCTTCAGCAAATATTATCATCTGATGCAGAGCCTTCACAGAAAGTTTATTGATGCCTGTTAGCTCGCCATGAACTGCCGTGAGTTGGGTGAGATCTTTGCTCATGTTTTGCAGCAAGCCGTCAGGGGAATGTTGGATAAATACTTCGTCGCCGGAGTGGGTAGGGCCGCTGGCTAGGATCACATCAGCCTCAGGAGCAGCCAGGATGTACTTCAGGGCCGCAGGTTCGTAGAGAAGGTCACTTTCAAGGAGCAGAAAGGGTTCGGACAGTAGGTTTCTCAGCGTATATAGGGTGTATAGGCTTCCAGTAGTAGCATAGTCAGGATTCTGGCAGGTGGTAAGTTGCGGATACTGCTGACTTAACTGTTCGTAGCATTCCGCCAAATAGCCTGTTCCAATCACAATTTGGTTTATTCCATGCTGTAGTAAACACTGAATAGAACGTTCTATCAGGCTTTTTTCAGCTATTTCCAGAAATCCTTTGGGTTTTTCTTGCGAATATTCCCCTAAGCGGCTTCCGAGTCCAGCAGCTAGAATAACAGCAGTATGAATAGGTGTAGACGACATGAGAAATGTAGGTTGTAGGGTCCTTGTAGTTGCCTGGGTGTTCAGACCACCATATGATCCGATTCTATAGGTATTTACCCAACACGAATGGTTCGGATTTTCCAACATGTTTGTATGTGTTTGTTCCCAAACGTTCGTGAGGGAACGAGGGCAACCACAAGGGTCTCCATCAGAAATGTAAGTTCTGACGAGGCAATCAGGTTTTTCAGTTGGGTAGTCTTTTTCATACAACCTGAACCTTGATTTTTTTCACCGTAAAGATACAAGTAAAATAGGCTTATTATCTTTTCCCTTGCTTATCTATACTTTTTTCGGCAAAAAAAATGCATAATTTAACAATTCATTTCATCTACAATTATCATTTAGTAGGTTACATCTGGCAAACGTAAACAGACAAACAGATCAGATTCTTTGTATTCAGGCATTTATAGACAAACCCATGACACATCCTGAACGTAAAATTTTGCTTAATCCCGGACCGGCTACCACTACCCAAACGGTCAAAGAGGCAATGGTCGTATCTGATATTTGCCCACGAGAACCAGCATTCTGTCAGTTATTGGACAGTATAAGAACCGATTGTGTGCGGGTCGTACATGGCGAAGACGACTATACGGCCGTTCTCTTTGCAGCCAGTGGTACAGGTGGTGTAGAAGCGGCCAACAGGACAAGTGAGAGACGGCTTCTACCACGCCCATGACTGAAAACCAATAAGTTGACAGTAGCTCATAAATACCAGCATACCCAGTGCCGAAACTGCTAATACAGTGAGGTATATCCGTACAGGCAGGGTTCTTTGATGCAAAGTCTTGAATGTCAAGAAACATCCAACTATCGTACAGCCAGCAAAAAGCAGGGAAAATAGAAAAAAAGACATACTTGGCACACTCACCGACATAAGTTGGGTGTACACACGTACTGAAGCTAGTGCCACTACCATGGCAATCAGACACAGGCTGGCTCCTACCAACCCCCACTGCCCATAAACACGCCGACTACGCCACCCACCTGACTTCCTATGCCTGAACAACCAGACTCCAGCAAACACCAACGAACTGAGCATGCACAAAAGCCCCGCCAACAAACTATACAACCAGAGGTTACGCAGAAACAATGAGTCTTTTTCGTAGAAATCTGAATAGATAGCCAAAACCTGTTTTCCTTCGGGACTGGTAAAAAATATCGTAGTCTCTCGTGCCTCTGAACATTTCCTGAACCCTTGTACACGTACTGGAACAAGCGGATAAGCTTCGTCCAGTAACCCCTTAACAAACAGGCTATCGTGTCGAACAAACACCTCTTTTCCATTCATCAGGTAGTTCATAAACGATAGCAACTGAATCCGTGGATTTGCAAAAGTATAGTATCCAGTATAAGCTTCCAGTTGTGAGGCAGTCAAAAAAATGGACGGTGTAGGCATTTCCTGAAGGCCAGGCGACAAATACTGCAACAGCAGCTTTCGAATAGCAGTCATACACTGGTCACTGTTAGCCGCATTGAGTACATTGAACGAGTTGAGCATCACGACATAGCCGACGTTTCTATGGGGAATGTATTGATAAATTGAATAAAATCCATCTATGCCCCCCATGTGGCCATAAGTGGCAATAGAGTCTGCCACCCGAAGCCCAACACCCAGGCCGTATCCGGCTTTCAGTCCGGCAGCCGCAGCCAGGGTAGTCTGCGGAGTTTCCATGCGTTCCAGACTGTTTGGAGACAAGATTTGTTGTCCGGCGTAGCTGCCCCGATTCAGAAAAAACTGCACCAGATGAGCCATTTCTTCAGGTGTGGAAAGCATAGATCCTGCTGGGCGAAAATAAATTTCCCGATAGGGTACTTCCTTCGGTTGGTTGTCAAATACATGGTAGCCTTTGGATAAGTTGCGAAGTGTGACCGCATCGGTTCGAAAAACAGAAGCAGGCATAGCTAAGGGCAACAGGATTTCTTTTTTCAGAAAATCTTCAAACCGTTGACCAGAACATTTTTCAATGACATAGCCTGCCAATCCATACCCTGGATTGGAATAGGCCATACGTGTACCTGGCTGCCAGCGTACCCGACGAGAAATTGCATGGATGGCAAAAGCCTGTTTCAGAGACACATCCGGATTAGATGAATGGGTATAAAAGTCATTAAAATGCATATCATCCAACCCGGAGGTATGTTCCAACAAATGCACCACCCGCACCGGATGGGTGGCCTCCCATGGATTCTCTATAGCTATTTCTGGGGCTATATCTCTGACTTTGGATTGAAGGGTTAATTTGCCTTGTTCTACCAGTTTCAGGATACCCAATCCTACAAAGCTTTTGGTAATAGAACCCATCCGGTAATGCGTAGTGGCTGTAGCAGGTTGCTGTAGTTGTGCGTCACGCATACCCAAACTACCTGCCCAGATCACTGAGTCTTTGTGTACCAGAGCAATGCCTGCTCCTGGCACATGGTACCTAGCCAACACATGAGAAATACTGTCTTGAAGTACCGCCAGCGGCATCACAGACTGGCCGATAGCTGTTCCGGCAAAGAGTACCACCCCACACAAGGCCATCCGTCCCCGTTGCCAGGTATACAAAAAGGCAGATAAAAATAGAGTCATAGACGATGTATGCTAAAAACGAATGCTGTAATATGCTGGTGCGAGATTGCCCATCGACACGCAGGGATGGACAAGACTTTGCTGAACGTACGTTGCTTATCTTGTGCCAGATACAAGTGTATGTGAGTTGCCTTCGGTTAGGGCTTTATTGTATCAGAAAGCTGACGGCAGGTTTTTACGGTCACTTCTGGATAATTTCTAGCATAGGCATCTACAGTTTGTTCTTTTTTCCCCTTCAGGTACTGATCTAGAAAACATATGGTAGAACCCACCACAATACGGTGATAAACAACTGCATTTTCTTTTGTATCAATGATAGGACTATACAATGGCACATCTGTAAAACTCAGGTGCTGGGCTCCCTGCATCCACAGCCAGTAGTAATCCTTTTGAGCGTTGTCTGAAAGTGTTTGCAGGTTTTTTCGATAGGAATTAAAAAAGGCATTGTATTCATCCTTGGTCTTACGTAGCTGTTTCAGTTCTGATTTTTTAGGCTTGTGGGCAAAGGTTTCACTGGCATTGATATTCATAAAAGGTGTTTTGACCACGGCTGTAGCTGGGTCAGCTACCATCCAGTCAAATACCAGCCCTTCCAGGCTGATACCCGCCTTAAAATCAGTAGTCTGCTGCAGGATTCGGGTAATAGTGGTACCTCCGTATGAATGTCCAACCAGAGCCATGCGTGTCATATCTATTTTTGAATGAAACATACTACGGGCAGATAGGTTGAGCTTGGTCAGAAACCCTTTCACGAATGTAATATCATCCATCCGTATCTGTGTCTGCTGCTGATTTACCGAGTCATTGGCAGCCATGGGCCAGGCAGATTTAAAATCTACGCTGCGTCCATTCGGAAACTGTACATATCCAGCATCGTAGGGGTGATCAATCGTGGCTACGATGTATCCCTGGCTTACCCATTGTTCAATCAGAAACAGGTACTGAAACCGACACCCACCAATGCCAGGCGAGAAAATAATCAATGGGAACGTTTGTTCTCTAGCTGACAGTCTTTTCTGGACAAAAGAATTGGTTTCAACATTTTCCAGGTTAGTGAGTACAAAGCCCGGAATACCAGACATTTTCTGTGATACAGTCACCGCAGACTCCGGATATTTCAGAGCGGTAGCCGTATCACTGGGGGCATCAATGGGGTAATACAGAGATAACATAATTTCCCGCTTATCGTTAGGGGTAGGCGTAAAACTCTCTTCCCGGGTTGAGTCTGTCAGGTGTAGCGACTGTGTCCCCACCTTGTATGATCCAGAAAGAGGCGGAAACGAGAATTTCGGAAACAGGCAGCCTGAAAGACCACACACAATAAAAAGGAAACTTATACAGATAGATACTTTCATAACTGTAGGAATGAACAAGAAGTAAATAATAACAGATAGGCCTTCCACACCAAGAACATTTACCATTCTAAAAAAAGAAGTGTGTCTGTCTGTCGGCATTTCAGTCTTTTATAGACAATAATCTCCAACCTGAAGATTACGCGATTGATAGATGCGATAATTTTGCCTGTTTTTCAATATATTTCAGTAAAAGTGATGTTATTTTTTTAACAACAAAAAATAACATACAAGAAATAGCATTTTTATTTTTTATTAATATGTTTGCGCATGAAAAAAAAACAAGACATACAACTTTTATCAAGTCCTGTTTTACCAGAAAAGATATATATCTATTAAGAGTATGTTTAATTTTTACAAACTTTTTCTAGTCAATATTTTAAAAAAACATCAATTAGTTAGATATTTTAAAAAAACAGTATTGAGAAGCCAGTTAGCCTTAAAAACAGGTGCAATTGGGACAAAATATAGTCAGTCAAACAATATTTTGCAAAATCTATATGCTGACAAATTTAATTTCCAAATATATCTTAATTACCTGTTTACCAAACAATTACTGCAATAATACATTAAGTAATAACTATAAAAACAAAAGTTTTTTAAAAAAAACAAAAAAAATAGCAAAAATTCAATTATATAGATATTTTCACATCTATTATTCTACAATTCATCAGCAAATAAGATAAAATAAAATCTAAAATAGGTTGTTTACCTTTGGTATAATCCGTAGACAAACCTATAAAAAATATATGCCTCTTTCATACTGCATATATAACTATTTTATAAAAGTTGCGAAGTTAAGGTTGTAAATTGCATAAAATACATTTTGTACCATGCTTAGTTATTTTACTCCTTCCTTACGTCCTTGAACAGTTACTAATTAAGGTGCATATCCAGATTTATCCGTTTCAGAAAAAGGTCTATTTTCTTGTATACGTTGTAATCAGAAACACCCGAGCAGATTCTCAAGAAGAAACCTTTCTTGAAGAAATTTTGAAAATCAACATCTGAGCAAGTAACCATTATAATACCTTTTTAAGGGTATATGCGTCCTATTCATGTCTATACATGACCAGGCAATAGTGTTTGATTGTTTTTGCAGTTTATTCAAGACTACTCTGATTTCATCTATTTTAGTATCTCAATTGACATCTGTATGACATCCCTTTCTTCGGCCTCATTTACGACCTCTACTTCATCGGCATCCTTTATTGAATATTTATATACTGTTCATCAGAACAACAAACGATTTCCTGCACGGAATTCTATCTGGTCGTTTGCAGATAAAGTTGTGGGGCTTCTTTTTCCTCAGCTATCCGATCATCATTTTCAGTCGTCCGAACACATAGAATACTACTACAGAGAAATTGAAAAAAGCCTTTTTAAGTTAATTTCTGATATTTCTGTTCATATAAAAGAACCTATGGGTCTACTCTGTGAAAAATTCATGGACAGCCTACCTATTATTCAACAAATGCTCATTAGTGATGCGGTGGCCATTGTCAGTGGAGACCCTGCTGCCACTAACCTAGACGAAGTGATACGTACCTATCCGGGTTTTTATGCCATAGCCGTATACCGGATAGCCAGAGAATTGCACAAAATACATATTCCATATATACCCAGGGTAATGACCGAATATGCTCATACCCGTACAGGCATAGACATTAATCCCGGAGCCGAAATAGGTGGAAGTTTTTTTATTGACCACGGCACAGGCATTGTGATCGGAGAAACAACCTTTATTGGCGAAAATGTCAAGATTTATCAGGGTGTCACACTCGGAGCCTTGAATGTGATGAAAGACATGGCCCACATCAAACGCCACCCTACCATTGAAGACAATGTGGTCATCTATGCCGGAGCTACCATTCTGGGTGGTGAAACGGTGATTGGTCGCAATTGTACAATCGGAGGAAATGCCTGGATTACCAAAAGTATACCAGCCTACTCTAAAGTCTACTATAAAGAACACCAACGAATCATCTCCAGAGGCTTACAACCCCTACTGGATTCTTCGCTGGAAGACTAAATCAAATGAGCAAGTGAGTAACCACGGCTCTTTATTCACTTATTTACTTATTTACTCATTTTGTTTATTGCCTGACATGAAACGTTTTTATTTGATTAGCCTGACTCTACTGTATTTCTGTGGAAATACTTTTAGTCAGACCAAAAACTATACACTGGAAGAATGTATTGCCTACGGACTGGAAAATCAACCTTCTCTCAAGAGTAAAAATATTATCTATCAACGGAGTCAAGAAGAGCAAAAAAATGCAGTGTCTCGGCTATTGCCACAGGTTTCTGCCAATGCAAGCTTTGATTATTATTGGGCTATTCCAGTACAGGTGTTTCCAGCAGAAGTATTAGGCGGAGAAAAAGGTACCTATGTACCCTTACGCATTGGTACACCCTATAATGCCGGAGCAGGCATAGAAATGCAGTGGGACATTCTAAAAGCCTCTAGCTGGCAGGAAATTCGGACAGCTGCGATCCGTCAGCAACTCGCTCAAGTGGAAAAACAGTCTGAAAAAAGTCTGATTATCAGAAACATAATCAAAGCTTATTACACCGTCATGCTTCAGAAAAAACAGCTAGACTTTGACAAACAAAACTTCCTCAACTACGATACCTTACGCACCATTGCCCAGCTACGGTTTGAGAAAGGAACGATTCAGCAGATGGATGTAAACCGGGTAAAATCAAGCTTTATTGCAGCTCAGAATGAATGGCAAAAAAGTCAGATTGCTTATACCAACAGTGTGTTACAACTAAAACTATGGATGGGCATGTCTCCAGACACAGAAATATCTATAGAAGATAAACAAATAGAAGTTTCTACTGTCTATACACCTGTTTTTTCAATGAACAGTCATCCAGAATATAATCTATATAAACAGAAACAGGAATTATATACCTCAGAATTACGGGCTCAGAAAACAGACCGTCTGCCTAGCCTTTTGGTGTATTCCAGCTATTACAAACGGGCTTATCGTACATCGGCTGATTTCTTTAGTGGCAGCAGTCAGACCTGGTTTGGCACTGGACTGATTGGGCTTAAACTTCAAATTCCTGTCTTCAACGGATGGCAACTTCAGCGAAATGTCAATGTGGCCAGATTTACCCTGAGACAAGCTCAAACAGAGGAAGAAGCCTTTCAGTTACGGGCCTCTGTTGCCTTTGCCGAGCAGTCGAATGCCTTGCTCAAAAATGCCGAAAGCCTGAAGTTGATGCAGGAAAACCTGGCATTAGCCCACGAAAACCAGCAAATAGCTACCTATAAGTTTACCAAAGGCGTTTCTACAGCAGACATTCTGAAAAACGTACAACGAGAAGCCCTAGAAGCTCAAAAGATTTACCTGAAAACATTATCTGACTACTATATGAGTCGGGTCGAACTCTCCTATCTGAACGGTGAGTATACACAACATTAACACTTTATCACATACGCCACTTTTATTTAAGAAAAAAAATTCCATATGTGTACAAAAAACAGAATATTGATTTCTTTGTCTGTAGGTATCATGCTACTCCTTGGTTCCTGCCAGAGCAAGCCAGAAACCACCAGCCCATCCGTCAAAAAAATCACAGAAGCCGTCTATGCGTCAGGTGCCATAGAACCGTTTAACAATTATGAAGTTTTCTCGCCTATCAATGGCATTCTGAAAGAGAAAATGGTTGATATAGGACAGGACGTAAAAGCTGATCAACCCCTGTTCAGCATTGAAAACCAAGCTCCGGAACTCAAACAGCAGAATGCATCACAGGTGTTGTTTGCTGCTGAACGCAATGCCTCCGCACACTCTCCCATTCTGAACGAGTTGCGACTCAACATCGAAACGGCCCGGCAACGGATGCTCAGTGACTCCCTAACCTACAGCCGAGAACTGGATCTGTATCAGAACAAAGCTACTGCCAAAGTAGACCTAGAACGGGCTGAGCTTACCTACAAAACCTCCAGAAATGCCTATAAAATGCTCAAAAATAGCCTACGGCAAAAACAGACAGACCTTCAGGAAGAAATCCGGAATGCACGCATCCAATACCAACTCACTACCCAGGATAATAGCAATACGTTTATCCAAAGTAAGATAGCAGGAAAAGTATTTCAGATTTATAAAAAACGGGGTGAAGCCATTACCAGCCAGGAACCACTGGCACTGATCGGCGCAGATAACCAGTACATGCTAAATCTGCTGGTAGACGAACGTGACATTGCCCGCATCAAAATAGGTCAGCAGGTGTTGTACAAAACCGAGACAATGCCGGACTCGGTGTTTGAAGCAAAAATTGTCAAGATTTATCCCTATCTGAACAATGAAAACCGTTCGTTTCGGGTGGATGCCCTGCTGGAAGCAGGTTCGGTACCTGTGTACGCAGGCTCGTCTGTAGAGGCCAACATCATTATTCAGGAAAAAGACCAGGCTCTGGTAATTCCGCGTACCTACCTGCTCGAAGGCGACAGTGTGCAGATAGAACAAAACGGCAAGCCTGTGAAAATAAAGATCAAAAAAGGCATTGAAACACTGGATATGGTGGAAGTAAAACAGGGACTGGACAAAAATGCTAAACTGCTGAAAGGCAATGAATAACCTGCGACTGATCTTCCATATTGCATGGACACAACTAATGGCCCGCAAACGGCAAACCATCACTGCTACGGTGGGGGTTACGTTTGGCATTGTCACATTTGTGTTTCTGTCGGCCAGTATCATGGGCATGAACGATGTCATCCAGACGATTATGATGGACAATACGCCGCATATTCGTCTCTTCAACGAACCAAAACTGAGTTCATATGCCCTCTACGACCTGAAATACAACCATGCCAACTACTTGAATGTGGTAAACCATGTCAAACCCAAAGCGGCGGATCCTGTGATCCGGAATGCTTCTACGATTGTGCGCAATCTAAAACAGGATGGTCGTTTTGCAGGCGTAGCAGCTTCTGTAACAACCAAAGTATTTTATGAATATGGATCTATCCGTGTCAATGGCAGCCTGACGGGTACGGTTATTTCAGACGAAGACAAACTGTTTGACTTACGCAAAAAAGTTATTACTGGTGACATTAACCGCCTTTCTACAGACAGAAACGGCATTATGATTGGGCAGGGATTAGCCAAAAACCTGAATGTAGGGCTACATGACTATTTGCAGATTATTGCACCAGGCGGACGAAAAATGCCGATGAAAATAGTAGCCATTTACAAAGCTCTGCTTTCAGAAGCCAATAACACCCAAAGCTACACCAGTCTGCCAACTATACAGAAATTGCTGGGCAAAGACTACAGCTATGTAACCACTATCAAGGTAAAACTGAACGAACAAAATTTTGCAGGCTCTGGCACGATTGCAGCTGACCTCGAAAAACAGCTCGCCTACCGGGCCGAAGACTGGCAAACAGCCAATAAAAGTCTGATCGGGGTTATCGGCATTCAGAACATGATGTTGTATGTAGTATCGGGAGCCATTCTGTTTGTGGCAGGTTTTGGCATCTACAACATGCTCACACTCATGATTTATTCCCGCATCAAGGAAATTGCCATTTTGAAAGCTATTGGGTTTCGGGGCAAAGATGTAACGCTGCTGTTTCTCTCTCAATCGTTGATTATAGGCATTCTAGGCGGCTTTCTGGGTCTGGCCATTGGCTTTCTGATTTCCTATGCCGTGTCTGTGATGCCTTATGAACAAACCGAATTTTATACCATAGATCACTTTCCGATGCGTCTGAGTTTTGTCTATTTCTTTTCAGGCGTATTGTTCAGTTTGCTAACAGCTTTTTTTGCTGGTTTTTTCCCTGCCAGAAAAGCCGCTAAAACAGATCCGGTAGCTATTATACGGGAGTAACGACCCCACCCCGGCCTCCCCCTAACCCCCTCCTGAGGAGGGGGAACTTTATCCCAGGCTGCCGAACTTACGTTCGGTTCGCGTTTGGAGTCTAACTCCCCTTCCTCAGGAGGGGGCTGGGGGGAGGCCGGAGTACTGTTTTTTTTTATGAATCTTAACACAATCTAAACTCCCCTCCTAAGGAGGGGCTGGGGGAGGCTTTATGAACGATACCATTCTTGAAGTACAGCAGATCAATAAATATTTCTATGAACCTCAGAAGTTTCGGGTGCTCAATGACATTACGCTTAACATCAAACGGGGTCATTTTGTATCTATTGTAGGGAAATCTGGGTCGGGGAAATCTACGTTGTTGTACGTCCTTTCTACGATGGATACCGACTATGAAGGCAAGTTGACACTCAATGGCTGTGAAATGCATGGCCAAAAACAGAACTACTTGGCATCTTTTCGGAATGAGAACATTGGGTTTGTGTTTCAGTTTCACTACCTGCTACCAGAGTTTACTGTGTTGCAGAACGTGATGATTCCGGCCTTGAAACTGAACAAGTTACCTAAAGCGGAGATCGAGCACAATGCTTACGAACGACTCAAGATGCTGGGTGTAGCCGAACAAGCTACCAAGAAAGCCAGCAAGCTTTCCGGCGGACAACAACAGCGGGTAGCCATAGCCCGTTCCCTGATCAACAATCCGGCTATTATCATGGGTGATGAACCTACCGGAAACCTGGATTCTGAGAATTCTACCAAGGTTTTCAATATTTTCAGGGAACTGGCCGAACAATACAATCAGACCATTATTGTGGTGACGCATGACAGTGAGTTTGCCCGAAAAAGTGACTATATCATTGAAATGAAAGATGGACAGATTGTGAATAAGTGAATGAGCAAATAATTCTAGGAAACTTCCACGAATATTTTACGCAACTCTGTAAGGGCAACGGAGTTGGTCTTATTTGCTCATTGATACATTCTCAGGCTATAGGCAAACATCTTTTCATATAGATAATCTATTATTTACCAATCAATTACAGTACACAGGTAAAATTCAATACTTTCTAAAAAATCAGGTTACAAATCTCTATAGACAACAAACCAATTGGGTATATAACAGGCAGGTATAGCTATAGCAAAACACTTTTGACTAAATCCATATAAACACCCTTCACTGAGCAGTATAGATAAAGGGTCTATAATTTCAGAAGTTAAAAAGATTTTCTATTCATTTTTCATTCTCCATGAACTACCTTAGCACTCCTCATCTGGCAACCAGCATCATTGAACAGGTACAGTTACACGTCGCTGCCAAACCTACAGACACTGTCTATCGTTTTCTGACCGATGGCGTAGAAAGCAATTTCAGCTATCAGGAATTAGACAACCGGGCACGTACCATCGCAGCCCATCTGCAACAGATGAATATCCGGGGCGAAAGAGCCTTACTGCTGTATCCTTCAGGTCTAGAATATATTTCAGCATTTCTGGGTTGTCTATATGCAGGCGTAATAGCTGTACCAGCCTATCCACCCCGCAAAAACCGTTCATTTCAACGCATTGAACTGGTCATGAATGACTGCAAAGCCAAAGTAGCCCTTACCACTCAGCAGATCAAAAACGATGTAGCCCGAAAATTTACTGAAGAAACCTCTGTCAAAGACCTGCATTGGATAGCCACCGATACTGAAGCCATAGACGCACCCACCGACTACAAGAACTACATGCCCTGGGGAGATGACATTGCCTTTTTACAATATACATCCGGTTCTACTGGCTCACCCAAAGGAGTGATGGTCACCCACCGAAACCTGATACACAACTCTTCTCTGATCAACCGTTTTTTTGAATCTGGCTCACATTCTCAAGGCGTTATCTGGCTACCACCCTATCACGATATGGGGCTGATTGGGGGTATCCTGCAGCCACTGTATACCGGATTCCCTGTCACATTGATGGCTCCGGAGACGTTTTTACAGAAACCCATTGAATGGCTGTCTGCCATTACTCAATACAAGGGAACCATCAGCGGTGGTCCTAACTTTGCATACGACCTATGTGTGAATAAAATTACGGAAGAACAGAAAGCTACACTGGATCTGAGCAGTTGGGAAGTGGCTTTCAACGGGGCTGAACCGATCCGAGCACACACCATCAAAACTTTCTCCAAAGCTTTTGAAAGCTGCGGATTCCGCCAAGAAGCCTTTTATACCTGCTATGGTATGGCAGAAGCTACCTTGTTTGTGACAGGCTGTGCCAAATCTTCTGCGCCACGGGTAATATCGGCCAACAAAACAGCCCTGGAAAACAACCATGTCATTCTGAATCATACCCCTGAACATTCGCAGGAACTGGTAGGCTCAGGCCTCATCAACGACCACGCCAATACCTTGATTGTACACCCCGACTCGCTCACCAAACTACCTGACAATCAGATTGGTGAAATATGGATTTCTGGCGAAAGCATTGCCAAAGGCTACTGGAACAAAGGTTTGCAAAACACCGAAACCTTCTATGCCTACTTGTTTGATAGCGGTGAAGGACCGTTTATGCGTACTGGAGACCTGGGTTTTATTCACAAAGGAGAACTCTATGTGACAGGTCGCCTCAAAGACCTGATTATTGTACGAGGCAAAAACCACTATCCGCAGGACATTGAGGCTACTGCCGAACAAAGCCACCCATCCCTGCAACATGGAGCCTGTATTGCCTTTACGGTAGATGTCGAAAATGCCGAACAACTGGTGCTGGTACAGGAAGTCAAACGCACTGCCCTGCATGACTTTCAGATTGCAGAAGTGAGTGAAATGATCCGTCGGGAAGTGGCTGAACACCACGGGCTTCCGATTCATGAGATTGTGTTTCTCAAAACCGGAGGTGTGCCCAAAACATCAAGCGGCAAACTGCAACGCCAGGCCTGTAAAAAAGCCTATCTGGAGGGTTCGATGGACGTAATTGCCCACTGGCAAACCACAGACGCTGAATCTACCCTGATGGACAAAGCGGCCATGGAAAAACTGATAGCTCAGTACAAACATTTGTTTCAGGAATATTCGTCGATCCATACCAGCAAGCAGCTACAGATTATGACGGATTACCTGGCTGATCTGATTGCCTATTTTGCTGAAATTCCACGTACATCTCTGCATCTGAATGATCCAGTCAATAAACTGGGACTGGATTCACTGAAACTCGTCGAACTAAAAAGCCATGTCCAGGATGATACTACCATAGAAATAGATGTACTGAAGTTTTTAGACGGAGTCAGTATTCGGGAACTAGCCCTGGATGTATGTCTCCAACTGGAAAACAAGCATACACAACAAGTGGTATCTCTGACCCACAAATCAGAAAGTCAGGAATCTGTACGTATCGGAAACCTGACGATACCCGCACAGATCACCGCCGACCAAGCCCAACATCTGCTGGACAATCTAGATACCTATACAGCGGAAGAACAAGAACATATTCTGAATGTTATTGTGTCCGAAAATCCCAATCTGCTGATTGGATTGTAGGTGTCACTTGTAGAGGCGACACCGATTCGCCTCTACAAAGGTTCAACATATCTTTCACGCATAGCCAGCAAAAAAACAGCTATATGGGCTATGCCTATGTCCAAACCGTACCAGATTCAACGCATATCCATTTATACAATTTCTTATTTCAAAACAATGGTAAAGGCACAAGAAACCCGTCAGACGACTGCCACGCTGGAAACAATTGAAGAAAATCAGCTTACTGCTACACTGTATCAGCCCTCCGAAACCATGCAGTTCAGCATTCTCTTCTTTTCCAGCAATGAAGCAGAATTTACCTCCAACAAGTATTATCTTCTGACCCAAGCAGCAACGTATGCAGATCAGCATGATTTTGAAGCTGTCTGGCTGCCGGAACGTCATTTTCATGCGTTTGGCGGACTTTATCCCAATCCTTCCATTGTAGCGGCGGCCCTGGCCATGGTTACCAAAAAGATTCGTCTCCGGGCAGGTAGTGTAGTGATTCCACTGCACCATCCGGTTCGAGTAGCAGAAGAATGGGCTGTGGTAGATAACTTGTCTGGCGGACGCGTAGACCTTGGTTTTGCCAGGGGCTGGAATCCGAACGACTTTATCTTTGCCCCACAAAACTATGCTGACAGACTAGGCGTGATGTACCAGAGCATTGCCGATGTACAGAAACTCTGGCAAGGCGAATCTCTGCTGTTTGCCAACGGACTGGATAAAGAAGTTCCTGTCAAAATTTATCCATTGCCCAAACAAAAACAGTTGTCTATCTGGGTTACATGCAGCGGAGGCAAAGAAGGATTTATTGAAGCTGGAAAAATAGGAGCCCACATACTCACAGCTCTGCTGTTTCAGTCGCCGGAAGAATTGGCTGAAAAAATACGTTTGTATAGAGAATCTCTGGCCGAAAACGGGTTTGACCCACAAGCTGGACATGTCACACTGATGCTACACACATACCTAGGAGAAGATGAAAAAACGGTACGTGAACAAGTACGCCAACCCTTTATTGAATACCTCCGCACGTCTACTGATTTGTGGAAAAACGGCATTCTGCCCAGCACCAAACACAAACCCTTCGACCAACTCACCGACAAGGAAAGAGATGACTTGCTGAAACTGGCCTTCGAACGTTATTACCGCACCAGTGCCTTGTTAGGTACACCAGAAACCTGTATGCCACTGGTAGACAAACTGCGGGAAGCCGGAGTCAATGAAATAGCTAGCCTGATAGACTTTGGTGTTGAAGGAAATCTGATTCTGGAAGGACTCAAGTCGCTGACACGACTCAAGGAAAAATGTGGCCATGTAGTCAGAAAAGAACTTCCCAACGAAACGAAACACATACCTGCGTCTATACCCGTCAAACACGCCAATCCGGCTTCTACAGAACCACAGACGGCAGCTGGTTTTCAGCATAAAAAAGACTTACTCAAAGAACTACTCCGAAAAAAAGCAGCACAACGAGATTTTTCTTATCCGCTTTCTGCTGGACAAAAAGGCTTGTGGTTTATCTACCTCAATGCACCCGAAAGCTCTGCCTACCACCAAGGCTTTTCTGTGCAGATTAACCAGCCAGTCAATGCATCCTTTCTGAGAGAAGCTTTTCAGTACCTGGTAGACAGGCATGCCTGTCTGCGGACTACTTTTTCAATGGAAGAAGATACACCCATGCAAAAAGTACAAACCCGCAGTACCGTACATATGCAAGAAACTGATGCCTCGGGCTGGGATGACGAAACCCTAAAATATGCCGTAGAAGCAGCTCATCAGAAGCCGTTTGCCCTAGAAACTGAAGCCGGATTCCGGGTAAACCTCTTCAAACGCAGTGAAAACGAATCAGTACTGCTGCTCACCATTCACCACATAGTGACAGACGGCTGGTCGCTGCTGAATCTGGTCGAAGAATTCAAGACACTCTATACCACCCGCACCCTGTCGTTGCCTGCCCTGAAAGGTAATTACGCCGACTTTGTGGCACGGGAATCGGCCATATTGACCAGTACTACCGGAGAAAACCACTGGCAATTCTGGAACGAACAACTTTCTGGTGAAATTCAACCGCTGAATCTGCCAAACGACTATCCCAGACCTGCCGTACAGACCTACAATGGAACCTCGGTACACATACCCCTGCCCGACACCTTACTGACGCAGCTACGCAACACTGCTAACCACCTAGGCGTTACCATGCATCACCTGCTGATGGCTGCTTATCAGGTATTGCTGCACAAATATTCCGGCCAAAATGACATTCTGGTTGGTACACCTGCCGCTAACCGCAACCTGACCACAGACAGCCAGTTGGTGGGGTATTTTGTGAATATGGTGGTCGTACGTGGCGACGTAGAAGCTACTGAGACATTTACCGACTTTCTGGCCAAACTGAGCCGTACCATTGTAATGGCTCTAACACATCAGGAATTTCCGTTTGCCCAGGTGGTGGAACGGCTGCATCCGGATCGGGATCTGAGTCGGCATCCGATCTTTCAGGCGTGTTTTGTGCTGCAAAGTCTACGTGGCAAAGAAGACCTCTCGCCCCTATTCAATCCACTGAACAACAATCCGATACATTGGGGAGATCTGACTCTGCAAACCTACGACATTGGCAAGGAAGAAGGCCAGTTTGACCTGACGCTGGAAATTATCGAAGAGAAAAATGGCTTTTCTGGAGCTTTTAAATACAACCAAGATCTGTTCTCCGAAAGCCGCATGATGCAACTGGTCGGACATTTTACAAACCTGCTGGAACAAATTGTACGCAATCCTCAGGAAAAAATTGCCGACCTGTGCATCCTGGGAGAAGAAGAGTACCATCAGCTCATCGATGTCTTCAACGACACCCTTACTCCTTTCTCCTACCAGCAATCCATCCACGGAATCTTCGAAGCTCAAGTCCAACGCACACCCAACCAGATTGCACTCAAACAAGACAGCCAAACCCTAACCTATGCCCAACTCAATGCACATGCCAACCAACTGGCTCACTACCTGA
>JACCDR010030316.1_pt1 | contig 25966 bp, 40 predicted proteins | sample 7446431 | NCBI WGS metagenome assembly JACCDR01 (sample SAMN15323443, study PRJNA562643) | freshwater metagenome | isolation source: river surface water | place: USA:Blue River Watershed | collected 2017-08-17 | reverse complement strand
GTTCGAATTACCCGCACAGGAGTAAGTTGAGGAAGGACCCGTGAAGGGGGCTGCGTCCGGCCACAGTTCACCAACGGTGAACGGCAAGGGTGAACGCGCGTACCTTCTCACCTGCAGGGGTGCGGGGCCGGGTGTGGCCTGGCCATGATGGCCGACGAGCAGGCGGCTCATGCGGCGCGGCGGATGTGGGACGGTTTTCCGGACTCGTGCAGATCTGCCAGCGTGGCGCGGATCTCCTGGGCGGCGGCGACCAGCTCGCCCAGCTCGCGGTCCACGCGCGACAGCTCGTTGGCGGTGATCTGGCCGTCGCCGGCCGCGTCTGCCACGCTGGTGATGAACTCGCCAAACTCGCGCGCGGTGTCGGCGATCTGGCGGAACGTGTCGATGCCGGCATGGTGCGCGGGCAAGGGCAGCACCACACAGCCAAGTTCTGAGGCGAAGGCGTTGAGGATCGAGCGGCTGCCGGTAAGGTGGCTCAGCTTCAGCGCGTCCACCAGGCCCAGCTTGGCGGTGCCGGTGGCGGTGAGCTCGTGGCACAGCGTGCCGTGCGCCTTGCCCATGCGCGGGGCCAGCGCGGCCGCGCCGCCCGGGTAATCGTGCGCCAAATGAAACGCTGCATCGAGCACAGTGCTCATGTCATCCTCCGATCGGGGTTGTCATTGCAAAGGGGTAGGCCCGGGCGCACATTGAGCCCATGACCACAAGAGAAAAGCACCGCCGCCCCCTGGAGCCCAAGGCCGCGCGCTTGCCTGGGCGCGGCACGGTGCAGGAGGGTGACACCGGGAGACTCGCAGGCGCCAGGGACTTGATGGCGGCGGTGCAAAACGGGAGCGGCCGGGAGCCGCGGGCTGGGCTACGCACTAGCGGCCTCCTTGGGCTGCGTGGCCAGCTCGGGCCAGATCTCGATCCAGTCGCCTGGCCGCAGCTGCTGGCGGGTTACCTTGCCCAGCGTGATCTGCTCGATCTGCACGCAGCGCTTTTCAGGCACTGGGCGCTTTCCCATCTTCCACTCGTGCACGGTGGTCGCGCTCACACCTATGGCAGAGGCTAGAGCTGTGAGCCCTTCCATGATCTCGGCAGCGCGCGCAACGGGTGAAATGTGTTCCATTGGCGCCAATTATTCGGCATTACCTAACTCAAAGTCAAGGCATTGCCGAATATCCGCTAGGCGTTGCCTAATTGACAACGTGAAAAATTACAAGTCCAGCGAGCTGCACCTGGGCGTCAAGCTCAAGGCAGAGATGAAGCGGCTGAACCTGAAACCGCCGGCCGTTGCCGAGCTGTTTGGGGTGGCGGTGCCGTCGGTGTACGACTGGGTCAACGATGGCCGCATTGCTAAAAAGCACTACGGCAAGCTGGTGGAGGTGTTTGGACGGCCGCTGCAGTGGTGGTTTGACATGGAAACCCCAACCGGCCCTTTGATTGCCCGCGACAGCGGCGGCGAGGTGCGCCTGCGGCCCGACGAGGCGCAGCTGCTAGACCTTTACAACTTCATGACCGAGGCCGACCGCCAGGAGCTGCTGAACAGTCTGGGCGACAAGCGCAAGCAGTACGACATGATCTTCGACGAAATCATGCGTCGGCGTCAAAGCTCGCCGCTGAAGCTCTAGTCGCCCTTGTTCATGCACACCGCGTAGTCTTCTTTCGCGGCATTTTCGCGGCATCGCGCCGCTCGCGCGAAAGCAGCCCGCCGATCCGCCTCACGCCGCACCAGAGACCCATCCGCCAATCGGTCCGACAACTTTAGCGCCTCCGCCAAGATCGGGGCTGCACCGGCCAGGCTGAATTCCACGTCGCGGGCGCCGCCGTTGTAGACCGGCCAGCGCATCAGCAGGCGCTGGCCAGCCATCAGCTGGATCAGAAACTCGCCGCGCCCATTGCGCTGCAGCTGGCGGTCGATGGCAAGCGTCACACTTCGCGGTTGCCAGCTCACGACATCGGGACTGATGGGCTTGTTGTCATCCACCCGGAACATCAGCGGCCGGCGTGGCGCGATCATGTCGTTCATCTCCCGCGACAGCAGCACGGTAAGCAGCACCGCGCCGTCGCTGGTCTCAGACACCATCAACGTGTAGCCGTCGGCTCGCATCGAGGCCCACTGGACCTGCTCGTCGGTCATCGCGTCTTTCTTCGATTGAAGACTCCAGTCTGCCGAAGCTGCACCAGCCACCAGGAACAACGCTACGAATAAAAAGTTGCGAGCGAATTTCATGGATTGATCATGCCAGCCTGATGCAAAAGCGCAACAATTTGTTATCGTTAGGCATTGCCTTGACATTAGTTTAGGTATTGCCTAATAATTCGCCCAGCCCGGCTCCCGGGCAGGAGCGAAAGATGCACCAACCCACCCGTCAGGAGCGGATCACCCGCCACCTGATCAAAGCCGGCGCCGTGCTCGGCATTGTGCTGCTGCTGGGCAACGTCAGCCTGGCGGTGAACCATTGGGATGATCTGGCGCTGCAGCAGCGCATGATCGACGAGGCCACCCAGCAGGCCCAGGCCCAGCAGCGCCGTGAGCTGGCCGCCGTCAAGGTCTGCGGCCCCAACGCCGAGCCCATGTGGGTGAGCGACACCGAGGTCTCCTGCCGCAACAACGGCAACAAGGTGCGCCACCACACCATTGCCCAGGTGACGCCATGAGCGCCAGCATTCACCGCTTCAGCTGCCAGCAGCTTGGCCTGTGCCAGCAGCGCGAGCCGGCCTGCGTTGGATGCAGCCCGGCCCAGCACGTTGTCACCGCGCAGGTGCCCAGCCGGGGCTGCAACCCTTTGGCCAGCACCAACCTGGGCGGCGGCAACTTCTGGCTGGACGGTCACCGGGTGAGCCAGCTCGACGATGCGCCCGACCACTTTGCCGGCGATGACCTGGACGAGACCGACGAGGGCCTGGGCTGGATCATCGTGCGCGCGCTGGGCTGGGTGGTCTTTTGCGGCTGCGCGATCTTCGGCGCCGCCATGCTGGCCGGCATGGCCTGGTCAACGCTTCGCTGGTGGCTGGCATGACGCCCGGCGTCCTCACCCTCTGCGGCACCCTCTTCATGCGCGGCAGCGTGTACGAGGCGCGCACAAGCGCAGGCGAGGTTCAGTACAGCTTCCCCCTCATCAGCCGCGAAGGCCGCGACCAGCAGCGATACCTGGGCGTATGGGAAGGCGTGGGCGCGCGCAGCTTCGTGCAGGCACACCGCGCCCAGCTCAAGGCCGGCTGCGCCATCACCGTCACCATGCGCCGCCCCGCGTGCGTCAGCAACCAGATCGTGTGCGAGATCTACAGCGCCAGCCTGGCGCCGGACAGGTGGCAGCACCTGCACCAGGCAGGAGAGGCGCAGCAGCAGGAGGCGACGGCGTGATCACCCCCCAACTCATCCTGCCCATCCACGCCGAGCTGGTGGTGGATCTCTTCGCAGGCGGCGGCGGCGCCAGCACGGGCATCGAGCAGGCGCTGGGCCGCCATGTGGATCTGGCCATCAACCACGACCCCGAGGCGGTGGCGCTGCACCAGGCCAACCATCCGCAAACGCGCCACTTTGTCAGCGACGTATTCGACGTGGACCCGCTCACCGTGACCGATTCGCGCCCCGTGGGCCTGCTGTGGGCCAGCCCCGACTGCAAGCACTTCAGCAAGGCCAAGGGCGGCAAGCCGGTGAGCAAGAAGATCCGTAGCCTGGCCTGGGTGGTGGTGAAGTGGGCCAAGGCGGTGCGCCCGCGCGTGATCTGCCTGGAAAACGTGGAAGAGTTTCAGACCTGGGGCCCGCTGGGCGCAGACAACCTGCCCTGCCCGCGCCGCAAGGGCCGCACCTTTGCCAGGTGGAAGCGCAGCCTGCAGCAGCTGGGCTATGCGGTAGAGCACCGCGAGCTGCGCGCCTGCGACTACGGCGCGCCCACCATCCGCAAGCGGCTGTTTCTGGTGGCGCGGCGCGATGGCGGGCCCATCGTCTGGCCCGCGCCCACCCACGCCGCGCCCGGCAGCCTGCCGGTGAAGCAAAAGCGCCTGGCGCCCTGGCGCAGCGCGGCCGAGTGCATCGACTGGAGCATCCCCGCGCCCAGCATCTTCGAGCGCGCCCGCCCGCTGGCGGATGCAACCTGCCGGCGCATCGCCAAGGGCATCATGCGTTACGTGGTCGACGCGGCGCAGCCATTTATCGTCGGCGTGGGCGGGCGCGCCGGTCAGTCACCCGAGCGGCCAGTTTCCAAACCTATGGGCACCATCACCAGCAAGGCCGACGCGGCCCTGTGCGTGCCCACCATCATCAGCATGGGCTACGGCGAGCGCGCCGGCCAGCAGCCGCGCGTGCCCGGCATCGAGAGCCCGCACAGCACCATCACGGCACAAGGCCAGCACAGCGCGCTGGTCACCGCCTTCCTGGCCAAGCACTACGGCGGCGTGGTCGGCAGCGGCCTGGACAAGCCCATGGGCACCGTCACCAGCGTGGACCACCACAGCCTGGTGGCGGCCAGCATGATCACCATCGACAACCAATCCAGCACCGGCGGCCATGTTGGCATGGACGAGCCGCTGCGCACCACCGTCACAGAAAACCGGCACGCGCTGGTGCAGGCCTTCCTGCTCAAGTACTACAGCACCGACCAGGACCCCGCATTGCGTGAGCCGCTGCACACCGTCACCACCAAAGACCGGTTTGGCCTGGTCACCGTGAAGGGCGAGCCCTACGCCATCGTCGACATCGGGCTACGCATGCTCACCCCGCGCGAGCTGTACCGCGCGCAGGGCTTTCCAGACAGCTACGCCATCGACCGCGGCGCCGACGGCCGGGCGCTCACCAAGACCGCCCAGGTTCGCATGTGCGGCAACTCCGTCTGCCCACCCCTGGCCCGCGCCATCGTGGCGGCCAACTACGCCGAGCCGGTGGCGCAAAGGATGGCGGCATGAGCACCCTGAACTGGATACCAGTCACCGAGCGCCTGCCAGACGCCGAGACCACCGTCATCGTCTGGACGAAGGCCGGCGAATGGTGGTCTGCCTGGTACGACGACGACGCTTGGAAGGATGCAGCCAACGGCGACACCATGGCCGGCGACAACGCGCCAACCCACTGGGCCGAGCCAGAAGGTCCCACCCCATGACCTTTGCCTGCAACGGGGTCAACCCCTTCCACCACACCGGCAGCGCCATGGTCGCCATCAAATGCCCGCGCGCCGAGCAGTGCGCCAGGTACGCACCCTGGTGGACCACCGATCGCCAGCACGAGGCCAGCTACCAGCTGCTGGCCTGCGACGTGACCGCGGGCCATTTCAGGTACTTCACCACCAGCCGCGCCGAGTGCAAACCGGTGCAGGCATCACTCTTCGAGGCCGCATGACCACCACCAAACCCCCCAGCCGCGTGGACCACCCCCCGCACTACAACGCCCACCCCAGCGGCGTGGAGTGCATCACCGTGGTGGAGCACATGGGCTTCAACCTTGGCAACGCCGTCAAGTACATCTGGCGCGCCGACGAGAAAGGCGCCGCCATCGAAGACCTGCAGAAGGCCGCCTGGTACGTCCAGCGCGAGATTGAGAAACGGCTGCGGGAGCAGGGCACGACATTGAACAAAGAACAGGGTCAATCGTGAGCATTGCATCTAGTAGCGCCGTGTTGTTTCCACAAACGGCGCCTGCTGTTCCAATGCTTTTTGAGAAGTTGATGGAAACACCAATGCAATTTGGCAAGTACGTTGGAGTGTGTATAGCCGATGTGCCTCTGAGCTACCTTGATGAAGAGTCAAGCAAATGGACACCAAGGACTTTTTACGTAAGGCAGATTGAATACGTTGTCGACATTTGTTATTCGTGGGCCATTGTTCACACAAACACAAATCCGCAGGCGCTCAGCCACAAAACGCCGCGTCAATTGTTGGACCACATTTTGGAATTCTGGGGGAAATGAAATGGATAAACGAACATGGCGCCAAGCATTGTTTAAACGCAAATACAAACGCATGCTGAACAGGATTGGCGCTTTTGAACGTAAAGAAAACAGAAGTCGGCCTTTTAAAGAGATTGATTTTTATCCAATGTTCAATCGATTCATTGACCACATTAGCGCGACACGTTCCAGCCTGAAGTTTCTTGATGTGCTTGCCATCTGCGAGCGGCACGAAAAACGGCGCTTCACACCCACGCACCAAGGAGACGCATCATCATCCCCAACCACGCCGAGCCGCTGATGACGTGGTCAGCCAGGGATGGGCGGCGGTAATGGGTGCCGGCATGACCACCCCCCTCGCCATCCTCACCGTCGACCAGGTCGCCAAGCTGTGCATCTGCACGGCAGACACCGTGCGCGAGCGCGCCGTGGCGGGCGATCTGCCGGGGATCAAGCTGGGGCGCGACTGGGTGTTCCCGGCCGACGCGCTGGCCCAGGCCCTGTGCCGCCTGGCCACAGAGCAGGCCCAGGCCCGCCGCACGTCGTCACCCAGGCCCACCGCCGAGGTGCGGCAGATTCGAGGGCGGCAGGCGCCGATGTTGCCATGAGCACTCACGTCTTTGCTGGCGAAATGTGCCTGCCAAATGGGCTGATGTTCGACGCCTTTGGCGAGCCGCGCACGCGCTATGTGCGGGTGAGTCTGGACGGCAGCCACCTCATCATGCACCCGAGCGAAGGAGACCGCTACTTGAAGGACGCGCGCGACGCTGGCGACGACAGCGAATACACCGTCTCCGATGTGTATCTGAGCGAGCGCGAGTTTGACGACTTGCCGGAGCACGACGGGTTCTGACGCCAAGCCATCTAGCCGCGCCTACCGCAACCGCCGCGCCAGATCCTCCCCCCGCAAGCTGGCGTAGCGCAGCGCCATCTTCGTATCCGTCCAGCCCATGATTTTGGCGACCTCGATCTCGCTGAAGGTCCAGCCGCGGCCGGTGCGGTGCTCGAACCATCTGCACGCGGCCTCATGGCGCAGGTCGTGCTCGGTCAGGTCTTTGCAGCCGGCGGCGGCGAAGGCCTTGGCGAACAGGTAGGACAGGCGCGCCGTCACCTTGGTCATGGTCTCGGGGTGGCCGTCCCAGAATGGGAACATCAGGCCCACGCGGCCCAGGCAGTGGCGGGCCAGCTTGGCCTTGAGCTCGCGCGTCAGCGGCACGGTGCGGGGCTTGCGCTGGCCGCGCGCGGCCTTGCTGCCCTCGACCCGCAGCACGCTCAGGCGGGCGTCGAACTGGTCTACCCGCAGGCGGTAGCCCTCGCGCAGGCGCAGGCCGGCCAGCGCCAGGTCGAACAGCAGCTCAAGCTCGCCCAGGTGCGGGCGGATCTGCGCCTCTTCGCCCACCAGCAGGCGGCGATCGCGGTGCACGTCGGCGCGGGCCTTGCGCCCTTCGGGCAGCTGGGCGGCGTCGCGGTCGGTGTACTGGCTGTACCCCACAGGCAGCAGCCGCAGCGGGTTGGCCACACCCTTCAGCTCCTGGGTGCGGATGCGCCAGTCCAGCACCCGGGCCAGCGCGCCCACACGCTTGCGGATGGTGCCCGGCGCGTGCTGGTGCCTGGTCTTGCAGTCGCGCACGTACTGCTCGGCCCAGGCGTAGGTGATGGCCGACACGCGCAGCAGCCGCAGCTCGGGCGCCATGGTGGCCAGCAGGCGGTCGTCTGACGGCGTGAGGTTGGGCGCGGTGCGCACGTAGTCCAGGATCAACTTGGTCACCAGCGGGTCGTCGGTGCCATGCTCGCGCACCAGCAGCTCGGCCGGCACAATGCCGCGCTCCAGCAGCGCATGCAGGCGCTGGCCGTAGCTGCGCGCCTCCGCCTCGTCGGTGAAGGTGAAGAAGAACGGCTTGGGCAAAAGCGGGTGGATCACCCGCAGCTGGTGGCGCTGCCCGCGCGCCTGGACACTGATTGACATGCCCCCACTGTAGGCGGCCTAGACGGATAACTCAATCCGTTGGACGGTAGCATTGCTACCGTTTTGAGTAGCATTGGCACCGTTTCTCAGGTGGTTTTCAGCGGCTCTCAGAGGGAAACTGTGGAGGCGCGACCCGGAGTCGAACCGGGCTAGACGGATTTGCAAGCGCCCGACGGCCTTATGAATCAATGGCCTGCCGGGGGTGCTACCAGAATCCAGCCCGAATGCACGAAATCACCATCGTGTCAATACTATGGATAAATTCCAGGGTGTGTAAGCTTCTGCTCGCCAGACGCAAAAAAGCCAGGGTTGCACCCCTGGCCAATGTGCCCCAACCGTTGCCCGTTGGGAGGGGTATCGAAGTCAGCAAGTGACTGCTCAACATCTCGATCTTGCCACGACTTTGGGCGCTCTGGTGTTCGGGTTAACCAATGGCCGCAAGGCCAAAGGAGCCAACCATGCCGCCCCCACCAGGTAGCAAAGCCCGCGATGCGGGCACGGGGCAATATGTGCCCCTGCGGCGTGCCGTGACCCACCCCACCCGTACGGTGGTTGAAAGTCCGCCACGCAAGCCGCCGACTAGCAAACCCAAACGCTAGACGGTGACTGGATAGGCCCGGACAGCTTCGGCTGCTCCGGGCCTATTTCATTTCAGATGCCTATCCCCTTGCAACCCTGCGCCAGAGCATCCTTCTTGCCCGCCAGGTAGGCGCGCTCAGCCATGGCTTTGATCTGGGGCAGGTGCACGAATGTGCACACCGGCTCCGGGCCCTGGCACACGGTCCTGATCATCTCGGCCTCGCGCTTGTCCAGCCCCAGCTCGCCGTCAACGACGACGAAGGCCGATGCCGGTGCGGCGATCAGGGCGCCGGCGAGTGTGAACGCGATGCAGTGCTGCAGCTTCATGGCGTGGCTCCGGTGGGTGGTGGGTCGAGGGGTGTGGTGCAGGCCACCAGGGCGGCGCGCAGCTTAATCTCGTAGGCCTCGCGGCGCTCGATCTCGGCCAGCGCGGCCTGGATCCATTGGTCGATGGTGGGCCGCTGGCGGATCTGCTCGGTCGGCATGTTGGGGCGGTCGGGCACCAGCTGCTGGCACTCCACCGGGATCACCACCGTGCCCGGCGTCTCGGGCGGGCTAGTGGCGCAGCCGGCCAACACGGAATAAATGAAGGCCAAACACGCGCCACACGGAAGTCGACTATCGAGCTGCGTCATGGCGTCGCCCTCCCCTGCCACCACCGATCCACCCGATCCTGCGCGCTCTGGCAGGCGTCCGCCGGCACGGTGGGTGGCGTGGACAGCTCGGCGTCGGCGCGGCGCTCGTGGTCGACGGCCTGGCTGGCCGCGGCTGCGATCTTGGGCGCGGCGTTGGCCGTACGCTGCCGGGCGGCCTTGGCCAGCCTGGCCACAGACGCATTGCAGGCCTGCGTCTCGCCCCGCGCCTGGTCGCGCTGGGCCTGGGCCGCAGCGGCATCGTCGCGCGCGCTCAGCCACAGCTCGCCCAGCAAAGCGTTGCCGGCCAGGCTGGCCGCCAGCGCCCAGGCGAGGATGGTGGGGAGGTTCACGAACCGACCACCTGGCCGTCAAACTGCCAAACAAATTCGGCCACCGGTCGGTGCATCTGGCAGGTGCAGCAGTAGGTGGCCCCGTAGAAGTGCGGGTCGCGCGCATAGGTCTCGGCCAGCGCCCGGGCCATAGTAGTGACGGTGCCGCACGCCTGAGCGTCAAGCCGCTGCTGTGTCCAGAAGCGGCCCATGACGGGGCTCTTTTCAGGGTAATCAGGATTGGGCTCGAATGCCACGTAGTTGCAGCCGGCATGGCGCGCCTGCTCCTCCGGCGTGAGCGGGCGCGTGGGAGATCTCGGTCGATCGCCAACGTGGATGTACGAGCTGCGCACCGGGCGCACAAAGCCCTTGGCAAGCTCCTCTTCGCTCAGCACCAGATACGCGTCGCTCTGCGGCCGCGGGGTGTTGTCAACGCCATGGCCGAGGCGGGGATCGGTGCGGTCAATGGTGATGCTCATTGTTTCTTCTCCAGCTGGAAGTGAAACGCAGCGCCTGGCGTCCCAATGCCCTGGACGCTGAGGGCCAGCAGGTCCTGGCCGGTGTTGTCGGTCTCGGCGACGGGTATGACTAGGCGGCCGCCGTTGTCGGCCAGGCGCTTGATCAGCACGATCAGCAGTTGGTCCTTGAAGTTGTCCATCACCTGCGCGTGCAGGGGTGCGTCTTCGCGCGCCATGTCGATGCCCGTGCCCATTACGCCAGCCCCGATCTGATGCCGTCGCTGTCGATCGTCAGCACCGCATTGACGCTGCTGGCCGGCGCGCGGGTGGACACATGGACCCAGCTCCTGAATTCATGGATCAGCTGCCCGATGCCGATCTGCCCGCGCACCGGCTCAAGCGCTCGGCAGATCTCCAGCGGGGTGCCGAAGGCCGGCGCCTTGAAGTCGGCGGCCATGGCGCGCACATGGTCGCTGTTGCCGCTGCTGCCGATGCGCTGGTTGAGCGTGAGGCACCTGAAGCCGCTGGTCACCTGGATGGGCACATCGCGCCCGGCCAGGTAGGTGAGGTGCGAGCGTATGCGCTCCAACATTTGCGCGGTGGCGCGGGCGTTGGGCAGCAGATCGGCTGGCAGGTCGTTGTCCAGCCCTAGGCGCAGGGCAGTGTCGCTGTGGATGAACTCGGCCAGCGTGAAGTGGGCGGAAAGGTTCATCGCCGCCCCCACGGAGGCACCGCGTTGGCCGCGCCGTGGCCGGGCGCCTTGCGCTCGAGGTGCGCCGGTGCGCCGTTGGCCCAGCTGGTGCGGCTCAGGCGCAGGAACATGGCCACGCCGAGCAGGCCGCTGATGATGGTGACGGCATGCTCGGCGGGCAGCAGCAGCGCGTCGATGATGGCGCCCGCGGCAAATGCCGCCTGCAGGATGTACACCGCGATCCAGTCCCTGCGGTGCGTGCTGCCGTGCAGCAGGTTCACCCGGCACAGGCAGGCGCCCGCCACGTACAGGGCCAGCAGCACGATGGTGGCGCGCGCGGCGAGATCAGTTTCCATTCTTGGGCTCCGTCGTGGTCTGGTTGGTGGTGATGCGGTCCAGCAGGGCCTGCAGCGCGCGGCCCAGCACCTGCTGCGCGCCGTAGCCGCCCACCAGGCTGGCCATGACCAGCGCGGCGCGGCTGGCCTTGTCCAGCAGGCCTTCCACCCCGGCGCCTATGGCCGCGCCGCACAGGGTGGACAGGGCCACAAACGCAAAGGCGCGCCCGCGCGGCATGCGCACGGCCTGGCTCAGGGCCACCAGGGCGCCAACAAAGCTCCACACGAGCGCGTGATACGGCACGCCGAGCAGGGCCAGGGTAACGCCGCTGACGGCGGCGGCCAGGGTGGCCGCGCTGGTGGTGGACATGGGTTCCATCGGATGCTCCAGTGGTGAATCAAAAGCGCAGCAGCACCGCCGCCCCGGCCAGCGTCCAGCAGGCGATACAGGGCAACAGCAAGTCATAGGCAAAGCTATCCACATCCCACACCCGCGGGCTGAATCCGGCCCACGCCGGCATGTCCGCCCGGTGGCGGCTGGGCACATGGGCGGCAATGAAGCGCGCCTCGGCCTGCGCGTGCTCGCGCCCGGCCCAGACGCAGCACACCACCAGCCCGCCGATCCACCAGTTGCCGCTGGCCAGGCCCACCACCGTCTGCACGGCCAGGGCCAGCACGGTGTGCTGCACGGCCAGCCAGAAGTCGGCCAGCATGAAGCCCACCGTCACGGGCAGCAGATCTGGCAGCCTGTTCACAGCCCTTGCTCCTGGTCCACCACCTGGTCGGGCGGGATGGGCGCGGGGGCCGGCTCGGGGGCTGGCGCCGGCGCGGGCGGGTTGGTGGCCTGCCACAGCGCGGCGCTGGCCTCGGCCAGGGTCTTGCTGTCGTCGGCCAGGGCGTCGGCCAGCAGGCCGGCGTCTGCCAGGCGGCGCATGGTGCGGGCGCTGGCCAGCCTGGCGATCGCGGCGGCGGCCACGCGGCAGTTGTCGTCGGTGGGCGCCTGGATGGCGGCCTTGAGTGCTGCGGTGGCGTCTTGCAGGGGTGTGGGCATGGGGGTCTCCAGTGGTTACCAGCCCCGGCTGGCGCGGTGCACCATGCGCCAGTTGCCCTCGGTCAGCGTGCCGAAGGTGCCGGTGGACACATCACGCAGGCCGGGGATCTCGCTGCCGGTGTTGGTGGACAGGCTCTTGATGGTGAGCTTGCCGGCGTACTGCTGGATGGTTGGCCCCGAGGCGCTGGCGCCGCTGCGGCCCACGTGAGCCAGCGGCACCTCTTCGTCCACGGCGTAGCCCAGGTCGGTGGTCTTGCAGCGCAGCACGCTGCGCAGATCTCGCGGCTGCACGCCGATGTTGTGGTTGGCGGTCAGCACGGTGGGGCCGGCGCCCGAGAGGGCCAGCGCGGTCTCGGCGCTCTCGAACTCGCCCCGGTAGGCGTAGCTGATGGAGCTGGTGACGCCGCTGCCGTCGCACACCACCTGGCCCACAAACACGCGCCAGGTCTGCACGGCCGCCGCGCCGTTGCCCACCGTCATGGACATTTCGCCCACGTTGAACTGCGCCTGGTTGCTGGTGATGCTGCGCGCGCCGCCCTGCGGGTAGGTGGGCGCCACAGTGGTCTTGCCGGTGGTCAGCGCGCCGGCGGCGTCCACGTCCACGTAAAGGTAGTTCGTGTTGGCGGCGGTGAGGCTGCTCCAGGTGAGGTTGGCGGTGCTGATGCCGATGCGGTCCACCGCGCCCAGGCTGCTGAAGCCGTTGGCCGCCGTCACCACAAAGGGCACGGTGCTGCTGACGCCGGTGCTGGTGATCGACAGCGTGCCGCTGGTGGCCGGCAGAAAGTCCGCCACGCCGGTGGTGGCGTTGACCGGGCCGCCCAGCACGGTCTGGCGCACCGGGCTGCTGGCGGGCATGCTGGCGGGCAGCGGGTCGAGCACCACCATGTCGGTGCCGTCGTACTCCACATCGGTGAGCATGTTGGCCGCAAAGGCGCCCACGGCGGGGTTCTGCTTGGCGCCCGTGCTGTCGTACACCTTCAGGTTCTTGACGCCCAGGGCGTTGATGTTCAAGGTCGGCGTGGTGGTGGTGTTGGCCGCGTTGAACTTGACCCGAAAGCGCTGGCCCGCCACGTAGCTGCTGATCACCGGGCTGGGGGTGAGCGTGAAGGCCGTGCTGGTGCCGCCGGTGGTGAAGGCGGTGTAGGTCTGCGCCTGCAGCTCGCCGGTGCTGGCCACCACCAGGGTGCTGCGGGCGGCTGAGGCGCTGGCGGCGATGAACAGCGCGTCGCCCACCGTGGTGCTGCCCAGGCCGGCGCGGGCCAGCGCGGCGGTGGTGTAGGTCACCAGGGTCTGGCCGAAGGTGGACAGGTGGTTGCGTATCTGGTTGAACTTGTCCGCGAGGTCCTTGATGTCGGCGCGGGCCGACGCCGGGCTGTCGGTGCCGGCGTCGATGTTGGTGGTGCTTACGTCTGCAGATGGCCAGGTCATGGTCAGTACCCCTCGATGTAGAAGTCCACCAGCGCGGGATCGCTGAGGGCTCCGTTTTCGTAGAACTTGAAGCGCGGGCCGCTGGTGTTGCGGTCCACCAGCTGCCAGGTCCAGCTGGCGGCGCTGCCGTCCTGGATGGCGGCCACGGTGGCGCGGGTGATCACGCTGTAGCTGGCGGTGATGGGCGCGCGAGCGTCACCCGTGCCCAGGTAGCCGCCGCCCAGCGTGGTGATGTCGATGTCGTTCAGGATCTCGCGGATGGGCTCGCCGCTGACGCTGTAGACCCAGGTGCGCACCGCGGGCACCGGGTCCGGCCCGGTGGCGGTGATCGTCAGGCGCAGCTTGAAGTAGCGCGCCGTGAAAGGTGTGGCGGCGCTGCCGTAGGCGCTGTAGGTGCTGCCGTCGTCGCTGGTGGAGATCTCGGTCACCACGGTGCCGTCGGCGTCGATGGTGCTGCTGATCTGCCCGCTGACGATGGCGCCCAGGTCGCGCGCCGGTGTGATGTAGGTGATGGGGCTGGCGGGGCTGGGCTTCCAGCTGGTGAAGGCGGCCCAGCTGGCCGGCGTCGTCCAGGCGGTGGTGGTGTCGTCGGCCTCCAGGATTCCGCCCACCACCGAGCAGCTGGTCTTGGTGCCGGTGAAGCCCTCTTCGGCCTCGTCCCACTCTTTCAGCGTGGTGCCCACCCGGCGATCGGGCAGCGTGGCGGTGGCGTAGACCAGGGCGGTGGAGAGGTTACCGGTGGTGTCGCGCGCGCGGATGGCGAAGGTCCAGTCGCCCTCCAGCAGCTGGTTGGTCTCGACAGGGCTCTGGGTATAGAAGCCGTCGTTGTTGAGCGGCGTCATGTCGTCCCACGCCGGGGTGGAGGGGAAGCCCTCGATGTAGCGGATCTCGGCGCCGGCCAGGTCCACCGGGCGGGTGGTGGTGGTGTAGTAGAAGTCGAACTGGCGGGTGCCATCCGGCTGGGCGGCAATGGTGAACACGTCAAAGTTGTCCGGCGGCTCGCTCTTGCCCACCACCAGGTGGTCCAGGTAGGCCCAGGCGCCCTTGGCGCCGTTGTTGGCCACGAAGCGGGCGCTGAAGATGTAGCCGGCGCCGTCTGCCAGGCTGGACAGGGTGACGGTGGTCTCGTCGCCCGGCAGCTCAAGCACCGTCCAGACGTCGTCGGTGGTGATCACGCGCTTGTAGCGCAGCTGCACCCGGCCGTTGGCCAGCACGTAGCGGCCGCTGGCCTGCGTCCAGGCCAGGCGCACGCGGGTGATGATGCTGCCGTCGCCCTGCACCAGCAGCTCGTCGGTGCCGCTGTAGGCGGCCAGGCCGGCCAGGGTCTCCACCGTCCAGGGGTCGGGCAGGCTGCTGTTGGGCAGGGCCGAAAGGCTGGTCTCGTCGGCCAGGTCCCACACGCTGGCAGCGTCTTCCACCATCTCCAGCGCCAGCGGCGTGCTGGGCGAGAACACCCAGTCGGTCACGCGAAAGGTCTTGCGCGCCCAGCCGAACTCGGCATTGGTGACTGTGACGCGGTCGCCCGGCTGCAGCGGCCAGGCGCGCAGATGGGCCGGGTACTGGATGACCAGGCCGCCGCGCGAGCGCTCGACATGCAGGCGCGCCAGGTGCTGGCAACGCTGGATGCTGCCGGTGTGCGGGTAGTTGATGCTGGCCCAGCGCTCCACGCCGTCGGCGGTGAGGAACGTGCTGTTCTGGTAGGGGGTGTAGTCTTCAGGCACACCCAGGCGGCTGGCGTCCACATACTGGCCGCGCACGCCGTTGAAGCGGTCTTTGGCGCTGTAGCTGGCCTGGGTGATCTGGATCGGTGCGGCACAGTCGGCATCGGTGAGGTCCATCACCGGGCTGGCCCAGGTGCCGGCCATCACGCGCCAGACGCCGCCGGATTGGTGGCAGTTGCCCGACATGGCGTCTTCCAGCGCCTGCAGCGTGCCCTCGCGGTCGGCGTCGGTGGTGAACACGCCGTCCAGTACAAAGAGCGCGGTGCTGTTGCCGGTGCTGTCGCTGCTGGTGTACACAGCCTGGTCGCAGGCGTTGGCCGCGGCGATCAGCGCGGCCTGGTCGATCTGCGCGGCGCTGGCGCCAAAGCCCTCGGCGCTTTGCAGGAAGTCGGCACAGATCAGCGCGGGGTTGCGGCTGTAGGTGGGGCTGGCGGTGCTGGTGCGGGCGCTGGCGGTGGTGGTGACCACGGCGCCGGCAACGGTGCCGGGTTCGAGCTGCGGGTCGGTGACGTAGATGCCCTTGAGGGCGTCGCCCGCAAAAGAGGTGCCTACCGCCTGGTAGTTGAAGAAGATGGCGGCGGCGTTGCCGGCGGTGGTGCACTGCGCGGTAAGGCTGCAGCGCCACCAGCCATTGCCCTCGTCCACCATCGAGGCCGAGCTGCCGCTGCCCACGTCGCTGACGACGCCGGTGCCGAGGTGGAAGTACGCCGACCCACTGGCAAACACGGCGGTGGTGAGCGCGATGCGCAGGTAGGGGTAGTCGCTCTCGGCCAGGCGCGCGCGGATGCTGGCGGTGAACCAGTCTCCAATGGCCGGGGCGTTGGCGCCTGTGAGCGCTGTGCGGTTGAAGAAGTGGGTGGTGCTGACGGCGCTGGGCACCAGCTTGTCGGCGGTGGCGCTGCCCACGGCGGCGGTGGTGCTGGCCCGGTACGGCGTGGCGTAGTGCCCGGGCTCCAGCTGCGCGCCGTCGATCCAGAGGTACTTGGCCGCGTCGCCGGTGTAAAAGAAGCGCAAGCGCAGGTTGGTGCCGGTGCTGGTGACGGTGGTGATGACGTAGCGCGTCCAGCCGTTGGCCTCGGCGGTCTTGCTGCCCACGGTGGCGGTGAAGGTGCCGTCGTTGGCGGTGCTGGTGATGTTGCCCGAGCTGTCGATCACGATGCGCCCGCGGTTGGTGGCGGTGCCGTCGTCGACGCTGATGGTGAGGTTGTTGGTGACGGTGTTGTTCTTGACGTACAGCGAGCCGGTGTAGGCCATCACGCTGGCGGCCTTGGTGGCGGACTGGCTCAGGATGCCGGTGACCGTGCTGGTCATGCGGGTGGCCGTCATCTGGCCGAAGGGGCCAATGGCGTCGTTGTCGGTCAGCGTGACGCTGGTCTTGCCCCAGGCGGCGTTGCTGAAGTTGGCGCTGTAGGTGAGCAGGTTCACCCCCAGGCTGCCCGGGCCGCTGGCCGCGTTGGCGATGATGGTGGCCTCGCTCTTCGTCCAGGCGGCGTTGTCGATCTCCTGGCTGTAGGGCAGGTAGTTCAGGCCCAGGCGCGGGTCCTGCACCTTCTTGCCCTTGACCTTGGCGGTGATGTTGGGCGGGCCGCCCTGGAAGCGGTCGAAGGTGAGGTCGAGCGTGATGGACAGGTAGGCGTAGCCGCTGAGCTTGTGGTCGGCGGTCCACTTGGTGGGCACGGCGCTGATCAGGTAGCTGTCGGCCAGGGTGTCGGCGCCCAGGTGGGGGGCGATGCGCAGGTAGCTGGTGGTGAGGTTGTAGCGGTAGTGGACGTAGCAGCTGACGTTGGCCGGGCCGGTGATGGTGGTGCTGCTGGCGGTGATGGTCACCGCCACGTACTCTTCGGTCCCGAACTCGCGCGCGCTGATCACCGAGCTCTCCATCGGCGTCTTGGTGAGCGTGGCGCTGCCGCCGGCGCTGAAGGTAACCAGCTCGCTGTAGTTGATGGCCTCGGTCTTGGCGAAAGGCGAGGTGGTCATCCAGTCGCTGGCATCGCGGCTGGCCAGGCCCACCGCCTCGCCCTCGATGTAGACCTCGTCGATGCTCTCCAACTCATGCGCGGCCAGCACCAGCACGATGTGCTTGTACTGGTCGCGGCTGCCGCTGGTGAACATGGCCACGATGGCGCCGCCGATCGGCGCTGGGCTGCCGTAGATGACGGCGCGCGGCGCCTCGGCCGACAGGATGGTGACGTTGCGGTCTTGCAGCGAAGCGTTGTAGGCGGCGCGGGCGGCGGCGGCGGCTTTGCGCTGCTTGCGGCGGGCCTGGCTGGCGCCCAGAAGGTTCAGGCCGATGCCGATGACCCAGCTGTTGGCGGCCAGAAAGGCGGCCGCGTTGGCGATGAAGGCGGCCGCCGCGCCGCCGATGCTCGGCGCCAGCGCGGCAGTGATGGAGATGGGGTCGGCCCGGCCAGTGGCGGGCAGCGTGGCCAGCGTGGCGGCCACCGCCAGCGCGGCAGCGTGGCGGCGCAGGAAGCTGCGAAGGCGGCCCCGGCTCAGACGCGCCATGCCACCCTCGCCTGGTCGAGTGGCAGCAGCACCAGCCCGGTGGGCGCCAGCGCGGCGATGCGGTTGCCGGTGCACAGGCCCCAGGCTGCGCCGGTGTAGCGCTTGGCCATGCAGCCCCAGCCGGCAAGCAGCACCACGTCGCCCCGGGCGGCGTACTGGCCGGGCAGATGCGCGCCCAGGGCCTTGTCTGCCACCACCAGGTGCCCGCCCTCGGCGCGCAGGCGGCGCAGCGCGGTGCGGGTTTGCTGCATCAGCGGCCCCCAGGGCTGCAGCAGATCCACGCCGCGCACATGGCGCACCCAGCCCGCGGCGAAGTGTGCGCAGTTGTGTGTGCGCCAGCAGAAGGGCTGACCAGCGTGCTGGTCGAGGTAGGCGTCGAGGTCGGCTCGCATGGCTCTAGATCTGCTGGAAGGTCTTGGACAGCCAGAGCTGCGGCTTGCCGATCAGGTCGGTGATGTACTCAAACCCGCGCTCGGTGGGGTAGTCGGCCTGGTGCTGCGCGTTGGACAGGCGCAGGCCGCTGGGGTTGGCCCGGCTGTCGCCGCTGAAGGTGACCAGATCCAGCAGCACGGTGCCGGTGTTGCCGTCGGCGCGCTCGATGCGCACCTTGTCCATGTAGCCGGCAAAGCGCAGCAGCGGCGTGCCGGCCACCTGCAGCGTGCCGCCGTCCAGCATGGAGATCCACACCTTGGCGTCGCGGCCCTGGTAGGTCTCGACATTGCCGAGCGCGGCGGCCAGGATGGCGCTGGACACCTGGGACAGGCCCACGGTGAGGCGCTCACCCGCGCCGTCTTCGCTCTCGCGGATCTCGCTGATGCTGCCGATGGTGCCCAGGCCCGTCCAGGTGTAGCCCAGCGCGTCGACGTCAAGCGGAAAGTTGGTGTAGCGCAGCGTGCCGCTGGTGAAGGACAGCTCCACCAGCGCGAGCACACCCACGGCCGCCGATGCGGCTGCTGTGGAGAAACCGGAGGTGGGACCCTGCATGGATCAGGACTCCCAGCTCTCGACCAGGTCCAGGCTGTAGCCGTTGCGCGTGGGGCCGTCGTGCGACCAGTCGGACTGCGGGGTGGTCTGGCGGAACAGCGCGGTGGGCTTGTCCCACACCACCGAGCTGGCGGCTGCCACGGCGGCGCGCAGCGGCGGCTCGAAGCTGATGCTGATGACGCCCGAGCCGTCTGCGGTGGCGTCTGCGGTGAGGTGCAACAGCTGGCGGTTGGTGCCGCTCTGGTTGACGCCCAGCCAGTCGCCCTTCTTGAGGGTGGTGCTGGCCTGGCCGGCGCCACCGGTGACCGACATGGTGGTGGCGCCCGCCACCGCGGCGGTGTTGGCGGTGAGGGTGCCGCGCATGGTGCCCACCGGGGCCACCTTGCCCAGGTAGTGCAGCGCCAGCACGTTGACGCGCCCGCGCAGCTGCATCAGCAGGGTGGACCACTCGGAGGCGTCGGCCTCGCTCAGGATGTCCGGCCCCTGCAGGCTGGCCGTCCAGCGCGGCGGGGCCAGCACGCGGGTCTGCTGCGCGCCGGTGTCGCCGTTGGCGAAGTTGAGGTCGAAGCGCAGCTGGCCCCAGCGCATGGACTTGATGCGCACGGCGGTGGACAGGGAAATGACGCTCATGCCAGCACCCCCTGACGCTGCAGCATGGACACAAACTGCTCGTTGTTGCGCGCCAGCGCCTGGCTCACCGTGGCCTGCACCTGGCCGGCGTCGGCCCGGGCGTCGATGTTGATGACCGGCGCATAGGTGATCCCGCCCATGGCGCCGGGCTTGTTCTGGCTGGCCGGGATGATGCGCTCGCCCTGGTGGATCTGCGCCACCATGTCGCGCGGCACGTAGGGGGTGCCGACGTCGAAGCTGGGGAGGATGCTGGTGATCCAGTTGCCCAGCGGCTCGGTGACGGTCTTGCGCAGCACGATGCGGCCCACGTCCTGGGCCAGGCCCTGCAGCACGTCGCCGAACTTCTTGCCGCCCACGATGGCGTCCTCGAAGGCGCTGGTGAAGGTGAGGCCAAGCTCCTTGCCGATGTCGTTGGTTTTCTCCAGCTCGGTGTTCACCAGGCCCAGACGGCCGGTAACGGCATCTAGGTATTGTTCGCTGGTGATCTCGCCGCTGGTGAAGAGGTCGGCCAGGAACTGCATCTCCTGGCGCTGCTTTTCCAGCTGGGCGGCCGGGCCAGAGTCCAGCAGGTTGGACTTGTAGGCCTGGTAGGCGGTGTTGGCGGCGTTGATGGCCTCGCCTTCGTCGGCAATTGCGTCGCGGCGGGCCTGGATCTCGGCCTCGGCCTGGCGCGCGCGCTCGGCCTGGAAGGCGGCGTTCTCGGCGTTGACGCGCTCGCCCTGCTCGGTGGCGTAGGCGCGGCCATTCATCATGTCGAATTCGAGCTTCAGCTCGCGCGCGCTTTTGCCCTTGGGCGGGCCGCCTTTCTTGTCGGGGCCGGCCACGTCGCCCAGCGTGGGCTTGTCGATGCGCCCGCCGTAGCCATAGGGGCCGTAGGCGGTGGCGTCGGTGCCGTTGCCGCCCTGGCGGGCCTTGAGGATAGGCGCGAGCTGCGCGTCCACCATGGCCAGCGCGGCCTCGTAGCGCTGGATGATGGGGTTGGTGCTGACGCCGGCGGGCAGCTCCTTGCGGTGCGCGCCGAGCTGCTGCTCGATCTCCAGCTTCTGCGCGGTAAGCTGCGAAAAGCGCACGTTCTGCTGGTGCTGCGCGTCGCCGCCCATCAGCACCTGCAGGCCGGCCAGGAAGCCGCTCTCGCGCATGGCTTTGGCTGCGGCGTTGACGGCGGTGATGAAGTCGCCGTAGAGGTAGCGGCCCAGGTCGGTGAAATTCTTGTTGAGCGCGGAGATCTCTTTGTTGAAGGCCTCGGCAGCCTTGGCCTGCTCGGTGGTGACCTTGGCGTTGAGCGCGCCCTGCTCGGCCAGGTCTTTCAGAAAGGGGGCGATCTCCTTGACGTTCTTGCCGAAGAGCTCCTGCACCACGCGGGCCTTGTTGCCGTCGTCGGCGTAGCCGGCCAGGGCGACTGCGGTGCGGTGCAGCGCCTCGGCGGGGTCGATGTCGCGCAGCTCCTTGGCATTCAGGCCGATGGCCTTGAGGATGTTGGCTGCCTGGCTGCCTGGGTCCTGCGCCTCGGTCAGCACCTTGTTGAAGCGCACCATGGAGGATGTGACGGTGTCCAGGCTGGTGCCGTTGCGCGCGGCCACGTCCTCGAGCGCGGAGAGGTTCTCGACGGTGGCGCCGGTAGCGTCTGCCATGTCGTTCAGCGCATCCAGGCCGTTGACGATGTTGCGCGCGAAGGCGGCCATGGCGCCCACCGACAGGCCGGCGGTCAGGCTGGCCAGCGCGCCCTTGAGCAGGGTGGCCGAGTTGTTGACGTCGGCAAACTCACGCTTGACCTGCGCGAAGACGTTGCTGGCCGTGTTGGTGGCCGAGATGACGATCTTGGCTTCAGTGGCCACGGGTCACCTCTTCTCGCGCAGCAGGCGCAGGCACTCGGACTCGATGACCTGGATGTCGGCAAACACCTGGGGCCATGCCTTGCGCGACACGCCGATCGCGCGCATCACAACAGGCAGCGCGGCGTAGTGCAGGCCCACAACACCACCGGGTCCGACATTCCACTGCGTCATGGACCGGCCGGCCACCACCACGGCGGGCCAGTTCTCCGGCCAGACGCCCAGGCTGTCGTCCACCGGCAGGCCCTCGACCTTGATGTTGAGGGCTGCCAGCGCTTTTGCTTGTTCTTCCTGATCCGTGCATCCGTTGATCAGCCGGCTGGCAGCCTCTAGTAGTTTTTTCGCTTGCTCCGTCCCAGCTCGGCCACGTAGCTCTTGAAGATCTCCTGGTCGGCGGCGGGGTAGTTCAGCAGCAGGCGCTGCAGCGCGCCCAGGTTGAAGGCGGCGGGCTCACCGTCGTCATCCGCAACCCCCCAGCCGACAATGACCTCTTGCAGCATGGCCGCGTCGAGCTGCCCGCCCTTGCTGATCCAGGCGGCCAGGGCGTCCTTGTCCTTGTGGCGGAAGCGGAAGGGCACCTCGACGGGGTCGGCCACGCCGGCCACCGACAGCGGCACCTTCGCGTCGAACTCCGGCGCTGGGTTGAGCTTGAACATGCGCCCCGCCCTTACGCCACGACCAGGCGGAACTCGTCGTTGCCCGAGCTGGGCACGAAGCGCAGGTCGTAGCTGACCAGCGTCTTGCCATTGAAATCTTCATAAGCCTGGTTCAGCATCTGCGCGGCGGGTGCGTGCACGATGACGCGCCGGCCGTTGGTGCTGCCGTGCTGCAGGCCCAGGCTGGTGGTGGTGTTGGCCTTGACTGCCGCGTCGAAGGTGACCTGCTGCGCGGCGGTGAGGTCCATGGTGATCTTGCCGGTGAAGCCGCGGTTGGTGATCTCCACGCTGGTCTGGCCCAGCAGGGGCATGAACTCCACCGTGTTGTTGGCGCTGGCCTCCAGGCCCCGGCTGGGGTAGCTGGTGCCTCCGCTCAAAGACGGGGCCGCGGTGCCGGAGCCGTTGACGTAGGTGGCGCCCAGCAGCAGGTCCGCGGTGTTGGGGTCGGTGACCACCGTGGGGGTGATCCAGCCGGTGAGCGTGAGTGCAGGGTTGGACTGCGCGCTGACACCGCCGTCCACACCCTTGAAGCTGAAGCGCATCTTGGGGATGCCGCCGATGTTGAGCATGAACTCGACGTTGCCCCGGCACATGGTGGCAATGTGGCGCACGCCGTCCATGTGGTAGTAGATGGAGCAGCTCTCGAAGCTGGCCGAGATGGGCAGGTACTCCACGCGGCTCTGGCTGGCGCCGTTGGTGGCGGTCTCTGCGAAGCCGCAGGAGCGCAGCAGCGGGCCCCAGGCAGGCACGGTGGCGGCGGTGGTGAAGGTGCCGCCGCTGGACTGGAGCTCGACGTCGAAGGCCAGCTCAACAAAGCCCACGCCCACCAGCTGCTCGCTGGCGCCCATGTAGGCGCGGATGACGTCGCGGTCTACATTCTGGGCGTTGAACTGGTTGACGGTGACATTGCTCACCAGCACGGCGTTGCTGCCGCCGATGGGCACGCTGTCGGTGCCGGGAGTGACCTCGATCTTGGCCAGGATGGCGCTGTTGCGCATGTAACGGGTAGGCATGGTTGGCTCCGGTTAGGTGAGTGCGGCGGCGCCGGTGCGGTGCTGCACCAGGTAGGTGATGACGCCGCAGGCCAGGTCTTGGGCCTCTTCGGCGAAGTCGAAGTCGATGCGCTGGACGTTCATGTCGATGACGGCACCGCCCAGGGTGGGGTCGGCGGCCAGGCGGGCATAGGCGGCGCCAAGCAAGGTGTCAACGGCGGCGTCTGGCGTGGAGGCGCTGGCGCGGGCGTAGCACTCCACGCGCCAGGTGCTCTGCCAGTCCACCGGGGCGCCGTAGGTGGCAAAGCGCTGGGCCTCTCCGCCCTCGGGCCGCACGACGATGGCGTCGGTGAACTGCTCGCCCACCGGGCGCATCCTGGCGCGGTAGATGTTGCTGCTGACGGCGGTGGCCTCTGCCAGCTTGGCGGCGATCGCCGCCGTGATGGTGGCGAAGGCGCTCACGTTGTGCGCTCCAGCATCAGGGTGCTGACGCCGGTGCCGTCGGGCTGGTGCTCGGCGACGCTGTAGGTGGTGCCGCCGGTTACGAGGCTTTTGCCGACCGGGCTGGCGGGGACGCTGGCGGTGGCCAGGCGAAACATGGGCTGGCTGCTGGCCATGCCAGTTGGGCCGACGGTGCCGAGGGTGTAGCCGTTGTCGAAGATGCCCGTCACCGAGGCGCCGTCCAGCGTGGCTGAAACGGCGAACTCGTCTTCATTGAAGAAAACCGAGAGGTCCTCGGTGAAGGCCATGCGCGGGCTCCGGGGTCACGGCACTACGCCGTGACGGCCTGGGCGCCGTGGCCGGCGGCCATGGGCTGCAGGACGTTGGCCAGGACCTTGAGGTTAGGCTGGTGCAGACCCAGCACCTCGCCAGCCTTGAAGCTGAGCTCGGCGCTGGCTTTGTACTGGGCCTTGGTGCCCTTGACGGGCTCGATCGCGTGGCGGCGCACGGCAGCCTGGGCGTCGCTGAGGGCGACCAGGCTGCCGGCGGGCAACGCCAGCGGGGACAGGACTTTGAAGCGTTCCATGCGGTGCTACCTGGTGGGGTGGTGCTGCTGCGGTGGAGCGGATCAGGTCATGGTGACGTAGCACGCGCGCTGCCAGTAGCCGTAGCCCGCGCCCTGCCACTTGTCGACACCGTACTGCCAGGCATCGTTGTCGAACTCGAACTCGCTGCCTTCGCCCTTGACCTTGAGCTCGACCTCTTGCTCGGTTTGCACGATCAGGCCCTTGATGGGGCTGTCGGTGCGGAAGACGGCGAAGCTGTCGGTCCAGGTCAGGCGCGGGTTCATGACCACGTCGATCTTCATGCCGAGGGTGTTGACGGGCAGCTGGTTGGCCGCGGCGGCGACGATCATCTGCGGCGAGACGGCGGCGACGGCGGCCATGTACAGGCCGACCGGGACCTGGACGACAAACTCGCGGGCGTTCTCGTTCATGGGCTCGCCCTGGTTGTCCTTGAAGCCCAGGATGGCCTGGATGGCGGCCAGAATGCACTGCTGCATTTCCAGCGCGTGGGGCGCCGTGGTGCTGCCGTGGTTGCCGGCGTCGCCGGTGGGCAGGGCCGAGATGTCGATCGACAGGTCGTTGCTCTGGCTGCCGGAGGCGCCTTCGCTGTGGTCGGTGTCGAAATAATACTGGCCGTCGTAGCAGACGGTGCTTGGGCCGGCGAGCAGAAGCGCGGACAGCAGGCTGGCCGTGTGCGTGACTGTGCGGTCGGCAAACTCTTGCACGCGGGCCATGATCTGGCCGGTCTTGTCGCGGCGCACATCGGTCTTGCGCACCTCCAGCGTGGCCTCGTAGTGCTTGTTGGTGATGGCGTAGACGCTAGAGGCCAGTCCCTTGGCGCTGCGGCCGCCGATCCACTCGCGGAACGTGGGCGATTGGCCGAGCATGGCGTAGGTCTCGATGCCCTGGTCGCTGTTGTAGTCGTTGGCCAGGGCACGCACCCAGGCCAGGCCGGGGTTGGTTTCGAGGCGGGCGAAGTACATGCCGGCGATGGCGCGGCTGGAGAGGATGCTTTGGTCCATGATGTCAGGTCCTTGTAATCAGGGGCTGGTCGTTGGGCGGAAGGTGGCTGTGGGGTGCCGCGTCAGGCGACCACGGCCCAGGTGCCGCGCAGCTGCGAGACACAGTGGCCGTCGGCGTCGCCGGCGATCAGCGTGACGAAGTCACCGCGGCGCTGGGTGGCTTTGGTCAGGGTGATGGTCTGGCCGTCGGTGCCGGCCAGGTTGGGGCCCTGGATCTTGTCCACGCCGTTGGCGTCAACCACCACGGCCGTGGTGCCGAAGGCGCCGATCGCCATGATGGTGAAGCCGCTGGCGCCGTCGGCGATGGCCGGCAGCGTGAGGGCATCGCCGTCGCCCGCGTCGGTGACGCAGAAGAGCTTGCCGCAGTCTTCGACGTCGAAGGTCTTGGTGCCCGTGAGCTCTTCGCGCACGCTGTAGTGGGCCCAGGGGTCGCGGTAGTTGAGCGCGTCGAAGGACACGACCACCACACCGGCGGACACGAAGCGGTGCACGAAGCCAACAAAGGCGCCGCCCACTGGGCTGAAGCTGAAGGTGTCGTCGTCGCTGGCGTAGACGGGCTGGCCCAGGTCGGTGATCACCGCGCCGGTGACGGCAAGCTGGATCTTGCCGCTCTCGACAATGCGCACGTTGATGGCGGCCGCGGCGCCGGTGGAATTGTCGGCCTGGGCCTCGGCGAAACCTGCGAAGCGGTCGGCCGCGTTGAGCGGGCGCGCGTGGCCGGATGCATCGACCACGCCGACGGCGGCGCCTTCGTAAATGATGTCGGAGGCAACGACGGGGATCTCGTTGCGGGAGCCACCCTCGAAGGCGCGGGGCTTGTTGGCGGCCAGGGTGGTGCCCATCAGCGAGAGCATGGCCAGGTTGTCGGGGCCGACGAAGGCGATGAACTGCGCCGCGGCCGCGTGGGCCTGGGGCACGAAGAGCACGGCCAGGGTGGCCAGGGCGACGAGGGCCGCCATGATGCGAGAGGTTTTCATGATGCTGGTTCCTTGTGGGGGTTGCGAGACGTTGCGGGTTGTGGCGAGTGGCGTGGCCTGGTCAGCCGGCGCGGCGGGCGAGCACGCGGACCTTGCCGGAGGCCTCGGCCTTGGCCATGGCGGTGTAGTCGGCCAGGCTGGCGAACTCGTCGCGCACGTTGCCGGTGTTGGCGGCCCAGGACTTGGCGCAGCGCTCTTCGAGCGGCAGGCTGGCGTCGGCTTCGGCCTGCGCAGCGGCGCTGGCGGCGGGCACGGTGGGGGTGGCGGGCAGCGCCAGCGGCGCGGGCGCGTCGGCGGCCAGGCG
>JACCDR010217212.1_pt1 | contig 25969 bp, 24 predicted proteins | sample 7446431 | NCBI WGS metagenome assembly JACCDR01 (sample SAMN15323443, study PRJNA562643) | freshwater metagenome | isolation source: river surface water | place: USA:Blue River Watershed | collected 2017-08-17 | reverse complement strand
GACGATGACAGTAGTAGTGATGATGAGTCACTTGAGGTAGAGGCTGATGTCTTTACTGATACGACAATTGTTAAGGTTGAGCTTAACGACCGAAAGACTATCTTTAGCACATCAGCTGATACACGTGAGGAGGTTATCGACGCTGTGGTGGCTCGTATGAACCTTACTCGTGCTGAGGTTGACGCTGTACTCGATTTTGAGATTGAGGACCGTGCCAGTCGCGCTAAAGATCGCAAGAAGCTTAATGGCGAGTTTGCCTCATCAACTCGTCCAGTAAAGGATTGTGTTGCTACGTCATCAGTATTTCGTATTGAAGCTGATGTCTTCACTAATACGACAGTTGTAAAAGTTGAACGAAATGGTACAAAGACTGTCTTTGAAACCAGTGCTACAACGACTGATGCTATCGTCAGTGCAATTACCGCTCGCTTGACCGATCTCTCAGAGAGTCAGGTTCGTGGTGTCATTGATGTTGATATCGAAGACCGTGCCAGTCGCGCTTCTGATTTTGAAATCAGTACTTCTGTTAGTCCAAAGGATTGTAAGGATAAGCCTCGTGCTACCTCAACTCCAAGTACACCTACCCAGCAGGCCGAGCTCCGTGCTCGTGTAGCTGAGCTTCAGCGTCTTCTCGAGACTCTTATTGCTCTCTTGAACGCTCGTCTCGCACAGTAAATACAAGTATTTACTGATAGATAAAAAAGCACCCCTCGGGGTGCTTTTTATCTATCTAGTGCAACACAAATATCATCACCATAGACTCGAAATTGACTTCCTCCTTCACAATTTGGCGTCTGGAGTATACCATCTGGTCCCATGCTACAAATTGGTGAGAACCAACTGCAGGTAAATTGTCCCAGTTGATGATTTTTATCATATAGGTAAGGATTCCCCCACGGGTCGGCAGCAATATCAAAAATTATCCCATTTGCCGACAGAGTGTTTGCAATATCGTTCCAATTACCATTAGCCCATGGTACCGATGCTGGCCAGTAGGCACACATATTACAAAAATCTGCACTTCTTGGTAGTGGCGGGTACGCTCCAAACCTCGCATAAAAAATCTCGAATGCGTTTTTGATGCTCTGAACCTCGCCCTTTGCTTGAGCGACCAGAGCTCGTTCACGCATCTGTCTCGTTGAATAGAGTACAGATGATGATAAAAGACCTATTATTGTTACAACAACCATTACTTCAATTAACGTAAAGCCTTTTTGTTCGATTGTTGCCATTAGTTAAGTATAATCGCTTTATTTTCAGTGTAAATCAATAAATGGCTATAAGGTTGCGTGGTTAACCAGCTATGGAATGTACTTGTCGTAAGGTAAAATAGTGATGTTTACTACACATATAAAAAAATTTTTATGCTACACGTCGGAGTTGGTACCTCAACTAATGCTCAAGCTGATGAGGCGGTAAAACAGGCAATTATTTCAGCTAGAGACATGATGGGTGAGAATACGCCGGTGTTTTCAATGATCTTTGCATCATCAAAGTACAGCCAGCAGGTAATTTTAGAGACTGCTAAAACACAGTTAGGTGCTACGGTACCAATTCTTGGTGGTTCGACTGCTGGCGAGATTGGTCCGTCAGGTCCGAGCGTAACATCTTCCGTTGTTTGCTTATTGGTAGCAGGCGAAGGTATTGCTGCACAGTATCATGCAATTGAGTCAGCTAACGAGTCTCCAGAGGAGAAGGCACGTGAACTCGTAGCTTCGCTTGCTGCAGCGGGTACTCTTCCAGATCTTCTCTGTATGGTTGCTGATGGTCTTGCGGTTAATCCGAGTGCTTTACTACGAGGTATTCATACTAGTGCACCAGCCTTGCCAGTTGTTGGTGGTTCGGCAGGGGATGATGGTCAGTACAAAGAGACCTACCAGTATGGTCGAGAGGGCGTGCTTTCAAAGTCAGCTACATTTTTGGCACTCTCTGGCAAGCTTCGCTATGCCGTTGGTGTTCGCCACGGTTGGAATCCAATCAGTGGACCAAAGAAGATAACAAAAGCCTCTGGCACAGTGATTCACGAAATTGACGGGAAGCCGGCGATTAAGTTGTACGAAGAATTCGTTGGAGTCGATGAAGCTGAGGCACTCAAAGAAAAGACATTGGCAACACTAGCGCTCTCGTACCCGCTTGGAGTGCAGGATGCAGAGAGTGGGGAAATGCTCTTACGCGCGCCGTTTTATGTAGACGCTGCGGGTTCGATTACTTGTGGTGGTGAAGTGCAGGAGGGGGCTAACGTGCAGCTCATGATGGGGAGTAAAGAAGCGGCGGTTGAGGCCGCTCGAGAGTCAGCTAAAAAGGCAATGAGTGACCTTGGTACCAAGCCTGCTGCAGCTATTATCTTTAACTGTCATGTTCGAGATACACTCTTTGCGTCACGCGATGAGGCAAAGAAGGAAATTGATGCCATTCAGGAAGTGATTGGTCGAGATGTGCCACTGGCTGGCTTTTATACGTACGCTGAACAAGCGCCAATCAATGGTATCAATTACAACATGCAATCGTGTGCCAATACAAATCATAACGAGACGATTGTTATTCTCCTGTTGGCTGCTCGCGATTAGGTATGTCTGAAGATCTGCGAGACAAAGAAATTGCGCTGCTTAAGGAGACTATTCTCCAGCTCGAGCAGACATCCAAGATGCTTGTTCGTCGTGATCTCGACTTACGGCGCGCCTACGATGAGTTAAAGCAAGTTGACCAACAAAAGTCAGAGTTCGTGTCGGTTGCTGCGCATCAACTTCGTACACCTCTCACCTCAGTTCGGTTTGCTCTCCAGATTCTGCGTGAAGTCACAACCGGTAAACTGGAACCAAGTCAGCAGGATATGCTGGTAAAAGCAGAGGAGAGTATGCATCGTATGTTTACTCTTATTCAAGAACTACTCATGGTGGATAAGCTTGAATATGGCAATCTCGTCATTGACCGCAGCCCATTTGATATCACTGATTTACTTAAAGAGATCTTTGATCATGAAGTGGCGAGAGCAACTGCACGCAATGTGAAATTAATGCTTGAGTCGAATACAGATATACCGCTTTATAATGGTGATCAGCGTCGCTTGCAAGATGTCTTTTCGAACTTAATTGATAACGCGATTAAATACAGTTATGAGGGTGGTAAGGTAGTGAGTCGAGTTACACTTACCAGTACACACATACAGGTGACAGTCTGTGATGAGGGTATTGGAATACCGCAAAATGATGTGCAGACTCTGTTCCGTAAGTTTTTACGACTCCCAAATGCTGTTCGAGTTGATCCAAATGGTTCAGGATTAGGGTTGTATATCTGTAAATCTATTGTCGAACGACACGGTGGTACAATCTCACACTCACCAAACACCCCACAAGGTACTTGTTTTACTGTATTGCTCCCTCTATAATTTACTTATGTATAGCATGGATAATCGAAATTACGTCTTCACTGCAACGCCTGATAACGGTGAGATAAGTAAGGTTGAAGCAGCTCTTGAGCATATGCAGGCAAAGCTCCTTGGAGACGTTAAAATCTTCATGATTGAAGATGATCAGATGATTCGTGAACTGGTGATTACAAAACTCACCCAACACGGTTGCATTCCGTTTTCGACCAGTGATGGCAACGAGGCACTTAATCTAGCTGCTCAGTTTCATCCTGATGTAGTAATTCTTGATCTGATGCTGCCAGGCATGACCGGTGAAGAAATACTCCAAGCAATGAAGAAAGATGAAAATCTTAAGAATATTCCTGTTGTCGTTTTCTCTAATAATAGTGAAGAAGATCACCGTAAGAAGATGCTCGAACTGGGTGCAGATCGGTATTTCATCAAAGCCATGACTGATCTCAATGAGTTAGTGCAAGACCTCCACACACTCGCAGCTGCTAAAGCAAACAAGTAGTCGTTAGACTACTTGTTTTGTAATTGGAGGTAACGGTAGAGTGTGATGAGAAAGGCGAACGTGACTGCTGAAACGAACGGAAAGGTTACAAAGCCAAACATATCGATGACTTTATCGGCACAATTCGCGCTTCCGTCGACAAGGCATGGCATGATGCCGTCGCGTGTCTCGGCTGGAAGCATCTGGTAGATGTATTGATAGAGTGAGACTAATAGTCCGCCAATTGAGAGAGCGATACCATAAGTTGGGAAGTAGAGGGCGTCTTTAGCTTTGAAAGCAAGAATGGCGAGGAGTGCTTGCGGGTAGAGGGCAATGCGCTGAAGCCAACAGAGCGAGCAGGGGACAAAAAGGAATAGTTCCGAGTAGACGAGCGAGAGGAGGGCGCCAGAGGTACTAATGCCGATGATAAGAAACCAGATGTATGGTGCAATCTTGTCCTTTACAACAGCACCCTCGCGCCAGAGGAGGTCGTAGACAAAGAAGATGGTGACAGCGAGTAAGGCGAGGCTCCCGAGCGCAATCGCGGTGTTAAGAAGTGGTAGTAACCAAAATAACGATAACATACATACACAGTATACCAGAAAAGAATGTGGTCTGGCGCTAGTGGTAGTATCACAATGACAGTGATACTTTACACAGATTATTTTCGCGTTAGACTGTTAAATGGAACGCAAGGACGTTTCAATTGCAAGGAGGTTAAAATGCCCTGGAAACCAGGAACTCTTGAGGTGGCGGCGGCTGGACTGCGTCGTTCAGCAGCAGATGGGTATTTCGAACCGTTCGTCTGGAACGGTGGTATCGAAACCAACAAGGATGGCGGCTGTGCTATCTATGGCTGTGGGTGGGGTCAGGTTGCCTGGATCATCGCTGTGTTCATGGGTGGGACCGCGCAGGCCAGAGCGATGTTGCCGCCGGGTGCCGAACAAGAGCAGGTGAACGCTGTTTTGCTCGAAGCCGGTCTCACTGTGGAAGAAATTGAGCTGATGGAGCCGGAACCCACATGGACCTACTTCGATCAGCGTCTCTACTCTGCGTTCAATACGCGCTACCATGACCCCGAAAACTTCATCAAGGTTTCGGGCGAGCTGGCTGAGTTCTTTATTCAGGTGCTCGAGGTCGTTCCGAAAGAGATATCGGCGCCGATGATGCCCGAGTCGCTCCAGTTTCGCGGGTGGCTCAGCAAAATCACCACTTCGATCTTCAAGTACAAGAAGGATGAAGTAATCTCAGCTTGATGGTTGGTCAGGTGCAAAAAACTTTAAAGGGCGCCCAGTTAAGGCGCCCTTCATTCTTTATTATGAGTAGTGTTAGATTACACTCAGGGATTAGTGTAGTAGTTTTAGTTTGGCGTAAGTATTCCCGTGATACTAGACTAACCTTTGAAATCATCACGGCAAGTGCTCACTTGTACTTCCTCACACGGAGCAAAACCCAAAATCGTACTGGCGTATGACGTAAGATTTTATGGTCTCGAATGCAGTGGCGCATTTTATACTCTTGATTAGTCTAGTGAATATTCAAATCTTGAATGTTGCTTGAAACAAATAAACAATTTATTAACACTACCAAAATAAAGTGTTAACATGTGTTATGGATAAAGATTTTAATACCGCGATTAAATTAGCTGGAAAAGTGGCAGACCACTGGCTTCCATTAAAAATACAATATGACCACACGCCCGGAACAGTGGTTTGCATTGCCGTTAATGGTGTATCAAAATATATTAATGCATTTGGATTTTCTGATGTTGAAAACAAAGTTTTGATGAAAACGGATGCTCAATTCCGAGTCGCATCAATGTCAAAGATGTTTACAGCTGTTTCTATAATGCAATTAGTAGAAAAAGAACTTTTGCGGCTGGATGATACTGTTTTCTCACACATTTCTTGGTTTAAGGGTAAACAAGGTAAAACAGACCTTGCAAACGTCACTATTCGTCAGCTACTATCGCACAACTCAGGATTATTTCGTGATGGTACTGCCAAACAATGGATTACCGATAATTTTCCAACTGAGCTTGAGAAAACAATTAGTGCGAAATCAATTGTGTTTGAGAACGGTACCACTCTGAAGTACTCTAATCACGGCTACGCAGTACTTGGTGCGATTATTCAAAAAGTGTCTGGCCTACCATATGTTGATTATGTTACTGAAAACATAATCAACAAGCTTGGACTAAAAAACACATTGCCTGATTTACCAACGGAGCGACCAGTTAAACTTGCTTATGGTTACTCACGATACTTACCCGACAATCCCAAGCAGATAAAAGAACCTGATTCGGTCACAAATGCGTATGCTCCTGCCACAGGATTTATATCAGATGTAAAGGATTTAGCCGTTTTTCTTGCTTCGCTACACCTTGATAGTAAAAAATCAGTTCTATCTCGTGAATCAAGAAAAGCAATGATGCAGGTTCATGGCATTACTGAGGATGATGAGATGTATGGACTTGGCTTAGCTCTTGATAAAGATTCTGATCGTCTTACCTACGGACATTCTGGTGGGTTTGCTGGTTATACGACAAATGCCATATCTGAACCGGAAGATAATGTGCAGGTAATCGTACTTACAAACACTATTTCTAACACGGCTTGGGGGGTAAGTAATAACTTGATGCGACTTATCTACAAATTCAAATTAATGAAAGATATTGAGTACTCTGAAAAAGAACCGTACTCAGGAACGTATCGTTGTCGTTGGGGTGATCTTACTGTCGTCTCGCTAGGTAAAAACTTGGTAGACTTCGGATCAGGAGCTTTGAATCCAGTAAAAGCGTGGACTGTTATGAAACCAAAGAAAAAGCATATTTTTTCTAACACTAAAAAATCTGGCTTCGGTGCACCTGGTGAAGAAGTAAGGTTTACTAAAATTAAAAATGGTAAAGCGCACGAAATGTCCGATGATGGAATGATTTGGAGGCGGATTATCTAGTCAAAGTTTTAATCCTATTCTAGGTAACTCATTATTAACAAAATACGTCCCTAAAAATAAGGACGTATTGTGTGTTTCTTTTTGCTCCGCGAGCAGGATTCGAACCTGCGACCAATCGATTACACGTATCCAATCATTACTGAATGGGGTGGACTATATCATCACCGATGTTGGTACATGACGGTGCAAGGCGCTTCGAATGTATTGCGACACTCTACTCCCCGAGGGGATAGTCTCTGGACCTTCAATCAGATAACTCTGAAAGCTTGGCTGCTGATTGCCCTCGGTCTTACCGTAGGGGTTCCAGCAATTCACCTTGTTTTCAATATTGATTTCTCAATAAGGCTGCTATTTTGAACAATGTTCAATGTTACAGTCGACTGCTCTACCGCTGAGCTATCGCGGAATATGCTCATCTGAGCCTCTGTATTTTACATGTTTTTAATACTTTTTCAAATCTTTAGCGGGGACGATGTGGTATAATAATGAAAATATGCCACAAAGAGTAGAAAAGCGTACTTACCAAGACCGTAAAGAATATATGAAAGCTGCGGTAATTAAACGACGAAAGAAGGTAAGGTTAATGGCAATTGAACATTTGGGTGGTAAGTGTGAGAGGTGTGGGTATAAAAAATGTGTAAGAGCATTGAGTTTCCATCATAAAGATCCAGCACAAAAGAGCTTCGGTATATCAGCTCAGGGAATGACAAGGTCTTGGGAAAAGGTTAAACAAGAAGTAGAAAAGTGTATGTTACTCTGTGCTAATTGTCATATGGAGATTCATGACGAAGTGATGTAATAAATTTATGCTTACCTTATACTACAAACCAACCTGTCCGTATTGCCAGCGCGTATTAGTCGCTAATGAGTCGATTAAGGCTCCTCTGGAGCTTAAAAATGTATCCCTCGACCATACTTTTATGGAGGAAGTGATTACCCAGGGAGGAAAGCAGCAGGTACCGTATCTGGTCGATACTGAGCGTGGTGTTGCAATGTATGAATCGGCAGATATTATTGAATATTTAGCCACTCATTATGGTGATGGCACTGTTCCAGATACCCCGGCACCGGGGAATGTCTGTCCGATAGACTAGTCGTGGTATACTGGTGGTAAGAGGGGAGAAACGGTGGTCCATGGCGACCTCGGACGTTTACTAGGATAAGTACCATCTATGTCTTTTCCATCAATAACGTTTAAACACACCAACGTCTCACCCGACTACACCCTGCAGGACTTGGTAACTCGTAAACTCGAGACCCTGAAAAAGTATTTAAAGGGTGCGCGAGCGGTTCGGATAGAAGTAGAAATTGAACGGATTGCCTCACACCAACACGGGCCAGTCTGCCGCATGGAGGTCAATGTCTGGCGTGGTGATCATCTCGCTCGCGCTGAAGCCACCGAAGAGACGTTTGAAAAAGTGATTGATACCGTTCGTCATCGACTTGAACATGAGCTCGAGCGGTCACATGAAAAACGAACGAACATTATGCGCCGGAGTGCTCGCCGTCTGAAAGAGTTGATGCGATGGCGCAGTGCATAACATAACGCTCGGTACAAAAATAAACGACCATATTGGTCGTTTATTTTTGTGAAAAATATTGTGTAAAGTCTGTCTCGTTTTTTCCTTCTGGGACAATACGAAGTATCTCAAGTTGGCCTGCTGGGGTGAGTCTCGCCTTTTTTATCTTAAAGCGTTTACCGTTGTGGATGAAGTAGGCTTCCGGCCAACTATCAAAGGCGCATATCTTACGGTAGAGTGTCAGCGCTGCTTCACCGGCAGGTAGCTGGTATGGGTTGAGCGTGAGTTCAGCCATCTCTTTTTTTATTTTTGTACAAAACGTTGCTGATTCATGGTCTTGTTCTCTTGGTGTAATTGTCTCTTTTGGCAACTCATCCATCACGTGGGCGAGGAGACAACCTGAGATACGACCCATGGTGGTATCGAGTTCAAGACCAGGAACTGGTACCTCGAGCTGAACCGCTTGTGTAGCCAGTATTGGTCCGTGATCGAGGTCCTTGTCCATCTTAATGATGGTGACACCAGCGGCACTGAGGTCATGGAGGAGGGTAGAGCGGATCGGGCTCGCTCCACGAAACTTGGGGAGGAGAGACGGATGAGCGTTAATCGTGCCATACGTCGGGAGATTAATGAGCCATTCCGGCATGATTTTGCCGTAGGCGAGAACTACAAAAAAATCAAACGATGCATTGGTGAGTGGTGAAAGGACCTCTTTGTCTTTGAGGTTAGATGGCTGGAAGACAGGTATGGCACGCGCTTCCGCCCAGACTTTAACTGGCGGTGGAGTAATAATCTGCTTGCGGCCGACGGGTGCGTCAGGATTTGTAACGACGAGTGTTGGTACATACCCAAATGACTCAAGTTCATCAAGTGCGGTGACAGCGATATCTGGCGTGCCAAAGAAGGCGAAACGAGTTTTCCTTTGTTCTGTCATGATTATTTGTTGCCTCGTTCTTTCTTGAGCTCGTCTTTGTGCCAGACCTTGCTGGCGCGTTCAGTAAACAGGATGCCATCAAGGTGGTCATACTCATGTTGGATGATTTGAGCAAGGAGACCGCCAGCACCACGTTCAAACCATTTCCCAGTTTCGTCCTGAGCCCGGAGTGTCACATTTGTTGATCGCTTTACAAGGCCATAGTACTCAGGAATAGAGAGACAGCCTTCTCCGACCTCGTGGGTCTTCTTTGAGTACTTGATGATTTGTGGATTGACAGCTACAAACGATGGCAGTGCGTCTCGGTCGTCACTTTGGTCTTCAATGAGAAAGATGCGTTTACTGACCCCAATCTGAGGTGCGGCAATGGCGACTGCGGTAAATCCATCGACACTGTAGCTATGAAGCGCGCTCTTGAGGTCGCGCACAAGCTTTGACACCGCGCCAGAGGCGAATTCATCTGGAGTCACTTCCTCAGCAATCGCATGGAGGGCAGGGTGGTTTTCGGGGACTAACTTGGCCATAGATAGTGACACTATAGCCTAATTGTGGTGAAAAATAAATACCTATAGAATACGCCGCGCAGTCCAGGGTCGGATGCGCGGCATGAGGCTTCGTTACGGAAGCGGTTTGATGGTGATGTTTCTAATCACCTTTTTCACGGTCAGGCGAGCGTGAGCGAGTTTTGCGTCAAGTCTGCTCTCATCGTCGCCGAAGATCATTGCAGAAATGAGACTCGGCAGTTGGAGGACAGCGTCGGCAAAGCTCACTGCCATGAGGAGGACGAGCACCGGCGGAAACATCACTGCCGCAAGCGCGATATCGACGATCCAGAATGGGTCGGCGTTCTTTTCCTTCCTTCGCCGAAGCGCTGATCGCCTCTTGGCGATATGATCTTCATACGCTTTGATGAGCGGTTTGAGCGAGTCCTCAAGCCGTTCGGCGAGCAGGTCGCGATCGAGAGTGTCCGGGTACTTGGCGTACACCGTGAGTTGCGGACGAGCTTTGCGACCTGCGTTCAACGCCGTAGCAATCTCATCGATGTCGACCTCGATGAGATAGTCATTCGGGTCGGCATTTTCTCCATGCACACATCGCGCCGTGATCGGAATCGGTGTGTAACTTGCGCCAATTTTCTCGAACTGCGTGGTGAGCTCTTCGACTGACGGCAGTTGGTCCTTGGCAAGATTTGCCAATTCTCGGGCGTAGGTATCCGCTACCCGAAAGGTGGCGGACCCGACAGCACCAGCGAGGCCGGCGACCTTCTTCAGTGATTCAAGCATCTTTTCCTCCTATAAAGATCAATTTTTATTATTGTATAATAAAAAATTAAAATGTCAATATTTATAACTTTTCATTACACAATACGGTCGGGGTTTACGACAACCGCAATATGAGGTGGGAGGTGACGAAGTACCTCAACGAGATGTGTGGTGTCAGTGCCTGAGCTGATACGAATAAGGCAGTGACGAATGGGCTTGTGGCTCGGTGATTGTGGGTTGGTGTAACACTGTATGGGTACATTGAGCGGTGTGAGAAGGGTTTTGATTTGGGTCTCTGTGGCTACGATATGCTCTTGGGTGCCTTGCCACGTGAGGAGGTAGAAGGTGGCAAATGGTGGATACTTGAGCATTTGACGAAGGGTGAGCTCGTCATCATGAAAGCGGTCAGTTGCCCCTCTGGTGGCGTAGAGAATGAGATCATCTGGCTCGGTCCGACTCTGGACCATGACCTCATGACTACTCACTTCTCGGAGGGTGAGGAGGAGTCGAAAGAGTGATTCATCAGCTCGCCAGGTTGGAATTGCGCGCACTGCATCAAGTGAGACAATAGCCGAGAGGTAAATATTTTTGGGGAGATACGGCATTATCATGTTTGTGCCGAGGAATATGGCTCCTTTGTGGTTATCCATAGTCTTCCGAAGAGACATCGCCTTTTTGTGAGTGTTGGCAGTCGTATTATCAAAGACCACTCGTGGTACGTGAGGGAAGAGGGAAATGAGTTCGTTTTCAATATGTTGGATACCAATACCACGTTCACGGAGTCGCCATGAACCACAGCTTGGGCAGACGTCTTCAGCTCGAACGCGTTTGCCGGAGGTGGCAGAGATAAACCAGCGCTCCTCACCACGCTCTTTGTGGTGGGTGCGCATGAGTGAGTAGGGGGTACCGCTATCGGGGCAGCGAAAGATGTATCCGCAGTCAATACAGGCGACAACTGGCGACAGGCCGCGTCTCGCTGCAAATAAGAATACATTATGCCGTCCTTCAATCGCTGTCTCGATACGCTTTTTTAAGTCAGGAGAAAAGAGTGAGAACGGTACTTCGCCTTTTGGTTTGTCGTGTTGGGTGATGATGGTGACAGTAGCTGGGAGGGTGAGACGGCGCTGCGGCTCTCCGTAGGGCATGTAGAGCTCACTGCGGAGCTTCGCTTCGTCTTCGGTACGAGTTGTGATGTCTCCAAGGATAATCTGGCGCTTTGCTACTTTGGCGTAGGTGATGAGGGCTTGGCGGTGGTCGAGGTAGGGGCGGACGCGTTCGATGTAGTGATTGCTTCCCACTTCTTCGATAATCATAGTGGTGAGGTCAGGGCGGTCGAGGTAGGCAAAGTGCGGCGTGGCGATAATGAGCGAGGCACGTGAGACGTCGGCAAATTGGTTGTAGGCTTTTTGTCTCGCGACTTTTGTTTGCTCTCCACTAAAGCAGACGACACGGTCGCTGATGCCGTGGTTCAGCGCTTCATAAAAGAGGGTGACTGCGGTGGCGCTCGGTACGATAAGGAGTACCGATCCGCGGTGGGCAAACGCGGTACGAATAATTGATTGATACGCAATGATACGTTCTTCCTTTGGGGCTGCGAGTACTTGTGGGGTGGGATCTTCGGTCCCTTGGTGACTCGGGAGTGGTGGGTAGGGGACGAGACCACTGCGCACATCAGGCGGGAGGAGGGAAAAGAGAATAGCGCCGCGCTTGGCAGGAAGCTGTTTATAGAGTTCTTCGACAGTGGCAAGAAGATGGTGCGAGAGGGTGGTGGTCTTTTGGTCTGGTGGCAACTTGCGGAGTGAGAAGGTAGCCGCCTTGAGCGCCGTCTTGGCACTTGATACCGGAGCACTCTCAATCACGACACCAGACACGGTCTTGCCGCGTACTGGTATCTGCACGATAGTGCCACGACTATATGGAGTACTTGAAAAATAGGTCAATGATTCAATTTGGACACCACGGACAAGGGGAATAACTTCAATGACGAACATATCGTAGCGTGAGTATAACAGAATCCGTGAAAACGAGAAAAAGCCGCCCCCGAAGGGGCGGCTTTTTCATATCTTATAATTCTTCAAGATAGTTGATACTCGCACCAAGTGATTGGAGGCGGGCGACGAGGTTCTCGTAGCCACGGTTAATACTGTAGATATTACGGAGTACCGAGCGTCCGTTGGCGCCAAGCATCGCAATAAGGAGGATGGTGGCCGGACGAAGTGCTGGTGGACAAATGAGTTCGGTCGCGCGGAGCGAGGTTGGTCCGGTGATGTAGATACGGTGCGGGTCAGCCAGCACGGTGTCTGCACCGAGTTTCTCTAGTTCAGTAAAGTAAATGGCACGCTTTTCGTACATCCAATCATGGATAAGTGTTTGTCCGTTGGCTTGGGTGGCAATGACTGCAAAGAAGGGGAGATTGTCAGCGTTGAGACCGGGGTACGGACGAGAGTGTACTTTTTCAAGTGACGCATGAAGTTTTGACTGCTTTATCTTAAGATCAACCAGCTTCACTTGCCCATTCTCACCAAGGTATGGCTTACTCTTCGTATACTCGAGACCCATCTTTTCAAGAACGAGAAGTTCGAGCTCAAGAAACTCAATCGGACACCGGGTGATGGTTATTGCTGAGTTTGTGACAATCGCTGCCGCGATAAAGAACATTGAGTCGGTTGGGTCCTCAGCCAAGGTATACTCGATGTTCATATTAATATCAGGTACGCCCGTGACGGTCAGGGTGGTGGTGCCAATTCCTTCAATCCGCACCCCGAGACGCTCGAGGAAGACACAGATCTCTTGGACCATGTAATTTGCAGAACAGTACTTGATGGTTGTCGTACCGGTATGTCGAGCTGCCGCAAAGAGGATGTTTTCAGTTACTGTATCACCAGATTCAAAGAGAATAATTTCACTCGGACTCAGTGGGGTGTAAGAGACCTTAAACGCGTCATTTGTGGTCTCGATATCGACACCGTAGTGTTCAAGTGCAAAGAAGTGTGGACGGACGGTACGACTGCCAAGCTTACAGCCACCTGACTGCGGGAGAGAAAACTGAGGAAGGGTATGTATAAGAGCGCCGATAAACATGACGATACTGCGGGTCTTACGCGCTGCCTCGACATCAATTGTCTTGAGGTTGTACTTCTTTGGTGGCGTGAGGGTGACGGACGATCCGTTCCAGCTCACGCCCATGCCGATACTCTCAAGTACCTCGAGGATACGGTGCACCTCTTCGATACGGGGCATGCGGTGGAGGGTTGTGGTACCACGATTGAGGAGTGACGCGCAGAGGAGACCGACCGCACCATTCTTTGAGGTATTCGTCTCAATGGTGCCGGTGAGCTTCTTCTTCCCGTCAATAACAACATTCATCGTTCCAGGGGAGAGAGTAACGAGGTTTTTGCCAAGAGCGTGACTAATTTTTTTCAGCATCTCAGTGGTGATGTTTTGTGAGCCACTCTCAAGACGGGCAATCGCTGATTGTGTGGTTTTGATTTTTTTGGCTAAGGCAGCCTGGGTCATACCCTGCGCTTCGCGAATATCCGCGATACGCTTCCCAATGTTGTTTTCCATACGCTATATAATATAGCATATATGCTATATAGTTGTCATTTGCGTGGGGGTGGAAAGACGCGTACTATTGGAGGGCTTTTATGTTTGATCGGTTTACCCCAAAAATCGGTATCGACCTCGGAACGACGAGTGTTCTCGTCTATGTCCCTGGGCAGGGAATTGTGCTCAATGAACCATCGGTAGTGGCGGTCGGCGAAAATAACCAAGTCCTCGCAGTTGGGGCTGAAGCAAAGGCGATGATTGGTCGTACCCCTGATAACATCCGTGCGTACCGTCCAATGAAAGATGGAGTGATTGCCGACTATCGCGTCACCGAGGCGATGCTCCGCTACTTCCTCGGGAAGGCTCTCAATAAATACAATCTCTTTAAGCCTGACGTCATGGTATCGGTCCCGGCTGGTGTCACCTCAACCGAGCGACGAGCGGTGGTAGAGGCGACCATGAAAGCTGGGGCACGTAACGCGTACGTAGTAAAGGAGCCAATCCTCGCCGCGATTGGTGCTGGCGTACCTATATATGATGCTCAGGGGCATATGATTGTTGATATCGGTGGTGGCACCATTGATGTCGCGGTTATCTCACTTGGTGGCATTGTGGCAGCGAACTCGGTGAAGTGTGCCGGTAATCGTATCGATGCCGCCATTATTGATTTTGTGAAGAAGTCTCGTAATCTCGCGATCGGAGAAAAGACGGCTGAAGAGGTTAAGATTAAGGTTGGGTCGGCCCTGCCACTTGAAGAGGAGCTCGTGATGGAACTAAAGGGTCGCGATGTATTCACCGGCCTGCCCCGCACGACCGAGATACGCACGAACGAGGTTGTGCGCGCCATTGGTAAAGAGCTCCGTGAAATGGTAAAGGCAATAAAAGACGTGTTTCAAGAGACCCCACCTGAGCTCGCATCAGATATCATTGACGGCGGTATTATTATGACGGGGGGCACCTCGCAACTTCGCAACTTCCCTGAACTTGTGAAGCGCCGTACGGGAGTAAAGGCAGTACTCGCGGACCAAGCGCTCTTCTGTGTGGTGAAGGGGACCGGTGTCGCGCTTGAGCACCTTGGTACCTACAAACGTGCAATTCTCACAAAGCGGTAGTATTGCTTTTTATAATATTTATTGTATAATGGTTCCTACCATTTATACACAGAAAGGTAAGAAGATGGTGAGAATTTGCTCTTTCGTTCTGCTTCTGATCTCAACGCTTTTGCCGGCGACGGCGCGTGCAGCAGAGGCTGTGTTTTGTGAACAGTACTTCTATGGGGTGATCGACCAGGATACGGTCGGTCTCTTCATTGAAAAGGTCGAACAGGCCGACTGCGAGGTCGGTTCTACCCTCAGGGTCCATATCTCCTCTGGTGGGGGCGATCCGCAGGCGGCGATGGGTCTCTATGACTGGCTTCAGGTGAGGAAAGCTCACACGGTGGCGATGGGTGATGTTGCCTCCGCTGCCGTTCCGCTCTATCTCGCTGGTCTGGTTCGTACTGCACTCCCGCATACGCGGTTTCTGGTTCATCCTGGCAATGTCATCATGGAAGGGATGTACAACGACCGTGATCGCGATGAACTCGAGGCTCGTGATCAATGGGATGATGACCTCTATGAACGTATCATCGCCGAACGAACTGGTCTGCCGCTCGACCAGGTCTCTGCTATGGTCACTCCATTTCGAGTGTTTGGGGTGACCGAAGCTCGTGAGTGGGGCTTCGTGACGGATTAACTGCTGTCATCACGAGAGGAAAGTTGCGACTGCCAACTTTTCTCTGGTGGTGGCAGCTTTTCTTTTTGGGCGTGGACAGGATAGGTAAAACGCTATGTACTCTCGTGTATCATATAGCTATATGCGTGAAGGTGTTCCTCGGCAGCAGTTTTCTTCGCCACAAGAAGAAATAGAATTTTTGCGTGCTCAAATTGCGGCGCGTGAACGTGAGCTGATTGCCAAGCAGCCAGAAGCTGATCATATCGATTTTGAAACAGTCGCCAAAGCTGAACTCCGTGAGTACAGCATGTTTACCCCGCGGGTGGTCTTGACCGGCGAGCGCATCATTGCTGGTCATGAGCTTTCATCGCTCCAGCACCATATTGAGACGACATATACTCCGCTCGAAGATATTCTCGTTATCGCCGAAGAGAAGGGGATTCGTAACGCGCTCTCGGTGCTGGAGAAAGTTGATAACCCACATCTCATAGATGAGGTGCATCGGGCGCTTATCGAAAAGATTAAGCATGGGTTCACGACTGCCGACCTCCGAGAAGGTGTACCACCGTGGCAGATACTCCACATGACGCTCTTTGAGGTGACCTTGCCTGAACTCAAAACTGCACAGGACAAAGAGTATCAGCTTGCAGATTTGGTAGGAATGATGGAGCAATTGTTTGCCGGTCTCCGCACTATATCAGCCAAGGATACAGCCCAGCATATCGCCCTTGAGATAGCCGTAGCTGATAATAGTGACGATATCATCTTTTACGTCGCAGTACCGACCCCCCATGTCACCTTATTTGAGAAGCAGATCCTCGCGCTCTTCCCGCATGCGGTCCTTGTCGAGTGTGTTCATGATTACAATATCTTTGTACCAGATGGGGTAAGTGTGATTGCTGAAGCGTCACTCAAGAAGCATCCAATTTATCCTCTAAAAACCCATGAGTCATTCGCGAGCGATCCATTAACTGTCTTACTCAATGCATTCTCTAAGATTGAGCGTGATGGTGGCGGAGCTGCTCTGCAGTTCGTCTTCCGGCATGCCCGGTCATCATACCGTGGTACATATGAAGAAATCATCAAGCGAGTAAGGAAGGGGATGAAGCCAAGTGAAGCGATACAACGGAGTACCTTTACTGGCGATATGGTGGCCGGTATCGGAGAGCTTTTATTCTCAGGTGGTAAAGACAAAGATAAAGGTGAACCAGCTGACCCAGACCAAGAAGCGCTTGAGCTCTTTCAGACGAAGATTAAATCAGACATAGTTGAGGTCGCTATTCGTATTGCCACTTCAGCCCGCACTGAGGCGCGTGCACAGGATATCTTGCGCGAGATTGAGTCTACGTTCAATCAATTTGCACATGTGAGTGGTAATTCGTTTGTATTTAGTGTGCGACGAGGCAGTGTGCTTAAGGCTGCTGAACGAGCGTTCTCGTTCCGTGAGTTTAATACCAAGCAATGTCTCCCACTCTCACTGACTGAGCTCGCGACCATCATCCATTTTCCCGGTAATGGCATTGACTCCTCGCCACAGTTTAAGCAGTCTCATGCGAGTACCGGTGCGGCCCCAACTGATATGCCAACTGAGGGGACACTCCTCGGGATGAATCGTCATCGCAACATCGAGCGAGCGATTTACATGACAGAGAAAGATCGAATGCGTCACTTCTATGTCATCGGGCAGACTGGTACGGGTAAGTCGGTATTCCTCCAAAATCTCATCGTGCAAGATATCGAGGCAGGGCACGGTGTCTGTATGATTGATCCACATGGTACGGATATCCAGCATGTGCTTGGCGCCCTGCCACGTCATCGTGAGGAAGACGTCATTTACTTCGATCCTTCTAATCTCGACTTCCCAATTGGACTCAATATGCTCGAGTACGATGAGACGAAGCCTGAGCAGAAGACCTTTGTGGTCAACGAGCTTTTTTCAATCTTCCAAAAACTCTATGGAGCGAACCCTGAGAGTATGGGGCCGATGTTTGAGCAGTACTTCCGTAACGCGACACTCCTCGTGATGGAAGATCCAGAAAGTGGGAATACCCTCATGGACATTAGTCGGGTGATGGCAGATGCTAAGTATCGCCGCTACAAACTCGAACGGGCAAAGAACCCAGTGGTGGTACAGTTTTGGCGCGAGATTGCGACCAAGGCTGGTGGAGAAGCATCGCTTGAAAATATCGTGCCATATATAGTCTCAAAGTTTGATGTATTTACCGCGAATGATTACATGCGACCGATTATCGGACAGCAACAGAGTGCCTTTAACTTTAGACAAATCATGGACGAGCGAAAGATTCTCCTCGTTAATCTCTCAAAGGGGCGTCTCGGTGAAATTAACGCCAATCTCATCGGTATGATTATTGTTGGCAAGATACTCATGGCCGCACTCTCTCGTGTCGATAATCTGACCGGTGACTTGCCACCATTTTTCCTCCATATCGATGAATTCCAGAATGTCTCGACACCATCTATTGCCTCTATTCTCTCTGAAGCGCGTAAGTACAAGCTCTCACTTACGATGGCGCACCAGTTTATTGCCCAGCTTGACGAAGATATCAGTGATGCAGTCTTCGGTAACGTTGGTTCCATTGCGGCCTTCCGAGTTGGCTCTGATGATGCCACTTTCCTCGAAAAGCAGTTTGCACCAACGTTTGCAGCAAACGACCTGATGAATGTACCAAATTGGAACGCCTTTATTCGTATGCTAGCAAACGGTGTCCCGACTAAGCCGTTTAGTCTCGCGGCGATGCCTCCACCGCCGGCAGACCTGGATCGGGTAGAGATGATGAAGGTTGAGAGTAGTCGACGTTACGGTCGCTCACGCTCCGAAGTGGAAGCTGAGATATCCGCACGGTACGTCAAAGAAGCACCACCGCTTAATGCTATACTCTAGGATATGTTTGAAGGTCTAGGAGCTTCTGAAAAAACTGAGCGATTAGTGTTAACTCAGGAAATGGCAGTACAGCCAGATTTGTTACCACTCCAGGAACGAGTTGCTCGTTTACAGTCTTTGATTGCGGCTGGGCAATTTGAATCATCGGCAGTAACAGAGTATGCCGATGATGTTGAGAGAATCAGTCTAGCGATCAATAGTCTGCGTGAGACTGATCCGGTTGTACGGCAAAAGCAATTGCAACGCTACGAAAATGCGCTCATGCGTATCGGTGAGGCGTTGGTTGCAGCCGAAACGGAACCTATGCCGACTACTTCTGAAGAGTTGATGAATGACCCTGAGTCAGTTAAAGAGCCGGCTGTAGTCGAAAGTAATGTGGTGGACGTTGCTGAAGGAGAACGTCTCATGAGTGAGGTGAATGAAGTGGTGCAGCCACTATTTGCCCTCGCCAAAGAATGCCTTCGTCGCGACGGGACACCAGAGCATGTTGAGGCACTGAAGCTTATCTCAACGCTACGCTTGCGCTACTACCAGCTCGATCAGGCTGAGCAAGCACTCAAGCAGGCTGGTGACAATGATGTTGATGTGGCAAAGCTTGGTGAACGAGTGCATCGTGCTCATGATGCTATTCGTACTATTACTAATACACTCCATTCATTACCAGTAATGAATGGTCTCGCTGTTCGTCCCGAGGCACCGTTGCCACAAACAGAGATTGATACTGTAGCAGATACACAGGCAGCTGTGGTCCCGACAGCATCTGATGAGACTATGATGTCAGCAGTAGAGTCCGTCGAGACCTTTCCGTCTGAAGGAGAGCCTTCTCAGGCTGAGGCTGAGTCAATTATTCTGTCTGCGCGAGAACTCGCGTTTACGCATGCTGAATCTAATGATGCAAAATTACGAGAGAAAGCTAAAGTGCTACTTGGGGCGATTCGTCATTATGAAGCAAATGGACATGAGCACACACTTCGTGACATTGAGAAGCATAGTGATGAGCTGCGATTGCTGACAACTGCAGAAGAATCTATTGTATCGGTTGAAAGTTCATCAGAACGAGTGTTGCTCCCTGAGTATCTCAAAGCCAAATGGGGTAAAAATAAGCAATTTCTTCTCGCTCTTGTCTTTGCCGCATTTCCACAATCAGCACCAAATGAAACGGTGCTTAAAAATGAGGCGCCAGTAGCGCAGCAGCAAAATTATTTTGATCCTGCCTGGAGCTCAGAGATAAAAGAGTCTCCGGTGACCGAGCGTGTCATGATTAACGATGGGGTTCTGCCACAAGTTGAAACCGGAATTGTCGAGGTGACAAAAACTGGCGAACAATTTGCTAAGCAGTCAGATGCTGTGGAAGCGACACTAACCACACTTGATGTACATACAAGAGAGGGTAGTGAGCAAGATGTGGTGTTCAAAGAGACTGGTATTAAGATTGAAGAGCCAGAGCAGATTGAGACACCAGTAGCGTTTTTTGGTAAGGATGCCACCTACATTCCAGCTGATCCAAATATCATCCTTGATGAAGAGCGTCCACTCGTGACTGGTTTGTTGCCTAATGTAGATTCAAATGAGCCCCTGACAGAAAAAGTTTTCACGACAGAAGAGATTCCACCAGAGAAAATCAAGTTTGTCGCTGGTGGGGGTTCAGAATATTATCTAGAAAACTATTGGTTTAAACTGGTTGAAGGTCGATCGTCTGATATTGCTAAAGAAGAGCATGATAAGTTGGTGCGGCAAGTATTAAATAAAGCTCGACACAGTAAAGAAATGCGATTAAAAATGGGATTTGAAGAGGACGAGAGTATCGACGATGTCAAAGAAGGGCGTCTATACGACCTCTCAGTGTTACTTGACTATCTCCGTGAACTTGAGTCGTTCAAGCGAATGGGCGTGTCTGAGCCACCAGCTCCGCTTGATGCTGCTGAGGAATATGCTGTGTCTGAGGGTGTAGAAGCGCCAGTATCTGTAGAGTCTGAATCAACCTCTCCAGAAGGAGAGGGTACCGAGGCTCCGGTCTTTGATGAAACGCGCTTTAGGTCGTGGCTCAGTGAGAACTTTAACATTGATCAAAATGAGCGTTGGTTTAGTTCGATGTTCTCAAGTGGGTTTGATAACAAGAGTCTCCTTAATCTGACAATTGGTGAAGCAACTGAGTTGTCCCTTATGAATAGAGATGAGTTAGCTTCTGAACTGGTTGCTCGTAAGATTGATATCAATGTCTTTAATAAGCTTAACGGACTCATTGTCAGTGCTCGTCGCACGGGAGAGTTGCCAAGTGAAGTGAAAAACGATCGGTTGGTCAGTGACTTCCTCGCTGAACAATTTACTAAGCTGACTGCATAGTGTATGGATACAACGACACAACAAGCTCTTGATTTGTTTGAACGGGTACTCGTTGAGTACCTTGAGAGTATCTCACCTGAGGAAAGAACTGAGGTGCTGACGTGGCTTGAGGCGCATGCTGAGGAGGCGGACTTACTCGCGGAGCTCATCAAGCATTATCCACCATTTGCGCTACGCTTCACCGAAGCAGTTGAAGCACACGCACATACGCTACCGTAATACACAGGTTTGTATCAATAAAAAAGTATCGAATCGAGTGAGTGATGCTACTATAGTGAGGTATGGTTCAGGAAGTGCGTTCCGGGACGGCCGGATTTGTGTGTGATTTATCAACTACGACAGGAGTGGCATCGGCTCTTGCGCTTGTTCGTAACAGTTCGCTTGAAAGTGATGAGAAGCGTTCGTTGCGTGATTTAATCTTTCTCTACACAAACAGCGGCGCTCATGACGAAGCGCTCCGCACACTGATTGAAAGTCGACTGGCGCCGCTAGCTAGTGCGACTCCTTCGGCATCGGTAATTGATGCTACTCCGACGATTAACACACAAAGAAACGAAAACGTTATCATTCAGCCCGTTGCGACAACGGTGCGTTCTGGCTTCGCGACAGGTCGGCCAAGGCCGAGTTTTACCCCACTTGCACCGGTACAAGTACTGGCAGTGCCAAGTCCAGCGCCTGTAGTTGAACGTGGGCCAGTAGTGTCACCTGCACCTGCTCCAGTAGTTGAAGTGGTCCCTGAAGCTTCAGTACCGGTCCAGCCTACATCAACCACGCTATCTACCCCAACTCCGGCTGCTGCTGTCATGCCAGAGGCGAAAAATGTTGTGGATGAGAAGCTGGCTTCAGTAGCACCTACTCCGCAGGATACCGTAGCGTATGAACCGTTGTATCATGAAGACACCTCGATTGAGACGTACCGTAACCGTATCAGTGAGATTAAGCGCACCATTAACGCTCGTGTTGGTAATCCCGTCAACCTGGTTGATATTGATAACACGCTTGGTCGTGAGTACATGACGACACTTCTTGAAGCGATGAAGACGGTGTCAGGCGGCGGAGGTGATGTGATGGGAACGATGAAGCGTCTCGAAGTCGTGTATGCGGCGGTGATGAAGCGTCTTGATAGTGATAGTTCTGCCATAAGCACTTCTGCTGCAGCTCCAGAGTCTGTGCCAGTTACTACGTCAACTCCTCATAAGGTTTCTACAACACCACCAATCACCCCAGTTATTCCTAAGAAGGCTGAGCCATCAGTAACGGTGACCGCTACAGAAGCGGTAGCAGTAAAGGTTTTACAGCCTGTCAGTCCAAGTACAACAGTGTCTGTACCTGATCCAGTCAACATGGCAACTGAACCAGCTTCGGTGACGAGCGAGCGTGGGTATAGCGTACAGATACGTAACGAAGATAAGACTGAGGTTGATCCGATGACTATTGCGTCATCTCGCTTTAAGAATGTTGCTCCGGTCTCAACCGCGATGCCGCTGAAGACACCACAAGATCTTCCGACCGCAGCCGATGTAAAGGCGCGCATGGGAATAGTTGATCCGCTTGAAGATCCTGATGTTGATGCTGGTCTTGAGCAACTTCTCTCAGAGTGGTCACTGTTTAAAAAGAGTGGCATGTTCGGTACTGGTCCACGTGGGCGACAGCATCCGCTCTACATGAAGCTTGCACCACTCACGATCCCTCTGATTCTCTCAGGACGATTTGAAGGCGCTACACCAGAAATAAAGCAGAGTGTTACTGATTATATGAATGGGTGGCGCTACGAGCAGGGGATTATTCATAATCCAGATGAGACCTTTGAGCACTACTTACGACGTGTCATTCGTCATATCATCGATTCACAAACACGACGACGTTCGGCATAATAGTGGCTATGGATAGCCATCACGCCCGTTTATATATCAGTACTAATCCAGAAGCCTGCATGAGCTCACTCTTAAGTGAAGTTCATAACATGGAGGTGGTGCCGTTTACTGAAGATACACTCGCTATTGGTACGGTCAGGAAAATTATTGACCTGGCATATCAGACGCCAGGTAGCTATGAGTACCGGCTCATTGCGATAACAGCTCGGAGTATCGCGGTTGAAGCGCAGCAGGCATTATTAAAGATTTTAGAAGAGCCACCACAGACGACTCGCTTTTTAATTGTGTTGCCAGATAAGGCTTCGCTGTTGTCGACGGTGCTCTCTCGTCTTTCGGTTGTATCTGATACTCACGGTGGTGTTACTGAGGCCTTTTCTGAATTTGTTCTGATGTCCTACAAAGAACGACTCGATACGATTGCTGAAGCAGCCAAGCAAAAGAACGATACTCTTTTTGAAGACTGGTACAACGGACTGGTAGCCTACCTCGAGAGTAATGACCGTCCCGAAGCAGAATTGGCACCATATCTATTGGTACTGAGTTACGCTCGGGCTCGAGGAGCTTCAAAGAAAATGTTATGGGAAGAAGTCGCACTCACGCTCCCACAGACGACCATCAGTTAATTGTGCTATACTCCACCTACGTAATAAAAAATATATGGAAGACGATCAAAAAAAGCGTTTCGCTGAAGTAGTGCTGTGGCTTGATAAAGAATTTGCCTCTATTCGTACCGGTCAAGCTACACCGGCTCTCCTTGATGGGATTCGTGTTGAATCCTACGGGTCATTTTTACCATTAAATCAGGTCGGCTCAGTTGGTGTTGAAGATGCACGAACGCTCCGCATTTCACCCTGGGACCAGTCTCAGGTAAAGGCGGTTGAAAAGGCGATTAGCGATGCTGACCTTGGTCTTTCGGTCGTTACAGATAGTTCTGGGGTACGGGTGATTTTTCCAGAGCTTACCGGAGAGCGTCGACAACAACTCGTGAAGCTTGCAAAGAGTAAGCTTGAAGATGCTCGTGTATCGGTGCGTGCGCTCCGTGATGAGGCAATGAAGGCGATTGATGCGGCAGAAAAGGCTGGTGATATCAGTCAGGATGAAAAGTTTGCACAGAAAGAGGATGTACAGAAGCATGTTGATGCCACCAACCGCGCTCTTGAAGCTCGGTTTGCTGAGAAGGAGGGGGAGATTGCTCGTTAATTGTTAATTATCACCATGACCATACTCATTTTTTTGGTAGTTCTCTTTGTACTTATTCTGGTGCATGAATGGGGACACTACATCACCGCCAAATGGACGGGGATGCGAGTCGATGAGTTTGGGATTGGGTTTCCCCCAAAGCTGTTTGGATTTAAGCGAGGAGAGACGGAGTATACCCTCAATGCGCTTCCGATCGGCGGATTTGTAAAGATTCTTGGTGAAAATGGTGACGCTGATGGAGAGGTTCTTTCTGTGGCTGATCAGTCACGTACCTTTAGTGCTCGTCCGAAGTGGGCACAAGCAGTGGTCTTGGTGGCTGGTGTCACTATGAACGTACTGCTCGCCTGGGTTATTTTCTTCGGTATTCTGGTGGTTGGTACCGATGTCCAAGTGGCTGAAGAGGAGGCAACACCTGCTGCTCGTCTTACGGTCACCGGGGTGGCACCAGAAAGTCCCGCGAGTGTGTTGCCGCTTAAGGCAGAGATTACCGCTGCTTCTCGGGGGGAAGAGACCCTAGCGACTTTCACCCCATCAGCGTTTACCGATTTTGTCCGGGCCGGTAACGGGGAAGCGATAACGCTGACCTATGAACATCGGGGTGGTGAAGAAACGGTGGTGTTGACTCCAGTGCTCGGTATTGCGAATGCCCCAGCTGATGTGCCGGTCCTTGGAGTACAAACCGGCCTTCTTGAAGAGCGTCAGTTAAGTATCATTCCGGCAGTGACTGAAGCAACGGTGCAGACGGTAGCAGGGTTGCGTGATATCACCGTTGGTCTTGTGAGTCTTCTCTCCAAAGCAGTCCTAGGGCAGGCAGACTTTTCTCAAGTTGCTGGGCCGGTCGGTATTGTTGAGCATGTTGGTACAGCGGCATCGTTTGGATTTACTTCACTGCTTTTCTTGACAGCAATTATTTCATTAAATCTAGCGGTTATTAACCTCTTCCCAATCCCTGCCCTTGATGGCGGTCGACTTGTATTCGTTGCAATCGAGGCGGTGACTCGCCGTCCGATTAACCCAGTCTGGGCTGGTCGGGTGAATCTTGTCGGATTTGGACTCCTCATGCTCCTCATGGTGGTGGTTACCTATAACGATATCCTCAAACTCCTGTAGTAATCATCTAGAGCAACACAAAAACCTTCCAGTTAACTGGAAGGTTTTTGTGTGCGGTTTGGTATGATTCTTTATTTTTGGTGATGGCGTATTACCTATGGTACACTCTAGGAACTTATTATGAGGTAATAGGGGATTTTATGCGTCAGTCAAAGTTGTTTGGGAAGACAGAAAAAGAAGAACGAGCAGACACGACAGTGGCTAGTCACCGGCTTTTGGTGAAGGCTGGCTTCATTCGTGAGTCGGTTGCTGGCCGCTACTACCTCCTCCCACTTGGTATGCGTGTGTACAACAAAATCACCGGCATCATTCGCGAAGAAATGGATAAGCGCGGTGCACAAGAGATGATTTCTCCCACCCTCCACCCCCTTGAGCTCTGGCAAGAAACAAACCGTGACAACGCCGGTAACTTTGGTCTCATGCTTGTTGAAGATCGGCGTGGTGCTAAGTTTGCACTCGGTGGTACGGCTGAAGAAATGTTTGTGGACGTAGCTCGTAAGTTTCAGCTCTCATACAAAGATCTTCCATTTAACATCTACCAGTTCAGTACGAAGTTTCGTGATGAGCTCCGAGCGCGTGGAGGACTCCTTCGTGTGCGCGAGTTTGTCATGAAAGATGCGTACAGCTTTGATCGGGACGCCGCGTCGTTTGTTGCTACTTACGAAAGTATGGCTGATGCCTACTATCAGAGCTACAAGCGCATGGGCCTTGAAGCGAACAAGGTGCTTGCAGACAATGGCTACATTG
>JACCDR011679922.1_pt1 | contig 25994 bp, 47 predicted proteins | sample 7446431 | NCBI WGS metagenome assembly JACCDR01 (sample SAMN15323443, study PRJNA562643) | freshwater metagenome | isolation source: river surface water | place: USA:Blue River Watershed | collected 2017-08-17 | reverse complement strand
GCGCTCTTTGATCTTGTTGACGATAGTAGTAACCTGTTGCCGGTAGCAGCTCGGGATAAGCTCGAACCACTTCCCGGCTACCACAGCGCCATCCTCCTTTCGGAACTGGATGAGTGGCTGCATTACTTCGAGGCCAAAAACGTTGGTTCCGAAGCGGCCTTGTGATTCCTCTTTGTTCACAGCTACACCTCGATGGACTTTCTACGAGCCAGCTCTTTGTCGATGGCTGCAGCGGCTCGCTTCCAGTCGTCGATGTGCATGATGCGCATCGACAGGAACATGGGCATGTTGTTGATGGATCGAGGTCCAGACTCGCTCATCCACTCCCAGATAACCCCGATCTTCTTGATCTCCTCCTCGTCGAAATTCGACAAGCCTCCGAGAGCCAATATCTGAAATACGAGGGGAATGTCATTTGGGTTCCTGATCTGCGCCGATGTAAAAATCCTGCCGTCACAGCACCCGTTCACGAACTCCCTGAGCTGATCGTCGGTTAGGCGTTTGACTGTTGGCTTCGGCTTAGCTTCTGACTCATCGCTCATTTTGCATGCACTCCAAAAAAGAAAGGATCCTGGGTTTCCAGGATCCTTATCTCGTTTAACAGCCGCAGATTTTCTAGCTAAAATTAAGCCCTACTAGCGCGCGGCACTTCGCCGTAGGGTTGACCCGTTGCCTCTCCCAGCCGATGTGTCGACCATCTGCGCCGGGCGGTGCCTTGCTTAGGGGCCCAGAAAAGGTCACCGAGGTAAGAGCTAGGTTTTCCCGTGCGTTGACTCCACGTCTACGAAGGCCTGGTTAGCTACGCCAGTACTTCGCAACCGCTCCTCGGTGACGAAATTATTGTATCTCTTCGGTGCGCACCGCGAGGATTGAGGTCAGCGGTCCCATCATCCATCCCTCTGGGCCTCTGAACATGAACCCTGTTGAGCAGGTTCCTCCGGCGCCGCCCATGTGAACTGTGTGGTTGTCTTCTACGAACTCGTAGCTGTCGATATCGAACGAGCGGTCAACAACCTCGTACCACCCATTGCCAATAAGAACAGCAACGATTTTATTTGTGTCGATAGCGAGACTCATATTTCCCCTTGTTCTTATCCGCGTGCTTTGATGTACTTCGTGAAATTTTCGAGCACAAGCCTCGCTAGGACTCTATCCACAGAGTTCTGCCCGACGCGCTCGGTCTTTTTCCAGAACCTCGATGCCCCGAACATCTTCTTGCAGTCGTCGTCTGGAATAGAGTCCGACCCGATAATCAGGGTGTAGACCTGGATGTTGTGCTGCCGGGCCGTGTTGATCTCTTTGGCGACCAGCTGCCGAAGGTACTCTGGTGAGAATCCTCCGCCTCCGACCCGAGTGTGCATCGGCGAGCCATCGGTCAACAGGAACAGTCGCTTGGCCATTCCTGGGGACAAGTGCTTCCACAGATGGGTTACGGAAACATTCACGGCCGAGTGCATGGGGGTTAGCCCACCGCACTCGATCGGGAGCTTCATGTAGTTCCCATAGTTCGACTTGATCGTTGTCGAACCTGTGTAGCCGATGCAGGTCTTGTCGTAGCGGTACATCCAGACAGATCCGTCTACCGTTCCGCCGCGAAATCCCCACAAGTTTCCCACAACGAATGGGAACTTGAGGGACTGCTTTAACATCTCGACGGCATGGCAGACGCTCGAGAACGTCCCCGCCATCGACCCGGACATGTCACAGAGGATCGAGTAGGCGAAGCCTTGCTGCACCGCCTCGCCCTCAAAGACATCTGGATCTTGATGGTCCTGCCGATATTGGATGAGAGCTTGGACGTCTACAACATTGCCGTCTGGGGAGCGCTTGGACTTCTGCCTTCCCAGTGCCCTGAAGAACGCCGAGCGCATGCGGTTAACCGCGAACCGCTCGTCCTCGTTGAGCTCTATGCCCGGATCATGCTCGACATCCTGAGGCCGAACATCGATGACTCGAATCAGCGCCTTTGCCTGGGCCGTAAGCAGCGAGTCTTTCGACTTGTCTGCCATGCCGACTTGCAGCTGATGAAGCGCCGCGGCCATATCTGCATCCGGTTCGTCGTCTCCGAGCTTGGCATCTAGAGCATCTAGATCAGAGATATCGGCTCCCAGCGTCTGAGCCATCATGGCTCGGAGCGCTTGCGACCCCATGGCATCAGTGAGGTCTGCTGGAGTGGGCTCCGGATGATCTTCCTTCTCGTCGATATTCCGAGCGTTCGTTATCATCTTAGTCAGCGCACTCGAGCGCTGCTGACCAGATGCCGGATAATTATTGGCCGACGGAACGTGACTCGGAGGCTGGATATCTGGAGTAGTTACGGGCCCTGGTCTTGATCCAGCTGATGATCTTGCAACGTTCGAGACACCGCTCGAGGCTTGCGCGTCGTCTTCGCCTTCGTCTTCGGAGTCGCCTTGGCCTTGGTCACCCGCTTGGGACCTCGGCCCGCCTTGGTCTTGAGGCTCTTGGCTTTGACTGGCTTGCGAGTCTTGCTGGTCTTCGTCTTGCGAGTCGTCTTCTTCTTCAGTAGCTTCATCGTTATCTCCAGAATCGTTAGTGGGTTGAGGTGGCGGTGGTTGAATATTAGGTGGTTGGGGTGGCTTAGGAGGCGGTGGTGGAATCTTAGCGAGCAGAGCTCCCATGCAGCGGTCGAGCACGGCCCGCACATCGATGAGCATGTTTGCGAAGCCCCGGTACTTCACTTTTTGCACGCCCCATTCGATGATGGGTCGCATCGGCTCGAACTCGCCGTTGGGATCGGTAGGAATCCCGAACGCCACTGCGAACACAAAGCACATGAAGTCTTTGTTGACCTGATCCCCCATGTGATAGGTCATCCGCTTCCAGCGCTCCCAGATCGCCTGTGCGGAGCCGGGGTAGATCTTCTCCCAGAGGCTGTTGCATCGGATGTCGTCGAACGCGTTGATCAGGAAACTCAGAAATCTTTTGAGGTCGATGGGATTTACGTGCGGCGCAGATTTCAAGAGCTCGTTGCCGTAGACGTCTACGAATAGGGCCCTGGCAACCAGGTCGCTTTTGAAGATGATGTGCTGCCACTCGTGCTCGAATCCTAGATAGCTCTGGTCGGCGCCGCAGGTCCAACACATGCCCCATTTCGAGCTGTCCGTCGGGTGGCCAGATTTGCCTTCCCACTGGTGCCCGCATTCGAGGTCGTAGTTGCTGTGTCCATCATCGCTGCCTGGTCCTGCGTAGCCGATAATCTTTCTGGGCCTGGTCTCGCCGAAGTTGACGGTGATGATCTTGCCGTCGGTCGAGTTCAGCTTCCCTGGGATTAGCTTGATACTCTTCTTGAAAACTCCGTTTAATATATCAGTTGTGCGGTAGTATGGATTTTTGTCAACCTTCGCAGACCAATTCCTGTCCGGATCTTGCGAATTTTGTGACGGTACGGTGCGGGGAAAGAACCCGCGTCGTCCGTAGGCCATGAGCGCCTCCTTGGTCAGAGCGGCTTGAAGAATCGTTCGTGGAGATCTGGAACCTCTTCGAACAGGTGGAAGACTGATCCCCTGGAGACCTGAGAAACTGCCGAGCCGATGTACTTGAGCTCGCGGTTGTCCTTGGACTCGATAACCTGGTCATCCTGCGCCACCATGAAGGAACGCGTCTCGGTTGGATGGTCTGGACTGGGGTCGAACTCGACCAGCATCGCTGGGATTTCCGTGACCACTTCTCTTTGTGGCTGCATTGGAGAGAAAACCGACAGCTGCTTTTTCTGGTAGCTGAACGTGTATGATCGAATGACCGCGCCCTTAGGAAGGTCGATCTCGAAGGCTCGCTCCGCAGGAATTGGCTGTATATGGATGGCGCGCTTCACGGGCTCCAGTATTTCTTGATGCCCAGCGTAGGCCCGAACTTGGCTTCCATGCGCTTCTTAACCACATCGCGATCCTCACCCTCGAACTTGCAGAGGACGAATTGCAAGGCGATGGGGAGCCCGAGCTTGGTGACGGTATTTACGAGCCGAACGACATCACGGGTGGATAGTGCGTAGCCCGTAGCCTGTTGCCGGGTTTCTTTCGCGAACCCGAGGATCATGTCCAGCGTCTTGTCGTCTAAGACATTGCCGCAGACGTTGCGGACGATCATCTTCTCCTGGCCCTGCTCCGGATAGGTAACTTCTACCTCCTCGAAGCGAGATTTCAGGTCTTCGTTAAGATCGTATGAACCCCCGTAAGTGCTTGGATTCATTGTAGCTGCCACCCAAAGCTTGGCACCATCACGGAGCTTGTAGCTCTTTCCGATGTGGGGTAGCGAGACCATCTTACGGAAGTCGGTCAGCGCGTTGAGCTGCTTCTGGACCTGTGGAGTTAGCGCGTTGATTTCCTCAAAGAGCAGGATGCAGCTCCCGACCTCGTTGGCGACATCGATTGCAGTCGGGAGTGAACCTAGGACAAAGACGGTCCGGTCCCCGAGCAGGCTCTGGGAGCCCATCAAGTTGTAGTTCTTCGTGTCCTCGCTGCACTCTTGAATGACCACCGGAGTTTTGGTCAACGCAGCGTAAGTAATAACTGAGAGCGACTTGGCGATGCCCTTGGCGCCCTTGATGATCAAGTTCGTATCGAACGCGATGCGCTGGTAGATCTCGTGGAGCTTGAGGATATCCACGTACGGCGGGGGGTTCGTGACGTAGAGATCTCTGGTCTCCGTGCGAGTGACGGTTACTTCGTTGACTTTCTGAGTCGAGTCCTTTGCGAAGATTGCCTCGTTCAAGAAGGGCTTAATTTCGTGCGACTCCATCATGACGTCGAACAGCACAGCCTGCTGGTCGAACGGGATCGCCTTGAGCCACTGCATCCACTGCTGACGAGCTTGTTCCATGTCCTTGCCTCCCAGGAAATACGGTTCCGTTCTGCCAGCCCTTATCTCGGCTAGGAACCCCGCTATTTCAAGGGCGCAAAGTAACACAAAAAAATAAAGCGTCCTCCGGGACTTCCCCGAAGGACGCTTATTTTGCGAGCCGGCTTGGCGAGCTTTGTGGGCTTAGCCGGCCGACTTCACGGAGCCCATGCTCGGCTGGGCAAAGAAGGGCGCGGGCATGCTGGGTAGCGGAACCGTGACTTGCGTAGGAGCTTCCGACTTTCCATTCGACCGGAAGCTATCTTCGCGCAGGGATCCAAGCAACCGCAGGTGCGCCGTGATCTCGGTGTCGAACTGAGAAAGCACCTCGAACGACATGCTGTCGGTCTTCATCAGCACCTGGCGCGCTTCGGACAGCGTGCGGAGGTTATCACGCAGGATCACGAACTTCTCAGACGGTAGGATCTCGACATGCGAGACGGTTTTGCTCGCGAGGTCTGCGAGCTTCTTGACGGCCTTCAACTCGATATGAAGCTTATCGATCTCGTCCTTCTGCGCTTGGTTCTTGTCATGGGCCTCGGCCAGCTCCTGCTCGAGTCGCGAGATCTTGGCTTCCTTACGGTCATACTTTCCACGTGGCATTTTTCTTAGCTCCCTATGTGACCAGCCCGGTCGGAATGACGTGCGTTGTTTCGAAGTGAGCAAGCATTAGACCAACTGATCGGTGCGCTCTTACCTTTGCGAATTGCCCGCGAACTGTTCTCGGAGAGCAACTGGCGTTTGCAGACTGAATATAGCGGTCTTCGACTGCTTTGTCTACATGTCGCCTATCACTGCTACAAAGAAACACACCTCAAAGCCAACGACCAATGCTCGTCGGAAACTTATCTCTGTGTTTCCGTCGCTCGTTCGCATTGAGACAGACGCTGTACACATTCTCGCTTTTCGGTGGCAGTCCAAGACGTTGAGATAAGAAGCCTAAGATTGAGCGCCAATGTCACACTGCGTCAGAAGCGTCACATTTTGGGCTAAGAAAAAAACCTCCTAGAACGTCGCCTGAATGCGTTCTTAACGAGTCATCGACTTATTCGATGACGATTTCCCACGGGCTCGAGCGGAACTGCGAAGGCAGCCGGTACCCGGAATCCACGAGGGTGACCAGGTTGAAGGCCGTGCTGCCCGTTTGGCCTGCACAAGTTCCGTTGGGGTGCCGTGCCGATTTGACCGTCGTTACAATCGATTGGTCGATCTTGTAGATGACGTTGTCGTTGATCTCTGGAAATAGCAGGACATTTTTCCAGTCCGGCTTCTCCGATCCGAGGATCATCGGCGTCCCGGCGCAGTTCAGGCTCGTGTAGAAGAAGCTCGTCTGCTGCTGCCGGAATAGCAGGAAGTCCTGGGGGAACGTCGGGCCCGGGTTCTCCTGGTACATATAGACCGCTTCCCGCGACTCGTGCGTGTTGCTGGTGAGATCCATGCGCCAGCGCATGCTCAGTAGGAAGCCAAGCTGCTCGCCACCGTTCGTGAGAACGCGTGGAGCAAGGCCTGCCAGACCGCGTGGGCCTTGGATGCCTTGTGGGCCTTGCGGTCCCGTTGATCCCTGAGGGCCAGTGGCACCGGCAGGGCCTTGGGAACCAACTTGACCTTGGATTCCTTGCGGACCTGCCGCGCCAGCGGGTCCTGTTGCACCAGCAGGCCCGGTGGCTCCCGTTAGGCCCGTCGCTCCAGTAGCCCCCTTGTCACCTTTGTCTCCCTTAGGGCCCTGAGGACCAGCAGGACCCGCGGGGCCGATAGGACCTTGGGGACCAACCGGTCCCTGCTGGCTATTGCCGATACCGCTCGTGTCCCCGTCAATGCCCTCGTCGCCTGCGCAGCCCGAGAGAACCAGAACAACCAGCGAAAGACAGATGCCAGCGATTTTCATTGGTATGGCTCCTGAGTGTTTCTTTCAAGAGCCTTATGCCAGAAAACCTAGCGTTTTTGCACTAGTTGCTCATGGCTGGCGCTGTTTTAAACAGAGGAATAAACTCCTCGATCTTGTCCAACCGAGCCACTAGTTGGTCGTGCTGATCTCGGCTAACGGTATCCCTACGAGCATTCTCCTTGATAAACCTGATAAGTTTGGAGCGGAATTCTTTGGACTCGGAAGACCTGGCTGTAATAGCGATGAGGATCATGTCCTCTTCAGACCAGAGACGCATGTCCGAACGAACCCTCTGAACACCAAATTCTTCTCGATGATTTTTGATGAATTCCTTAGCGTGACTATTAGTCACACTAAGACTAGTTAGTTCATCCTGATGACGGGACGCGGTCTTCCGTAGGGTATCGTCGTTGATTCGCAAAGCTTCACAAAGTGCCTTGCTTGTGCAGAACAGATTCCCGGAGTCGTCCTCCATCATCGGCATCTCGATGTTGTGGAAGGACCAATGGACAAGCTTCATCGTACGTTCTTTCTGAACAGGCAAATTGGAGTGCCTGATTCAGAATACTTATCTCCTGATAGTTAAGAAAAATTGCGAGTTCTAGGAGACCGCTGTTGGTTCCCCGGGCAGTACAGAAGTCTGGCCTATGGGCCAAGACTACAGCCGAGTAATTGGGCACCACCCCTGCCTCCATATCTTAGTGGTAAACCCACCTAGACGTCGCAGCCGCCTACCAGAGACCTCATACGACGAGCGCACGAGGCTTGGCGTTTAATAAGCCCTGATCGCTCAGTGGCTGCCTGCTAACTTCAGCGAATGCTTACTGGGAGCAGGACTTGAACAGCGGCCTCCTAGAACTAGCAAAGTTGGAACGTTATACTTTCGAGCGGGTCTAGTTCTCGATGCGCGATGCGATCGGATAGTACCCGTAGCGCCAGGGCCTGCGCTAGCAGAATAGCCTCGTTCTTTGTGGTTCCGTAGGCCATAGCTCCTGGCAACGCACTTACATTGGCAATATAGAGTCCGTCTTCTTCGGTATCTAGATCGACGAGAAGTGCCAGATGTCCGCGCATGGCTAAGAAGTAGGACTTTTTGCCCTTCTTTGTCCAGATGGACTAGGCTTTGGAGATGCGGGACTTTGGGAAGTTCCGTAGCCAGACCGTTATCGGAGTGATGGAGTTCTTGATGGCTTTGTCCTGCGCTTCCAATTGCTGGAGCGTAGCGGATCTCATGCCTATCAGTTTTTGGAGCCCCATCACCTGTAGCGCGTCCGGTTGTCCGGCCGCTTCGATAGCGGATCCAAGCTCTGCGAGTGCGCTTTCGATGCTTTGGTACTGCGCGATGGCAGTTGCCTGGGCATCTTTTAGCTCCATGAATGGCTTGCTGATGGCCCTGAGATCCCCAGCTTCCGACACCGTCATTTGGAGCAGCTTTTGGATGTACTGCTCGAGCTCGGAGTCCAGGTTGGCACACTCTGCAATCATGCGACCCAGGTCTGATGTGCTTTCAAGCGCAACGACAATTCCCAGACCGTCTTCTCGAGGAGTCAGAACTCCTTCGCCCTGTTTGTGGTGGCGATGGCGCTGGTACTGGTCAGCCGCGATGACTAGCGGAGCTTTCTTGCCAAAGTAGGCGAGGGCACCCATTCCAGCGACAACCAAAAGCGGAAACAACGGCATCTTGTTCCTCCAAAGCGTTGTCCCTCAGGCTTGAGGGTTTCTGCTCAAGGTCCTTATGCCAGGTACTTGCGCTATTTTGCAGGGAACTTAGACCACGAGCTCGTACTCGACGGTCCGATGGGTCTTTACCCGGCATTCTTCGCGCCAGCCTTTGCGAATCACGCACTCGGCCAGGCTTTCTGCGACTTCTGCAATGGACTTGTTTTTTAGCAGAGCTTCTTTAGGCACCAAGAGCTCGAGCTTCACGCTGTCTTTGTGCATGTGTCCGGTAATGACGTTGAACTCGTTCAAGCGCTCCATTAACTCGGTCTGTTCACGCACCCAAGCGGAGCTGTTGATGTGATCCTCGACTTCTTGCCCTGAAATAATAACGGTCACCCGAGCCTGCTCACCCTCGTCCGTAATCGTGAGCGACATGTGCTTGGCGGTAGTAGTCATGTCTGATGCGACTCCTTGGGAAAATAGAGATCGGAAGCTTTCTCTGACTTCCAGGGCTCTTATGCCAGTGTTTGTAGGTTCTATTGCTACTTGGTTCGGCTCCGACTACGCTCCCAGAACGTGGCGAACGAAGACATGCTCACTGTAGACAGACTCCCGACTGCCGAAGCTGTTCTGACGCTCGGTGCCATCGTCGTTAGAACGCTTCAGGAGCAGAGAATTGCCGTTTTATTTGTGGCAGACGACGGATCGGTCCAGGTCTGCCCGCCTGCAGAACTTCAACTAGATGCCCTGCCAGAAGATGTTGCTATTGCCAGTCTATTAGAGCAGGGTCACGAGGAGCAGTCGATTATTGTCTACTTAAGGGGCCGGTCGGCCAGACAGCGGAGCGTGTCTCATGGGTCGCATCTGTGACCGTTCGCCTTGTGACTCGTTATTGAACTCGCTGGGGGTCTGGATCCACGGGTATACCGATGGCTTCTACGTGGAGGCCGTGGTTACTGGTGAAATTATCGAGTCCCCCGAGTTCCCTGAGTTCGATATCGATTATTGCCCGTTTTGTGGTACGCGCTTGGAGGAAGTGGGCGGGATCGAGAAGTACCTCAAGCCTAAAAAGAGGCGCCGTGAGACAAAGATCGGAGCGGCGTAAGGTCTGCGACTGCTACGAATGTGAGATCACGGTCTACGCGCTGTGGCAGTTTTCGCTTCTAAATCAGCTATCCCTGGCATACGCGATTATCGAGAACCGGAAGCACTACCATTTTATTATAGCCGAGGCAGAATCTGACGGCTAAAAGAAGGTGCCGAAGAACTGCCGCTTCGGCACCCTCCCCCGTGCCCTACATACCGGCCACCGCCTGTAACCGGCGCATAAGACACTTAGGTGGCATGTGCACCTCGCCGTTCTCGATGCAGTCGCAGTACAAATTGACTGCTCCGATGACGAAGGCTTTCTGGTTCTTTTTGCAGATGCCCCTGACGAAGTAGCAGGGCCACTTCATCAGACCTGCAAAGAAGCTCCAGGGTTCTTGGCGCCAAAAGAGCGCCAGATGAATGACGAGGAGCCAGAAGTACAATCTGGCGGCTAGCAACTTCTCCATTGTAGCTCCTCGGGTGCTGCGATGCAGCTACTTCATCTTGGGAGCGGGCTTGTCGTCGCCGCCCATGAAGTGCTGAACAGCGAGTGTGCCGCCGACACCGACGGCGACGCTGACCAAGACGATGCCGACGATCTTGGCCTTGTTGCCTTCCGACCAGAGCGGCGGGTTGGGATTGAGCCGGGTCTGCAACTGGTCGAGCGTGTTGGTGTATTTATCGAGGACTTTCCGCTGCCCATCGAATTCCTGCTTCAGCTGCGCGAATTGCTCAGCGGAGAGCAACACGGGCGGTGCCGACTGCGTGGCGACAATCGGTTGACCGTTGGGCTGGACGAGCTGACCGGGCTGAACTTGCTGCTGGGTATCCATTTTGGCGGTGTCTTTCCTGGCTAGAGTCAAAGTGCAGAGCCCTGAATTGGACTTTCTGCTTCAAAGTCCTTATCCCAGCTATTTCTGCATTTTTGCAGGCTGATTAGCCCAGGCGCTCGAACACCGTCATGAAATCATGGATCCCGTTCCATTGCGGGATTTGGATGCTGGCTCTTGGGGTCCAGGCATCATCTAGCAAGTCGAAGAAGTCATTATCGGCGGTGCATCCGCCCCGGTACTCGCCGATGTAGATGAGAGTTTTGCCGGTGAAGGCCTTCAGAACATCGTGTGCGAACGGCTTGTTGTAGCAAGGCCAGCACAAGAACAGCGTGAACTGGTTATTGGCTTCTTGCAGTTCATTGGCGGTCTCGATCGTGCCGTGTTGGACCGTTCCCCAATCCTTGGTGAACTTGTACGAGCTTTTGAGCGGCGGATTTTGGTCGTAGGCGACCACAAATTGCCCTCGCCGGCGAATTAAGTAGGCCCAATAGCCAGATCCCGCACCCATCTCGAGGATAGGCGACATCTTGGCCAACATGCCCAGCGCTTCCTGATTAGGAACCGCGAACGCGTATTTGGTGATGAAGTCGTACCGAAAGATCTCTGATGTGACCCACCAATCCCCATAAATATCCCCTCCCCGCCAGCGTTTGATTGCCTGTTCTTGTCCAGCTAATTCCTGGAGTTTTAGAAACCGGGCTTGATAATCATTATCCGGCAGTTTGTCGATCTCAGTGAACAGGCGCCTACGCGCTCGTTCCAGTGCGTTGGGCATAGAAACTCCAGAGGCCAGGTTGGATCCTGGCTCATGATCCTTATGCCCGAATTAGCACCAGGCTTGCGTAGTAGCTAGGCGTGGTGGCGCCTGAATAAACGATAGAAAATCTGATAACCACGGTCCATCCAGAGTTCTGGAAGCCGAGGCTCGTGGTAAGGCTGCCTCTTGAGTTTTCGTAGTATGGCTACAATAACCGTCACTAGGTCAGCGCATGGAATACAGACTTCTCGGCGAAGAGCTAGCCTTGGCATGTGTGATCGCCTTGGTTATGAGCTCGACGACAGCGCGGGCATTGTTTTAAGGTAGGCGATCTCCCAATCGCGATGAGGTACTGTGGATCTGGGAAGTCCGGTCTTACTGTAGTGGGCGCGTCTTCGCTGATTACTTGCGCGACCGGAACGAATGGAGCTGACGCTTGGGCCTGGCGCTCGATCAGTTGACCTGATTTACGACCAGACACAAAGCCGTAGATATATCCGGCCACGTATGCCACTACGAACGTAATGCACGAGAGCCAGGTCTCAGCGGCGCTCATAGTTCCAGTAGTGCGCCCGGAAGCGCACAGGCGTCAATACTGGAATCTAAGGCCAAAAGAAGAGCCCGGGACGATGTGGGTGATCATCATCCCAGGCTTTCGAGGACCTTAGCAAACTTGCTTGATATTGAGGAGCGCGTTGCTAGAGTGCAAGCAGCTGATCCACCAAGCGTGGAAACAGTACCGAAACCGTCTAGTGGGACGCTAGGCGGTTTCGAACCATTGGGAGACTTGTGAGTGGGGCACGATTTGCGCATGCTGGAAGGCATGCTGATCGCAATCATCCCACTTCTCGTGGCCATTGCTGGCCTGCTGGTTTATGTCCTGGCGTCTAACGCCAAGGTCATCGAGATAGGCCGCGCTTTGATGTGGTGCGGTATCTTAGTGACCTTGTTCGCGACAATGTCGAGCACCCTGAAACTTGGCTGACTTCTGGGATTCAATAGCCCGAAACGTCAAACGCCCCAGAGCCTATTTCTCTCTGGGGCGCCGACGGCCACGTTCTCGAAGGGGTACGGAACACAGACGGAAACAACCGAACGAGGATGAGCCTACTGGGCTCTGGTTTCGCGTGCAAGTCGATTTTGCGCTTTCTGCATAAAGCCTTGATTATGTTGTAGATAAAAAAGATGAGCCTGTAACGCCGGCTCGTGCGGATTCTCGGTCATCACCCCGATCTTCCTGGCGCATCCGCCCTCGGCGACCGTCTGGCTATTTGGCAGCGGTCGCGGTAGCTACTAATCATCGATCTCCTCCTTTCATGACTTGTCGAGCGCGTTCAAGAACGCGACGGCGGCTGGGTTGACTTTTACTTCTGGATCCAGAGGCTCTGCTTGGGCTTCTAATAAGCCCTTAGCTAGGTACTTGAACCAGAGGTGATGGAAATGGAGCACGTATCGAGACATTCCTGGCTGATAGTTCTTTACTATCCGGAGCAGCATTAGCTGCGCCTCTGCCGGCTCTTTTGATAAGTAGATGTCCCGCAGGACATCTACTTCTGCATTAGCTGGCCATAAATGCCCGACTACTCGGAGGCAATCTTGTTTATCAAGTGCCACGAGTACTTCACTGTTAGGGTCAAACTCGTGCAAGCGCCCTAGGTCCCAGGGATCGAATCCGATTCCTGATGAGGGGCTGTAATAGAACGGCCTGACAATGCTTCCCGCTCTATTAGTTACTATAAAGGGGCTAGGTAATACTTCTCTCTTAGTCAGGTGCAGATACATACCTGCGAAGAAATAATTGGCTTGCCACCTGCGCCGTGTCGAATTTACTAAGTTAACTAGCAGCGGATCCTCATTGATGGTTAGGTGTGGGATTTCCACCGCTATATCGCCCAAGTGATCGGCGATCTCTCCAATCACTTGGTTCATTTGGTGAGCCACCAGTCGTAGAAGCTACCCTCGTTGGCCTCGATTGTTGTTGGGCCAGATAGTAGCTTCCAGCCATGAGCGATCATGCGCAAGACGCAGTCGTAGTCTGGTAGTTTTGGATAAGGCGCCGGCGTGAGGCCGATGGCTTTTCCAGCGACCACTAGATCGCTGTCCTCGTAGGTGTAGCCGATAATCTCAGAGCGCAGATTTGGCTCTTTGGTTAGGACACTTGCGATTTTCATGATTACTACTTCTCCGCTTTCTGGAGCCAGTAGGCCCTAGACATTACCCAGATAGTATAGAGGTCGACGATCTTGTCTAAGACCTCTGGATTTTCTGGCAGGTCAAGTTGGTCGACAGCGTGGCCAATTACTCGTCGTGCTGCGGCCGGATCGCTATTACTAGCTAGATAGGCATCGCTAGCAACGTAGAGGTCGTCTTTGGGGATGATTCGGTGGATGATTATCCAAGCCCGTTGGCTATTACCTGGATCGATCACCACTTTTGTAGGCCACTCAAGCTCTCGCCCTAACTCCAGGTACGGCATTTTCGCAAGGCCATACCAGAATCCATTTCGGTAATTGGCCAGGAGAGGAGGGTTGCCTTCTAGTTTGACGCCATAAAGTAGAAATTCAGACCCGACGCCCCAAAATCTACACACTGCCTCGTTCATGGTCATTAGTAGCTTGTTGGTTGTTATCCATCGAACATTCGGCAGCCGAACTTTCATGCTCTGAAAATTCACGCGCGCCTCCCCCTGAAAACAAGAACGGGAGCTCAAGGCTCCCGTTTCCTAGTTCTTATGCCAGCTTTCTTGCTCATCATAGCGCGCTCTTATTCTCGAGGCGCTCTTTAAAGGCAATAGCTGCGCTTAGCACCTCGCTCGCCTTAATTAGCCTCCAACCGCATTCATCTCGCAGAATGCCTCTTGCCGTGCGTACATCATGCTTAGCTATTTCTAGTGCTGTTAACGCTAATACCAAGTCGTTCTCTGATATCATAACACTGCTCCCAGGCCTCGGCACTCCCAGCACATCCTAGCCTTCGGATTACCCGGATCTCCGTATTCAATGTCCCCGTTGCCTTCGCAGATAGGGCAAATCCTCATGGCCTTACTTGGGGCTGCTTTCTTCGTTTCTTGGCAGACCTCGCAGGGCTCGCCTGAAAACTCCTCAATGCCATAGCCTTCGCAAGCAAAGCATGCCAGCTTTACTGATGACTCAGGCTCTCGTGGTTGCTTGTTAGAAAGCCGGCTTTCTACCTCGCCAGATTCCTGTTCCAGCTCGGCGTAGCGTTTAACCGCAATATCACCGAGCTTGATGATTTGCTCTAAGCAGAGCTTGCAAGTAACTGCTGGAACTAGCCACGTAGCATTTTCGTAGTTCGTATCGAAGGTCTTTTCGCACCAAGTTCTTTCGAACGATGGGTCGCCGGCTAGATAGAACCAGCGAAGGTGCAAGGTCATGTGTCTTCTCCAGGAGGTGTGCCTAGTTTGCGCAGCGGCATCACGAACTGGTCGTCTTTGAGCAGATCGTTGCAGATGTCTTTGGCCTCGATCTCTGCAACGATAGCTTCTTCGTCCTGGAGATGAGTCAGCCTGTTGTACTTCCGTAAAATGCCCTGAACTCCGAGCGCGAATTCCAACAACTCGCGCTTTTTGACGACATAGACAGGTTCGCCGTGTTCTATGCCTTGACCGTTCGGAACTGGGTGTCCGCCGTCCACGGCGCTTTGCACGAATTCATAGCGAGTTAGTTTCACGTTTCCTCTTACTAGTAGGCGCTTTCTTAGAGCGCCTGCGTTTGAGTTTCCTGGGAAATAGCACTGGCAGTTTGTGCATCATCACTTCGATAGCCAGCGTAGATTCCGAGCCCATGACAGGCTGGATTACCTGCAAGTGGAAGTACCTCCTGTCTCCTGCACCTATTGGGCTTTCATCTACCCTGCGACTGTTGAGTGCACAGCTCTCGCAAAGGTAAGCCCAGAAAATTACCCTCTCGGCATCGGATAACCAGAGGGCATGGTGTTCTACTGCTAGAGCTTTGTGCTTCTGTTGAATGCCAGTGCTACCGAAGCCGTCGCAGTAGATCATCGCGAAGCTTTTACAACAGCGTCGGGGTATTTCTCGCAGGCTTCCAGCACTTCTATTACAAACGGCACAAAGTGCTTGTACAAGCCCCAGCCGTTCGGAGAGTTATATTTCTCGTAGTGCTCGGGATCAGCTTCGAGCTTTGCCAGGCCCTCTTGTAATACGGGCATGATATCTCGGGCATAGACAGGCGGAATTTGCGCCATGATTTTATCGCCTTCATCATAGCGGCCTTCTTTCCAGGCATCGCTCGCAGCGCTTGCAGCAGCAGGGTCTTTGAATTCTTCTGGCCTCCATAGAGCCAAGTAAATCCCAGCTGCTTTTGCCATCGAGCCCAAGTTGTGCGTGATATTGCGATGGAAGACCTCGTCTCCTCGGCCGCAATGACCGCAGTAGTTGTCTTGGAGATAGAAATCCAGACTCATCGAGCCTCGCGTTTCTGGAGCTCTTGGGCCTTTGCCATGAGCCATAGATGATGGATGAGAACCATAGGCCTTGTTGTAGTCATGGGATCTACGATCTTATCTAGAGCCTCGCGTGCGCGTTCCTCTGGAAGCGACAAATAGGCGTCTATTAAGACCTCGAGCTCTGATAGCCTGATTATGCGCTGGGCTACTATAATTAGCCCTGGACTAAAACCGCGCTCGATTAGCACTGTGCGATCCGGCTGGAAGTTCTCGCGCCAAGGTGTCCCATGTGGCCTACTACAGTACGTAACCTGCTTCGTGATCATGTTGTGGTGAAGCGGTTGGTATTCCTCTAGAGCAGTTTCTGGCTCGCCAGGAGTTATCGTTAGGATAACCGGAGAATAGTTCTCTGGAACCTCCTCTATATGTCGCAGGGGATACTCTCCAGCTAGCCATTTATCCATTGCCTTTCTCCTGATGTTTTCTATGAACCAGTGGACTGGCTCAAGCACGACGCTTGGGTTGATCACAAAGAACCTCCGTATTCAAGCTCCCAGGAGACTCTGAGCGGATTACTCTCGTCGAAATACATGACGGCCTTAAAATAGCCCGGCTGCTCAAGGACAAAGCCTATAAACCTCGTGCGGCCAGGCTCTCGACCATCTAGCGTAGCGAGACTGTTTACAGTGTCCGTAAGCACATGGCCGCTCAATGGCTTGTCAGGCTGGTAATTTACCAACTGATCGCCGATATCGCGGTCCCAGGCGACTAATGCATTTCTGTGCAGGTCGCGGATGGCATTTATAAGATCCTGGTTCACAGGATCCTTATGCCTTATTTCCCGTAGGTCTTATCTAGCCACCAGCGAACTTTGAGTGGGTCGCCATACTGCCAGTGCAATACAGCTCGGAAGTTCTTAGGCTGTAAAACAGCGCCTATTCCGTCACGCCGTGCTATATGCTGCCCGTTAGTTACGAAGTTAACGGACTCCGACCAGTTCGGGCAGTCTTCCCAGTCGTGAACTTGCACCGGCGGTATTGAGCGTATTTCTACTTCCGCTGCGATATCGCGATCCCAGGCCACTAGAGCATTAGGATGCAGCATAGTTAATAGGCTCAAAAAGTCATCTCTGCCTTCTATGACCATATTAGGCCCACTATTCTTCATGGTTGAGCTCATCGGCTCGTATACTGCTGAGCCGCTCTACCGGGATTATCTGGCGCGTAATAAGGCCCTCGGACGCTGTCGATCAGCCAGCGGATTCCCAGCGGGTCGTGGGAGTACTCGCAGACAATCAGCACGGCCCGGAACACTCGGCCTTTTGATATCGTCTGAGCCACGCAGCCCAGGGCCTTGTCTTGAATCCGGCCTCCAAGATCCGTCCAGAAGCTCCAAATACCTTTATGCTTATCGCGCACTTCAGCCCAGTCGCGAACTACGAGCATGTGTGATGGGTCAGTCTCGACAATGCCGAGGCCCATTGAAACTACGTCGCGATCCCAGGCGACTGCTGCGTTCTCATGCAGCGCTTCTAGGCGCCTAGTAAATTCATGGCTATTCATGCTATCCACAGCTCTTATATCCGCCTACACACCATGCGTTGCGAGGTAGGTCCACGTCCCCGTTGCGTATCCCCAGTCTCGTGCTATGTTGAACTTCGCGAAGGGCCTGGAGCGCGCTGGCTAATCAACGGCGTCCGAGGGCTTGATTCTGTCACGGTGAAGAAGGCTGAAGTCGTTGGCCCGGATGGCTGGTAACCATCCGGGCCGTTGTTGTTTTAGGGCGCATGTACGGCGCTGTGTGCCATGGCGCGGGCCCAGGGCGCTATGCAAGCCGGCTCTTATAGCTATTACCAGGCCAATTTACCCAGACAACAGCTGCCAAAAGGCTTTCAAAACCTGCCTATTTTCAGGCCCAAGTCGGCGATTTGATCTAAGAAGCTTGGATATTTCGCGGGATCAACGTGTTTGCCAAGAGCGATTGCAAGAGGCGCTGTTAATACCCAAATAGGCCTAAGAACTGCACAGCGCTATTTCCAGCCAGGTGGTCGATGCCTTGGGCGCCAGCAGCCGCAACCTAATCTCTCGGCCAAGTCCCAAGCGAGCATCCGGGCGCAATCGGGACAGACCAGAATATCTGCGCAGATCGTGAAGTAGCGCCCGCACTTAATACACGCGAACCACTGCTTGCGTGAGTGCCGTGAATACTCAGGCATGCGCTCAGACTATCAAGCTATCGGCGCAAGCCGGAGCTTAGATAAATTACCTGGCACTCGAATCAAAGAGCGCGCAGCGGGACCTCGAAGACCTTAATCAAAGGCGCGCAAAGTCGGGGGTCGCTACTAAGTCTAAGGAGACTGTCATAGGACATTAGACGGATAGGAGGCAGGACTTCACCCAGCAGGCATCCCTCCCCCCTTCCTTTCGGAAATTCTATAATTCGCGATAGAGCACTTAATATTCACAAGCCCTATAGTAAAATCAGCGAATTAATTCCGAATATTACCACAAGCGATCTAAATAAATCCAGCACAACTAAATACCTAAACAAGCCTTTTGCGCCCTGAAAATTCACCAAATCGACCGACCGTGTCTCCGACCCCCGGGAGAATCGACACCCAAGCACCCCCTCATGTAGTTTCAAGCACTTAGAATTATCAGCCCTAGATCTAGGCCTCTGACCCCTAGGCGAACCAGCACCAATGGCGCAGGAACGTAAATTCCTGTCGTACCCCGTATAAGAGATTTCGCATACTTACGACGAAAATGCACTTTTCTCCGGGGTCAAATACAACCCCAAAGCATGACTTTGGTCACATTTCTCTATCCATCTACAATAGGCGCGCAGTTCCCTCGATGGCTTAACTAAGCAAGGTGCTAATCCGTGCAGACAACTTCCCCGGGTAACTTAGCCAGATCGTGGGGGACAGAGGTTACCTAGCCCACTGGGTGGTTATTTTTTTACTTTATATAATAAAAGCGAACGAGAAAGACGAAGGGTTGTATTGGTAGATGCCTCCTTAAAATTATCTTAGGGCCACAATTTGCGCCCCTTGAATTAGGCCGATTGCCCGGACCATCGATTATTGTCGATCGACAGATCACCGGCTGGAATTTAGTTGCCCGGAGATCTACGGGCTAAAATAAATTTTTTAATTTTTCTGGGATGATGGGATAATAAAAAGGGCTCTATTTTCTGGGATGATATAAAGCCCCTGGTAATTAGCCCCTACTACTCAAATCTCAGCTCGATCTCAATCTCACTATTATCCGAGGCCGTACGGATCTCCGCAATTGGGTCATGTGGGTGGACCCGCTTCGGAGGATTTTTGACGGATTTTAGGACGTCCTGGAACGTCCTTCCATCGGTGAGCACCGTAGTGAAATTGATGCACGTGTTCCCCATTGAGACCGTTATTTTAACTCCATTGGGGTTAGACCCCTTCGCGGCCTCTACGTCAATATAGATGGAGTCTTCCGCAGTCACCCGTTTCAGGAACTCGTAGACCTTCGGGGACGGGTTAGCGAGCACGGCCTCCAAGAACTGTGAAAGTTCACCGTCCTTTGTGGTCTTGATAGTCATGTTCTCGAGGACCACGGGCTCCGGAGACTCCAAGCGCTCGAGCTCAGATTCCAAGGCCTTTAGTTGGGCCCTGATTTCAGAGACGCGAGATTGCTTGGCGATTGGTACAACGATCTGGTCAGACATGGCGGTGTCTCCTGGATAGCGGTTAATGCAAGTGCTCTGGGAGAGCTCTTGTACATAATCCTTATCCCAGGAATTATCGCTATTTTGCAGGCGTAGACTTATTTGACCTATTGTCCGGCTATTGTCCGGATAATACGAACTCTCGTAACAATCAATTTATTGCGCACGAGCCAGTGCACGGCTTTGGTAATTTCTTTTTGCATGTGCGCTCGCGTAATTGCCTTCTTTTGCTCAGGCGTCGCGTAGCGAATATAGTGCCTGTAGAAATGCCGCTCTAGTACGGCATTTAATCCTTTGCGATTCTTAGGCTGCGTTCTGCGCAGGCACTTATAAAGCGCGCTCGCTTTAGGGCAATTATGGCCGCGATACGGGTTCTGATTTTCGATGAGCATGCGAAATTTGCCTCCTAACTCTTATCTCAGGAATTAGGAGATTAATTTGGCCTGCTATTTTGCGGCTTCTTTTGCTGCCTCTAATAGCGCCAGAAGCTTAGTTTCTATTTCGTCGAGCGTTGCGAACGTCGCAGCGCGTGTTTGCATGCACTCGGCTTTGCAGCCCGATTTATGGCCGGTATTTATTTGCCCAGCCCCGCAATTACACCGGAACATCTCGTAGTACTCTTTGCGCCTGGCGACGGCTTTCAGCGCGTCTTCTAGGCCGCGAATATAAGCCCGCTGCTCGTCAGGGCTGAATTTATGCGTCTTAGTCACAGTAAGTAAATTATCTTTCTCTTGCCTAGGGTGACTGACGGCTTGCTGTTTTCTGCGACTAGTTTCTTAAGATACTCATCGTGCTGCTTATTGGCGGCGCCTAGCAACAAGTCCCAAACTAACGGCGTTAATTTAGCGCTCTTAGTTAGGCCTTGATTTACCAGGAACTCTGGAAAGAAATCATGCCACAGGCTCGAAGGCGTTCTGGGCCCGACGATGATTTGATACTCGCGAAGGCTTAATTTCTGGCCTTTGGCATGTTTTTTAAGCGCGCTATCTACCAACTTGTTTTTATAAGGCATGGCGCGCTAATTCCTGCTCGATGTGATCTGCGAGCGCGTCTACTAGATCAATAGGCAAGTAGGCATAAAGCCCCTGCGTATTGCGCGGGGAGTAAAACCCGACCTGTTTATTATTACTATTATTATGAGGGGAATCAGAAAATTCAATTCCCAGGCGCTTCACTTCGAAATTAGCGCGCGAACGGAGGGCTTGAACCGCTTCGCGCCAGTGGTACGAGTAGCCCTCTACACACGCATCCGATACATAGCGGCCGTTGGCGTCTAGTAAGCAGTACCAGTCATCCAAGCCGTCTGATTTTTCCAGGCGCCACGGGATTGCTGAGCCGTCACTAAACCGGTCATCGTTGTACGTCAACGGAATATCGCCTTTGTTATCATAGCTATCAGAGCTATCAGTCATTGGATTTCTTCCTGGATTCTAAAGCCTGTGACAGCGCATTTTTGGTATTTCGCAGCGCCTCTACGCCGCCGGGAAGCTGTTTTAGCTGGGTGCTTGCAAACGTCAGGCAGCAAAACAGCTCTTCCAGCTCATCTAGCGTAAAATCGCGCTGAGCTTGGGTGATATTGTCTGTGTCTGGGTCTTTCTGCTCACTAGCTTGGATAATAATTTCCAGCGCTCGGCAGATTAACGTCTCTGCTTTATAGCGCGGGGAGTCTTTATCCTGGGTCTCGCTGGGCTTGATTTCTGTGATGTCCATGTGTAGAGGTCTTTCTGAACTATTCCGGCAGCGCTTGATCTAGCGCATCTATTACTGTCACTAAATCGGAGCGGTCTAAGCAGCACTCATCGGACATCAGGTATTTCTTAATTTCCCGAGCCGTGGCTGCATCGATCTCTATGCTTGGGATAGTTACTGGATCCTCCTCTGGTAGCTTATCCATAAGCTCGGAGAGGGCTGTTTGATACTCATCGCAGGTGTCATGCAGCGCCGTAGATAAGTCCACTGCAGTATCTGGGTTGATCTCGTAGGCCTTCTTAGCGATGATCCGATAGATCTTTTCTGCCATCGATTTCTGGGACTGTGATAGCTGCTTGGTTTTTTGGGTTCGTATTTGCGTTGATGTTTGTGCACGCGCTTGCTTCTCTTTTTTCACGGCTCACCTCGTTCCCATAATTTCTTGGCCTCGATCCAGCCGTACCATCTATGTGGGCTAGTATTATTGATGTGCCCAAAATAGACCTCTAGGTCATAGCCGCGTTCTGCTAGAGGCATCCGGAACCTAGGGCCACAGATATGGTTCTCGTGAGGCGCAACATCGCGGTCGTAGTACTCGATGGCCTCCGGGAATCTAGTTGCAACTTCCGCGATCGTAATTCGGTTGCGTAGATCCAAGCAGGACCCACAATCGCAGGGCTTTGGGTAGCTGGTCATAGATCCCCAGTAATAACAAAAGCCCCTTTCGGGGCCTGGTTTATCCTAGCGCCGCGTTGTCTGCGCCGCGTTTTATTACGAGTCTATCGTTCCCACGTTGCACTGGCGGTGTGCAGACATTGGCGGTGCTAGTCTTTTCTTAGCCAGTTGCCTTAGTTGTGCGGAGTGTTCCGCAGAAGAAAGCCCTGATATTTGATGAGGGCTTGAATGATGATTTCACCGGCCTTGATTTGCTGCTCTAGGTAGCAGCACGGCCTGATTTGGTGAGTAGCCAGTTGGACGCTTAGCATAAGCTTCAGCGCCTTGATCGACAGTTCTACGGTATAGAGCTCATCGCCCAAGACCGAGATCGACGACTTGGTCAGCATGACCGGGAACTGGAACGCCACGGTCTCATACTCGAACTGATGTGGTCCCATGTCGAGCGCTGCGTAACAGCAGATCCGAATGAGGGCCCGGTGGCTCTCAATCTGGGAGATCTGCGTGTCTGTAAGGTGGTTGTCGGTGCTGGATTCTTGGGTAACGGACACGTTTTCGCTAGCAGAAGACATCATTGGCGGTGTATGCTTCCTGGTTTGGCAGTTTGTATTTGGTCTGAAGGCTCGAATTACAAAGCCGTAAAGCAAGCCTTCAGACTTGCTCAGAGTTCTTATCCCAGGAAAGGAGGTCGTTTTGCAGAGCCGCTTAGAACGCCTAGAACGTCTAGAAACAGAAATCGACACTAAATTCGATGGTAGCGACTGCGAACGGGACCGAGTCGCTATTAACTACAAGTCCTATAATCCGACGTATGATTTAGACGCCTCTTGCGAAGCCGAGATCGATGTCGGAAACGGCGTATATGAGCGCTGTCGTCAACGCTGCGCCGCCCGGTTCGAAGTCGGAAATCGGAGCTGGTGGGCATGGCTCTGCGAGCGGCACCTACGGCACTTTAAAGCCAGGGGCATGATTTTAGCCCCTAGCGAGGACTTCGAGCCTGACGGAGATGAGCTATTAGAGGCCCTGAAGTTCCGCAACTACTTTGCGATTGCCCATGCACCGCTGCACTTGTCGAACGACACGCCGATTCCGGGATTAGTTCCTAAGCCGCCGGTTGTGACGATAGAAGCAGACGACCCGGACGACCTAAAATTAACCGGCAAGCGCCGCAAGCGCGAGACTTTGAAAGACAAGTTTTAGGGCGTATGAGCAATCGCGAAATTGCTTAATTTAGCGTGGATCCTCATATAGTTCTGGCTTGAAAATACGGGTCCGGATAACAAGCGCTCATAGCGCAGCGCTAATGCATTATAAGATCTGGGCCTGGTGTTCGACTCTCGATAGCTAACACGACTCGTCACTAGTAACTCGGCGGCGCTAGCTGCGCCGTCGTGCGTGAGCAGACTGGCTTGGATAGATCTAAGTGCCTCGGTATCTAGAGTCATGAGTTGCTGAACACGCCTACGCGCTGATAGATCTATATCAGCCGCGCTCGACTGGATCTGGTAATTAATTGCTCTATTAACTACCATAGGCCGTTCTCTGGGAACTTGCTGAATATTCGGGCTAGTAACGTTCCAGCGTCGGCCTTGGACAGTCCCGTGAAATGGCAAGACTTGCTTGTAAAAAGACCCGGTTAAAATAATCGCGCTATTTAGGTCGATTACTTGAACCAGAATAGTCAGGGCCTCTACGCGCTTCTCGAGTAGCAGAGCATCTTGCGCGACCAAAGCCGCGGGCTTAAATACTTGCCGGAACCAGCGCCAGACATCATGCCGATTGTTGGCCTTGTTTGGGTTAAGCGGATATAATTGCCGAATATGCCCGTACTCGAGAGCATAGTGCCCAATATTCATGGCTTCAGGCCTAGTAGCACTTTCTCTTTGTCGGTTAATTTAGCGAGCGCTAACTCGCGCTCGACTTCTTCTGCGCTTTGATACAGCGTACAAGGACCGCGCTCGCTAAGCACCCAGATCTTGCCGTCGTCTAGTAGTAGGGCCTTCCTGGCGATCGGCTTCGGGTTTCCGCCCATCGCGTCGGACCCTAAGATCGCCAGATGATACGTCGGATAGAACGTATTTTTAGGAGTTGGCCTGCCCTCGGTATCGGCGTAGACCGCCTGATAGACCTCGATAATTTTCATAAGTGCTTTCCTCCAAGTTCTTATCTCAGGAAAGCTAACGCTTCTTGAATCGCGCGGTAGCTACGGGAAAATCGAGTTCTAGTAGGCTCCGATCTTGTCCCGAGCTCGCAGGTAGATCCACAATCCTAAAAACAGAGAGCTGGTGATCTCTCTGGGTGATTACTAAATAGCTCTCTAAAATAGACACTGGCTCAACGCGTTGCCTGTGCAACCGGCGCCAGCGTCGCATGCCTCTGGTTTATAAGCTGCTCCGGACTTGGTCGATGATTTTTTGCATCTCCTCGGCAGCTTTAATCTCATCGCGACCGGCGTGGATCGCCTGTCGCATCTCGATATACACGTAGCAGGCGGGGCACCACCTGAACCAGTCGTTGTCGATAGCGGCGGTAATTTCCCGCTCTTCTTGCGTTAGTAATTTATGGCAAACAGCGCAGCGATGTAAATTGCACTCGTAGAAATCGCAGACCGTCCAGACATCGCCGCAGGTATCGCACCAATATTGGCAGCCGTGGCATTTCCCAGCACCCGGGCACGGATCTTCTGGCTTTATTAGATGCGCTACTTCTATTGCGTGCTCTAGATCTGCCTCGTCAGCCATGCAATTTCTCCTCTGCGAGGTGCCTCCAGGTCACGATCCACTCGCGTGGCGTATGATTCTCAAAACCGTGGTTGTGGTTCTGCAGGTCTATGCAAGCGGATAAAAGCGCCACTTGCAAAGTCTTAACTTGTCTCCGCAACGCCTCGCGGGCTGCCATCGACTCATTAAGTTGGATGCGCAGGATATTCTCGCCAGAGACCTCGTCCCAGTCATCGGGCATTTTTGAAGCCGGGAAGGAACTGCAGTTCAGGGGGAAACCGGAACGCGAAGAGGTGGGTTTCGCAGATAGGTAACTGCCTTTTCCAGTAGATTCGCGTCGTCTTTGGCATTGCCCAGCAAGAGGTTGCAACGTGAGCATACAAACCCACGCAACTCGTTTGTTTCGTGATTGTGATCGAGACTTAACCGACGCTTACGAGTTTCTGGTTGCTTGCATATATCGCAACAGCCGTTATGGCTCTCCCAAAGCACAGTGAATTCTTCAACGGTTAGTCCAAACCGTTTGGCGAGATTTATTTTATGATTAGCACGTTGATAAATCTCACGATGTTTGTTTGGGTTTGCGATACGCCACGCCTTATTTTGCTCCTCTACGCATTTCTTGCACCGTGAGCGGTACTCGTTTGAATCCTTTCTCATTCGATAGAAATCGTTGAGAGGTTTAAAAAGTTCGCAACTGTGGCAGATCTTCTGTTCATTAGTCATAGTTCATCACTCCAATCTCCAGCTGCAATTAGGCGCTCGAGCACGGCGCGAATATCTTCGCTGTCTTCCCAGCCGTTATTCGCGCTAATTTCGTCTTTTAGTTCGCGCAGAGCTTCGCGCTCTTGTTTATTGGGAAGCGCTTGCTTGATGCGACTGTACTTTTTCTGCACCACCTCGCACTCGCAACGCAGCTTGTAGATTTGCAGGTCCTTATTTACAAGCTCGTCTACGAGAGCCTGAACATCCGATTTTATTTTTTCTCGGTCTGGCATGTAGCCTTTCGTGCAGTGGCGGTTGGGAATTCTTTTTTCGCGCGCCTACTCTTAGAATAACGGATTTGTGGTCCGAGCAGGAAAAGCTGGGTAACTACCCAATTGAAGCTACCGATCATTATGTAGATCAAAATACTGACGATGATGTAGTAGGCCAGCATGTTGCCCCCCTATTCATACATCCCAGGCTCGATGACATACAACGGGCACCACTTCGGGAACTCGCCGTCTTTGGGCTCCTCGCTAGGCCATTCTATATAGCCTGCGATCTTACGATAGCCCTTTGGATGATCAGTGCGGGTTATATTTTGCTTCCTAGATGCCTTGCAGAACCAGTCTTCTGCGTAACCAGCATTTGGAGTCCGTTCGACGATTTTATGCGGGCAGCTACGGCAACCCGTTACGATAAATAGCCGGCGCTCTTTAGTCGTCCCGCTCATCGATCGTAACCATGGGCAGTAGTTCTCGGGCCAAGTTCCACCGCGCAATCGTAGCGGTTATCATGGAAGCATTGTGGATGAGGTTTGGGTTGACCCTATGCTGTTCCCTGATGTCTTTAATGGCTTGAGTGATTTCGTGCTGCAGATTCTCGAGCCTAGATAGCAGCTCTGTTCGAGTTGCCTCGTATTCAATCTCGAGCCGAACAGACAGCGATTTATTCTTCTTCACGGCAGCGCCTTGAAGGCCCTGCTAAGCCAT
>JACCDR010015482.1_pt1 | contig 26000 bp, 53 predicted proteins | sample 7446431 | NCBI WGS metagenome assembly JACCDR01 (sample SAMN15323443, study PRJNA562643) | freshwater metagenome | isolation source: river surface water | place: USA:Blue River Watershed | collected 2017-08-17 | reverse complement strand
TTAACACGTTCAATAATCAAAGCCATACGTAATTTGTCTTCTGTACTAAAGTCTTTTACATACTCCGCTGCTGCATCTTTACTCATATCCTCCATGATGTTGTAAAACATCACTGAGCGATTATAAGCTTGTAGGTCTTTATTCTGGATGTCGTTGAAGTTCATTCTTTTTTCTTTCTTTTTCTATTTTTGCTCTTGCGTTACTCACCCTACGTTCTTCTGCCGACTTCTTGGCATGACATTCTCCACAGAGAAGTTGTAGATTGGTGCTATCGCAATAGAGATTTTTTATGAAGTCATCCCAAGTGGTAAAACCCACAGCGGGGTCTACGATTGGGTCAATGTGGTCTACAAAGACATTCTTGTCTCGACCACTATTTTTTGTACTCTTGGTGGTAGCAGGAACTAATTGTTGACAACCTGCACATAAGTAGACACCACGTTCTTTACGTGCTTCTTGTACTACTTTGTGTTTAGGAGGCCACTTCATAGAACCGTTACGTAACTGACTCTTTACAAACGCTACAAACTTAGCCTCCGTCCACTCACCATCTGCATATTTTTTAGAAGTCATCGGTTAGTATAAAATACAAAACAAAGACAGTCACAATTATAAGTCCTAACACATCCATTACGTTTCATCCATGTTTATTGCAAAGGCCCCTAGGAATATCACAGGAAACAATAATGCTCCCATCGACATTGTAAAACCTAAAATACCCTCCCCAAAAATACTAAAGACAATAGGTGTAATCCAAAAGGCGTATAGGATAGCTATTAGACACAAACCGATCACAAGTAACACGATAAGTGTGCTAGCAATCAAAGCTTTTGCTACCTTAATAAACATTACATATCCTCACCTAGAGGCTGTACCTCTACAAAGTCAAACATAACACCATCTACAGCTAAACAAGCTAGACCATCAGCGTTAATCACTAGGATAGTCCAAGTACCTGTCTCTGGGTTAGTCCAGAGTTGGAATATATTGACACCACCAATAGCAATACCCAGCCAATTAAGCTGCTCTTGGTAACGTTCAGTGAGAAGATTCTCTGCGTGTTCTACTGTATTACAATTAGTAAGGTCTTGGGCATGTACCGGACTAGTGGTACAGGTAGATAAGGCCAGTAGCCCGGCCCCAACAATTGATTTAATCATTTAAAAGCTCCTTTGCTCTTTTCTTCACATCCTCAATGTGAGTTGGTTGGTAATTGGTAAGCTCCACACAGACGCTTGTATAAGGCCCTACAGGGCTTCCGTTTGTATGGGTATGTCCATGTACGTTAACAGCATGGGAATGGCCTCCACGGGCTTCCTGTAGCGTCTGTGGGTGTGTTGGAACGTGGGTGAAGAGAAGTTCGTCAAACCATCTCCACAACATCACTTTTTCAAAGAAACTCCCACCAGCTAGAAACTTGACATCATCATGATTGCCCACTATGAGCCGCTTCTTGCCGTGTAGTTTAGGCCAAAGTTTTTTAAAGTTTTCTTTGTCACCAAACATTACATCCCCAAGATGGTACACCTTATCTCCGGGCTTTACAACAGCATTCCAGTTTTCTATTAACTCATCATCCATATGATTTGAGTCTTTGAATGGGCGATTGCAATATTTGATAATATTATCATGCTGGAAAGTGTGTATCACTGATAAGATAGATATCTCTCATTGCAGGAACCTCCTTTCTCACTTAAGTCGTTTGTTAATGGCACCATCTGAGATTAGCCAGATGTCTTTCATTACAGATTCTCCAAGACTTTTCTTACTAGATTCAATGCACCGTCTGTCCGGTCATGAATTACTTTAGTATTGTACTCTCCCGTCTTATACTTATCCACTTCAACACCATATTCACAAATATGTGATTTCAATAACTCCTTATTTTCTGGACCTAGATTAGAGATATTAATCTGGTGGATGTCATATATGTCCTCTTCAACACCGAATGGGACGATACTTAATGTCACTCTTAATGTCATAGCATTGCATCCAATGGTTGATAGTAGCTTTCGTGTACACGTCTTAGTTGGTTTATAAAGTCATGTACAGCTTGTTTACCAATATAAGAAGGGCTTCTTTTGTTAATATAGGTTGCCCAGTACTCAGGGCTTATACTCTCCCACACACGGGTAAAGATAGAGGTGTTGTGCTTAGATACAAGCTGTATCTGATAATCTACTCCACCATCATTAATAGTTTTCTCCCATACCTCAAAAGACATACCATCTTCGTAGATGTAGTCCCTTTCTTTTCTTTCATATCCCAAGTCTATTAAGTGTTTAGAATCAACTTTTCTGCTAATAGCAAAGTCCCAATCACTTTCTGTGTTAGTCTGGGGAATATACATCATAGAACGACTTCCGTAGAAATACACGTTGTCGTTTACACGGTTCACTTCGTCTAGGATACATCTTGGAAGATAGTCATAAGCTGGCCCACACCTACCTGCGTGGTTCTGAAACCACTCTAATTGTTTATCATAATAATAAACACCACCGATCATGTTGCATACCTCGATACTTCGTTAGCTTTTTCCACAATTATTGGGGGAGGAAACCATAGTTTAGGAGAGCCATCTTCTTTAAGCTCTCTTACCATATATAGTAAGTCTGCTTGCTCTTTCAAGAGGGTTTTCCAATTATCTGGGTAATTTTTTACGTAGAGTTCCGCAACCAGTTCATAAAGCTGCCTTTCGGTTGTAGCTGAATTAAGTAAGTTATAAGCAAATACTGGTCCATAGCCTTTTAGGCCTCCAATGTTATCTGTGTTATCCCCCATTAGTAGCTGAGCGTAGAAGAACTTCTGACCTGTACCAAACAAAGTTACTACAGGTGTCTTACCTTTACCAATCTTCTTTTCTAGATGCCCTAGTGGTTCTACAAACATAGGACCAATAGCTGCTTGTTTGTTAATCTCCCAACTATAATGCATACCGGGACATTGACGAACGTCTTTATCTCTAGAGCATATGATAGTGTCTTTTTCTTGCCAAGATTTATATTGCTCGATACACATAGCATCATCTGCTTCCAATCCACTTTCATTTACATGAAAGGGATGATTACCAAGAATGTGAGCTAATACATTGTAGAAGTGTTTTGGCTTATCTGCTTTACGATTAGCCTTGTACCCCTTTTGTATTGCAAGAGCATCTCGGAAGTTAGGGACGTACTCGTTGATAGGACGCTCTTCTCTAACCCTCTGCTTGTTGAGGAGCTTGTTAATCCTGTGAGTATTTGTCAGGTAGAAACGATAGTCATCTGCTCCCGACTCATATAGAATGATGTTGAGTTTACGGTCAAAGAAGTCCTTAACTTCTTCCCAACTATACACATGAAGTTCTTTTGTGTCCTTGTCTATAATCTGCCCAGAGAATCCTATTTCGTATAGTAGCTATAGGATATCACCGTCGATTAAAGCTCGTCGTGACATCATAGCACCTCCTTTCTTTCGGACCGAAGCCATGACCAATTCTTATCTTTGTTAATCCGATTTATAGCAAAGATAGTTACACTAAACTGGTCAGCAATTTGTTTCTGTTTAACACCTTGATCTAGTAGATCATATATCTTTAGTACATCTTCTTTTGTTAACTTAGATGTCCCAACTAATTGGCCCCTATTTTTACCTAAAATTTTAGTTGAGTGAAGAGCATTATCAATCCTAGTAACCCATTCAAGGTTTGAAGATTTGTTATTAGTTTTGTCTCCGTCTAGATGATTAACCTCTGGAAAGTTATTTGGGTTTGGCACAAAAGCTTTTGCAACGAGTCTGTGCACTAGGTGAGGTGCAATCTTCCCATCTTTATGAAGATGCACTTGCAAATGTCCACTGTTTGTAAGCCGTGGTTTACGATAACTATCATTACGATACCTATAATGACCACCAGTTCTTTTAGACTGTACGTACTCAGTTCTTGAGTACGAGTATATTCGTCCAAAATTAGATACACAATAGATACCTTCGTACCCCTCAACATCTAACCAAATCTCTTCATCTCCGTCAATCAGTGCTGTTCGGCTCATCAAGAGGCTCCGTGGATATAATGTAACACAAGCTGTTACGCTGCTCTTTGAAGTCAGCTTTTTCTGGAAACTTGTTAGCTAGCACACGTTCCATAACTTGCTTAGCTGTAAGAGGCTTCTCAATATTAGAAAAGGTAAAGGTGGTTTTTACTGCCACCTCTACCTTCCAATTTGATGCTACCTCTGGCTTTTCTTCCTTACCAAGGTTAGGCATAAACATTCCCCTTAGCAAAGGCCCCAAACAACACCTTAGCAGCTACATCATAAGCTTTCGCGGCTGCTACCTCCTCGTTAAAATACCCAAGAGAAATATGTTTATCATCTACTGTGATGTAAGACCTCCATTTCTTAGAGTTTTTATGCCAACTTACTCCCTTAAAGGCACTACTTTTGTTTGCAGAAGGTCTTCTATTAAACATATTTTCTTGTTGAGAAGACTCCCGTAGGTTATCTATTAGATTATTTAAGGGGTTACCATCTACGTGGTCTAAATGTTTTGTCGGCCACTCTCCGTAATGCAAAGCCCAAATTACCCTGTGAGCTAGGTATTTTTTGCCGAAGATTTGACCGGCCTTATAGCCGCTCCTATTAGTAGTAAAAGCCTCTTTACCTGCATTACAGGTGTCCCAGTTTTTTATACCCCTAGGTAACCAATAGAGCTTGCCATCAACAAGCTCTATTAATTCTCGCAACTTTTCTACTGGTATTACCATGGTATCTCCGAATCGTCATCTACCTCTTCCTTAGCACCTTGTAGGGCTTTACGGTCTTCTTTCTTGTTATCAACTTTCTTATGCGGCTCGTCGCCCAAAGCTTTGATAATTTCTTCAACATCACTTCCTTCATAATCTACAGCTATAGCCATACGCTTCCTAATCCACAAGGGAAGTTTTGCTACAGCATCTTTATCAGGATCATAGAAGTCAACAACAACAGGCTCGTTGATAAGGGGAGGAGCCTTGTCCATTTCTTTTTGACGCATGGGAGCAACGTTGTCTACGTTCTCATACATCTTACCTACGTTAGCACCCTTACCTTCTTCTACCACAATAGTGACCATACAGGGGGTGTTTACGAGTTTTGACCAATCTCCTTTATGGACGACTTTCGGATCAAGAGCAAAATAACGTGCTGTGGATTTTGCTTTTTCGCTGGTAAGGTTTCTGAAGGGGAAGATTTCTGTGATCCAACGGGGACGTTCTTTGTCGTCATTACCTTCATCATCTTTCATAAATTCGTCTAGGAGTTCGTAGGTTACGAGAAGTTCTAAAGTGGGGGGCTTCTCTTCGCCCTTAAAAGCTCGTTGAGGCTGTACCCCAAGAGTAACTACATGCACTACACGAGCAGGGTAAGTACCGGGGTCTACAGGGGCAGGACGTTCATAGGCACCTGCAATTGGAATGTCTTTAGCGTTCATCGACATGGTATTAGTTTCCTTAATTAATGAATTTCTGCGTAGTTATCCCCATATTGAATAGAAATACCTAGCTTTACATTTAACTTCAATTTCTCATTAGTTTTGTTAATTGCCCAAGTGAGGGCTTCTGTTGTTTCCTCACGCTTACCTTTTAGTATCTCCCAGATGGCCTCGTCGTGCATCTGTCCAATAATAGTTGGTAGCTTTTGTGATACAAAAGCTAGCCATGTGTCAAAACAATAGACACCAGTAGATTGATTTATTGTACTCCACTTATCTTTATCATAACGAAGAGATAACCAAAAACCTGAGACAGGGTTTTTGATCCACAATTGATCTCCTAACTTTTTGACCTCAAAGTTTTTAGCTGCCTCAGCTATGGCCCAATTACGATCCCAAAAAGCATTTAGTAGTGACTCAGCCTCTTTTTCTGTAACACCAAGCTCTCTAGCTAACTTTGATTTGCCAACTCCATAAGTGGCTGAATATACGGTGGTCTTTCCTTTGTGTCTTTGTGTCTTTATTTTTTTAAAGAGTTTTGCTTGTTCATCTTCTGAGAGGGACTTCATTTGGTCAAATGTCATTATAAATCTCTAGATAGTCTGCTGCACTACGTAAATATGTAGGGTTGTCTTGAAACAACCCAAGTCCACGATTACAGTTATGACAAAGTAATGCCCTAGCTTTCCCTGTTTTATGGTCGTGATCTAAATTTAATCCAGAAACATGATCTTCTCTCATCTTAAAACCAAATTCTTTACATATAGCACACTTCCAATTTTGTTCGTCCAGTTTATTTTTAACCCAACGTACACTTACACCATACTTTCTTTGGTAGTGTTTTTCACTATAAGAGTCTTTTCGACAGTTTAAAGAACAATAGTGATGAGATGGGGCTATAGGAGTAAATAACTCTCCACACCACTTACAACACTTATTTTTAAAACCCCCTTGAGGATATTTTGATGGCTTTGCTGTAAATTCCTTTTGTTTATAAGGAATGTTTATTCTTATACCATTTGTAGAAATGCTCTTCTTCCTCTGTGATAAGACCAGACATAACACACATCTCAATATGCGGGTCATAACCCGGCGTATTTTTTTCCTCTACATACTTTCTATCATAGAAAGATATATAATGATCACCTGTAAGATTTTCAAGTGCCGTCATATCCGCACCACATAGTTCGTGAGCCTGATCACAGGCCTTGAGTGAACCACGTATTTCCTTGCCCCAAGCTTTGTCAACACCGGGGAGATTTACAATAACCTTGTGTTTAAACCTTAGTGTGTTGGTAAGCCCTTGGATATCAGCGTAGACGTAACCTTCTTCATCAATAGCTTTGAGGAAGCCCTCAAGAATACTAATACGATGGTTAATCACGGACAAGCCATCTAGCAAGTTAATTGCTGGTTCCTTCTCCACTAACAGCAAAACAGAAGGACACAGGAACTTGTCTTTATTACGTACCTGTGGGATCATCCTCATACTACCATCATCTTCGCGTTCATACTTGAACGTTGCTGGGTCCCAACCCAACGAGAAGAGCCAATCCTTGATCTGAGGATGAGAATTTGGATTGGGCTCTTCTTCTCCTACTGGAACCCTAACCTCTCCCCTAAAATCAGCAGGGAGGTTAAGTTGTTGCATTAGGAGTAACCACTGGCTACCTTTGGTAGAGTAAGTGCCATCTTTTTTGAAGAACTTAACAGGTGGGTTACGTTTAGAATAAACAGTGACTTTTGGCATTGCTGCCTTAAGACCTTCTACTTTTTCTTCCTGAGCTTTGTAAAGAGTTTGAAGAGTGGATTCACATAGATGTCTGTCGAGTTTCCACTTTCTTCTTCTAGCAGCAGATGCTGTTTCTGCTTTGAACGTAAGATAGTTAACAATGGGTAGCTTATATACATCTTCTACACTCACTTCATACAATCTGGCTAGATACTTTTGCATCTTGATCCAGAGCATCTTACCAATCTTAACATCTTCTGAGCATCTATGCACATAAGTTTCTATTGGTAAGTTTTCCCAGTCATGGACGACTGGCTTAGGGATACCAAACTCTACACCCCAACTTTCAATACCATGAACATCCCTGTTAGGGTACAAATACCAAGAAAGAAAAAGAGTGTCGATAATTCTTGCTTGAATTTTAATGCCAAGGACACGTTCTAAGTTGGGCTTGTCCCACATTATGCCATTGTGCATAATCAATGTGTTGTCTGGGTTTGTTAGTAGTTCAATCATCTTCAAGTAAGTAGTAGCAGATTTTACGTTAGCTTCTCGGGTAGGCTCGCTGTAACACATACAATAGAATTTGTCCGGCGTGAGGCTATTGGCTTCAAAGTCGGCCACGAATATCATATTTTCTTTTAACCTCTTTCTTAAAAAGATGAACAGCTTTATAGATTACCGCTACAGAATTACTACCAAGCAGTTTCTCTAACTCCTTAGGAGTGTACCCCCTAACGTATATGTAGTTGAGAATTGTCTTGTAGTTATCTGACAACTCACTCTCGTCGATGTAGACCTCAGATATAGCAGGGTCTAACTCTAGGGCTTCTAGATCATCTGCTAAACTTAGCCCTCTAGAAAACGACTTGTACTTGTTAACGGTCCTCCAATAAATCTTGTTAAACCATCTATCGAAATCACCTTTGTCTGGTGAAAAGGTATGCTGATATTTTATGCAAGCTTCTACCGTCTCTTGTACACAATCTTCTCCAAGGGCGTGATCTTTTAGGATACGACCAGCTTTCTTAGCTAGTGCATCAAAGTTTTCCCTGTAATGCAGGGTGATTTTATCAATCACGTCCATAGTTACCTCTTAATCAATTTTTAGAGGTCCCGGTACAATTACCACCTCTATATATTCTCCACTCATTTGCAATGCAAGCTTATGACTTTCTGCACTCTCTCTATCTGTGTAGACACCCTCGATGTCCCACCAACGTTCTGCAAGTTCATTAGCATCGTCATTTGTTACCCATACATAAAATGCGGTTTCGTACATAACTAACTCCTTCCATGATTACTGTGGAAATCATACTTAATTTCAGCTAATTTTCTTGACTGCGCTGCCATATTAAAATCATCAAAGGAACCTAGTGTTATACATTTACCCTCGGCTTTTATGTAGGACCTCCATTTTTTAGTGCTTTTGTGCCAAGTTACTCCTTGTGTACCAGAGGTATTTGTAACTCTGAGTTTTTGATTCTTAGAATTTTCTTGTTTAGAAACGTCTCTAAGATTTACTAACACATTATTTAATTTGTTTCCATCAATATGATCTATATTTTGAGGCCAATAACCTTTTACCATAAACCAGACTAACCTGTGCGTGTAATATCTATTATCTAGCACTCTACCGTACTTGTAACCTGAAACCTTGTTAAGAGTATTAAAGCACTCTTTTCCTGCGTGCTTAGTGTTCCAACGCTTGCAAGACTCTTTTGTTTTAAACCAAACTTCATTACGTGGTTTCCAGAATAATTTACCTGTAACTTCATCGTGGTGTATTAATTCATATAGTGTACTTCTGTCCAATTTCAAGACCCTTCTAAAAATTATTTTGCAGCCCACATTACACGCCAGATACGTTCTGTCTTAGCTTCTGCTGCTGCCAACTCTTGAGGACTGTGCATATCAAAATCTAACAAGTGCATTACACCAGCCTGTATCATTTGAGGACTTGGATTAAGTCCAGCCCCCTCTAACACTACAGGTTCAGGTTCTGGTGTGTCTTTTTCACAGTCGTCATATCCTTGTCTGTAGCCCCTAGAATAAGCCAAATCAAATCCTGCACAAAAAGCCTTGTACATGTACTTTCGTATGTTAGTAAGGTTTACATCTGGAAATTCCGGGGCTACCTCTTTAAACCAAGAACTAAATGCTCTTTTCATCCCCAAGACCTATGTACTTCTTCTACACGTTCCATACCATCATATTCATCTATCTCCCACGAGATATCATCTGGTATAGAGATGATCTTAAGTTCTGCATATTCTCCATTTGCCTTTGCACCAAGCTCTTCCACAACTTGAATTAAGACTGGATCGTTCCTGTTAATGTCCCCATCCCAAAAAGCTTTCTTTTTCTCTACATCTTTCCAGTAAATGTAGCTTCCGTAAGATTGTCTTTCTGGGTACACTACAATACCTTTAAGCTCACAATATCTGAGCATTGCTTCCTTACTAAGACCAAAGCCACCATAACAACGATTAATAACTACTTTCATATTAAGCCTCTACAAATCTTCCTGTGTTTTTGTTCCAGAACAGTTGATACTTAGCACTACTGCCCCATTGACGATCTTCTAGTACACGAATTTCACGAAGGTTACGTACATTCTCAGGTAGGTCTGGGTCCTTGTTACCAAGGAGACCAAGCATAAGATTACACGAACGTTGCATACCCCGAGAACCTGCAAACTGAGAAGAATAGATACTACCACCCATTTCGTGTGAGCAGTTGCCAAGGTCTAGGTATTGTCCTTTGGCATAGTAAGCAGCTCGCTTATCTGCCCCAATCTGTCCCTCTGAAGCTTTGAGGTGGGCAAATAGGAATGCTGTAAATTGCATATCTCTAGCCATTGCTGATATGTCTTGAGCAAATCCCTGTAGGAATGTATTTGCTTCTCCACTTTCCACCCCGTTAGTGAGGTTGGTAATAGGGTCTATAAATACGGCCTTGGCCCCTTCTCCTACAGCTTCCTTGATGTCTTCTTTGAGGGTTTCCCAACCAAGATGTTGGTAAATGTTAAGCATGTAAAGCTTGTCTCTCAGAACCTGACCTGCATACTCATAGGCATCTTCGTCAAACTCCACAGTAGGGTCGTGGAAGATTTTACCTGTGATTTGATTAGCTAGAAGCTTGTAGGTCATTACGTTAGGTTCTTCAGGACAAGCCATAAATACCTTAACACCATCATTCTGGATAAAATGTGCACCCAGAGCGTTCTTGATGGTTGTCTTCCCCATCTTAGTACCAGCACCGAGATAGATAGTATCACCTAATCGGATGCCACGCTGGTCATTGTTCATATCTTCCCAAGGCCATGATAGTTCCCCCCACTTAGCGGGTTCTTTGGCTTTCTCGTGTATAAGGGAAGCTGTAACAATACGTGTGTTTTTAGGGGTCTCTGCTTGATATGCGAGAGCATTGTAGGCTGCTTTAGCCCTGCCCTTGATCAGGCAGTCGTTAGCATCTTTCTCTGGTAGTATAACGCTCTTGGCTTCTGGCAAGATCATCATACATTTTTCTACAGCACGTTGTCCCGGTTCATCGTTGTCGAAACACAGAACTACTTCTTTAAACAACCTAGTGATGTCTTTGAAGTGTTTACGTAGGCTGATATGTGCACTACCTGCACCATACTGAATAGACACAATAGCAGGAAAGTATTCTTCTTTGCCGTACAACTTGAAGATAGAGTGTACAGCTACAGCGTCTGCCATACCTTCGGTGATAATTAATCGTCTAGCACCTGAACGTTTGGCGTTTTCCCAATTGAACATGTCAGTGTCTTTACAATCACCAACTGCCCAAACTTTGTTGTAACCATTTAACCCCTTAACTTGGAACCCTGTTACAACACCGTCTCTGGTGAGTGGGAAATACATCTCTGTAGGAGTAACACCGTCAAGCTCTGATAGCCCAACCTTAACACCAAAGGCTTCAAGAGAAGCTGCTCTAAGCTTACGCTCTGGTACATCCACTGTTTGATAGGAAAGAACCTCTGCAACTTCTTGCTGTTTTTCTTCTTGTGTCTTTTCTTTATAGACAGGGATATTTTCAGGTTTATCTCCAAGGGGGTCCCTAACTGCTGTTGCGCAGGAGAAACAGTAACCATCAATTTCTCCATCAGCATGTTGGAACACTACTAACCCTTGTTTAGTTCCGCACGTATGTGGTAGTCTTCTTATAACTTGTGACATTAAATCTCCTTACATCATGTCCTCTAACGATATCTTGTTTGGTACACGGGTCAAGTAAGTAACGTCAACCCAGTAACCACTATTGAGTCCACAAAGCCCACCACAGTTGTGACCATAAGTAAAATTTTCCCACTCCACTGCAATTTCTCTCCCCCTAACACCCCTAATTACTCCCATCAATGATGGCATATCTTTTGCCCTCATTGAATATCCGGTCAGGTAGGTACCTTCTTTGTACTTAAAGATTACCATATCACCTATTTGAAAACTCATAGCATGTCCTCCAAAGGTATAGTCACTTTTGGTACTAAAGTTAAGAGGGTGGGGACTATCCAGTACCCAGTATTGGTATCTATCCGATTACCTCCTCTATGACCAGCACCGAACTCTTCTTGAAAATCTATGAACACAAGACCATCTGCACTATGTTTAGCGTCGATAACCACACCAGTTTTACCTAGAAGTTCTTCACTACCACCTACTTCATCTATGTACTGGTATAGCTCTTCATCATCATAGTCGTCTTCGTTGTAACCTATGCCTCTAAGTTGTTCTGTACAATAGTAGTACATATCCTCTATATCATTTGTATAGACTACTACATCACCAACTTCTAACTTCATAGCATATCCTCTAAAGGAACATTATCTTCAATCAAGGGGAACCACTCACCTTCAAATAGATGAAATCCTGTAAAGTCACCATCTTCAAAAATTTTGAGGTCACCAGTTACACTACCTTCCCCATCTGCTACTTGTCCAAGCACATAACCTTGTTTAGCTATAGCGTTGTCTAAGCCTTGTAGTATCATCAGTGGACAACTAGCAGCTACTATAGCTTTCCGGTCTATACTTACTTTAATCAGGTCCATATCATCTTCCTATATAAGATATATATTATCACCCCCTGTCGTCCCCCTATATAGTAACAAAATCGAAAATGTCAAGGGGGAGGAGAAAATATTTTTGTATAGTTCTCACACTCAATAGGAAGCCCGTACAGCCTCTATAACTGTCTAGGCTACCCACACACCTAAAAAGGCATCATCGCCGTCTACGGCCTTCCTATAGGCTCCTAGAGCATATCTTCTAGGGGTATTGGTGTTTGAGGCAAGAATTGCAAGTAACGAATACCACAAGTTAGTATTTCCCCCTGAAAATTAATGTTGTATACAGGGTGTGTTGTTCTGGTCCAAGCTCCATTCATACTCAACACCTCCACTACCTTTCCGTCATAAAACATATCTCCTACGCCTGTAATCACAGCCATTGCAGGAAGTGTAAGAGGTTCATTGTACTTGGGGATAAAAGTCTCAACTTCCATTATAACATCTCCTCTAGAGGTATTAGTGGTCCTTTAGGCAGGAAAGTAAGATATGTAGAATCACAAGCAGTTACTATACCATCTAACTCAATGAAATAAATATTTCTACCTGCATAAGTATATGCTACTCTCAGTACCTCTACTACTTTCCCATCATGAATGGTTTGCGAGGAGTGTATTACTGCCATAGCTGGCAGGGCATTACCGGGGTCTGTCGTCATCTCCTACACCCCTTTCTTCATAGGTAACTAGAAATACAATACAAGCCAACGCGTGCCACAGGTGTGAATATTTAGTTTCTTCATCTTCTGAATTAAATGCAAAGTTTCTAGAAGTTGGTTGTTGTCCACCCCACCAACACCACATATGCCTCATACATGCCCCAAAAACACGAGACCAAGACATTCCGGCTTCCCAGTTACGGGCAGAGTATTTCTTTTGTCCAAAATCAAGAATAGCTGTTAAGGCAAACAAAACTTCAGGGGGTATTAGGTGGAATGGGGCTTTACCACTATCATTTTTTCGTCCCTCTAGCATTAAAGCATCTCCTCCAAACTAATTTTTTCTTTTAATACTAAAGATATTTCGTGTTCATAGAAAAAGTAGCAGTCATTTTTATCTGATCTTACCCACTTACCAGTCTCTGTACCCCCCCTATGTAGGCCTTGATATTCCTTATCAAATTGAACTAGGTAATCGTCATCAGACTTACCTATAATAGTCCCTACAAGATTTGCGTTTTCTTCTGATAATCTTTTTATTACTTTCCAATTCTTGTAAGCTTGCTCTGTAGGAATTACAGTGTCTCCCACTTCAAATTTCATAGCATCTCCTCTAAAGACATGTTAGTGGCGGGTATTATGTCAAACTCACTAGACCACAGCCAATAACAATCTTTATTATCAGAGAAATAACTACCATCAGCCCGTATACCTTTGTGTAACTCACCGTCTATCACGTTAAATTGTATCAGATACCTTCCATTTTGTAAATTACTCTCTACAACGACAGTCCCTGTAAAATTTGGGTGCTTACGAGCTACTTCTTTCAGTGGGGACCAATTTTTATATCCTTCCTTATTTACTTTTACTAGTGTACCAATCATGTTACATCATCTCTTCTAGTGGAATAGGCTTAAGGAAAGAGTGATTTAACTCATAACTAAAGTAATTATGTCTGTTTCTGTAGCTTGGTTCTTCTCCCACAGGGCATACCGTATAAATTAATCTTTTATCCCAACCCCAATCTTTACTATATGTTTCTACAACATGAAACTTAGTTTCTTTAGGGAAGTGCTTATGCACCCCTTGTGGTCTGATGATATCTACTACGTCACTATGCTTAAATTTAGCGGCTGCCATTACGAGAACACCCCTTTATTTTTACTGAAAATATTTAGATTAGTGTTCTTCCAATTACGGCAGAATGCAATATCTTGTGCCCGAAGAACACCTTTACGGATAATTTTACGTGGGTCTAGAATGCCACGAGTTAGGTGATGAGCATATGGCCCCATGATAGTGTCAAGCATAGCCATGTAGTCGTGCATTGAAAAGGAACGCATTAGTTCTTCTGGGTTGCCAAACTCCTTAGCAGATGCTTTAAGCTTGTAAAGCATTTGGCACCACAACTCCACTTTGTCAAAGTCTTTGGTGCTTTCTAGAGAACGAAATTCAATAGACCCATACTTGAAAAGACTACGGATATTAAGGGAAGAGTAACGAAGGTGGTCGTTATCTAGCGTACGGATGTTATCAGTCTCACAAGCCTCTACGAGTTTCATAACAAGGTGTTCTGCATCGTAAGATGAAAGACAGAACAAGTTACCTTCACGAGTCTTGTCACAGAACTTGATAAAAAGTTCTTCAAGAATGATGTACATACAAATCATGGTGATGACCTCTTTAAAATCAAGATCATTGACATTTATATGTACGTGCACACCCGCTCTAGGACTATTGTCGTAACGAGAGTTCTTTTTGACAAAAGCTTCTTTAAGATGATTTAGCTCTTTCTTTACATCCCCAATGTTGATAGGGTGATGTAGTACATATTCTGCTGCCTCTTCTCCACGTAGAGAGCCGTCTCGTTCCCTGATCCAGAGGCCAGTACCTTGGGGAAGGTTGGCACCTTCTACCTCGATTTCAATACCAACGTCTCCCTTAACTTCTCCACCAAGAAAATTAGAAACTCTCATGCTCGAACCTCCTGTAAATAATCTTCGAGATATTGAAACCGTTTTTCAAGGGTTACTTGTTTGGTCTTTGCGTTATAGTTACCTATGAAACGAGACCCCTTATACTGGACCATACCCTTAAACACAGCAAAATCTTTGTGGAAAGCCTTAAGAACTTGAGATTTTGATGCATCTTCTAGACTGGGGTATTCCCCCATAATAGTGCTACGAAGGTTTCTACGAATGTTCATGATCTTGTCTTTTAGGTTGACCATGTTTTCTTCGTGTAAACCTTGTCTCCAAGCACGAATAGGTGCACGGCATAACCAAGAGGCATCTTTCCTCTCGAAGTTAACATAACCCAAAGGTACTGGGCGGAAGTCAACGTCTTCCATGTTGACGTTAATTTCTTTGTCGTCAACTATACGGAGAGACCTAAAGAAAACCTTGTCACCTTTAGCAGTGACTTCGGAGACAATGATCGGCTCTCCGTTGTTACACCGAAGAAGCGTGTTATTCACACGCTTCCTAATGAAGTCGATATCATCTACTGCAAACATTATGCTGCCTCGCGGTAGGCCTTTGGTGTAGAACAAACACGAAGGCTCTGTGTTGCCATGTTAAGAACATTAGTGATCTGTTCTTCGTCATTAAGCTCTAGGATTTGAGCAGGAGTAAGGTTTGTGATCTTGACATTCCAAGCTTCTTCCTTGTCAAACAGGGAAGACACAGCTTTGATAGTTTCACCAAACACAAACTTACGAAGGTGTGGATACTTGGGGTTGAGCCAAGCGTTAGAAAGGACACGGTATTCCATACCATAAGGTTTGGGACGGAAGCACCCGGCCTTGCCGTATAGCTGACGACGCTTCTTGTCTTTATCCCAGATAAGGGAGGGAACCCCAAGCTTGAGGTCAAGCATCTTGGTTAGTGTGCAACAAGCCTCGAAGTGTCCGGGGTCATGTGGGTCTACATCCTTAGTCCAGCCAATATGTACGTGACCAGAGGCTGTACGGAAAGGTGTAGCGGCATCAGGACGAGGGTTAGCTGCTTTGGTGTAAGCATTGAAGTCAGGGTCACAACCAAGCATCTTAGCTTCTTCTGGTTGTTCTTCTATATACTCAAGTCCAAACTCTGCAACTGGCTTATCATACATACCGTAGCCGGGAACCATTTTGAGGATGGTGTTAAGCACTGTATCAAGATTGTCAGTGAACTCGACTTCTGTGGCTGCTGGGTCAATGTTAAACTCAAGAGCCATACCATCTACTTGCACAGCACCCTTGGGAACCTTTAGGGGTTCCTTCTTGGTACCGGGTACCATGCCATAAGCACTGACAACTCGGCCAGCACCGTTGACAACAAAGAACTCAGGATCAGCACCGATAGTAAATTCGTAACCGTTAATCTTCATGTTTATCCCCAATTTTTCTGTAGGAAGCTGTAGCTTTGTAGTTGTTCTTGTTGAGCCATCTCAACAAACTCTTCGACGATCTTTTCTTCTGCGCAATTAGGGCACAGGATGATATCAAGGTCCTTTAGTACTGCCATCTTACCCACGTTAGGCCAAGACGTTTTGGTTATCATCGTGTAGCAACAACTGCAACCCCCTGCTGATATCTCCATAAAGTCTTCTTTGGAGATGACGTTACCAAAAGCATCTACACCCATATCTACAGGCTCTAGAAACCTGTAGTTGACAGCGGCATGCATGGTCTTGCCACCAAGCACTGTGCCCCGATAAGCCATGCTCTTTTTGAATTTATACAGGTTTATCCCGTGCTTATTGCTGGCTTCTAGTATCTTATCTACACTGGCCTGAGAAATCTCCCTACTATTTGCATAGCAGCTAATGACGTAATCTTCTTCGGGGTTATTAACGTTTTCCGCAAAGAAGACCCCTGCTGTGGACATCTTTGGGTCTTGTTCGGGTAGGAAGTCTGTAATCTTGACGACTACTTCTTCACCGTCGTTTTGCTTTTTTGTATCTGATTTTTGGGAGTTTGTAGACGTTCCCTGAGTTTTTGGTATGTACGTTGGAGGCGTGTAAGAAAAAAAAGGGAGCTTCTCTGCAACCTCCGAGATTTTACCATCTTCATACTTGAAACTAAAGTGAGTGTTAGTTTCTACGTCTTTGAAGGCAGTACGTATTTGGAACCCAGAAGCTGCACGAGCATCCCGTAGTATCCAGTCCTCAGAAGCCCAGAAGAGGGCATTATTGTAGGACCAATATGAGAGGGGACGTTGAGAATTTCGGGCAATGTTAAAGGTGTTGTCGTTACTATTCCACCAAGTGAGGGCCATAGCACCCGTAACCTCTTTCCAGAGGTTCTTGACACCATTAATCTCGATATTACGGAATAGCACCTTGCTGTCTACATCGTACTTGTCGTGATCCTCAAGACGCTTAAGATCGTGGTCTTGCAAGGTACCGTTATGGCAACCTGTGATGTGACCAAAAGTGAAGGGATGAGCATTCTCCTTGTTAACCTCTCCCTTGGTTGCAAAACGATTATGCCCCATGAGGAGCTTGAACTCCCCAAGAGGCAGACCGTTAGCGTTAAAATTATCAGGGTTGTTAACCCAGATATTATGGGGAAGGCCAAGTTCCTTGTAGGTAGTAGCCTTATTGTCCTTCTCTACAGTGAGAATACCTGTAGAGTGAGGCCCACGAAACACATCAAGATATAGCATCCACCGAAACATGGAAGCTGCTTGAGCGTCGATATTACCAAAAACTCCAACGAGTCCGCACATGTCTTAGCCTTTCAGGTATTGGTCAATAAGAGAGAAGTATAGACGCTGACACTCGTGATCAGGAGTGACGTATTCTGGATGTGGTTGGAAACACAAACAACCATCGTAGTAAACTACTTCTGTATCAAACCCCTCGTCATCTTCTATAGTATTTTTACCCCAACCGTTAAGTTTGTAAGTCGATAAGTTTGCGGTTACTAGCAATGTACTGCCAACAAGACTTGGGTTCATCATTTGATGGTGAGTGGAGGTTACTTGAACAATCTGACCAGTCTCAGCTACTGTGGCTGCATGTGTGCCATAACGTGCATGATTGTCAACGTCTTGGTACATTGTACCACCGTTCATGACATTTAGGAATTGACCACCACGACAGATGCCAAGCATCTTCTTAGTGTCTCCATATCTGAAGAACAGATCAGACTCTTGGTCATCACGTTGTGGATTATTGTAGGTGCTGGGGTGTTTAGGCTCCCCATACAGCATGGGGCTTACGTCAGCACCACCAGTGAATTGTAGAAACTCTGCATCATCAGGATCATCTACAATTTTCCAGTTGTTAGCAACAAACATACGATAGATTAAGGTATCTTTGCCTACGATGTATACTGAATTACGCAACTAGGTTCTCCATGATCTTTTTGGTGAAATAGGGAATTGATTTGAAGTCGTGATAGATGGCCCGAGTCATTCTCTTTTCTTTGTAGAAGATATTGAGATTGACTTTTTCTACAGACTTGTAAACAGGTATTTTTTCCATAATCCTTGTAGTTGGGGCACCAAAGTCATAACCACCACCAGCACCATCCCACACATCACAATGTCTGTTGTATGATCTGTGGGTTTTATAACTGCCAACTTTTAGTACTGGCGTGTGGTTGATAAAATTACGTAAGATTTTGGTGCTGGCATCGTAGATGAACCCATGACCGGGGGTAGTTTCTAGATAGAAAGAGGTGTCTTTATTACCAGAAGTTCTACAGAACTGAGACAAAGCCATTGCCATGTCTTTATCAGCACCATGTTCAATAGCTTTCTTGAAAAATTGAAATCTATTGTCATAGAACTCTGTAATAAGACGACCAGCAACAAAAGCATTGACTAGCAAGTGGGCATCACATTCTCCGCTAATGAGCCAACCGTAACGAAGAACTTCTTCGACATTTTCGTTGACGAAATGGGGTGCCCAAGGACTATCGTTAAGCATATAGTCAATGAACAGCTTACGCTCAGCATTAGTAGCTTTCATGTTGGTTATTTTGGAGAATGAGTACTGGATACCATTTACATGAGGACGGTTCATACCTGCATGACACCAAGTACAGTCGGAAGAGACTACTTTGCCTTTGTCATCAATCCAACCGAAGAAGGCAATACTTTTGCTGTTGTCATTCTTGATGACGTTTTCTAGCTCTTCCAATGTCTTTTTTGAGAGAGTGTGATTTCTCATGTTACACCATAATTGCTTGATCAGTTAGTGCAGGGTGGATGAACTTACGATAACCACCACGTTCTTCTGTGACAGTTATTGCAGCTTTGCTGTTATTCTTGACAATGTAGTCAAACGCCTTAGCAGTACACTCCTGACGGTAAGGAGAAGTCTGAGAGGGGGCTGAGTTAATCTCAAGAACATAGCAATTGTTGTTAGCGTCAACCATAATGTCTACGCCACCAAAGTCTAGGCCAGACATAAGGAAGGCTTCACGGGACACTTTGACAGCTTTAAGAGGCCAGTCATCCCAACGAACATTGTCAAAGCGACCACCCTGAGCAACATTCCATGCTACAGCATTAGCATCTGCTGGTGTCTTCTTTGCAACCCAAACAACACGGCCTTGTACAAGGAACACACGATACTCAGCTACCTTGGGGATATATTCACTTATGTAAAAACTACCGTAACCATATTTACGACACACATCTGACATTTTTTTAAAGTCATCTTTATCAACTACATCAAGATACCGACCCTGATGATGCGTTGACCTTCTTACAACAGCTTTTACAGCACCATCATCAAACCAATCAACTGCATCTACCCAAGACTTAGGGGCTAACCCCTTTTCTGCTGTGTCAAGACGGAACTGACGCTTGTCAGCTACATAGTGAATGGCTTTGGCCTCGTTTACCACCGTGGTCTTGAAGGGGAGATTGGATGTACAACCCCAACGAAACACAAAATCAGGATTGTTGATAGGAGCAGGTTGGTCATTTCTGAACCAATCAATACCTTGTTGACTGAATTGCTTGATACCGTTGCAGGAACCAAGCCCCAGTTTACGACGACGAAGGAGTAGTCCGGTCATAGCATTTCCTCTAGCTTAAGTATTCGTTTATTGTGAATTTTCCACTCACCAAGTAGACCCTTGAGTTCTTCTTTTTTAGTGTTACGAGACTCATTCCGTATTCGTACAGGGTTAAGTTTAACCACTACGGCAATATCTCCCTTTTGGTACACACCGGGGTCATTACTGGCAGTGCAGATAACCCGGTCACCCACTTCAAGTCCTTGTTTTTCTCTAAGCTCTTTAAGCTTCAAAGCATTTCCTCCAATAATACTTTAGCGGGAAGGTCTTTAACCCACTTACCAAACATTCCACATACATATGTGATATACAACCTACTAAGAGATTTCATCTGCCACCCATACCTAGTATCTACAACTTGAAATCGTTCTCCAACTTCGTAAAACGAAATGTCCTCGGACTCTGTACAAATTAGAACATCCCCGACTTTTACGTTAGGTATCTCCCAAGGTAGCATTACATCATATCCTCTAGTGGTATCTTTGTTTCTTCGACCCTTATCCAGAGTCCTTGTTGTCCGTTGTAATCAGGTGTAGGCTTATCGTCTACTTTGAGGAAACATTGGCCAGTAAAACTAGATACTATGTTTACAGTTGCCATACTACCAACATTGTAGCATGTCTGTCGTTCTGTCAACGCCTCTACACATAGCAGCCTGTCCCCAAGTTTTAATCCCAGCTTCCTTGTCAAGGGACTATATTTTGGGTTAAGAATCATATCAAGATATCCATCCTACCCTTATCCGGGATAATAGCCACTAAGTCTTTAAGTAGCTTAACCCCAGAACTCTCCCTCACACAGTAACGGATGATGTTACCAAGTGGGTCAACTCTCCAAGTCCAGTCAAACTCTTGAGACCAACCCTCATGAATGTATCCCTCATTGTCAATCACCTTTACCCACACACCATCTTCTACAGGTTTGGGGTTGACATTGGGAGTATGAAAGAACCAACCAGAAAAACTCATAGCATTTCCTCCAATGGAATGATGGTGGATATGTAGTGTTGTAATCGTTTAGGAAAGATTGGGATATTTCGGTTGTATTGAGGATTATCTCCACATATCAACACAGTGTCTACCTGTACACCTGTGACTTCAAAAGGCCCCTTACCCAACATTCTTATCTTAAGATATTCTTCATCTTTAAAAACAACCAAGTCTCCAACGTTGAACTGACCCATCAGAACACCTCTGGTGCTATTACCTTTATCTTGGCAATGGTAAGACGTTGGAGCATACGAAAATCAATTCTTGGTTGGTTATGTTTCTTAAGAATATCCCACATCTCTTCCGTAATGAGATCATGGTACACCACACCAAGAAGCTGAGGTATAAACTTACTGCTCCAAGCCCCATGATCATTTGTGATCTTAGCTTGTACTTTCCTGACAAGATGTTCAGTAACATATTCATCTACGATTTTCTCCTCAGTCATAGAACCGCCAACAACAGGGGCACCCATCTCTTTGTAGTGTTCTTCTTTGAAGGCATTGTTAATGATCTTGGCCCACACTACGTTACCCCACTGGTTAACGAAATCATAGTTCTTAACTACAACACCTTCACCCACACCTTTACCATCTTGAATAAGGAACACGTTTGTCTCAAGACATTTGTAAAGGTCCTCAAATGAGGGGTTACGCATAATCTTGAGGGGTGCTAGGTAACGGACCTTGGTATCCTTAAGAAGGAAGGACCACTCGTTATAATGTAACCAACGTTGCTCTGTCTCATTCCATACATCAAAGACATAGAAGTGACGCCAAGCGTCTTCTCGATAGGTCTTCAATGTGTGAGGAACCAGCCATTCACCAAACAGACGCAGGTGTGGATAGCTGAAAAGGAATTGATAGATGGCCCAGCTTTCTTCATTACTGCCAAGCATGTAGTTGTAGAAGCCAGCGTTGTCATTGTCGATAGTCAACACACGATTACGACTACCTGCAAAAAGTTCATAACCACCTGCGGCAGAACGCTCAACCCATAGGGAGCCGTTAGTACCGTCAAGCTTGGGGAATACATATACTTCCCCCACATTGATACCATCTACAGCAGAGGTTCCAAGTCGTTCAAGATGTTGGTAGCGTACAAACATGGATGTTTCCTTACATCATTTGATTAAGATAGCTTGATAGAAGTAAAATCTGCCATGATTGTCTGTCACAACAGACACACCACCTTGAAGGGTGTTACCTTTCTCTAGTTCTTTGTCCACTTCTTCTGCTAGAAACTTTGCAGATGCACATTCTATCACTTTGTATTTCATAGCATCTCCTCAAGGGGTATAGTTTCAAGTACCTCTTCTCTAAACTTTGATATAAGACCACTAACTCTTTGAGGATAATTGTCGTCTGGTATTAAGAATAACCCCTCTTTTATTCTTACACAAGGGTAAACCTCCCCTATTGTAAAAACTATTGTGTTTGCCTTAACACAAATATAATTGTGCCCTTCACGAAAGTCTTCTACTTTTACCATGTTATACCCCCTGAGAAGTTGGTCTCGGTGACAGGACTTGAACCTGCATACTCCAATTACTCATTTAACGACCGCTTAGAAGGCGGGTGAGATACACCGAGATGATATTTACTTACCTCCACGCCGAGCGTTGGCTTCCATGATCAGCTTATAGATAGTCTTCTTCGACTTCTTGCTGTTATTAGAGCCAGCTCCCCATTGCATTTGGGGGAAGTGATTGCCTTTTTCATTGGAGACACCAGAGCGACGGCCCCAAAATTCGTTGCTTTTCAGAGATTTCATGGTAACTCCTGTAAGACTTTCTTTCTGATGGTGGTATGAAGACCGGGGTTTACGCGCAAAGCATGGGGAAGTAAAATATTTCTGATGTAGTTCCTTGTTGCGTATTCCGAGTCAGCGTTTGTTTCGTCTTGAAAATAAAAAAGCCGTCTCCGATTAACAAGGTCTACGAAATCGTATTTCCTCGTCGTTCGGAACGGCCTGATTACATTCTTATGTTGATATGGTATGATAGACGGGACACCCGTAAGAGACCTCCATATCCAAGTCTCTACACAATCATCAAGATGGTGTCCTGTGATTACAGGTCCATCAAGATTGTGGAACACATGATAACGTTCATTGCGCCACACATGCTCCTTATTCTTTTTTGGTATCACCCTACTACGAAACTTAACCAGCTTAAGGTTGTAGTCATCTGCAATAAGGTCTACAGCCTCTTCCTCTTTCTCTGCAATAGCATCCCTGTGGTTAATGTAGACAAGTGTCACGTTGTGTTTTTTGTTTAGATATTCGAGACACGCAACACTGTCTACACCACCAGAGAACGCCAAGAAAATATTTACAGGTAGTTGTTTAGCAGGACGAAATTCAATCACTTTTTCTCCCGTGATTTTCGTGAAAGCCAAAAGCTTTTTCTGCCTGTTTTCTGACTTCTTTTGCTTTTTCTAAGTCTTTGTAATACCCCAGATGCTTTAGTTTGCTGTTAACTCTGATGTAAGCCCTCCAACTTTTAGCTGGTTCAAACCAACCAACACCCTGAACCCCTGATTTATTGTTTACAGGGGTCACTCTATTTTTACAGTTTTCTTGATGAGTTACTTCTCTTAGGTTGTCTAGAGAGTTATTAGAGGGGTTCCCGTCAATATGGTCTAAGTCTTCTTTGTTGTAACTGTCACGCTTTAACACCCACATGGAGGAACAGGAAAAGGCACTAGCCGCGTTTCGCTTAGCTTCGCCATGCGGGCAATGTTGTTAGAGAGCTAGATAGGTGAAAATTGTAATTAGAATACCTACAAGGACCCCAATCATAAAACCCTTCATAAAATGTTGATCAGGAAGAACGTATTTGGCTAGTTCATAGCCATCTGCTTTTCCTCTACGGTAACCTTCGTCATAGGACATCACACTTCCTCCTCGTTGATAGGAGCAGGGAAGAAATTGGGGGCATCTTTACCAATGCTGTGGCGAAGGCGGTTCTTCAACACAATGAACTCTGCTGCCTCAACCTTGGTGCCATTGGCAACCATATCAACGATAGCTGCATCATCCTCATCAGAACGATACATGGTGACAGAGACGTTGTGGTTAGTAGTGATCTTCATAGTAGCAGGCATGTTAGTTCTCCAAGATTGCTGTGTTGAAAGGGGCGTTGGCGTACATGGGGATGAATGCTTCATACCCCTTGAACTCACCACGTACATGTTTGGGGAAGGTGGCTCCCTTGATGGCTATCTCTTCGTTAGACAACCCCCTCCTACGCCCCTCAGCAATCATAGCCAGATGGGCGCTTGTACGACTGATAAACAAGGCACGTTCACCCATTTGACACCACCTTCAATTCAGCTTTACGTTGTGATTTGGGGCGAAACCCACGAGGGATCAGTACCTCTACAACATTGCCCACACGGTCAACGTAACGGACTACAGTGCCCTCTTTGATTTCATGGGCAGTGATGTCCTCAAGACCCGTCATGGTGGCTGTACGGGGCACTGATGAGTCAATGATGAGCATCTTATTCCTCGAAGATGTCTGAGTGTCTGGTGTAGTGTTCCCATCGGGGATCATGGTTCACACAGAACAGATATCCAATGGCAGGAACTATCGCAACAGAGATGGCGGCAGCGAGGAAGTACATTCTTTTTTCCACTTCAAAATGGACGGATCAAACCCCTCATCACCTGCTTGCAGCAATGGGGGAAACTCTTGCAACATCTTGTTGCATTCAGTGGCAGACAAAGGTTTCTTACGAGACATAGGGTTCCCACCTCTTCCTCATCTTTTCAATGGTCTCTTCAGGGACACCATGAATATTGCCATAGTTTCCTTCACAAATAATTACAGTGAAGGTATGTCCATTCTCTTCACAGAAATCAATGTAGGGCTGCATCTCCCAACGTTGGGTGAAGGTATTAGACACAGCAACATTGATGCTGTCCTCATCCCCAACCTGTTTCAAAAGCCTAAACACTTGGTCTTGACACCAAGCATGAGCTTCACGGATACGTTTCGGGTTGTAGACATATTCTCCTTCTTCGTTGTAGAAGAATGTGTCAGCTTCCCTAGTGGCAAGCACTACCTTGTGAAGCAACAAACGTTTGGCAAACGTGCTCTTACCACTACCGGGGAGACCACGGACGATATATAGATGGGCCATCACATCCCCAAAGCTTTATGTTCCCATAACCTTCACCCAACGGACATATTCGACAGTGAACCTGCCAAACACATCCCACTCGGCAGCGGCCTTACACACATCCATGTGTTCGCCACACAGATGGTATTCCTCACCATCATAGAAGGTGACACGCCAAATCTTGATCATGGTTCATCCTCTGGAAAATCGTCCTCATCATAGCAATAGTCGGGGGTATCATCTTCCCAATATTGCCAATCCTCCCAGTCGTCCCAATCCTCTTCAACAAGGGGAGCTTCAGGGGGTATTTTGTTGTAGAAAGTATTTGTTGTCATAATGCACCGATGCGACGCTGTTGATAGGAAACGGGGTTAAAAGAAAGGGGCTTTCGCCCCTTCCCCTTAGTGGTTCGGCTCACCTTCCTTATCAAGGACAACAGGCTGGGCCTTCGTTGCGGCGGCGGCCTTCAGCATCTTCTCCACCTCGTGCAGGATGAGACCGGGCTTATCATAGTTAAGCCCTTGCAGATATTTGACAATGTGCTTGGCGCTCTTCTCCACATCAGCCGCAGGCTTGGCCTTCTCAGGTTTCATCTTGCCAAGAGCCTTGTGCAGATCAGCATCACGAAACCCCTTGCCATTCTCGATGGCCAGCTTCACCTCGCCATAGGAATTGAGCAAGGCAACACCCTCCCAAGCCAAGCCAGCACGCAGGCTAATCTTGCCGCCCGTGGGATGAGAGGGGTCTTTCTTGTAGGTGATCTGGTCACCAAACGCAGCACGGACGACGCCCATCACCTTGGAACGGTCAGCAGCATTCAAAGCCCCTGCCCGACCGATGAACCGGGACAGGTTGTCCCAATTCTTGTGCTCCACAAGGTTGCTGATGGCTTCATCGACGAGGACAAGGCCCTCTTTGTCAGATTTGCCACGGGTATTCC
>JACCDR012049791.1_pt1 | contig 26020 bp, 26 predicted proteins | sample 7446431 | NCBI WGS metagenome assembly JACCDR01 (sample SAMN15323443, study PRJNA562643) | freshwater metagenome | isolation source: river surface water | place: USA:Blue River Watershed | collected 2017-08-17 | reverse complement strand
GGTAACAGTGAGTGTGGTCGATTATGGAAAGTATTTTGACCCATCGCAAAAACTCGCGATGCCAGGACTCCATAATCAGATGAACGCCGCGGCCGCAAAGGCTGCCGCGAGAGTCGTTGATATCGAGAATGACGTCGCATCGCGGGCACTTGAGCATTTCTCTGGCACGTGGCGCAGATTTGAATACAAGGGCGAGGTGAATGGTGCAAAGGTGTATGACGACTATGGGCATCATCCCACAGAAATTGCGGCGACACTGAAGGGTGCTCGCGAGCTCTATCCAGACCGGAAACTCACTCTTGTGTTTCAGCCACACACGTATTCGCGAACGCACACGCTCTTCAGTGATTTTGTTGATACACTCTCACTCGCAGATCGTATTTTCATTCTCCCCATTTATGCGGCACGTGAGGAGAACACGAGTGGGGTGACGCACACAAAGCTCAGAGAGGCACTCAAAGAGAAGGGGGGCGACGCAACTGCACCTAATACTTTTGATGAGGTGGTGGCAGAGCTCAAAGTGTCGGTCGGACCAAGCGATCTCGTTCTCGTCATGGGAGCAGGGGATATTACTCAGGTAGCGACGAAACTCCTATCATGACGGGAACACTCTCAATTGTAGGGACGCCGATTGGCAACCTCGAAGACATCACGCTTCGCGCGCTTCGTGTGCTCAAGGAAGCAGATTATGTGCTCTGTGAGGATACACGCGTGACGGGGAAACTCCTCAAACACTACGAAATCGGCGCGAAGCTCAAACGATACGATGCACATGCGAGTGATGGCGTGCACGCGCAAATCATTTCTGATCTTGTGGAAGGGAAGCACATCGCGCTCGTCTCAGACGCTGGTACGCCAGGTATTTCCGACCCAGGTGTGTTTCTCGTCTCACGCATACGCGAAGAAGCGCCACAAGTTCGTATTGATGCTATACCCGGGGCCTCGGCGCTTACTGCGGCATTTTCCATTGCTGGCATTCCCGGAAATGAATTTGTTTTCCTCGGCTTCGTGCCACAAAAAAAGGGGAGAGAGACGTTTTTCAAATCACTCCCTGCATATAAGATTCCGGTCATGTTCTACGAATCGACGCATCGCATCATGAAGACACTTGAGTCACTCAGAGTACATGCAACAGTTGTCGTTGCGCGAGAACTTACGAAGATGCACGAGGAAGTAGTACGAGGTACGGGAGAGGAAGTCCTCCAGTATTTCATTGATCACCCCGACCATGTTCGCGGGGAGTTCGTGGTGATAGTTGCCTAGTTTTCCCCACATTTCGCGTCCTTTTTAGAGGTGCGGTATACTCTAGCTATGTCACGTGAATCACTGGTTTTCCTTCTTGGTTTTATTGTCTTCTTCACACCGTTTCTCGGCATTCCTCGTGAATGGAAGGAGTGGGTGTTCATCGGTGCCGGTGTACTCCTCATGTTCTTCGGGTACAAGCTTCGTCGTGCTGCATTCTTACGCTCTATCACGAATGAGGGAGGCGAACAGCGAAGCGATGCATTTGTCGAACATGTAGTGACCGAGCCGACCGTCCCCGTTCCCCATCCTCCACCGCACGAGCGGGTCATTTGAACCATATGCATGCTCCGAACATCGCACTCGGTGCAGCACTTCTCATCGGCGGATTACTCACCGTGCAAGCGGTCGTGCCACAGGTAGGGAAAACATCGTATTCTTCGGTTGAAGACATACGTGAGGTATTCACTGAATCAATTGCGCCAGTACCAAAAGAAGTGCCACCGGACACGCGAGAGGTAGTAAAGCACGTACCACTCCCAGAATCGGTGAAGGGGATTTATATGACCGCCTGTGTCGCAGGGACAAATGACTTTCGAGAGCGACTCGTGAAGCTCATCGATGAAACCGAGGTGAATTCGGTTGTCATTGATATCAAGGATTTCTCTGGAACCATTTCATTCGATCCTATATCAGACGCGTGGCAACCAGCGTGGGTAGCTGCAAAATGTGGCGCTCGTGATATGAAGGAGTTCATTGCGCGTCTTCACGAGAAGGGCATTTTCGTCATTGGACGCATTACCGTGTTTCAGGACCCATTCTATGCGCCACAGCACCCAGAACTTGCGGTACAACGGCGCGACGGTACTGTCTGGCGTGACGGGAAAGAACTAGCGTTCATCGATGTGGGTGCTCGTCCGTATTGGGATCACATCGTTGAGCTCTCTGTCGACTCATATAACATCGGTTTTGATGAACTCAATTTTGACTACGTTCGCTATCCGTCCGATGGTGATATGCAGAACATCGCATTTCCCTCAAGTATGGAAGGGGAGTACGGTGCGGATAAGCAAGCGAATCTCGAAGCATTCTTTAAATATTTAAATGAGCGACTCGACGAGGAAATTCGCTTCGCCCTTGTGCGGCATGAGAATACTGGCCGTGCATCAAGTACACCCTGGACATCCGCAGACCTCTTCGGTATGACGACGACAAACTACGATGATCTCTCCATTGGACAGATACAAGATAGAGCCGCGCCGTACTTCGACTTCATTGCGCCAATGGTGTATCCCTCCCACTATCCAAAGACATTTCTCGGTCTTGGTAACCCGAACGACCATCCGTACACAATCGTGCACCATGCGATGAAGACCGGTGCGACGCGCATGACAGCTTCGACGACGTATGTGAACGGCTTCCTTCATGAACGCATCGGTACATCGACACCAGCGACTTACACGAAACCTGTCTATACAGCAGATAAACTTCGTACATGGATACAGGATTTCGATTATGGTGGCGATTATGATGCCGCAGATGTCCGAGCACAGATACAGGCAAGCTACGATGCGGGGGTGGATTCATGGATGATTTGGGCACCGAGCAATATCTATACACGGGCGGCGCTCCAGGATTCCATACTCGCAGAAGGAAATAATTAGTATCATATGAAAAACGAACACTTTGGTACACATGAGTCGATGAAAGTTGATCAGAGTGAGAATGATAAAAAACTCATAGAGCAGCTATTCAACTTAAGTGAGGGCACAGCGCCAACAGATGAAATGGTTGCAGCTTTTGAACGAAGCTCGGAGTTCCAAGAAATAATGGCAAACCTAGAAGCGAGCGAGGCAACTTTCGAAAGAGTAATGCAGATTGTTCAGAGTGACAGGAAGCAAGAGGATCCTGGTTTTGAAAGTGCACTCGCTCGCATACTGGCAGATAGGGCGATTGAAAAAGCAAATCCAAAAAATTCTTACGAAGAATAATTTGCTGAGAAAGGAGAGTGGGCGTATAGTCTTTCCAGACATTCATAAGGAGATTCAGTAATGGTCAAAGAGCCGGTACAACAGCTCGAAATCACAGACTCCGACCTCCTCGCTCTCTGGCACAGGCACAGAGATCAGGTGGACGGCACTGTGTGGGACAAACTCGTTCGGGGGCTCCTCGACCCAAGTGGGGACGCAGAACGAGCGCTCATTCACCTTCGCGAAGAGCTCCGGAAACGTAATTTGTTCAACTCGGAGCATCTTCACTGATAGTGCTCTCGCACACACCCTGGAACCGCACGGTACAGGGTGTTCGTCTGTTATACTTTTCATATGCATTTCGATCCTGAAAAGATCACGTTCTTTGGGCGTACCGATGCGCGCGGGAAAAATGTCGCGTTCGGCATCAAGGCGAAGGATCGTCAGCGACATGTGTACGTCATTGGAAAGACGGGTATGGGTAAATCGACCTTGCTCGAGAACATGGCCGTACAGGATATCCAAAATGGAGAAGGGATGGCGTTCATTGACCCCCATGGTTCTGCAGCGGAAACGCTCCTCAACTACATCCCACCAGAACGGGTGAATGACGTACTTTATTTTGCGCCAGCGGACGCGAATTTTCCTGTCTCATTTAACATCATGGAAGACGTCGGTCCCGACAAACGACACCTCGTCGTCTCGGGACTCATGTCGGTCTTCAAGAAGATATGGGTCGATGCGTGGTCTGCGCGTATGGAGTACATTCTTCAGAACACCATTCTCGCGCTCCTTGAGTTTCCCGGCTCGACCCTTGTTGGGGTGAATCGCATGCTCTCCGATAAAGCGTATCGCGACCTCGTCGTCGCGAACGTGAAAGATCCTGGCGTTCGTTCGTTCTGGGTCGATGAGTTTGCGAAGTATAACGAGCGATACATGCAGGAGGCGGGCGATGCAATCAAGAATAAGATTGGACAGTTCACCGCGAATCCCATCATAAGGAACATCATTGGGCAGCCGAAGTCGTCGTTCGACCTCCGTGAGATGATGGATAATCGAAAGATCATCATCATGAACCTCTCAAAGGGGCTCATCGGTGAGTCGAATGCGAATCTCCTCGGCTCGATGCTCACGACCCGTATTTACCTCGCTGCGATGAGTCGTGCTGATCTCTCACCAGAGAAGATGAAGACGATGCCGAACTTCTATTTCTACGTCGACGAGTTTCAATCATTCGCGAATGCGACCTTTGCGAACATTCTCTCCGAAGCGCGTAAGTATCACCTCAATCTCACTATCGCGCACCAGTATATCGAGCAAATGGAAGAAGATGTACGCAATGCTGTCTTCGGAAACGTCGGTACCATCATCAGTTTCCGTGTGGGTCCTTTTGACGCCGAGGTCCTTGAGACCATCTTCACGCCGCAGTTTCTTGCGACCGACATCGTCAATCTTGGATTTGCGCAGGTGTATCTCACCTTAATGATTGATGGTATCGGCTCGCCGCCATTCTCAGCAACAACGTTGCCACCTATTGCGCCACAATCTGTCTCGTACAAAGATATGGTCATCGCCTCGAGTCGAAAGGCATACGCGCGTCCACGACCTGATGTCGAGGCAGATATCATTAAGTTCCATGAGCCGGTCATACCGCCACCGAAGGAGCGAAAGGAACGGCCAGCACCTGCTCAAGATGGAGATAAGAAATTTCCACAGAGAGAGGAGCCTCCTCGCGAACGAAAGCCAGAGAGTACTCGTCGTGACGGGGGTGAGCGAAGGTTGGGAAGCGACGATGAGCGAAAACCAAAAATCGACACCAATCGCGGACAGCAGCAGCGCCCAGATAGAGAACATGCATCTCGTCCTACGGAACGAAACCTCCCCAAGAAAGAACCAAGGGAGCATCTGAATGAGCTCCGTTCGCTTCTCAAGAAAGTGGTGGATGAGGAGAAGAAGCCCACCCCAACACCTTCGGTTGTAGAGAGTATTCAGGATAATGACCGGGGTGGTGAACGAGTGTCACCCCCAGAACCAACCCTTACATATCAAGCCCCCCCTCAACGAGAAAAAGATGAGGGGAGTGAGGCACGGAAAGCTCTCAAGGCGACTCTTGGTCGCATGGAAGAAAACAAATCATCGAACGACATTACCCCGAAGCAGCTTGAGCGCATGATGCGACTTACCGGGAAGGACAACTCGCCATTCTAAGAAGAGTCAGAGATTCCACACCTGGGCCCCCGTACGGGGGCCCAGGTGGTACCATGGAGTGATATTAAATAGACATACTACGTTCCATGCGGTTCGCATTCCTTTTTCTGTTACTCGTCATTCCGCTCTGGGGTCACGCTGCGCCCATGTTGAGTGAAATAGCCTGGATGGGTACTGATGCAGATGCGAACAATGAGTGGATTGAAATCTACAATTTCGGTACCGCACCCACAGATCTCGCCGGGTGGACGCTCACGAGTGGTTCAGGTCTCTCCATCTCGCTCTCTGGAACACTTGGTCCACACGGGGTAGGGGTACTCGAGCGAAGTGATGATGCAACAGTACCAACTGTGTCGGCGCTCCATATTTATACTGGTGCCCTTCCGAATACAGGAGACAGTGCGTCACTTACACTCACACTCCGTGACGAGGATGGCACCGTTGTTGATGAGGTTGTAGGCGGAAGCGACTGGAGTCTCATTGGTGGGAGCAATACAGTTCCGAAGAAAACCGCACAGCGGGCACGCACTGGTACATGGGTCACTGCCGCACCGACACCTGGTGCTGAGAATGCCCAGGTGAACGACGTACCGCCTCAAGATGAAAATGATGATACTAATGACAGTGAGGATGAAGAGGATGACCAAGTCGAAGAAACGACGGAAACAGCAACAAAGAGTAGTGGCAGCAACAAACGAACCACGATCGTAAAATCGACCGCCGAGCTCACGCTCACACTCACGGCTCCCGAGGTTGTGTATGTAGAACAACCGGTTTCATTCGTTACGACCGCATCGGGGCCAGGCCGCGATATCATGAACTCGCTTGTTTATACATGGAATTTTGGTGATACATACACTGGTTCAGGAAAGACGACGACACACACGTACCGGTATCCCGGTGAGTATGTTGTCGTCGTGAATGCACAGTTCGGGAAACATGATGTCACCGTACAGAAATCAATAACGGTGCTTGCGGTCGGTGTCTCAATCACCCGTTCTCCAACAGGCGATGTTATCTTGACGAACACTGCCGGACACGACATCGACATCTCAGGGTACATGCTCCGGGGAACAGAATCGGTTGTGCTCCCTCCATACACATATCTTAGGAAAGGTGGAACAATCACTATAGCGAAATCCCGAGTTGCATCAACAGGGAATCCCATGCTCGCGCTCTACGACACCGATCGAAGCATGGTCGCGAGCGAATCCCCACTTCGAGCTACAACGCCAGTGACTGCCACAAGTCCGATGCTTGCACGGGTAAGCTCCTTGTCGTCACGCACCGAGGGGGCGGATAGTTCGAAACCAGCGACAGCTATAAAGAGTACTAGCAAAGAGACAGTCCCGGAAAGGGCGGTCGCAGGTACATCGACGATCTTCGAGGGGCTCACCATCCCGGTCTATGCGGCGGAAAACGAGTCTGTTGTGGAACAAGGGAAATCATACTCGCGAATCCTTCCATACGCTGGTTTAGCTACGATCATTGTCGTCGCAATTCTGCTTCTATATCGTAGGCCAGAGACTGAGGAGACAGGCTAGAGGTCGTCATTTTGGTAAATCCGGGGTAGTATGACCCCACTATTTTTATGGCAGAGAATCAAAAACTCATTGTGGTAACAGGTGGCGCTGGCTTCGTCGGCTCGCATCTTTGTGAACGGCTTATCCAGGAGGGGTATCGAGTCATTTCACTCGATAACTATTCGACCGGCTCGCCAGCGAACCATGTTTCGGGTGTTGAATATCGTACCGGGCATACGAAGGATATTAGTTTTCTCGTGCCCGAGACGCCTATCCGGGTATATCATCTCGGTGAGTACGCACGCACTGAGAAGAGCTTCGAGGATATCGAGGTCGTGTGGGACCATAACAAGATTGGAACGCTCGCAGTACTCGAGTTTGTAAGACGAACTGGCGCGAAGCTTGTGTATGCCGGTTCGTCGACAAAATATGCCGATGGTGGCGCAGGACGAGACCAGAGTCCTTATGCATGGTCGAAGGCGACGAACACGGAGCTCGTTCGTAACTACGGAATGTGGTTTGACATACCCTACGCAATCACCTATTTCTATAACGTATACGGACCCCGTGAGATGTCTGGTTCATTCGGAACCCTTGTAAAGATCTTCACCGAACTCCACCGAAACGGACAGCCGCTCACTATCGTGTCGCCCGGCACACAGGTCCGCAATTTCACCCATGTCGATGATATCGTCGATGGTCTCGTACTTGTTGGTGAGAAGGGAGAAGGTGATGAGTTCGGGATTGGGTGTCCAGATTCGTTCAGTGTGCGCGAGGTCGCGGAAATGTTCGGTGGTGAGATCATTATGATGCCAGAACGCAAAGGGAATCGCATGACCTCTTCAGTACTTTCTACGCGCACCGAGGCGCTTGGGTGGAGCGCGAAACGTCGTCTTCCTGAGTACATAGATAAGGTGAAGTCAGAAATAGGTACTGTCTCAAAGAAAGAGCAACGCGTGCTCGTGTTTTCGACGACATTCTTTCCGGATCATGGGAAAGCTGAAGAAGCACTTTGTGACGTCATGCGCGCAATGCCAAACGTGCACTTTGATGTCATCACGACGATGTTTTCAAAACGTGCAAACGAACAAGCTGATTCGTGCCCGGTTTCGAACGCGACGGTACATCGAGTGGGCTTCGGTCATTTTTCTGATAAGTTCCTACTCCCACTTCTCGGAGCTCGTATTGCGCGAACGCTTGTGAAGAAACATGATTACGCATTCATGTGGGCCCTCTTTGCGAGCTATGGAGCACTTGCAGCGCTATTCTCCCGATCGACACGTCCTCTCCCACTCCTCATCACCATTGCCGATCAGAAAATAGCAACGATCCCATTCCATATTCGGTTCATGCTTAGATTCATCTTGGGACGCGCTGATCAGATATATGCTGATGACACTCATGAGGCGCGAGCGGCAGTGTCGCTCGCGAAGCGAGCGACACTCGTACGATCGATTGGTGAAGGTGATGCGTTCGCAAACCAAATTCGTTTTGCATATAGCACCTTCCTTCGTAAGCGGACAGAGCGACCATGAGGCATAATCGTGTCCTCATCTTTTCGACCGATGACCACCTTTACCCAGCGGGAGGTGCCGAGCAGGCGATGGGTAACATTACCGAGCGCATGCCGGACATCGAGTTCGACCTCATCTGTGCGAAATTACGCGGTGGCTCAAAGTCGTTCGAGCGTGTGAAGAACGTGAACATCCATCGCATGGGGTTTGGTATTCCAAAGGTCGACGGATTCATCCTCGCGCTCTTCGGGCATCATTGTGCACGTAAGCTCATGGAGAAGCACTCATATGATTTGATGTGGTCAATCATGGCGAGCTACGGGGCCTTCTCTGCCGTGCGTGTGAAGAAGAAGACTGGCATACCATTCCTTCTCACTCTTCAGGAGGGTGATGCGCTTCAGTACATTTACGACAAGGTGAAGTATGTTCGGAATTCCTTCAATGAAATTTTTCGTGTCGCCGACGGTATTCAGGCGATCTCCACCTTTCTTCTCTCGTGGGGGAAGGAGCTTGGTTATCGGGGAACACATGGGCATGTCATCCCTAATGGTGTCCATATCGATGCCTACACGAGACCGGTAACAGAAGAGGAACGCCTCCGCACCCGCTCCTCCTTCGGATTTTCCGGGGATGCGTTCATTCTCATCACGAGTTCACGTTTTGTACAAAAGAATGGCATGCGCGACGTGATCGATGCACTCAAGGCGCTTCCATCAAGAGTGTGTTTCGTGCTCTGCGGAAGCGGTGAGCTCGAGGAATCGATACGAAAACAAGTCGCGCAAAATGGACTCACGAACAGAGTGCTCTTTAAAGGGTTTGTTCAACCAACGGAACTTCCGCTTCTCATGAAAGCGTCTGATGCGTTCATTCGGCCTTCACTCTCCGAAGGTCTCGGAACCGCATTTCTTGAGGCAATGGCAGCGCGCATTCCGGTCATCGGTACTGATGTTGGTGGCATCAAAGATTTTCTTATTGATGGCGAAACTGGCTTTGTGGTAGTCTCTGAGGACCCACAAAGCATTGCGAGCGCAGTTCATCGTGCAATGGCACTCACATCTGATGAAAAGAATCTTCTTGTTAATCAATGTGAGCGAATGGTACGCGAGCGGTACGACTGGGACCTTGTTGCCACGAGAATGCGAGAACTCTTTACTGAACTCACAGCATGAACCGAAGTGCACTTGTACTTGATGGAGAACTAAAAAGTGCACTCGCTATCGTGCGGTCGCTCGGGGTGCGAGGCGTACCTGTGACGGCGGGTGCTGTCCGTGATTCGGGGATGGCGCTCCATTCTCGCTATACGATGAGTCGGTTCGTGTATCCATCGCCATACACAAACGAGCAGGAATTTATCGATGCAGTGGAACGGGAAGCGAAACGATGTGGCGATATGCCCGTCATCTTTGCATGCTCCGATGCAACATTTCTTGCGCTCCACGATGCACGTGAGCGCCTTGGTGCATCATGCACGCTCGTCTTTCCAGATGCTCGGGCCATGGAAATCGCTTTCGATAAGGCGGTCACGTACTCACTTGCACGTGTTTCGTCCATCCCAACGATACCAACCCAGATGCCAAACACAGGCGAGGAGCTTGAGCGAATTGCACGTACACTCAGGTATCCAGCTATTGTGAAGGCACGGAAGAGTGTCACACGTCACAAAGGCACACGGCATTTCGGAAGTGCACAATTCGTCCATACACCAGAAGATCTCACCCGCACATACACATCGCTCCGTGATGTGCTCGGTGAGGTACCGATGATTCAGGAGCGAATGATTGGTGAAGAATACGGAGTCGAAGCAATCGCGCATAGTGGCACGCCGTATGCGTTCGTGACGCATCATCGTATCCGCTCACTCTCACCGACGGGGGGCGCATCAGTTCTCAAAGAAACAGTTGAGCAAGGAGCTCTCCGTGACATGCTTGAAACGTATGCACGGAAGCTCATCCATGAACTCAATTGGACAGGACCAATAATGGTTGAGTTCAAAGTCGACAGTGATTCCCGAACCCCACGACTCATGGAGGTGAATGGGCGATTCTGGGGTTCACTCCCGCTCTCGGTTGCCTCTGGTGTCGACATGCCCTACCATTTCTACTCCCTTGCAGTAGAAAAGCACCTTCCCGGAGAATCAGTTTCTCCACGAGATGGGGTGGTTACGAGACATTTTTTCGGTGATGTCAGACATCTGCTCGCGGTGCTCTTTTCGTTTGATACGATGCGCTCGCATGCCTATCCGAAACGCCTCGATGCACTTCGCGATTTTTTCAAAACACCGAAAGGGACTCATGGGGATGTCTGGTCGCTTCGTGACCCGAAACCCGCTATTATGGAGGTATGGGATATTCTGAAACGTCAGAAAAAGAAATAACCGGAATACTCCACTGCCACTCGACATACTCGTACGACGGCAAAATGACGCTCAAGGAGCTCCGTGAACTTTTCGTCTCACGTGGCGTGCGCTTTGTGTGCATGACCGAGCATGCTGACGAAATGAATCCTGAAATGGCACGCGCATTCATTCGTGAGTGCGATACACACTCGGATACAGCGTTCAAATTCATCCCTGGCTTTGAGGTTCCGTACTTGAACGCGCACATTCTCATGATCGGTTGCCGTGAATTTTTTAAGAACTATGCACCCGACATCGAGACACTTCGCGAGTGGACTGCACACACCCCGTTCGTTGTCCTCGCACACCCTGTGCGGAACGAATTTGCAGTCGATGATACGCTCCTCGGAGAACTCCATGCTCTTGAAGTTTGGAATCAGCAGTACGAAGGAAAACGCGTTCCGCGCACGCGTTCACTGCGCCTCATCGAGGAGCTCCGCTCGGCAAAGCCAATGCTCGTCGCGACAGGTGGTGTCGACTTCCATCGTATCGAACACTTTGGTTCACCACAGGTAACCCTTTCACCGGACACTTTCACTGAAGGTGCCATCATAGAGAAATTGAAGTCAGGTGCATTCACTGTACATTCAGAGCGGGTGCAATTCTTCGGCACGCTACCGAATGCTCACGAGTTTGCACGACAACACCGTCTTGAGAGTGCAATTTCAGTAGGCATCATTGAAGCAGGGAAGTGGGTGAATAAGACACTCGCTGAACGAAATCTCTCACTCCCGAAATGGCTTAAGCGACTGATTCGCAAGAGGTTGTAACGAGTTCACACATTGAAGCACTCTTCATTCCGTATTCAAGCTGTAGTTTCTTATAGTGCGAGAGTATTGATTCAAGATTCCTAAAATTCTCTGTTTGATTGATACCGAAGTTGTGCGGGTGCCACCAAAGATGGAATACCTCGCCGCGCTTTGCTGCATGACTCATTGCACGTTTGATGCGGAGGAGACGAAGTGGTTCGAGGAAACCAAGTGGTTTCATGTAGGGACGGAGAAAGCGTGAAGCGGGAATGTTGATGAGCCCGCGCGCATCAGCGCGCGGGGGTGGATACGTATGTGAACCACTGATGTTCACATAATGATCGAGGAGACGAAGTCCACGGATGAGAAGTGACTGTTCACCAGTCTTTCGAGCGCGATACAGGAAGTGGTCTTCATTCCCACGGTACGCGGTCATCCCTGCATCCTTACATACACGAAGTGTTTCTTCCGTGACTTGATTTCGAGGGAAGACGATCGAGGTTGTTTCTATTCCATAGGTACGTGCAATGCCACGATGTGCTTCGAGATCGCGTGTAAGAATGGCAGGGTCATTATCATGACCATCGACAGCGTAGTAGTGCGAGAACGTATGATTCGCAATCTCTTGGTTCGGTGTTTTTTCGATGAGCTTCACGAGTGATGGTCCGTAGTGGTAGGGGTCATCATTCTCATTCTGTCCGACGCCGTCGTACTCGATGTGATAGTAGGTCGACATGCGCATGTCGCTATATGTTGGTCGTTTATCTCGAGGAGGAAGGACCGAAAGAAGCTCCTCTTTGTTTCTCGCCATGAGCATACCAACCGTTGCCCATGTGGCATGGATACCGTATTTCGTGAACATGTCGAGCATTCGAGGAATTGCGGTTCGCTCGCCATATACGTTCTCCCCGTACTCGGCAACGGTCGTCACATCCGACATTCCCCAGAAGAGCTCAAAATCGAGTGAAATGACAAAATGTCCTTTGTGCGGTGGCATTACGGAACACTATAGCGCACAACGAGGCGACCATACAGTACGCAGCCTTTTTGGCCCACCCATGGTTACATACAATAATGGAACATGAGACTAAGCCCTCCATCGTCGTCATTGGTGGGGGAACAGGAACCTACACGCTCCTCACGGGTCTGAAGAAGTATGCTGAGCGTATTTCTATCAAAGCGGTGGTCACTATGGCTGATTCAGGTGGTTCAACCGGTCGGCTTCGTGATGAGTTCGGGTATCTCCCCGTCGGCGATGTCCGCATGGCACTTTCTGCACTCGCGCATGATTCAAGTGAGCATCACGACCTTCTCCGTAGATTGTTTCTTTATCGATTCGACCGGGGTGAGGGACTTCACGGACACACCCTCGGTAATCTACTTCTCGTTGCGCTCACCGACATGCTCGGAAGCGAAGCAGAAGCGATACGCATTGCGTCGCGTGTACTTCGAACCCATGGAGAGGTGATACCGGTAACAACCGATAATGTTCACCTCACCGCACACTACAACACTGGGGCCACAGCTACTCGGGAACATGCGATAGATACGAGTGAAGCGGTGCAGAGTGACGCACTCATAACACACCTTGCTCTCAGTACGCACGCACAGGTGACCTCGCGTGCGCGCGAAGCAATCGAGGGGGCGGATATTGTTGTACTCGGGCCAGGAGACCTCTATACGAGTATTCTTGCGAACTGCGTCGTGAGTGGTGTGCCAGAAGCTCTTCGCAGAACGAACGGAAAGTTGGTCTATGTCGCAAATCTCATGTCTCGTCGAGGGCAAACGAATGGGATGGGCACGGATGAGCACCTCAGTGAACTCAAGCGATATATTGGTCGGGCGCCCGAGTACATGGTGGTCCATACTGGAGAGCATCGCTCTGACCTTCTTGCACACTATGAAAGTGATGGCGAGTACCCGGTCCCACATACGTACTCTGGTACAGAAACAACATTGATAGAGGGTGATTTTGTAGCACATGATGATGTCATTCTCGCAAAAGGTGATGTGCTCAAACGGAGTCTTATTCGCCATGACCCCGATTCTCTCGCTCGTGCTATTATCGACCTTATATGAAGCTACTCGTTACGACAGGACTCTATCCACTGGATATTGGTGGACCTAACGATGTTCTCGTACGATTGCTTCAAAAAGGAACGCACATCAGCGAACCCAGTGAATTCTTCGTCATCGTATGGAAATTATCGCGCTAAGCATTGGACGAAAGATTCTCGAGGTAGGGAGTCGCGATTACACCCGCACGGCACTCTACGCGCGGTACCTCGACGGCCTCCATGTCATCGTACTCACCAGGTGGGAGCATGGATTCACACACGATGTTCATGAGAGCGCGCTCCATCTGTACCCAACGAATTCATCAAGTCGTGTACACATGCTCATAGATGCATTTCGTATCGCACGAAGAATTCTTCGAGAGCGGAAAGGGGAGGTCACACTCACTGCACAAGATCCACTCGAGCTCGGTGCACTTGCGCGCATACTTTCTATGCTCACAATGGTCCCGTACACGGTCCAGGTACACGGAGACTACTATAGCCCGCACTGGCCAGGACGCTCGTTCATACAGCGACTTCGTCGTTTTCTCATACCATTTTCATTCGGGAAGGCGAGTACGATTCGCGTAGTTTCTCTCCGCGTCGCTCGGTCGCTTCGTGCACGTGGTGTACCACCCGAACGACTCTTTACACTTCCTATACGACCTGAACTCGAATCGTTCCTCGGCGCAGCGCGAACTCGATCAAAGGAAGATCACTTTACGGTCCTTACCGCATCACGACTTTCCCCTGAAAAAAACATTCCACTCCTCGTTCGTGCGTTCGCTTTGCTCCACACTCGCCACCCTGATGCACGACTGAGGATTGTAGGGGAGGGAAGTGAACGCGCTCGTATCGAGGCAACAATCGCCTCGCTCGCACTTACCGACTCAGTGATACTCTTGCCGTGGACCGAACGCATTGAACTCGAAATGGCGAACGCTGATGTGTTTGCACTTGCCTCGCTTCATGAATCGTATGGACTCGTCCTCCTCGAGTCCCTTGCGACAGGTGTACCAGTTGTGACAACCGATGTTGGGTGTGCTGGTGAAATCGTGAAAGACGGAGAACATGGTCTCGTTGTTCCCGTTGGTGATGAACGAGCATTCGCCGATGCACTCATACGAATGTATGAGGATACAAATTTTCGCACTCGAATGGGAATACTGTGTCGCACTGTTGGTGGAGCGTGCGGTCACTATTCTGAAGATGAATATGCGAAGGAGTGGGTAGCTGCACATAGTGTAGCATAGGGCACGGTATACTTATCATATGGCGGCCTCACGTGATCCGTATAGTGATCTTTCTGACCTCGACCCATCGAGGAAAGCGAGCGCGCACCTCAACGAGCTCATTGACCGTGGTGAAGGACACGAAGATATCGTCATCCTTGACGAGCGTATTCAAGCGCGTGAGGCAGAGCGTACTGTCGAAACGAATGAAGCTCTCGAAGAGGCGGTGACCACAGTTCCTGAGGGCAAAGAAGAAGTGCTGGCGCGTGAAGCACGCCATGCATCCCCGCTTCTGGAGACGTACTCAGAACGCGACAGTGTTCGACTACTCATCTTTACGAAGAACTTTACATACCGACAGCTCGGGAGTCTTTCACAGAAACGACTCGTCGAACTCTCCGGGCTCTTTGCTGAAATTCATGTCGTCATCCTCTCCGAAATGGGAGAGGAACCCGAAGCGACCGTCCGACTCACTGACAACGTGTGGCTCTATTCAACCGAATCGACGAGTTGGTGGAAGTCATGTTTTGATGCATATCGTACGGCGAATGAACAGCTTGTGTTCGCAGGAGGATTTAGAGCCGACATCGTCATTGCAGAAGACCCATTCGAATCTGGGGTCGCTGCGTACTTCATTGCACATAAGTACGACAGACCATTTCAGGTACATGTGCTCGAGGATATATATGAACCTGAATTCAAAGAACGCGATCCTCACAACATGTGGCGACTTATGGCGGCACCTCATGTGCTCAAGCGAAGTGCATGCATACGCACGAATTCAGAATATCTTCGTGCACGCGTCACTGAACATCATCCGGAGCACAGTGAGCATACTGAAACGCTTCCGCTGTATTACAATCTCGAGGCGTGGCGAGATATGACACCAACAGTCAATTTGAAAGAGCGATACCCACAGTTTAAGTTCATCATTCTTCATATTTCGAGTATGTCCGCTCGATCACATACGGTCGAAGTGCTCCACGGTGCAGCACCCCTTCTTCGCATGTACCCGACTATCGGTCTCGTGGTTATTGGAAACGGACCATATCGTCTCGCAATTGAGAAGCAAGTACTTGCTCTCGGTATCCAGAGCCAGGTTGCATTCGAGCCGATGCCCGATGAGGTTATTTCATACATGAAGTCGGCAAATGTGCTCGTTCACCTCTCTGAAGATCCAGAAGAGGATACGACCATTCTCGAGGCAGCAGCAGTCAAGCTTCCTATTATTGCTACGAACGGTGGTATCGCTGGGACCATTCTCACTGATGGTGAATCGGCCTTTCTCTGTAACGGGGCCGATCCTGCCTGCGTGAGTTATCGACTAAAATCATTCCTCAACGACAATCTCTCTCGTACCCGCTTTGCGATGAACGCCGAGGAAGCCGTCTTTGAGCGCATCGAACAGGATTACATGGCATACCTCACTGCCTACCGCGCATCGGTAGAACGTTGCGTATAACTCTTTCTCTGATTTCAAAACCGTATGGGCGTGTATGGTGTTATATGCTAGAGTACGGAAATTATCATGGGAGAAACTATAGGATTCATAGGGCAGGGGTTTGTTGGTTCAGCATACGCCGCAAATTATAAGGCCCGGGGCTACGAAACGATCATCTATACGAAAGGGGGCTCATACCGTGAAAGCAAGCGTGCGCTCAGTGTGTGCCACATCGTATTTATCGCTGTGCCAACCCCGACTACACCACAAGGATTCAATGATGGTGTCGTTCGCGAGGTCATAAAATTACTTGCTCCCGGTACGATTGTCGTGATCAAGTCAACTGTACTTCCCGGTACGACTGAATCGATACAGGAAGAGAATCCTGAACTCTTTGTACTTTTCTCTCCCGAGTTTCTCTCAGTTGCAACCGCGCGCCATGACACTGATCACCCTCCTCGTAACATTATCGGTATTCCAGTTGATACCCCACTGTACCAATCGAAGGCTGATCTAGTTCTTAGAACACTTCCACATGCGCCATACACAACGATTTGTTCAGCTCGCGAGGCTGAACTCATCAAGTATGGGAAGAACACACTTGGTTTTTTGCGCATTCTTCACACCAATATTCTCTACGACCTTGCTCAAGCACACGATGCTTCGTGGGATGTCATCAAGGAAGCGATGGCAGTCGATCCTGATATACCAGGTGATCGGTACCTCTCGCCGGTTCATAAAAGTGGTCGTGGCGCGGGAGGCGAATGCTTCATAAAAGATTTTGAAGCATTTCTTACGGAGTATGCGCGAGTAACCAACGACAAAATTGGTATTGCCTTTCTCAACACGGCTCGTGAAAAGAATCTTGCACTCCTTCGTGCATCTCACAAGGATGACCGCATCATCCGGGGGGTATATGGACATTCCTGATCATATGCAGATTGCTATTATCACACAACGACTCAATCCAGATGATTACGTGTTCGGCTTTTTTTACGGCCATGTAGTTGACATCGCACGCGCGTGTGAGCGTGTCGAAGTTGTCTGCCTTGAATGTTCGTCAAGTGCACATGGGCTTCCCGACAACGTTCACGTGCATTCCCTCGGGAAAGAGAAAGGCGAAGGTCGATGGATGTACCTTTGGCGATTCCTCCGCTTCGTTGTTCATGAGCGACGTACATACGACACAGTCCTTGTTCACATGGAGCCGATGTATGTTCTCCTGGGATGGCTTCCATGGTTCATTCTTCGGAAGCGAGTTGTGTTGTGGTACAACCATGTGTACTCAGATTGGAAATTGAAGGTAGCTTCGTTACTTGTCAATCAGATTATCGGAGTTTCAAGATATGGCATTCCTGTCTCTCACCCCAATACTGTATTTGTCACCTACGAAAAGGATCTCGCGGCACACCTGACTGAGAAATGAAACTTCTCGTGGCAACACAAGCTGTGGATGTAAACGACCCAATCCTCGGTTTTTTTCATGGGTGGCTCATTGAGTTTGCGAAGCGTTTTGAACGAATAGACGTCATTTGTCTCAGAAAGGGAGTGTACAATCTGCCATCTCATGTCCACGTGCATTCACTTGGAAAGGAAGAAGGGGAGAACAGAATAAAGTACTCCATCCGTTTTTATCGATACTTTGCAGATGTGTTCCTTAGAGTGAAAGTTGACTACGTCTTCTTTCATATGGGTGCAATATACAACATCCTTGCATTTCCATTCTTCGTGCTGCGACGACTTTTCGGAACAACATTCATTTGGTGGAAGACGCACGGAAAGGTCGGTTCGATTATGGATACAATGGCGCTCGCATGTACTGATAAGGTGGTTACAGCAGGCGGAAAGAGCTTTTCGATAGTGAGTGCCAAGGTGAGGGTTGTCGGACACGCAATAGATCTCAATCTGTTCACTGATCGTAAGAACGATCATCGCCGAGATAAACGTCTTCTCATGGTTGGTCGTATCGTGCCGATAAAAAAGATTGAAGTAGCACTTCGTGCATGTGAACGTCTCAAAGATATACCAGATTTGGAACTTATTCTCGTGGGTGGCGCCGACAAGCAAGAGTATCAGGAGCAACTCAAAGGACTGATTGTTGAGAAAGGAATCGGAACGGTAGTTTCATTCCTTGGTCCTCGTACGCATACGGAAGTGACCAAAGAGTACGAACGCTCATACATACTTATTCATCCGGCGTACGAAGCCGGTTTCGACAAAGTGGTACTCGAAGCGATGGCAACAGGTGTCATTCCGCTCACGTCCATTCCATCATTTAAACCAATTCTTGCGCCACTCGGTTTGTTTGTTGAAGCTGAAGACGATGCTGGATACGCAATCGCGATTCGTCGTATCATGTCGATGGGAGAGGATGAACACTCTCTTCTCAGGCGTTCACTCCGTGTAATCGTCGAGAAAGATCATTCTCTTTCAACCATCTCTGCACGTATTTTCGATATATAGTAGACTTACAACATGATTGATTTCATCGGCATTGGTGCACAAAAATCAGGCACATCATGGGCGTACACCTGCTTGTATGACCATCCCGAGGTATGTGCACCGATTAAAGAGATACATTTCTTCAGTCGCCCACGCTTTAGCGAAGGGAAAGAGTGGTATGAACGCCATTTTAGTTCATGTGGTGAGGGAAAGAAGGCGGGGGAATTTTCTACCTCGTATCTCTACTCGAAAGAGGCACCCGATCGTATTCGTGCACTTTACCCGAACGCAAAGCTCATCGCGATACTGAGGAATCCAATAGATCGGGCGTTTTCGCAGTACCGAAACGCCATTAAAGCAGGTGAGATATCTGAAGCGACCACCTTCGAGGCATACCAAAAGCAGGAAGTAAGTGCGCTTGAACAAGGTCGCTACGCGGAACAGCTTGCACGGTACGATGCACTCTTTCCTCGTGACCAGATGCTCGTTCTTGTCTACGAGGACATCAGGAAAGATCCGATTGCATTCATGAAGCGCATCTATACATTTCTCGGTATCGATGCAACGTTTGTGTCGAGTATGGTCTACGATGAAATAAATGTTGCACGCACACCGAAGCACGTGTTTGTCGATCGCACCATGCACCATGTGTCGGAGTCACTCCGTCACATTGGACTCGATCGCTTTGTTCATCTTATACGGAAGAGTGGTATTCCTGATTTTATTCGATCGCTCAATACAAAACCAAAAGAAAAGACCTCCCACACGAAGACGTTCGATCGCGGTTCCTTGGTCTCGCACTTTAAGGACGATGTTGAAATGCTCAGTTCGCGCATTGGTCGTGATATGAACGCGGAATGGAATATCGTATGAAACATTTCATACGCGATATTGCAATCTCCTTTTTTGCGTACGCAGGGATGGCTTTCCTCTATCGGAATTGGAAAGAACGACAAGGACCACTCGTGCGAGTCATTGCATTCCATGATGTCGATGATGGAGCGTGGTTCGAACATGTCATTTCCTCACTCGCGCGAGACTTCACTATCATTTCACCACACGAGTTTGAAGAGGGAATTTTCAAGCCTGGACGAATTAATGTACTTGTCACCTTCGATGATGGATATGAATCGTGGACAACGATATGTCTCCCGATACTGAAGAAATATGGAGTCAAGGCGCTCTTTTTTGTGAATTCAGGACTTCTTGCAGTTGCTCACGATGAAACAAAAATGAACTCGTTCGTGACCCAGAACCTCAGACTCTCACCTAAGAAGGCACTCTCGTACGAAGGCGCAGGAACACTGCTCGCCGAGGGACATACGGTCGGCGGTCACACGACGAACCACACGAGTCTTCGCAACGCGTCAGTAAACACACTGATTTCAGAAGTTGAGGCTGATAAACATGCCATCGAAACACGTCTTGGTGTCGTGCTCCGGCACTTCGCCTATCCATTTGGTGCAGCGCGCGACTATTCTCTCGACGTCGAATCACACATTCGTGGATACGGGTACGAGTTCGTGTACATCGCAGAGCCTGGCTTTTCGCAAAGAGGAGAGCGACACATCCCACGCACACTCATTGAGAGGAATCAGTCGTACGCGAGTATCTGGAGGTGGATGCACGGCGGATACGACCTTTTTTCGTACCTAAAGCGTCATTTCACAAGTTAGAATAAGGACATACACCATGTGTGCCATCAATGGAGTTACCACGAACGATAGAACGCTCGTCGAGCGGATGAACGAGGCAACAAAGCATCGTGGCCCTGATGGTTCTCGTGTGTGGGAAGGAAACGGTGTCACGTTCGGGCACAATCGACTCGCCATCATCGATCTTTCCGATCGTGCACTCCAGCCAATGCACAGTGGTGATGGTCGATACACCATTGTTTTCAACGGCGAAATCTACAACTATCGTGAGCTTCGTACTGAACTCGAACACTCATACGAGTTCAAAACGGAAAGTGACACGGAGGTGCTCATTGCTGCATATGCACGATGGGGAGAGTCGATGTTCCCGCGACTTCGTGGAATGTTTGCATTTGGACTCTGGGACACATACACCGAAACACTCCTTCTCGCCCGCGACCATATGGGCATCAAGCCCCTCTACTATGCAATCGAAGATGGTGTACTCACATTCTCATCCGAGCTCACGACGTTCACCGAACACTTCCGTACACTCGACCATAATGCACTTGCTCACTACTTCACCTTCCAGTACGTACCGAGTCCTGACACCCTTATCAAAGGGGTGATGAAGCTCCGGCCTGGACACCTCCTCTCTTTCACGGACGGAAAGGCGACGATGAAGCGGTACTACGCACCTGAACATGGTGAAGGAATTCCGCAGGTAGACCACAAAGAGGGAAGAGTGTCACACGAAACGCTTCGCGAGTGCATTGATGGTGCAGTCGCGCGCCAACTCGTGTCCGATCGCCCGGTCGGCATGTTTCTCTCAGGTGGTCTCGATTCAAGTATCGTTCTTCATCACATGGCAAAGCACGCGCAGGACGTCCGTACTTTTTCGGTCGATTTCGAGATGGTTGCAGGCGCTGAGCACGAGGCAAATAAGTTCAATGCCGATGCAAGTCTTGCCGAAGAAACTGCTCGTGCGTATGGTGCTCAGCATACGACACACCGACTCCCCCTCTCCTTCATCCGAGCTGAGCTCGAGCACGTGGTCGGCTCACTTGACGAACCTGTGGCAAACCCAACTGCTATTTCGCAGTACTTTCTCTCACAGCGTGTTCGTGAAGACGGGGTGGTTGTTGCACTTGGCGGTGATGGTGGGGACGAACTCTTCCTTGGCTACACGCGGCATCGAATGCTCATGGCAGCGTATGAGTTTCAGAAGCTGCCACACTCGTTCCGTACCATCCTTGGGCGTACGCATTCACGCATTGCAAAATTGAATATTCCTTTTGGGCACGAGATTCATATGGCGGTCATGGCGAACAAGGCGAAGAGCATCATGCCGTATCTCAATATGGCCGAACATCCACATGCGTCTATCATCCGTCTCCTCGATTCGCGCTACCGTGAAGCGAGGAATGATCGCCATCCGCTCGCTACGTTCATGCATGTTGATCGAGGGATATGGCTTCCTGATGAATCACTCCATCGTACTGATCGGACCGGTATGGCTCATGGGCTCGAACTCCGCGTTCCTCTCATCGATCTTGCTGTCGTGACACTAGCTGACACCATTCCGGTAGAAAGAAAGCTCACCCCATTTTCGGGGAAGCGAATCTTACGGGATGCCTACCGAGAACACCTGCCAGCCTACCTTTTTACCCAACCGAAACGTGGCTGGGTTTCGCCTGGTGCTAAGTGGCTCCGTGACGGAGAGGTCCTCGAGACGGTCAAGGCAGTACTCAGTCCTGCATACTATGACGGACTTTCTGAGTTATACAATTGGGAGAGCATACAAAGTCTCCTTACCGCCCATGTTGAAAAAAAGACGTATGCACTGTATCCTCTCTGGAATCTTTTCGTTCTCCAGGTCTGGGCACGGAAGTTTGGGGTAATAGCCTAGCATCATGCAAACATATTCCATTTTACGAAGAGAAGAAGACCGTGCACTGAGTCGTCTCGCTCTCACTGGACGAGTACTTGATCTTGGAGGACATAAAGGTTCAAGTTACATCCAATCGCTTCACACAGAGCGGCCGGTAGAGATTGCGAATTTTGATATACATACTCCTGGAACACACAAGACCCCATCTGGTGCTAGTCATGTCTTTGATTTTGAAAATCCATTCCCACTTCCCGACGCTTCGTTTGATGCGGTTTTATGTGTGAATGTGCTTGAACACATTTTTAATTATGAGAATGTACTTAGAGAGTCCTATCGCATTCTTAATTCGCATGGGGGTATGTATGTCACTGTGCCGTTTTTTTTTAATATTCACGGTTCGCCAAATGATTATTTCCGATACACTGCCTCAGCACTCACACGACTCTTTGAGGAAGCGGGATTTGCATCAGTTCGTGTGACTGAACTCGGCTTTGGTCCATGCTCAGCCATGTTTCAGAATTTTGGAGGGAGCATCCCCACGCAATTTTTTCGATTGAGCATTATGCATATGTCAGTATGGATTGATCGCATATGCTCTCGAATATCAAAACGGTATGCATCAATACGAACACGTGTTCCACTCGGATATTTCATCCAAGCAGAAAAAAGCACTGTGCACACAGCATGAAGATAACACTTATTGCAACATCACGCATACCGTGTGAGAGAGCAATGGCGATCGCAATCTTGCGTCAGTGTCAAGCATTTGAGCATTCCGGCAACGACGTAACACTCATCGTGCCTCGCCGAAAGAATTTGATTGATTCTGATCCGTTCCGTCACCATGCTATCGTGCAACCTTTTTATTGTGCGTCTCTGGTGTCTCGAACTCCCCATACGGGGGAGTATAGCGTATCTCCTACGTCAGGTGACCTTCCTGCTCTCTCTCAGTGTATATCTCTTATTCCAACCAAAAGAACAAGTCCTTTACGGACGTGAACCAGAGGTGCTTGGTTTTGTGCTATCAGGGAAACGCAAAGTCATCGAACTCCATCACCTGCATGGGCTGCGACTTTTTGGAAGATTTCTTCTTGCTCGCATGGAGGGATCATCACGATAACGCACGCACTGAAGGAGGATGTTGTGAGTCAATTTAGTTACGAACAAAATCGTGTCCACGTGGCACCGAGTGGTGTACATCTTGATGAATACGTAGATGCTGAATCGCAATCGGATGCGCGAAAGAGGCTTGGTCTGCCAGAGTCGACTCCCGTTGCTCTCTATATCGGAGAGTTCGATGCGTGGAAGGGTGTCAGTATATTTCTTGAGGCAGCGTCTTCGCTTGAACGAGAGGGTGTGCTTACTGTCATTATAGGTGGCTCAACAGATGAAATCAATGTGCTCAAGGCACGGTATCCAAGTGCTCGTTTCCTTGGAAGGAGACCGCAATCAGAACTCCCTCACAACCAAAAGGCAGCTGATGTGCTCCTCATCCCTAATTCTGCTCGGTACGAAATATCGAATCGTCACACATCCCCACTCAAAGTGTTCACATCCATGGCAAGTGGTGTACCAATTGTTGCCACGAAGACAATTGCTCTCACAGAAATTCTAACCGATGAGAATAGTACACTCATTGAACCTGATGCACCCGAGATTCTCTCACGCACAGTGGTGCATGTCATACGACATCATGAGGAGTACAAAACAAAAGCAGCCCGTGCGCTCGTTGATGTGCGTCACCATGACTGGTCGGTACGTACAGCCCACATAGAAAAATTCATGTTTTCTATTATGAGTTCTTTTTGAAATAGAGATAGCAAGATTTGTGTTGGCGGACGTGTGCTAAAAGTATTTCGGGAAGGTACTTTATGTCTCTATCTCTGAACATTGTCATTAGATATGATTTCATTAGCGCACGAGATGAAACAAGTGAGAGTCCTGCATGGTGTGCCAGTGAGACAAGCGCCTTGTGCGTAAACGAATTGATATGGCCTATAGGGCCAATCAGTTTATTAATTTTGGCACCAGCTTTATATTGAGAAATCACAGTCGTAATATCATTACCGTTCGGTACTCCAATTTGTACGTAACCTCCTCGTCGAACTTTTCTAACAACTGATTGAAGGAGTGGAAGTGGATCATTGAGGTGTTCAATCACTTGATTGGTGAATGCAAAATCAACACTCTCGTCAAGGATTGCATCTATTGTTCTATGAATGGCGAGACCGTTCTTCTCTGCGTATGTGATACGATCCTCGTAGATTTCTACACCAACAGTTTGATAATTAAATGCTTTTGCCATAAGGAGCCAATGACCGAAACCCGTGCCAAACTCAAGTACAGTAATCTCACCTGGTACTCTTCCGACTATACTGCTAATTCGCTCACATTCGAAGGAGAGGCGTCCATAGTGTCGACTCCCCATAAGACGTTCTCGTTCTGGACTCAATCCCTTTGCAACACTTCGTTCAGCAATCTTTTCGTAGAAATCATCTGATGGGACTTCTTTTGTGTAATAGAAATCACAAGTTTTGCAATGCGAGATGGTAAATGAGGCACCTTGCCAATCATGTTGTGTGGTAGTCTCGCCGTACTGAACAGCAATCTGTTCCCAAAGTATTTGATTGGTATACGGTTCTGAAAAGACATCGACGGTCGTCCCATTACAAATGGGACAATTGGTTCGGACAAGAAAATTCTCTCGCATGAATGTGATAAGTGGGGAGGATCAAAGTAGTTTTGCCCTTATAACGCATGATAGCAATTATTTCATTTTTTGAATATGCTGTTTTTCGCGGAGCCATTAATGTAACCGAATAGTCATCTTCTAAGTTTTAGAGAACTGTATGACGATAATCAAAGAGTGTGATAAATTAGGGTCACTCAAAGTCCTATGCAACATATACTCATAACAGGTGGTGCAGGTTTTATCGGTGTAAATGCTGCACGGCGTTTTCTCCGTGATGGTTGGAAAGTGACCATTTTCGACAACCTTTCTCGTAAAGGATCAGATATTAATTTGCAGCATCTTCAAGCAGAAAAACATGAACACCTCGTTTTCCTCAAAGGTGATATTCGTACAGATATAACCGAGCTTGAACGAACAGCAGGAGAAAGTGATGTCATACTGCATCTTGCTGCCCAGGTTGCAGTAACTACATCAATTATCGACCCTCGTGCAGATTTTGATACTAATGCACTCGGTACTTTTAATGTGCTTGAGGCTGCGCGGAAGAGCTCACGAAAGCCATTGGTCATTTTTGCATCCACAAACAAAGTATTTGGAGCACTTGAATCATATAAAACGCGTGAAGAAACCAATCGCCATGTATTTGAAGATTCCGAGTTTAGTTCCTATGGTGTTCCAAGTTCGCATCCACTCGATTTCCACTCACCATACGGTTGTTCAAAAGGCGCTGCTGACCAGTATGTTATCGATTATGCGCGTATTTATGACATGAATACCGTCGTGTTTCGTCAGTCTTGCATTTACGGGACGAACCAGTTCGGTGTAGAGGACCAGGGGTGGCTTGCCTGGTTCGCTATTGCAACTGAGTTCGGGAAACCCCTCACGCTTTATGGAACAGGGAAGCAGGTACGTGACGTCCTTTTCGTATCCGACCTTGTTGATCTTTACGCTAAGGCAATTGAGCATAAACATGAAATGAAGGGGAATGCGTATGTTGTTGGCGGAGGATCTCAGAACACACTTTCACTTG
>JACCDR010228514.1_pt1 | contig 26039 bp, 30 predicted proteins | sample 7446431 | NCBI WGS metagenome assembly JACCDR01 (sample SAMN15323443, study PRJNA562643) | freshwater metagenome | isolation source: river surface water | place: USA:Blue River Watershed | collected 2017-08-17 | reverse complement strand
GGGCGAAGCTGATACGCAAGTTCAAGGGCCGCGCATTGCTCGCGGACGAGATGGGACTTGGTAAGACGCTTCAGGCCCTCTATTGGTGTTACAAGACGAAGAAGGCACGCCCGATCATCGTGGTGTGCCCGTCCTCGGTGAAATGGAACTGGGAGCGAGAAGCTGCAAAGCATCTTGACCTTCTGTGCCATGTCCTCGAAGGACGGAAGCCGCGCAAGAAGCACCGGAGGCGGATGGCACGGCATCCAATCGTCATCATCAACTACGACATCCTTCAAGCGTGGCTCCCCTTCCTCAAGGAGTTGGACCCGCGCGTGATCATCCTCGACGAGTGCCACTACATCAAGAACCCGCGCTCCCAACGCTACAAGGCGACGCGGGACTTGTGCAAGGGGACCAAGCACGTCATTGCCATTAGCGGCACGCCACTCACCAACCGGCCCGCCGAGCTGTGGCCCGTGTTGAATATCCTGATGCCCAAGAAGTTCAACTCGTTCTTCACGTATGCCATGCGCTACGCGCGGCCGAGGAAGATGCGCTGGGGTTGGACGTATGGCGGCGCAAAGAACCTGAAGGAGCTACACGGCATCCTCACGGAGACGTGCATGATTCGCCGTCGTAAGAAGGACGTGCTGAAGGACCTGCCCGAGAAGGTCCGCATCACGGTGCCCGTTGACCTTGGTTCCCGCCGCTGGGAATACGACGAGGCGAGCACGGACTTCCTGAAGTGGCTGGGGAAGAAGTCCAAGGCCAAGGCCAAGAAGGCACGGCGCGCGGAGGCTGTCACCCGCATTGGCTACCTGCACCGTCTCATCGCCAAGCTGAAGGTGAAGTCCGTGTTCGACTGGATTGACAACTTCCTTGAGAACGAAGACGGCAAGCTGGTCGTGATGACGCAGCACAAGCCGATGATTCGCGCGCTGGAAAGACGCTACTCGAAGCGGAAGGTCGGATGGGTAACGGTCGACGGTGGGGTAACGGGCAAGAAACGTCTCAAGGCGGTGGACAGGTTCCAGCACGACGACCGCGTTCGCTTGTTTTTCGGCAACGTTAGGGCGGCGGGGGTAGGCATTACCCTAACCGCAGCGCAAGCCGTGCTCTTTACCGATTTGCCGTGGACTCCGGGGGACCTGTCCCAAGCGGAGGACCGCATTCACCGTATCGGCCAAACGGGCACCGCGATGATCTACTACCTAATCGCAGTGAACACAATCGAGGAGCACCTGTGCGCGCTCCTTCAAGAGAAGCAGAAAGTCCTCGAGCAGACGCTTAACGGAGCGGACGAAGAGGACGATAATGACTTGGCAGTCCTGAGCATCCAAACCACACTAATCAACACACTAAAGAAAGCAGCATGAGCGCGAAACTAACCGTAGAAAAAGCGCCGGTCCCCTTCAAGGGTCGGCTCCTCGTCCGCAAAGTCCCGCCGCAACTCCACGCGGACTTCAAAGCGGAGTGCGCCCGGAAGGGCATCAGCATGAACGCGAAGTTCCTTCGTATGATGAAGGAATTCGCCTACTCGCGAAAGAGGTAAGATGCAATTCCAAGAAGTCCTTTCAGGGCTTGGGGTTCCTTATCTGTCGTCGGGCGCGGGTGGTCATACCCGTGAGGGTTGGATTAACTTCGCCTGCCCGTTCTGCGGTGGTGGCAAGCACAGGGACTCGATGGGCTACAACCTGTCTGCCGGGTTCCTCAACTGCTACCGTTGCGGAGGACACAACGCGGTCGAGACCGTTGCGGAGCTCGGACAGATTTCCTTCAAGGAGGCTAAGAAGCTCTTGGAGGGGGTGGAGTCCAACCGCTCCCTCGTTATCCCGGACAAGCGGGGGAAGCTCGTATTGCCTAAAGGGATACGAGAGATGCAGAAGGCGCACCGGAAGTATCTCCGTCGGCGCGGCTTTGACCCGGACGAGATTGCGAAGCTTTGGGGAGTGCAAGGCATTGGTCACGCCTCCCGTCTCAAGTGGCGTCTTTTCATTCCGATTGAGTTGGACGGTGAGACGGTAAGCTGGACGACACGCGCCATCTCCGATGAGGCAAGTCTTCGTTATATCTCCGCTTCGGCGGAGGAAGAGAAGGTGAACCACAAGACGGTTCTCTATGGTGAGCAGTATGCAAGGCGGCACTCGTGTTGCATCCTAGAAGGACCCTTTGACGTGTGGCGTGGGGGTCCCGGCTACCTTGGGACGTGCGGAACGGGTTATTCGCGTGCGCAGGTGGCAAGGATGGCCAAGTATCTGCGCCGGGGGATTTGGTTTGATAATGAACCGGAGGCACAACGACGAGCAAGGGAACTGGCCGACATGCTGTCCCCATTCCCCGGCGAGACGTTCGTGATTAACAGCGACAGCAAAGACCCGGACTCCGCCTCGGATAAAGAATGGCGGCAAGTGAGAAGGACTTTAGGACTATGAAAGAACTTGATTACCAATTCACCGGATGGTGGATTCCTCGTGAACTGATTGAACTCTACCACACTGGGGACCTGTCCCTGTCGGAGCTCATCCTTGTGGCCATGATCCACAGTCTGGCGCGCGGAAAGGAGGGATGCACAGCGTCGAATGGATTCCTTGCGGACCGCATGAAGTTAAAGGTCAGGAGAATCCAGCAGATGCTGGAAAAGATGAAGGCCATGGAGTTGATTGTAGTGTGGGAAAAGAATGGGAGACGGAGGATCAAAACGTATTTCAACGGTGGCCCGACCCCACGCAATCCATTGCGTCCCCCCGTGCAATCCGTTGCACCCCCTTCTCCTGCTAAAGCAGGACAAGATAGTAAAGTAAAACACACTGTCGCGCGTTCGCTTGACGGTGGGTTTTTTGGTAAGACACCGAAGACCGGCTTCTCATTGAAGTGCGCCAAAAAGCTCTACCATGCACTCGCCACCAGAAGACTAATCCAGCGACGAAACCCCAACCTCAAACAGTGGGCCGAGGAATTCAGGAAGCTGCGAGTGAAGGACCAAGTCTCCAAAGCGGAAATCAAGCGGACGCTAATCTGGTTCATGTCCAACCTCACCGAGAGGTATGTCCCCCAAGCCTACTCGGCGGACTCCTTCCGAAAGAAGTTCGATAGCATCCATGCCCGCATGACTGCGGAGCAATCCACCCGGACGGAGCGGGAGGGGAGGGTCATCCAAGGTGTGAAGGAGCGTAGGCTCAAGGACGGCAGTATCGAAGTGACGCTGGACTACGGGCAGTGATAGCGATAATACCCCAGCACGCATGAGAATCGAAAAAGTATCCGGCTCGGAGGAAAGGAAAGTCCTCACAGGAATGATCGTCGACAAGCGGGTGCTTGGTCGCATCACGTCCAAGTGGCGCAAGGAGATGTTCAAGTCCCGCTGGGCTGACATCGTGGGCCAGTGGTGCCGGGACTACTACCTCGAATACCAAGACGCCCCCAAGGGGAACATTCAAGGGCTGTTCGAGTCGTGGGCCAGTGAGACACCGGACAAAGACACGATCCGGTTGGTGGAGAAATTCCTTGAGGGCTTGTCCGACGAATACGAGCAACTGTCCAAGGAGTCGAACGCCGAATACACCTTGGACCTTGCGGGGAAGCACTTCACCCGAGTGGCCATCCAGAAGGCAATCGACCAAATCCAAGGGGACCTAGACGCGGGCAAGGTAAAGAAGGCCGAGCGCCGCCTGCTGGACTTCCACAAGTTCGAGATGGGTGTGGGGGAGTGCGTCGACGTGCTGGAGGACGAGGACGCCATGGAAGAGGCGCTGGAGGACTCCCTCGATGCGATCATCGAATACCCCGGAGACCTTGGTCGGTTCTTCCGTGGACAGATGACACGAGACGCATTGGTGGCCATCCTAGCGCCGGAGAAGCGGGGCAAGAGCTTCCACCTACAAGACCACGCATGGCGCGCACTACGGCAGGGAAAGAAGGTGGCGTTCTTTAGCGTGGGCGATCTGTCCAAGAAGCAGATGATGCGGCGCTTCATGATCCGTGGCGCGCAACGTCCGCTGAAGGCAAAGACCATCCGCATCCCGACGAGCATCAAGTTGGTGGACGGTCGGCCGGTGGTGAAGTTTGAGGAGAAGACTTTTGAGAGCCGCCTGAAGAAAAAGGAAGTGAAGGTAAAGATGGCCCGGCTCCGCGAGAAGCTGCGGATTGAGGAAGGCCATCCGTTGTTGAAGATGTCGGTGCATCCGATGTCCTCCATTAGCGTGAAGGGCATCGAGGCAATCCTTGATGACTGGGCGCGCGATGGTTGGGTGCCGGACGTTATCATCATTGACTACGCTGACATCTTGGACATGCCGGAAGGCGACGATGACCGTTCCAAAATCAACAACACTTGGAAGGCGCTCCGGAAACTTTCGCAGACCCGCCACTGCCTTGTCATCACGGCAACGCAAGCGGACGCGGCAAGCTACACTTCGAAGCTGATGGACAAGTCCAACTTCTCCGAAGACAAGCGCAAGCTGGCACACGTGACGGGGATGTATGGCCTGAACCAAGACCCCCAAGAGAAAGAGCGCGGCATCCAACGACTGAACTGGATTGTGCTCCGCGAGGAAGAATTCTTCGAGACTCAGTGCTGCTACGTTGCGGGGTGCCTGTCCATTGCGGCCCCTTGTATGCGGTCCGCCATTGGCTTCTACCGTCCCCCAGCGGAAAAGATGGCAGCGTAGTGTTCGGGCTTCGGGCGGGGTGGAAAGCAAGGGGTTCGTTTCCACCCCGAAAATTTCAGTTGATGTTGAACACGAGGGGTGCTTACTTGTGTTATCCTTCCCCCTCACATGCACATCAAATCATTCCCCGCCCTGCTTAAAGCGGTCGGGACCTTCTCCCCGGAGCAATTACACTCGCTCACGGTTGAACTTGGGATAGCTTGCCACGCCCAACAGGTCAAAGCGCAAGATGACGCGCTCGCCTTCGCCGCTTGGCGTTTGGCCACCGTAAAGCTTCGTGAAGCCGCCTCCGCTATGCAGATGCGGACGTTGGGCTGAATACACCTTTCTGCCAACTGCAGATAATCCACCCGTTAGAGTAACCCATAAAAACACACATCATGAAAGTTAATAAATCCGCCCTCATCCCGTTGTTCGAGGAACTGGGCTTTTCCACGGCTCCCAAGTGGGACCTCAGCAAATGCACCGACAAGGTGAACCAACTCAACGACGTGCTGGACGGCACGGAGGAAATCAAGGACAAGGACGCCAAGAAGCTCCTCAAGGAAATCCAAGCCGCCCTCGAGGCCAAGAAGACCATCAAGGTCGTGGAGGACGCCGACGAGGAGGACGGAGGGGACGAGGACGCCGACGAGAAGAAGGGCAAGGGCAAGAAAGCGGAGAAGGAGGACGAAGACGAGGACGACGGCGACGAGGATGAAGACGAGGACGACAAAAAGTCCAAGAAGGGCAAGAAGGACGCCGACGAGGATGAGGATGAGGAGGATGACGACGACGGCGATGAGGACGAGGACGACAAGAAGGGGAAGGGCAAGAAGTCCTCCAAGGACGAAGACGAGGACGAGGATGAAGACGAGGACGACGACAAGAAGTCCAAGAAGTCCAAAAAGGATGAGGACGAAGACGAGGAGGACGACGATGATGACAAGTCCTCCAAGGGGAAGAAGGGCAAGTCCAAGAAGGACGAGGACGAAGACGAGGAGGAAGACGGCGACGAGGATGAGGACGAGGATGACAAGAAGTCCAAGTCCAAGAAGGGCAAGAAGGATGAGGACGAGGATGAAGACGAGGACGACGACAAGAAGTCCAAGAAGGGGAAGTCCTCCAAGGATGACGACGAGGACAAGCCCAAGAAGGAACGGAAGGGACGCAAGGGCGGACCCTCCCAGAAGGACATCATTAACGAAGCCATGGGCTTCAAGGAGTGGCAGACCTTCGCCGAGATCATGAAGAAGGTTCACAAGAAGGACAAGGACATCACTGAGGGCCGCGTGCGGAACCATCTGGCGCACAAGGTCCACAAGTCCAAGAAGGCCAAGCACGACGACGAGAAGGGCTACATGGTCGTGAAGAAGTAAGCGGCGCAACGGCTCCGCTGATAATAGGGGTCGGGCCACAAACCCGGCCCCTTTTTTATGAGCCAAAATTCAACCGTGTGGTGGTGGCATATCCACCACGATGTCTTGCTAGAAGGCCAGCTTGAGACGCTGTCCGTCCGGCACGGATACATCGACCGGCAGAAGCCGGAATACCAAGGACCCACCCGCAAGCGGTGGATGATCCCGGTGAAGGCGGTCAACCGCATCCCGAACGAGGTGAAGGAGGCGTGGGCAGTTTACGAGAAACTCTACCACGAGGCGAAGGAGGCGCGGCGCAACCGCACCCTCAGCCCCACCGCGATGACCTACTTCCGGGACGTGTGGGACCGCCGCATGAAGGCGCTTCGCCGCTACGTTGCCATCGTATGGAAGCACCGGGCCACCCTCGAAGAATTGCATCGACAAGAGCTCCCCGGCTGTCCATGGGACGGCGAACAACTCGTGTTCCCTCCCGCTCCCCCTTCCGTTCCAACCAAAATCGTCAAACTGTATCGCCATGAGAAACGCAAATAACGCCAGCCGCAACCGCACCCCCAGCAAACCCACCCCCCAGCGGGGGAAGGGCCTAAAACAGCCCCGAAATGGGCCGCAATCCACCGCGCAAAGCGTGGCGCGGTTCATGAAGGCCAAAAACCCCACCGTGTTCTGCGAAAAGACCTACGTGGATTTCCCCTTCGCCCACCGCCAGCACAACCACGACGGGCACTGTGCCCAAATCCACGGGCACAACTGGAGCTTCAAATTCTCCTTCCGGTGCAACCAGCGCGACGCGAATGACTTCGTCGTGGACTTCGGAAAGCTGGGGTTCATCAAGGAGTTCCTCACGGAGCACTTCGACCACACCCTTGTCCTCAACGCCGACGACCCGATGACCGGGCACCTGCACCGCTGGCTCGCGGAAGGGATGAACCTCGCGAAGATCGTATCCGTTCCCAACTGCGGAGCCGAGGGGCTGGCAGTGTGGATTCTCCGCACGCTGAATGCGCGCTACTTCCAGAACCCGGTTTCAAACATCCCGGAGGACTGGCGTCGCCGTGGCGTCCGCATCCTGTCCGTCGAAGTGTTCGAGGACTCCAAAAACTCCGCCGTCGCAATCGCATGAGCCTCCTACCCATTCACGAACGCTTCCATGCGTTCCAAGGCGAGGGCGTTCACATGGGCCGCAATGCCTTCTTCATCCGAACCTTCGGGTGCCCCTTGAAGTGCCCGTGGTGCGACAGCGCCGGGACGTGGCACCCGAAGTTCATCCCCAAGCACATCAACCGGATGGAGACTTCCGCGCTTGTCCAAGAGGCGTTTGAGTCGATGGCCGAGTTCGTGGTCATCACCGGCGGGGAGCCCACCGTTCACGACCTGACGGAACTCACCACGCTCCTTCAGGTGCGAGCCATCCCGGTCCATCTCGAGACCTCCGGTGCCTTTGAGCTCCGGGGTGCCTTCGATTGGATCACGTGCTCCCCGAAGGACAGCAAGCCCGCGCTCGAATCCGTGATGCGGGTGGCCAACGAGTTCAAGCTGATCATCAGCAAGCCGGACGACATCAAGCGGTGGCTGAACGTCATCCACCCGTTCCGACAGGTTGGCGCGCAAGTGTGGCTTCATCCTGAGTGGTCCTGCCGAAACGACAGCGACATCCTCCGCGCCATCGCACAGGCGGTGACAACCCCCCACACCTACCTTCGCGCCGGTTATCAAATGCACAAGCTCTACCGCTGCGATGCGCTTGATAATAGGAGCGCCCCACCCGCTCCCTTGGGTGGCAACCAGAACCTCGGTTACTAATTCATCATGCAGACAATCCTACCTGACATCCAGAAGACAATGGACTCCCGCGAGGTCGCTATCGACCGCGTCGGGGTCACGGGCATTCGATTGCCCATCCGCGTGAAGCGCCCCCACGCCCAAAGCGAGGACGGCTCCCACTGCGACACCGTCGGCGAGTTCGAACTCGCCGTGGCGCTCCCGGCCCAAGTGAAGGGCACGCACATGAGCCGGTTCACGGAAGTCCTTGCGGACTACATCGACAGCCATGGTGTGTTCAGCGGTCTTGGCATGGTTCACCTCGCCCGGAACGTTGCGACGAAGTTGGAGTCCCGCGACGCGCTGGTTCGTGTTCATCTCGACTACTTCGTGTCCCAGCCGTCCCCGGTGCGCGGCGTCCCCGGTGTCGCCCCCATCCGGGGGATGCTCGAATGCCGTGTGTTGGAGGGAATCCCCCTCACGAGGACCGGCGTCACGGTGGAAGGCAAGACGTGTTGCCCGTGCTCCAAGGAGATTTCGGACTACGACCCCGCAACGGGACGCGGCAAGGGTGCCCACGCCCAACGGTCCAAGATCACGATGGAAGTTACCCATCTGCCGGACGTGACCATCTGGTTCGAGTCCCTCGTGGAGATTGCATGGCGGGCGTTCAGCCAACCGGTCTACCCGGTCCTGAAACGGCCCGACGAACGACACGTGACGATGGGGGCCTACAACAACCCCAAGTTCGTCGAGGACGTCATCCGTGACACCGTGTGCCAGTTGCGGGACTACCCGCTCGTCGGCCAATACAAGGTTCGCGTGCAGAACGCGGAGTCCATCCATTACCACGACGCCTTCGCAGAGGTGGAAGGAGGCCAGTCGTGAGCGTCCGCCTTGCCCCACCCAAGACCAAGGCCACCGGCAAGACGGTCCTGCTGTTTAGCGGCGGACTCGACAGCCTCCTCATCGCGCACTTGATGAAACCGGACGTGCTCCTTCGGGTGCAATACGGTTCCGCCTACGAGTCCCAAGAAGACGCGGCGCTGGCCGAGCTGCAACGCAAGAACCTCCTCCCGGAGAAGGCGGCGATAACGACGCAGTCGATGCAGTTCCTCCGCTACCACGAACGGGAAGGCGACGCGATTATCCCGTTGCGCAATCTGTTCTTCGTGTCGTTGGCGGCGCTGTATGGGGAGACAGTCATCCTTGGTGCGATGAAATATGACGCCAAGCTGCTCGACAAGTCCGGTCCGTTCTTCGACATGTCCAGCAAGCTACTCACCTACTTGTTTTCTCCTCAGCCGTGGTGCGAGGGGAAGACGGTGCGGGTAGTGGCCCCCTTCGACAGCTACACGAAGGGTGACTTGGTGCGCGCGTTCCTTAACTCCACCGACGTTCCGCTAACACGGGCCGAGAAGGAAGAGACGCTGCTCACGTCCTTTTCCTGCCACACTCCGGGCCAAGGGGGCAAACCGTGCGGACAGTGCAAGCCGTGCCTCCGGAAGTGGCTTGCTCTTGAGATGAACGGGGTCCGCATCCCCGACGGTTACTTCGAAACGAACCCGTGGGAATCCCCCATGGCGAAGGGCATCCTCGACGGCACCTACCAGACGAGCACCATGACCAAGGGTGAGATTCTCGTGTGCCGTGAGAAGGTCCTGTCCCGTCAGCGATAATAGGACGTGAGCACACCCACGGAAGAAAAACCCAAGCGGAAGCGGATTGCGTTCGACGTCCTGACCAATCCCTCCGCGATCAACGAATACTTCTTGGACTCGGGTGCGTTCTCGCAACGTGCCCGAGCCAAGAAGGAGTTCCCGGAGGACCCGTTCAAGTATTACGACCGTGAGGACTTCCGGCGCTACGTGGACAGCTACGGACGCTTCTGCGCCAAGTTCAAAGGGTCGCTGGACTACTACGCCACGGTAGACGTAATCTACCACCCCGAGAAGAGTTGGGAAGTGTTGAAGTATTTGGAGAAGGAATACGGGTTGAACCCGGTTCCCGTCATCCACTTCGGCACGTCGTTGAAGTGGCTCCACAAGTATGTAGACGCCGGATACGACTTCGTGGGCCTTGGTGGGTTTAGCTCCCGCAAGGGCAGTCGGGACGAATACCTCAAGTGGGTGAGCAACAACTTCGAGGCTGTGTGCGCCAAGGGTAGCCGACTCCCGACGGTGCGCTTCCACGGCTTCGCAATGACGAGCTGGAGTATGCTCACTGAATTCCCGTGGTATTCAGTGGACTCCTCGTCATGGGTCCAGTTCGCCGCCTACGGGTGGATATGCTTCCCTCGAAAGACGGGCGGCACATTTAACTTTCGGGCACCCCCGTTCTCGTTGCAAGTGAGCGAGCAGGCGGGGAGCCGGAAGAAACAGGGGAAGCACTACCTGACCGTGAACCCCGCAGAGCGCGCCATCCTGAAGGAGTGGCTAAAGCAGAACGGCATACCCGTCGGGGACGATGGGCAACCGGGGGCGCTCAACAACTACAAGCACCGGGTGAAAGCCAACCTCCTCTACTACGAGGCGCTCGCTGCGCACCTGCCCGAGTGGCCTTGGCCATACAAGGGCCACCTTCACCGCAAAGGATTCTTCGGATGAAAATATTCTACTCCGGCACCTGCTCCAACGACGCGCTCCCCGAGTTTATCATCCGGGACAAGAAGCCGAACATCATGCAGACCTTTTTCGACTTCGACGCTAGAAACTCCGCATCCCTCAAACGCTTTAAGGCTCATCGCAATAATAGGAAACGCAACCGCAAATGAAATCCACTACTGTCAACCGTGAGGAGTTCCTGCACACGCTGGAATCTGTCCAGCCCGGACTCTCCTCCAGAGAAATCATAGAGCAGAGCTCGTGCTTTGCCTTCCTCGACGGAAAGGTCGTTACCTACAACGACGAGATTGCCTGCTCCCATGCCTGCGACGTGGGCATTGTGGGAGCCGTTAAGGCGGAGCCACTGCTCGCCGTCCTCCGCAAGCTGAGCGAGGACGAGATTACCATTACCCAGAAGAACGAGGAGGGGAAGAAGGGCAAGATCCTCAGCAGCGAGCTCCTTATCGAAGGCAAGCGCCGCAAGGCGGGCATTCGCTGCGAATACGAGGTCCTGCTTCCTGCTGACAAGGTGGAAGCGCCGGGGAAGTGGGAACCACTCCCGGAGGACTTCGCGGACGCGATTGCGCTTGTGGTAAACAGCGCGGGCACCGACCAGCAAGACTTCAAGATGACGTGCGTTCACCTGCACCCGAAGTGGGTGGAAGCGTCCGACAACTTCCAAGTGACGCGCTACCGGATGAAGACCGGGGTGGCGGAGGCGATGCTTGTGCGCGCGTCCTCCCTGAAACACGTCCCAGCGTTGGGCATGACGAAGTTCTCCGTGTCCGATGCGTGGATACACTTCAAGAACCCGGCTGGCCTTGTCCTGTCCTGCCGACGTTATGCGGAGACGGACGACTACCCCGACATGAAGCCTGTGCTGGACTGCGAAGGCTCCCAGCCGATAACGCTCCCCAAGGGACTCGGAGATGCGGCGGACCGTGCCAGCGTGTTCTCGGCGGAGACCTCGGACGAGAACCAAGTCCGGGTTGAGCTGCGTCCGGGCAAGCTTCGTATCCGGGGGACGGGTGCGACGGGTTGGTTCCAAGAAGTGAAGAAGGTGAAATACCAAGGGGAGCCGATGGCGTTTAACATCGACCCGAAGCTTCTACAGGAAGTGACCAAGAAGTATTCCTCGGCGGAGATTACCGAGGGCAAGCTGAAGGTCGACGGTGGCAAGTGGCAGTATGTCACGTGCCTGAGCAACCCGGACGAAAAGCCCGAGGCGGAAGAGGCAGCGGAAACCGAAGAGAAATCCTCCGAGGAATAAGCCGTGCCCAAAGGATTCTTCCACGCGTCGACCCTTGTAAGCAAAGCCCCCGTCGGAACCATTGCGAAATGCGGTAGCTGCGGACTCTACAAGGGGTGCCAGTCCCCCAAGATGCCCTACTCCGGGAAGGGCAAGCGTGGGGTTCTCATCGTGGGCGAGTTCCCGTTCCAAGACGAGGACGAGGATGGAAAGCACTTCACAAGCGAGAGCGGCCAGTATCTCCGGCAGTCCCTTGAGGAAATCGGGGTGGACATGCGAGAGGACTGCTGGTTGACGAACGCAATCATTTGCCACGCACCCAAGGGAAGCAAGCCAGAGGAGAAGGTGGAATACTGCCGCCCCAACCTCATGCGGACGTTCGCGGAGCTAAAGCCGCACACGGTTATTCTGCTGGGGCACATGGCAGTGAAGGCGTTTATCGGAGCGATTTGGAAGGAAGACCCCGGCAAGATGGAACGCTGGGCAGGCTGGGCCATCCCCTGCCAGAAACCGAACGTGTGGATACACCCGATGTATCATCCGACGCACGTTCTGAAGTTTGACCGCAAGGAGCTAATCGCCCGCGCCTTCAAGCGCCACCTTGAAGCCGCCTTCAAGCATGATAGCAAGCCGTGGACGAAACTCCCGGACTACCGGAGCAACGTCGACGTTATCATGGACCCCGACGAGGCTGCGCGGATTATCGACAAGATGCGGGAGAAGGGCGGCATCATTGCGAGCGACTACGAGAACAACTGCTTGAAGCCGGAAACACCCGGCGCGCAGATTGTGTGCTGCTCCCATAGTTGGAGGGGACGGAAGACAATCGCGTTCCCGTGGCTGGGGGATGCCGTCCGGGCCAGCCGGGACATTTTCCACGCGGACAACTGCCGACACATTGCGTCCAACCTAAAGCATGAAAACCGTTGGACGCTTTGGGACAGTGGCAGGCCAGTGCGTCATTGGTATCTGGATACGATGATCGCAGCGCACGCCTTGGACAACCGACCCGGCATTTGCGGGTTGAAGTTCCAAGCGTTTGTCCGACTGGGGGCGGAGTCCTATGATGATGCGATTAAGAAGTTCCTTGCTCCCACCGGGGACAAGAAAATCAACCGCGTAACGTCTGAGGTGAACGTGCCCCAGTTGCTCCTCTACTGCGCAATGGACACGCTTCTAGAATACCTGTTGGCAGCGGTCCAAGTGTTTGAGATGGACAACCTCGGGGAAAGCCCGGAGCCGTGCGTGATTGAATCCAGCTTGCACGCGATTGCGCTGCACAAAGAATTGAACCTCCTAGCCGAATAACGCCATGGTGATGATGCGACCAGTTACACACGAGGGCTACCAGCTTCTCCAAGAAGGCGTGATTGCGCTAACGCGCATCGAGGCCAATGGGATGAAGACGGATGAGGAATATCTCACCCGCATGATTGCCAAGTGCGAGGCAGATAAGAAAGTCCTCCGTCGGCAGTTGCAGGAGACCAAAGAGTGGACCCTGTGGCGAAAACGGTTCGGGGAGCGGGCCAAGCTAACCGCACCCCAGCAACTAGCCACCCTCCTCTACGACGTGATGGGTTACAAGCCCACCGAGTTCACGGACAAGGGAGCGCCAAGCACGGATGAAAGTGCGCTGGAGAAGATTGACCTCCCGTTCCTGAAGGTGCTCATCCGGTTCCAGAAATTGAACAAGGCGTCCGGCACGTTCCTGAAGGGCATCCAACGTGAGTGCGTAAACGGATTCATCCATCCGAACTTTAACCTGCACATCGCACAGACGTTCCGGTCGTCCTCCGACAATCCCAACTTCCAGAACATGCCGGTGCGAGACCCCATGATGGCCGAGCTAATCCGCTCCGCCTTCCGGTCTCGCTTTGGGAAGAAGGGAACGATCGTTGAGAATGACTACAAGGGCATTGAGGTGTCGGTGTCCGCGTCCTACCACAAGGACAAGAAGTTCATTGAATACATCGTAAACCCACTGATGGACATGCACCGCGACATGTCGATGCAGTGTTTCATCTTTACCCCGGACGAGTGGAAGACCCTGCTGGACGCCAAGGTTCAAAAGAACGCGCGCTACGGTGCCAAGAACATGTTCGTGTTCCCGCAGTTCTACGGGGACTACTACGTCTCCAACGCGAAGGCGCTGTGGGAGTGGATTGAGCGGGGCAAGCTCGTGCTGAAGGACGGGCGCACCTTCAAGGAGTGGCTGGCATCCAAGGGCATCAAGAAGCTGGGCAAGTGCGACCCGGACGAGAAGCCGGTGAAGGGGACGTTCGAATACCACATGAAGCAGGTGGAAGACGACTTCTGGAACAACCGCTTCAAAGACTACGGCAAGTGGAAGAAGAAGTGGTGGTCGCAGTATTTGGAGGATGGATACTTCGATACCTACACCGGCTTTCGCATTGCTGGCACGTTGGACCGCAACCAAGCCATCAACTACCCGGTGCAGGGGTCCGCGTTCCACGTCCTTCTGTGGTCCCTTATCCGAATCCAGAAAATACTCCGCAAGGAAAAGATGAAGGCGGTGATTGCTGGACAAATCCACGACTCCCTAATCGGTGACGTGCCAACGGACGAGCTAACGGACTACCTCTCCATCGTGCATGAAGTTTCGACCAACGATGTGCGCAAGCACTGGGACTGGATCAACGTCCCCCTCACGGTTGAGAATGAAATCGTCCCCACTGGAGGGACTTGGTTCGACAAGAAGGAGTGCCACTTCGAGAACGGTATCTACACTTTCAAGCGAGACGACGTAAAGGTAACATTCAACAAAGGTGAAGCCGAGGCGTTCCTAGACGCCCTTGGCCAAAAGAAAGCAGCATGAGCAAAGAACTCTACAAACGGCTACGCCCTAAGACGCTGAAGGAACTGGTTGGCCAGCCCGAAGCAGTTAAGACCCTGAAGGGCATGTTTGCGAAGGACGAAGTCCCGCACGCATTGCTTCTCGTGGGAGACTCCGGATGTGGCAAGACAACGATTGCCCGCATCCTTGCCCGCAAGCTCGAGTGCGGCAAGTCGGACTACCAAGAAATCAACGCCGCCGACTTCCGGGGCATTGATACGGTCCGTGAAATGCGGTCCCGGATTGGCTCCCTCCCCATCAGCGGGAAGTGCCGGGTCTACGTTATCGACGAGTGTCACCAGTTGGTAGCGGCAGCGCAGAACGCGTTGCTGAAGATGCTGGAAGACACACCGGAGCACGTCTACTTCGTGCTGGCCACCACGGACCCGCAGAAGCTCCTGAAGACTATCATTACCCGATGCACGCAAATCAAGGTGAGGCTGCTCGGGTTGGAGGACGCCGAGGAGTTGGTGAAGCGTGCGCTGGAGGCGGAAGGCAAGACATTGAACGAGGATGTTCGAGACAAGGTCGTGCAATACGGGGAAGGCTCCGCGCGCAAGATCCTAGTCCTGCTCGATTCCGTCCTGCGTTTGGAGGACCCCAAGGACCAAATCAAGGCACTGGAGGCGTCGGACATAAAACCACAGGCCATTGAGCTTGCAAGGGCTCTAATAAGCCCGAAACCAAGCTGGGGGCAGTGTTCCGCCATCCTGTCCGGGCTGGGGCAGGAGGACCCCGAGCAACTCCGCTGGATGATCCTCGGATACGCCAAGTCGTGCCTCCTCGGAAAGAACACAATCATCCATCGCCGGGCCAGCCTGATGATACAGGCTTTTGAGAATCACTTCTACGATTCCAAGATGGCTGGACTGGTGAACGCCGCCTACGACGTTTGCACCCATTAAGCGATAATAGAGCCAACAACCCACCGCACACCATGGCCGACGAAAACGACAGCATCTTAGCAATCGACAAGGACCGTCTCGACGTGGAGTGGCTGAACCAGCCGCTCAACTTCTACAAGTTCTCCAAGCGCCTTGCGAAGAAGCGGGCCTTGGCGGACGAAGCAAAGGGCAACCTCGACTTGGTGGAAGCGGAAGTCGACAAAGACATCCGCGCTAACCCGCGCAAGTATGGCTTCGGAAAGGACGATCGCGTCACCGAGTCCGCCATAAGCGCCGCCAAGAAGGAGTCCGAAGAATACCAAGCCGCGTTGAAGCAACTGAACGAGGCGAAATACGAAGTGGACTTGGCCTTCGCAATGGTGACGGCGATGTCCCACAAGAAGGACGCTCTCGAGAATCTTGTCCGGTTGCACGGGCAAGACTACTTCGCATCCCCACGCGGGGAAGGGGATGCGGCACGCATGGCCAAGGAAGGCAAGCGGGACCGCGCCGACAAGCGCACCCGCAAGGAGGAAACGTGAGCGCGTGGCAAATTGCCGGGGTCGCGGTGCTCGCGATAATAGCGACGCCGGTGTTCCTTTACCAATGCTCGCGCGCCATTGCCACCGGAGTCTTGCGCGCCAAGAAACACTTTGCTGAAAAGCAATCCACAGAAACCAAATAACGCTGAATAACATGGCCAAGAAAGAAAAGAAATACCGCTCCGCGAAGGACGACTCCAAGAACCGGGACCGCCGGGACAGCACGCTGTTCACGCTCCCCGAGGGCTACGAGTGGTTCAAGCCGAAGGCGGACACGAAATACACGCTGGCGATCCTCCCGTTCCTTGCGGGCAAGCGCCACCCCAAGCGCAAGGAAGGCGAGACCGCGTGGTCGTTGGAAGTCCACGTCCATCGCGAGGTCGGCCCGAACAACAAACAGTTCATCTGCCCGCAGCGGATGATCGACGAAGCCTGCCCCGTGTGCGAGGCGCAAGCGGAGATGAAGGAGGACAGCGACACGGACGAGGATGCCATTAAGGCCCTCTACCCCAAACTCCGCCGCCTCTTCATCGTGCGGGACATGGCGGAGCCGGAGAAGAAGTATCTCTGGGAGACGCCCCACTACAAGGGCTTCGGCGAGATGCTCGATGACCTGATCAACGAGCTGGACGAGGGTGCCAAGGAGGAAACCTTCTACGACCCGTCCGAGGATGGCTTTAACCTGAAGGTCTACTTCGTGGAGGATTCCTTCGGCAAGGGCAAGAAGCAGACCAAGTTCACCGCCTGCAAGCGGGTGTCCTTCGTGGAGCGCACCGAGGCGCTCGAGGACGCGGACGAGGCCGACCAGCCGTGCTTGGACGACCTGATGATCATCCAAGACTACGACGACATCAAGGCGGCGTTCGAGGCCACCGGCGGCGACGATGACGAGGATGAAGACGAGGACGACAAGAAGTCGTCCAAGAAGTCCGCCTCCAAGGGCAAGAAGGATGAGGACGAAGACGAGGATGACGGCGACGAAGACGACAAAAAGTCCAAGAAGTCCAAAAAGGACGAGGACGAAGACGAGGAGGAAGACGGCGACGAGGATGAGGACGAGGATGACAAGAAGTCGTCCAAGAAGGGCAAGAAGGACGAGGAGGAAGACGAGGATGAGGAGGACGACGATGACAAGTCCTCCAAGTCCAAGAAGAAGTCCAAGGACGAGGATGAAGAGGAGGACGACGATGACGAGGATGAGGACGACAAGAAGTCGTCCAAGAAGGGCAAGGGCAAAAAGGACGCCGACGAGGACGAAGAAGATGACGACGGCGACGAGGACGAAGACGAGGAGGACGACAAAAAGTCCAAGAAGGGCAAGTCCAAGAAGGACGAAGATGAGGAGGACGAGGATGAAGACGAGGACGACAAGAAGTCCTCGAAGAAGTCCTCCAAGAAAAAGGACGAGGACGAAGACGAGGATGACGAGGACTGGGATGACGACGATGATGAGGACGACAAGAAGTCCAAGAAGGGCAAGAAGGACGAGGAGGAAGACGAGGACGAGTAATCCCGGCCCGGCACAGCGTTATCAACTAGGGGTGGAGTTTTAGACCCCCGTCCGGGCTGCGAGGCCCGGCTTTCCTATTTCCAAACCACCATGGTCAAACTCAAAGAAGAAACGGACGCAGGCAACGAAGAGATCAAAGAGATGCTGCGGGGACGCCGCCTAAAGGCGGAGACGGCCCTAAGACCGGAGGACTTGCTCTCCACTGGTAGCACCCTGCTCAACTTGGCCCTAACGGGCAAGGCACGCGGCGGATTCGCCAAGGGGAAGTATCAGTGGTTCGTTGGGGATAGCTCCTCGGGCAAATCCTTCTTCCTGATGACAGTGCTCGCGGAAGCGGCCCGGAACAAGCACTTCGAGAATTACGACTTCTACCACGATGACAACGAGGATGGCGTGCTGATGGACATCGCCGCCTACTTCGGCAAGGAGGTAAAGCGTCGCATGAAGGCTCCCCCATACGGGGCCAGCAAAACCTCGCAGACGTTTTACCGGAATCTCAACAAGTGCATCGAGATTTCCAAGAAGACCGGACGCCCCTTCATCTACGAGCTGGACTCCGAGAACGGGCTGGATTCCGACGAGGCCAAGAAGAAGTTCAAGGAGAACAAGGACAAGGCCGAGAAGGGTGAGAAGGAGAAGGGACAGATGACGGACGGCAAGGCCAAGTATCACAGCCAGAACATGCGCGCCATCATTCCGGAGCTAAAGGACACCGGCAGCATTCTGGTTATCGTGTCCCAAACCCGCGAGAACATCGGCTTCGGATTTGACCCCAAGACGGTAAGCGGGGGCAAGGCTCTCAAGTTCTTCGCCACCGCCGAGATTTGGACGAGCGTCGTGAAGACCCTGACCCGCACCGTCCAAGGGAAGAAGCTCCCCATTGGCATCATCGTGGAGTGCCGGGTGAAGAAGAACCGCTTCACTGGGAAGGCGCGCACCATTCGAATCCCGATCTACTACTCCCACGGCTTCGACGATACCGGGTCCGTGGTGGACTTCCTCCTCGAGTGGAATTGGTGGAAGGAGAAGAACGGCAAGATCCGTTGCACCGAGCTCCGCTACAAGGCCAGCGACCGGGAGGATATCATCCAGCACATCGAGCAGGAAGGGAAGGAGAAGGAGATGCGGATGGCGGCGACCGAATGCTGGCACTGGATTGAAGCCCAGTGCGTCGTGGAACGCAAACCTCGCTACGCATGAAGACGTGGCTTGTCGTAGACGTCAACTACCTCGCCCGCCGCTCCTTCTATGGGGCGCGCGGGAAGTTGTCTTATAAGGAGGTTCGGACCGGAGTGATCTACGGCATCTTCCGGGACCTGATCTCGTTGCAGGACGAGTTCCGCACCACGAACGTCGTGCTGTGCTTTGATGCGGGTCGTGGTATCCGCAAGGAAATCTATCCCGGCTACAAGGCCAAGCGCCACGCCAAGAAGGACGAGGAAAAGGACCCCGCACAGGAACGCGCCGAACATGAATACCAAACGCAGGTCTACAAGCTCCGCACGGACTACCTCAGCCGCATTGGTTACGCGAACGTTTTCTTCAAGGAAGGGTTCGAGTCAGACGACATTATCGCTTCGGTGGTCTACAACCTGCCCGAGGGCGACGAGGCCGTTATTGTCTCTGAAGATCGTGACCTCTACCAACTCCTGAGCGGCCGATGCCGCATGTATGCACCGAACAAGCACCGCACGGTGACATTGCAGGCGGTGAAGGCGGAGTGGGGCATAGACGCCCCGCTGTGGTGGCGTGTCCTTACGCTGGCAGGATGTGACACCGACGAGGTGCCGGGAGTCCACGGGGTCGCCAAAAAGACCGCCATCAAATACCTCACCGGGCAGTTGAAGAAGACGAGTGCGAAGTATCTATCCATCCGGAACTTCATTGAGAACGACCGGGCCGCGTTTAAGCGGAACATCAAGCTCGTGAAGCTTCCGCTAAAAGGGACGCCGGTGTTCGAGCTAAGGGCCGACAAGATGTCCGAGAAGGGATGGGACGAAGTGGTGACGTCCATGGGGATGAAGTCCCTACGCGGCGCAATGCCGAAACCGTCCGCCGCACGCGCACGCAAGAACCTATTTGGCAAATGAGCAAATCTAAGAAGGGTGGTCAATTCGAACGAGACATGAGCCGCAAGCTCTCGCTCTGGTGGAGTGGGGGCGAGTGGGACGACCTGTTCTGGCGTGCCAGCCAATCCGGGGGCCGAGCAACCGTCCGGGGGCGCAAGGGTGCGCGGACGTTTGGCCAAGCTGGGGACATAGCGGCAACGCATCCGGACGGGCAGAAGCTTCTGAGCAAGGTCACCATCGAGTTGAAGCGCGGTTACTCCGGACGCTCCTTCGCAGACCTCCTCGACCGTCCCGCCACTAGCGCACAGCAACAGTTTGAAGCGTTCGTCGAGCAAGCCTCCGCTGCCGCCACGCTAGCACAGACTCCCGCGTGGCTTCTCATTACTCGCCGCGACAAGAAGGATGCTGCGATCTTCATGCCGCTGGAGTTGCTTGAGGAGTTGCAGTTCGCGGGGAGCAAGCTCGGAAAGAAGCGCCAATGGGTCAAGATGCAAGTGAAAGTCCGGCTGGACTCCGGCCCGACAACCATGCTACTTTTCGGGACCACGTTACGCACCTTCTTCCGCCTTGTAGAACCAAAGCACTTTCGATATGTCCGTTGAACAACCACACCTGACCGAGCTTTACTCGCTCTCCACCCTTGTCAACAACCTGCGGGACACTAGCTCGTCGACGGAGAAGCGGGAGCTACTAGCCAAGGCTTTCACGGCTTTCCCGGCGCTGGCAGAATACTTTCGCATCGTCCACGACCCGTTCCGCAAGCACTACCTTTCGAGCAAGGTGGCAGTCGCCAACGCGGTCGTTGATGGGAAGTCCACGGACTTCCTCGGGAACACGGTGTTCGACGCGTTGAACTTGCTCGCCTCCCGCAAGGTAACAGGACACGCGGCAGAGCGCATGTGGACAGGACTCCTCATCCAGCTTGCGCGCAAGGGTGGAAAGTCCGGTGTCGTGGAGATTGCCAACTGTCTCCTCGACATGAACTTCAAGTGCCACGTTGGCACCAAGCTCGTGAACAAGGTGCTGGTGAAGCTGGGGATGGAGACGATTCGAACATTCAAGGTGGCGCTGGGGGAAGCGTGGAAGGGTGAGCGAGTGTGGGCGCAGAGCGTGCCGGTGTATTGTTCACGCAAGTTGGACGGCATCCGCCTGCTCGCCATCATTGGGGAAAGCTACGAGGACGGGGTTCCCTCCGTCCGCCTAGTGTCCCGCACTGGAAAGCCATTCACCACGCTCAAACGCCTGCGAAAGCGCCTCAAACAAGCCTTTGCGCAGAGCCTTGGCTTGCCTCCCTGCGTCCTAGACGGCGAGGTGGCGCTCCGCAACCCGGACGGACGGGACGATTTCAAGGGCATCATGAAGGAGATTCGGAGGAAAGACCACACGATCAAGAATCCAATCTACCACTGTTTCGACTTCATCCCGCTGTCCGAGTTCCAGAACGGGCAAGGCGAGATGCCATTCCGGAAGCGGCAAGCCCAGCTGAAAGAAATCATGCTGGGCTTGGACCCGCTCTACTTCACCCGCGTCCGGCAGAAGCGGATACGCACCGACGCGGACTTTGCGGAGATGCAAGCCAAGGTCCGGCTGAACAAGTGGGAGGGTCTCATCTTGCGCAAGGGGTCCGCCTACCTTGGCTGTCGCAGCACGGACATCTACAAGGTGAAGAAGATGCTGGACCTCGAGGGCAAGGTCGTGGGCATCAAGGTCGGGCCGTTCGAGACCAACGATGGAGGCACCAAGGTCATCCAGTGCATGACCGCTGCGTTCATCCGCTACACCGGCATCGTTTACCCCGGCCGACACAAGTGCAAGGTCGGAAGTGGCTGGACACTCGACCAGCGCAAGGAATTCTACAAACATCCGGAGCGCATCCTTGAGAGCATCATCACGGTGCAATACTTCGAGGAGTCCATCGACAAGGACGGCAAGCCCTCGCTCCGGTTCCCCGTGGTTAAGATAATACATGGGAAGAAACGCACCACTTAATTCATATGGCAAAAACTACCACACCACCGAAGCAGCTCTACATGATTCCGGTCGAGACGACCGCGCAAGCCACACCGGAGCGCATCAAGGAACTGGGAATCGTCCTCGGGCCAGTCATCGGCGAGGGACTCGAAGCGCAAGTCCGCATGAAGGGGCAAGTGAAAATGCCGATGGGCGAATGGCACGCTGTCCTCACCGGCACGTTCCGCAACGTTGAGCACGCGGCAACGATTGGAGACATCCGGCTGGCACGCCTCAAGGCCATGCAACTCGCGGCGGGTGCCTTTGCCCTCTACGAGCAACTGCTCACCACTCCGGAGCGCAAACCCGCGACGCTAGTCCGGAACGCCAAGCGCAAACGCTAACCGGCCGAGGATACGTTCCCGCCCCAGCTTTCCCCCGGCTGGGGCTTTTTTGCGCCCTTACTACTAGCTACTCACGGAAAATGCGTAAGTTGTTGATACCATGCACTTACGGCGTTTTTTATTGTCCCCGAAGTTGCGTAAGTTCTTGGAATGCAAGCCGCTTGGGCGCTTTAGGGCTTGCACGTTAGCAAGCTAACCCCCAGCTTCGTTGAGTTAGTTGTTCTTTGGGATGTTAGCAGCGGGGGCCACTAGGCCAGCCAATCAGCCCGCGTCCGGCCCTTGTGCCGGGAAACATGGTTCGGGGTAGTCCGCAGTAGACTGCGGGGGTCCGGGGAACCGGATTCGACAGCGGAGTAAATCGCCCGCCGGTGGGAAGTCCCCCACTGACCAAAGGTCGCAGGGAAGGGAAAGGAAGCAAGGGTTCGCTACTTATGCGCAATGCAAGTCGGACACCTGCGGAAACTAACCCCCCGCACACAATCGAATCGCCGGACGCTGCACCCCGCAAGGGACAAGCCGCGCAAATGGGCCGCAAGGATGTTTGAACGGACAGTAGATTGAGGTGCAGATAAGTCGAAAACCGGGGACGGGAACGCCAACTAGACAAACGAGTGACCCTTGTGTCTGTCCGTTGGCGCTTGCTCCGGTTCGTGGGGAAATGGACTCCCCCACCTGATGATGACAGTCCGCAACAACTTAAAACCAACCAGATATGAAAACTACCCTAACGGAAAAGAAATACATCCGCCGCCTCGCAAACGGGGCGATTGCCTTTTTTGGCGAGACACCGGAGACGCAGAAGTTCATGGAACGCTTGCTCAACCGCGCGTCCTTTGTGGACTCCCCGCAGGACATGCGCCGGGCATTGAAGCTGAAGGCGTCCGAGTGGGACCGCTACATGACGGTGTTCTTTGCCAAGCTCGGCCGCGTGACGGAGTTTGGACAGACCAACTACTCGGAATGCGTTGAACCGCCGCCTCCCCCGGACGGCGCGACGGAAGCTCCGGAGGTAACGGAATTGAAGGCGGTCGTGGCCGCGAAGGAAGCGGCGCTCGAAACCCTCCGCGAGGAATTGAAGGAAGGGAAGAAGAGCGGCCCGGTGGAAGTCCACGTGAAGCTCGACGACGGCAAGAAGACGCACGCTGGCAAGGTGAAGATGGCGCACGTGACGATGCCGGAATTGCTGGCACGGTGCGCGGCTGGCGTGAACACCTACATGGTCGGACCGGCTGGCAGTGGGAAGACGACGGCGGCTGAGCAAGTGGCCGACGCGCTCCGGTTGGACTTCGGGTTCATGAGCGTAGGACCGCAGACCACCAAGACCGACATCATGGGATACATGGACGCGAACGGCCGATACGTTTCCACTGAGTTCCGTCGCCGCTACGAAGAGGGTGGCGTGTTCCTGTTCGACGAAATGGACGCTGGCAACGGTGGCGTCTTAACCTGCGTGAACGCGGCGCTTGCTGGCAAGTGGTGCTCGTTCCCGGACAAGATGGTGAAGCGCAACCCGAAGTTCATTTGCCTCGGCGCTGGCAATACCTACGGCAACGGACCCGACCGCATTTACGTCGGACGCCAAGAGCTGGACGGTGCCAGCCTTAACCGCTTCGACTTCCTCGATTGGACTTACGACGAGGGACTGGAGATGGAGATTGCGAAGACGCTGTGGGAAGAGAAGGTGCAGGAAGCGACCGAGTGGACGACGTTCGTCCAACGGGTGCGCAAGGCCATCGACACGCTCGGGATGCGCCACATCGTAAGCCCCCGCCAATCCTTCGACGGCATTAAGCTGTTGAAGCAAGGCGTGAAGAAAGAGTCGGTCATCCAGACGCAGCTCTGGAAGAACCTGAAGACGGCGGAAGTGAATCGGATCAACGAAGCAATGGCCAAGAACATCGGCCTTGCGGTGAACAACTAAACGACAACGACAATGCAAACTTACACACACGACAGACGCCCTTGCTACTACTTCGACACGGTGGAAGAGTTCCTCGCCTACGTGTCCCCGGATACGCTCCGGGCTCGGACCGGCCCGCACGCCATGCAGAGCCGCCTTGCGGCCAACGACACCAAGAACGATTCGTGGGCGGGTGGCCTGTCCTACTCCCGCGCCTACCAGATGGCTCGGACGGGAGCCTACATGAGCACCGCGCTCCTCGAGCTGCGGGACAAGCTGGTGAGCCACATCAAGCCCGCAGTTGAGCAGAACGCCTACTGGGACGTGAGCGGCGGTTCGACAATCGACATGGGAGCCTACCTCGCAGGCCAGCCCGAGTGCATACTCAACTACCGGGACGAGAGCGCCAAGTCCCGCAAGACGATCAGCCTAGTCTACAACGCTTGCGTCTCCGGTGGAGTTGACGTGAACATCCTTCGGTTGCGCGGCATGGCTTTCCTCGCCCTCGTGGACGCCATTGAGATGAGCCGCCGCTACAAGACGAACGTTTACTACGTCGCGGCCAACGACGGCGGCGACTCGATGGGGCGCAACGCGCTCATCATTAAGGCCAAGACGACCGAATCCCACTACGACCCGCAGTCCCTTGGGTTCGCGCTGGGGCATCCCGGAATGTTTCGCAAATTGACCTTCGGGTTCTGGACCACGATCGGCGGTCACTGGAATGGGACGATGGGAAGTGTCCACACGCTCCGCACCCTGCCCGTCGAGTTGGGCGAGAGCGAAGCCTTTGCCTCCGAAGGCGGGATGCTGGGGGACTACGTGAACACCGACGCGATCTACAACGAGCGGACTGCGGTGATGTGGGTCCTCGACCAACTGCAAGAATACGGAATCGACTGCCTCGGCGTAAAGGACCACACGGTCTGAAGCGCCGGGGTTAGTCCCCAGTCCTCCCGCCTCCGGTGGGACTGGGGACTAACGACGTCCAATAAAAACCAATACAACAATGAGCATTAACAAAACAGCCAAGAAGCACAGCAACGGTCGGCCTGAGCGCGGCGACTACGAAAAGGTGGGTGGTTACATCGAAGCGCGGGATGCGTGGAAGGAACGCAACCCGAATTTGCACACGGTCGAGGAAGAGCGGAAGCACCTCGCCGACATGGAAGTCCTCCGCGCACGTCCGGAGCGAACCAACCTTGTCATCAGTGGCAAGGACTACAAGCGCCTCGTCTCCCACTACGGGCAAGAGCTCGAGGGTTTGAAGACGGTCGTAGTGTCCGCTCCCCTGTCCAACGGCACCCACTTCCTCGGCATCGACCGCAAGGGCCACGTCGCAGAGGTTGTGGCGCGGCTGGGGATTAAAGAGGTGGCGCTCCCCAGTGGGGCACCCCCGGCCCGCCCAATGCCCGCAAAGGCCAAGGAAACGCCTCGCAAGGCATCCCCAGCAAGCCCGAACGCCCGATGAATCCTGCCCTAGAGCTAGTGAAGGCCCGCGTCCGGCACGCACGCCTGAAGCGCAAGCTGGCCAAGTGCCCGCGTCGGGAAGTCCCGACTGTTAAGCTCAACCTCACCCGTAACAAGAAACTCATTACCAAACTCAAATCCCAATTAGTATGAACTCCTATTTCCTCGACCCCAAAACGGTCTCCCATCCGAAACGCTCCGCGGTCTATTACTGGATTCGCCACGAAGACGGGTTCTTCGGCCCGTATCCGTCCCGCCGCAAAGCGGGCCGAGCTCGCTACGTCGCTATCAACAGCTACCGTCGGCCCAACAGCAAGCCGCAGGCGAGGTGGAAACGCTCCGACATCGTGAGCGCCACCCCGACGCAGGTCATGGGGTGGGAAGAGTGCATGTCGGCTGACCGGCAGATGCTCGCCAACGCCTACTGATGAAGACCATCTACTGCCCCGCGTGTGGGGAACTGTGTCGCGTGCTTGAAGCGGACGGCATCGAGCAGGTTGTCCGGTGCCCGGTAGGTCACCAGTGGGCCATCACGGTGAACGACAACGACCCGAGGTCGAAGGACGGCACGAGCCTGCTAGGCTTCCAATGCGACGGCACAGCTACACACGAATTGCCAGCCGCACCGCAGGTCGTAACCTACCCGCGTGATAGCGGATGATAATAGGTCATGGCTTTACCCGACGACTTAGAGGCAGAAGTTTATCGGTTGCGTGCAGTGCTGGAACGCATTGCCAGCAACCCGCCGCGCCGTGATTGCGACGACGCGGCGAGCACGGTGGCCCGGCTGGCGCTGGACTACCACAAGCGCAAGGCAATCGAGCGAAGCAAAAAGG
>JACCDR012565413.1_pt1 | contig 26041 bp, 21 predicted proteins | sample 7446431 | NCBI WGS metagenome assembly JACCDR01 (sample SAMN15323443, study PRJNA562643) | freshwater metagenome | isolation source: river surface water | place: USA:Blue River Watershed | collected 2017-08-17 | reverse complement strand
GGTGCGGGGTGGTCGGTCACTGCGGGTGGCGTCTTTTTCGGCGGTCAGGGGGGGTGAGGGGGCAAGAAACGGGGTACAGGCTACAGGGCGCCAAAGCCTTAAAGCCGAAAGGCCATCGGGCCATCTGCTGTCGGGTCTTTCGGCCCGCAGCGCAGGAATTGGCCGCTTCGAAGGCTCTCAGGCGCCGGCCTTGGCCAGCTCGGCGTAGGCGTGGGTCAGCCACATTTTCAGGCGCTGGCGCTCCATCAGGCCCAGGCCCGGGCCGTCGATGCCGCTGCTGTTGCGGGCGTCCCAGAAGCTGGCGTTGCGGGCGTCGATCTTCTGCACCACGGTGTCGTGCAGTTTTTTGATGTCGATGACCCGCGCGCCCAGGCCCAGCGCCCGTTCCAGCTGGCCCGAGCGCTCGAGCTGGCTGAAGTCTTCGCCGCGCAGCTGGTTGCGCACCAGCACGTAATGCAGGCGCTGGCCAAAGCGGTCGAGCAGCCGCCCCAGCAGGTCCACCGAATCGCGGCCGCTGTCCATCACGTGCCAGTAGTTCAGCTGCACGCCGGCCAGGTCGGCCATGTCCAGCACGCCCGACTCGTCCATCCACCGCACCAGCGGCTCGTGTGTCTGCGCCGCCAGGTCCACCAGCACACGACGGCCGGGCTGTTCAACGGCCACTTCGATGATCTGGTCCAGCGCCTCGAAACGTTCCACCAGCACCGGTGTGGCGTGCTCGGCGTAAAAACGCGTCAGCGAGCCGTGTGAACGGTCGGTGTCAAAACCCACCCAGGGCAGGGCGTTGTCGATCAGGTACTGGGCGATCAGGCGCGAGACCATCGACTTGCCCACGCCCCCCTTTTCGCCGCCGATGAGGTGCACTTTGGACAGCGGGCGGGTGCTCAAAACGGGGACTTCCATCGCGGGGTTTTCCTGCACTCAATTCCTTCATCGGGGCTGCACGCCCCGGCCACCCTGCATTGTGCGCTGGCGGCAAGGTTTTGCGACGCAGCAGCTTGTGGGCGGGTGCTTACAACGCCCATCAGTCCAGCCCGCGTGGTGGCAGCGTCGGGCTGGGCTGCAGCCAGTTCAGCGGCGAGTAGGCCGCGCCGGCATCGGTGGCGTGCAGCGTGTAGGCCAGGCGCGAGCGCGGGCTGCGGTTGGCCGCGCTGAAGTGCGGCAGCAGGCCGTTCAAACACAGCAGCGTGCCGGCGGGCACGGGCAGCGCCACCGCTTGGGCCGTGTGGGGCCAGGGGGTGCTGTTCAGCGCCTGCATACGCAAGCGGCCGCCCTCACACACGTACTGCTCACGCAGCACGCCACGCGCGCCGCGGTGGCCGCCGGGTTCCACCCACAGGCAGCCGTTGTCCAGCGTGGCGTCTTCCAGCGCAAACCAGAAGGTGGTCACGGTCTGCGGCGTGGTGACGAAAAAGCTGGCGTCCTGGTGCCAGCCCACTTCACCCCCGATGTGCGGCTGCTTGAAGATAACCTGGCTTTGGTGCACCAGCGGCTGCTGCAAGCCCAGCGCGGCGGCCAGGCGGGCGAGGGCGGGGCCGTGCGAAAACGCCTGGAACACGGGGTCCAACCGGTGCAGCGCGTGGCCGATCTTGTTGATGCTGCGCGCTTTGGGCACCTGCAACTGCCCGGCGTCGTCCACCGCTTCTTCTTCGAAAAAACACTGCACGCTGTGCGCCGAGGCCAGCAGCGCGGCGTCGGCCATGACGCTGCGGTCACGGGTGGAAAAGCGGCTGTGCTGGCTGCCGGGCTCAAAGGCGTCGACCAGCGCCTGCGCACGGTTGATGACGGCCTGCAGTTCGGGTGCCGTCTTGAAGCCGGGCAGGGCCACGTAGCCAAGTTCTTGCCATTGCGCAAGCTGTTCGGTGGTCAGCATGGTGGGTGTTGCGTAAGTGCTGCGCGCTGGGTCGTCGGGCAGCGGTTGTCATCAACGGGGGCGGCTGGCAGCTTATCTTCTGCACGGACAATGGGTTGCATGGCTGCTGCACGGCAACCGAATTTAAGGCCCTTACACCACGAGGAAGCACCATGCGTCACGCGCAACCACCCATCCACGCCCTTTCCACACCGCGCCTGCACCTGCTGGCGGCGGCCTGCGCGGCGCTGCCGCTGTGGCCCGCCACAGCACAGGCGCAGACGGCAACGGCTGCCGGGCAGTTGCAGACCATCACCGTCACCGCCGAGCGGCGGCTGGAAAACATCCGCGATGTGCCCAGTTCCATCTCGGCGCTGCAGGGCGACATTCTGGAAGCGCTGGGCACCAGCGGGCAAGACGTGCGGGCGCTGTCGGGCCGGGTGCCCAGCCTGAACATCGAGTCGTCATTCGGCCGCGCCTTCCCGCGCTTTTACATCCGCGGTTATGGCAACACCGACTTCCGCCTGAACGCGTCACAGCCGGTGTCGTTGGTCTACGACGACGTGGTGCAAGAAAACCCCATCCTCAAGGGCTTCCCGGTGTTTGACGTCGACCGCGTGGAAGTGCTGCGCGGCCCGCAGGGCACGCTGTTTGGCCGCAACACGCCGGCTGGCGTGGTGAAGTTTGATTCGGTCAAGCCGGGCAAAAACACAGAAGGTTACGGCAGCATTTCTTTCGGCACCTTCAAGACCGTGAACGCCGAAGGCGCCGGCAACATCGCGCTGGGTGGTGGGCTGGCGATGCGCATCTCGGTGCTGAGCCAGACACGCGACGACTGGGTTGAAAACACCCGCGCCAGCGGCCCCACCAAAGAGCTGGAGGGCTACCGCGACAGCGCCCTGCGGCTGCAACTGGGCTACGACGGCGGTAGGGACTTGAACATATTGGCCAACGTGCATGGCCGCGACTACAAGGGCAGCGCACGGCTGTTCCGCGCCAACATCATCAAGCCCGGCACGAACGACCTGGTGGACGGTTTTGACGAGCGCAAGATCAGCACCGACGGCGTGAACGACGCCACACTGCAAAACGTGGGTGGCAGCCTGCGGGTGCGTGTGGGCCTGCCGGGCATGGCGCTGCATTCCATCACCGGCTACGAACACGTCAAGACCGTCAGCCGCGGCGACATCGACGGCGGTTTTGTGGTGCCGCAGCCCTTTCCCACGCCCAACATCACGGGCCCGGGTTTCATACCGTTTTCGTCGGAGTCGGCCGACGGCATGCCCAAGCACAGCCAGATCACGCAAGAGCTGCGGCTGGAGTCCACCACCAGTGGCGCCCTCAGCTGGCAGGCCGGTGTGTTCCTGTTCCGTGAAGACTACAAGATCGAAAGCTTCAGCTACGACTCACCCTCGGCCAACGCGCAAGACGGCTACCTGCGTGTGCGCCAGAAAAACGACGCGGCAGCGGTGTTTGGCAACGTCAACGTGAGCCTGACGCCCGACTTCAAACTGCGCGCCGGTTTGCGCTACACCCGCGACAACAAAACCTTCGCGGTGGAAGACTACAACGCCAGCGGTTTTGCGCCCTGTTTTGGCCCCAGCAACGGCATCATTCCCGGGCCGGCCAAGTGCACGCTGGCGCAACTGGGTGCGCAAGGCCCGCTGTCGGCCAACCCCAAAGACAACAAGCTCAGCTGGGACCTGAGCGGCACCTATGCGCTGGACAAGGACACCACGGTTTACGCCCGCGCCGCCACCGGTTTCCGCGGTTCCAGCGTGCAGGGTGCCAGCGCCTTCAACAACCAAAGTGTGGCTGGGCCCGAGACCAACACCTCGGTGGAAGCCGGTGTGAAGGCCGACCTCTTCAACCGCCGCGCGCGGCTGTCGTTTTCGGCCTTCAGCTACACCGTGAAAGACCTGCAGCTCACGGCCGTGGGGGGTGCTGCCAATTCCAACATCTTGCTCAGCGCCAAAAAGGCGCAAGGGCAGGGCTTCGAGCTCGACCTGCAGTCCATTCTGAGCAGCCAACTGGCGGCCAGCCTGGGCGTGGGCTACAACGACACCAAGATCAAAGACGGCAACCTGGCCGTGGCCTATTGCGCCGCCTGCACCGTAACCGACCCCAAAACCGTGCGCGGCGGTACCAACGTGGCGCTGATCGACGGCAACCCGTTGCCGCAGGCGCCCAAGCTCACCACCAACTTCACGCTGAAGTTCACGCAGCCTCTGGCCGGTGGTGACTTCTACGCCTACACCGACTGGGTGTACCGCAGCAAGGTGAACTTTTTCCTTTACGAGTCACCCGAATTCACCGGCAAGGCAATGACCGAAGGTGGCCTGCGGCTGGGTTACCTGTGGGGCAACGGCAAGTACGACGCGGCGGTGTTTGCGCGCAACATCACGAACCAGATCCGCATCGTGGGCGGCATCGACTTCAACAACCTCACCGGTTTCATCAACGAACCGCGCACCTTTGGCGCGCAGTTCAAGGCCACGTTCTGAACGCCGCCGGCCCGCGCACGGGCCGGCGTTTTTTACTTCGGAGGCAGGCTGCGCAGGTACTGCACCAGCGCGTCCAGGTCGGCCGCTTGCATCTGGGCGTAGTAAGCCGTGCCCATGGGCGGCTTCAGGCGTGTGCCGTCGGGCCGCACGCCTTGGGTGATGACGGTTTTCAGCTGCGCATCGGTGTAATGCCCGATGCCCTTGGGCGTGATGTTGGTGGCCACGCTCACGCCCCAGGGGCCGTTGAAGTGCATGCCGCCGGCGCCAAGCTGGTTGTCCAGGTCGGGCACGCCCTGCGGGCCGGGTGTGGAGTGGCATTCCATGCAGTGCCCCAGCGGGCCGGCCAGGTAGCGGCCCCACACCACGGGGTCTTTGTTGGACACCTCGGCCACGTTGCGCACCGGCGGGCCGTAGCTGGGCGGCAGCGGCATGCGGTACTGCGACTTCGGCACCGCGTTTTTCACCGCCGGCACGCTGCGCATGTAGGCCACGATGGCGGCCACGTCAGCATCTGACATGTGGCGGTACAAGCCGATGGGCATCGGCGGGCCGATGATGCTGCCGTCGGGCCGGCGGCCTTCACGTATGGCTGCCACCAGTTGTGCGTCGGTCCACTTACCAATGCCGGTTTCGCGCTCGGGTGTGATGTTGGACGCGTAGGCTGTAAACGGCTTTTCCTCGAACACCAACCCGCCGGCCAGTTCGCGCCCCGGCAACGGGCCCTGGGGGCCTTGGGGCGTGTGGCAGTTGCCGCAGGCCACGATGGACTTCATCAGGTAGGCGCCACGGTCCAGCCGGGCCTGCGCGCCGCTGGATGGGGTGGATGTTTGTGCAAGGGCTGCGGTCGCTGCCGTGGCGGCCGCAGCCACCAAGGCCAGCGTCAGGGGCCAGCGGCGCTGGCGGCGGAAGGTGTGCATGCCTTGGGCTCCGTTGCAGGACCAGCGGGCCGCTCGGTGCAGACCCGCAAGCCACCAGTATCGGCGGGCCCGGTGCTGTTTGGGCGCCGTTGCTGCGTTGGAGCAACGGCCGCAGACTTGGTCGCAAAACCAGCGGCCAGGGCGGCCGCTTGATTTGCCGTCCGTTCAGCCGCCAGGTCGTTCAGCCGCCAGGTCAGCCCTTGCCGGCCGCCGGTGCAGGCCCCAGCGCGTTCAGCGGGATGCGCAGGTACGACACGCCGTTGTCGTCGGCCGGCGGCATCTGGCCGGCGCGGATGTTGACTTGGATCGACGGCAGTATCAGCGTGGGCACGTCCAGCGTGGCGTCGCGCGCCTGGCGCATGGCCACAAACTGCGCTTCGCTGATGCCGTCGCGCACGTGGATGTTGTGTTCGCGCTGGCTTTGCACGGTGGTTTCCCACTGCACCGCGCGGCCGCCGGGGGGGTAGTCGTGGCAAACGAAGATGCGGGTCTGTGGCGGCAGGCTCAGGATGCGCTGGATGGACCGGTACAGCACGTGCGCATCACCACCGGGAAAGTCGGCCCGGGCGGTGCCCACGTCAGGCATGAACAGCGTGTCGCCCACAAAAACCATGCCGTCCACGTGATAAGCCATGTCGGCTGGTGTGTGCCCCGGTACCCACAGCGCGGTGACGTCGACATCGCCAAGCTTGAAGACCTCACCGTCTTCAAACAGCTGGTCAAACTGCTGCCCGTCGGGCAGGAAGCCGCGCTCCAGGTTGAACAGCTTCTTGAACACCGCCTGCACCTGCCGGATGTGCGCGCCGATGGCGATGCGGCCGCCCGCCTGCTGCTGCAGGTAGCGCGCGCCCGACAGGTGGTCGGCATGGGCGTGGGTTTCCAGGATCCACTGCACCGTCAGGCCTGCTTCACGCACGTAGGCCAGCACCGCGTCGGCCGAGCGCGTCTGCGTGCGGCCCGACTTGAAGTCGAAATCGAGCACCGGGTCGATGACCGCCGCCATGCCGGTGCGGTTGCACGACAGCACGTAGCTCACGGTCCAGGTGGCGGGGTCGAAAAATGGCTTGACGGTGGTGCGCATGGCGGCTCCTGGGTGGGTTGGCGAAATCAATGTATTGACATATATTATATCTGTTGATATAGTGTCGTCAAGTTGATTGCACTAAACACCATGCCTGCTACCCGCATCCACCCCGACACTTTGCGCCAGGCCGCTGGCCAAGCTGTTGCAGCGCTGAAGCTGTTGGCCAATGAAGACCGCCTGTTGCTGCTGTGCCAGTTGTCGGGCGGTGAGGCTTGCGTCAGTGATCTGGAAGAAACGCTGGGCATCCGCCAGCCCACGCTGTCGCAGCAATTGGGCGTGCTGCGCAGCGAGGGTGTGGTGAACACCCGGCGCGACGGCAAGCGCATCTTCTACAGCGTGGCCGACGCCCAACTGCTGAAGGTGCTGGAGGCGCTGTACCGCGTGTACTGCCCCAAGTAGCCCGTGAAAACCGATTCATCACCCTGAGTAAACGAGGACATTCATGAACATTGCCTGGAACGTTTTCACACCGTGGCATGCCCTGGCTGGTGGCGCGTTGATCGGCCTTGCCGCCGCCTTGCTGGTGCTGCTGAATGGCCGCATCGCCGGCATCAGCGGGGTGCTGGGCGGCTTGCTGAAGCCCGCCCGGGGCGACGCCGCCTGGCGCGCGGCCTTTGTGGGCGGCTTGCTGGCCGCGCCGCTGCTCTACACGCTGTTTTTCGGCGCACCGGTGGTGTCCATCGACGCCGGCCTGGGCGCCCTGGTGGCCGCCGGTTTGCTGGTGGGTGTGGGCACACGTTACGGCGCGGGTTGCACCAGCGGGCACGGGGTGTGCGGCCTGTCGCGCCTGTCGCTGCGCTCATTGGCCGCCACGCTGGCCTTCATGGGCGCTGGTTTTGTCACCGTTTTTGTGTTGCGCCATCTGTTGGCCATCTGAGGAATTGACATGAACGTGTTTGCTGCATTTCTGTCGGGGCTGGTGTTTGGATTCGGCCTCATCGTTTCGGGCATGGCCAACCCCGCCAAGGTGCTGGGGTTTCTGGACCTGGCCGGCGCCTGGGACCCGTCGCTGGCCCTGGTGATGGGGGGCGCCATTGGTGTGGGCGTGGTGGCATTTGCCGTCGCGCGCCAGCGTACGCAGTCGTTTCTGGGTCTGGACATGAAACTGCCCACCGCTCAGCACATCGATGGGCGGTTGATCGCCGGCAGCGTGCTGTTTGGCGTGGGCTGGGGCGTGGCCGGTTTCTGCCCTGGCCCGGCACTGGTGGCGCTGGGTGCGGGCCACCTGAAGGCGGCGGTCTTCGTGGCCGCCATGCTGGCTGGCATGGGGTTGTTCGAACTGCTGGAGCACCGCAAGGCCCATGCACAGCTGAAGCCGCTGTGAACCGACCATGAACGCCTGGCTGGCCGCCGCCGCCACCGTGGGCCTGGTGCTGGGCTACGAGTTGTGGCTGGCCCTTGAACAGCGCCGCCGGCCGCAGCGCCTGGCGCGCTTGGTGCACGCCACGCTGCGCCAGGACTGGTTTGCAGCGGTGTCGGAACAAAAGGGTTCCGAGATCCTGGCCGTGCAGACGCTGCGCAATTCGGTGATGACGGCCACCATGACCGCTTCCACCGCCGTGCTGGGGTTGATGGGCACGCTGTCGCTGGCCGCGCCTTCGCTGTCGTCTACATGGGCCGGCGACGCCGCCGCGTGGCCGGTGTGGACGCCGCGCTTGGCGATGGAGCTCACGGTGCTGGCCCTGCTGCTGGCGTCGCTGGTGTCGTCAGCGATGGCCGTGCGTTACTACAACCACGCCGGCTTTGTGGTGGGCATGCCGGTGGATGCACCCGCGCGCCAGCGCTGGGCGGCCACCGGTGCCGACTGCGTGCGCCGCGCCGGCTTGCTGTACAGCTGGGGGCTGCGCCACTTGATGCTGGTGGTGCCGGTGGTGGCCTTCATCCTGCACCCGCTGGCCGGTGTGGCGGGTGCGCTGGTGGTGGTGCTGGCGCTGGCGCGGTTTGACCGCGTGGTGGTGTCGCAGCCGTGAACCCGCAGCCTTAAACCTGCGCCTGGCCCTGCAGGGGCACGCGCTTTAGACTGCACACGCCATGCACATCCAGCACCTGGGCCTGCAGCCTTACGCCGCCATTGAAAGCGCCATGCGCAGCTTCACGGCTGGGCGCAACGACACCACACCCGACGAGCTGTGGCTGGTGGAACACGGGCCGGTGTACACCCAGGGCCTGGCCGGCAAGCCCGAACACGTGCTGGCCAGCGGCACCATTGCGGTGGTGCAGACCGACCGCGGTGGCCAGGTCACCTACCACGGCCCCGGCCAGGTGGTGGCCTACCCGCTGCTGGACCTGCGGCGGCGCGGTTACTTCGTCAAGGAGTATGTGTTCCGCATCGAAGAGGCGGTGCTCGACACACTGGCGGCCTTCGGCGTGACGGGCCACCGTGTGCGCAGCGCGCCGGGCATCTATGTGCGGCTGGCCGACCCCTTTGGCCATGCGCGGCTGCAGGTGCACAGCGCCGACCCTTTCCAGGGCCTGGGCAAGGTGGCGGCGCTGGGCATCAAGGTCAGCCGCCATTGCACTTACCACGGGGTGGCGTTGAATGTGGCGATGGACCTCGAGCCCTTTGCGCGCATCAACCCCTGCGGCTATGCAGGCCTGAAGACGGTGGACCTGCGCAGCTTGGGTGTGGTGGCAAGCTGGCAGCAAGCGGCCGACGAACTGTCACGCCACCTGCAGCGGCGCCTGGGCTCGGCCCGAACCACGGGCTAACTTCAATCTTCAACCGCCGCCGGGCCGCATGCGCACCAGGCGCCCCGGCCGCTGCGTGGTGATGCTGCCGTCTTGCTGCACACACTGGCCGTGCACCCAGGTGCCCCGGTAGCCGGTGGCTTTTTGCAGGAAACGTTTGCCGCCGGCAGGCAGGTCGCGCACCAGCTGTGGTGTGCCGACGGCCAGGCGCGTGGGGTCGATCAGGTTGATGTCGGCACGCAAGCCCGGCGCGATGCGGCCGCGGTCTTGCAGCCCCAGGTAAGCCGCGTTGCGGCCGCTGAGCAGGTGCACCGCCTGCTGCAGCGGCAGCCGTTCACCGGCACGGCCCTGCACCCAGTGTGTGAGCATGAAGGTGCTGAAGCTGGCGTCGCACACGGTGCCCACGTGGGCGCCGGCGTCGCTCAAGCCGGCCAGTGCACGCGGGTGCTGCAGCATCTGGTGCACGGTGGCCAGGTCGCCGCTGTTGTAGTTGAAGAGGGGAAAGTACACCAGGTTGCTGCCGTCGCCTGCGGTGAAGTGGTCGTACAGCGCTTCCAAGGCCGTGCAGCCGCGCTGGCGTGCACGCACCAGAAAACTGTGCATCACCGAGGGTTCGTAGTCGGGCACGGCGCCCATCGCAAACATGCGCCCGGCTATCAGTTCTATGCGCGCCAGCAGCACGTCCACCAGCGGCGGCACGGGTGTGCCTTCGCCGGACACACGCTCGCTTTTTTCGGCCAGGATGCGGGCCTTGCGCGCCGGTTCACGCAAGGCCTGCGCGCGCTGCGCCAGCGGCAGGTGGCTCACTTCCTTGTAGCCCGGAAAACCCATGAAAGGGTGGAAGCTCGCGTCCAGCCCGTTGATGACACCAATGCCGCGCGCGGCGGTTTGCAGGAACAGCGGCAGGCCGGCGGCCACCGCCGCTTCCACACGCGCCTGGATGGCCTGCCATTGTTCGCCACCGGGGTCGCGCTGCAGCCAGGTCATCGACAGCGGCCGGCCGCTGGCGCGGGCCAGGGTTTCGACGAGGTTGAACTCGGCGTCGAAGTGCTGCGGGCCTTGCATCAGGTTGAAGTCGCTCACCACCTGCAGCACCCCGTGTTGCAGGCCCTGGAAGGCGCCGGCCAGGCCGGCCAGTTCGGCAGCGCTGGCCTCGGAGGCCGGGGTCTGCAGGCCGCGCGCGGTGCGGTGGTTGTCGGTGCGGCCGGTGGAAAAGCCGGCCGCGCCGGCCACCAGCGCTGAACGCAGCAAACCCTGCATGGCCGCAATGTCGGCCTTTGTTGACGCCTGCTGCGCCAGCGCGCGGTGGCCCATCACCGCCATGCGCAGCGGGTCGTGCGGCACCTGCACCAAAAAGTCCAGGCTGTGGGGCATGGCGTCCAGCACGTCCATGTACTGCTCAAAACTTTGCCAGTTGAACTTCACATCCTCGGCCAACGCCGCGCCGGGTAGGTCTTCCACACCTTCCATCAGCGCAATCAGCTCGGCCTCGCGGCCCGGCACATTCGGCGCAAAGCCCACGCCGCAGTTGCCCATCATCAGCGTCGTCACGCCGTGGTGGATGCTGGGGCTGAAGGTTTCGTCCCAAGTGGCCTGGCCGTCGTAGTGGGTGTGGATGTCAACAAAGCCGGGGGTTAGCCAGGCGCCATCGGCGTTGATCACTTCGCGCGCGGCGGCCGTGATGCGGCCCACTTCAACGATGCGACCGCCTTGCACGGCCACGTCAGCGGTGTAGGGTTCAGCGCCTGTGCCGTCAACCACAGTGGCGCCTTCAAACAGCGTGTCGAGCATCGGCCCTTCTCCATTTCATGACCATGACCAGGCCGCTGACAATGTGCCAGATGCCCCACAGGCTGGCGATGATGACCATGCCCAGGTCGGCATTGAACTGCAAGGCGATGATGCCCAGCGCCAGGCCCGAATTCTGCATGCCACCTTCAACCATGATGGCCCGCCGGTCGGCGCTGCTGACGCCGAAACTGCGCGCACTGGCCCAGCCCAGAAACAGGCCCGCCGCGTTGTGCAGCATCACGATGAGCAGCGGCTGCAGTATCTGCACGTTCAGCAAATGCCTTTCTTTGAGCAGCCCGCCCGCGATGAACAGCAGCAGCGCCAGCAGGCTGAACTGGCCCAGCGGCTTCTTGATGCGCGCCGTCAGCGCAAAGTAGCGGTGGCCGACCCACAGCCCCAGCGCCATGGGCAGCGCCAGCAGGGCCAGCAGGCTCCACCAGATGGCCGAGGCGTCGATGTCCAGTTGCTTCAACCAAGCGGCGGTGGCCGGGTTGCTGGCCACCATCCAGGTGAAGTTCAAGGGTGTCAGCAGCAGCGCCATCAACGCGGCCACCGCCGAGATGCTGACACTGAGCGCGGTGTTGCCGCGGCCCAGGTGCGTGATGACGTTGGACAGGCTGCCACCCGGGCAGCAGGCCACCAGCATCATGGCCGCCTCAATGTTGGGCGGCAGGTTCAGCACCAGCGTGGCCGCCCAGGTGGCCACGGGCAGCAGCACAAACTGCGGCACCAAGCCGGCCACCACCGAACGCGGGCTCTTGGCCACGTTCTGGAAGTCGGCAAGTTTCAGCTCCAGCGCCACGCTGAAGACCATCGTGGCCAGCACCAGGCTCAGCACCAGTTGTTGTGTCGTCATGGGGCCGCAGGGTAGTTGCAGCGGCACCTGCAGAAGACCAGGGTTTTCGCCTGCAGCGCAGCGGCTACACCCGGCGCGGTGCAGGCCGGGGCCGCACAGCCCCTGCCGCCCGGGGCCGCAGCCCCTGCCGCTTACGCCACTACGGCCGCGTGCAATATACGGGCGTGCTGGTGGCTGCCGCCGTGGGCGCCTCGGTGCTGAAAGCAGCGGTGCGCCGCAGCGTGATGTTGCAACTGGCGTCGACGTCCATCTCGAACAACAGCCACCAGTTGGTGTCGTTGGTTTCGCCGGTAGTCGGCGGCACAAACAGTTCCAGCGCACGGCCGGGCACACTCAGTTCAACCCGGGTACTGGCGCCGCTGAACAGGCCGAGAGCCTGACCCGAGAAGTTGTTGATGGCGTACTTGTAGGTGCCCACCATCAGCTTGGTGAGGGTGATAACTTCGGGGCCGAAGCTGCTGGTGTCGTCAACGTCCAGGTTGGCAAAGGGTGCCGCCACCGGGTTGCCTCGCCTGCCGTAGAAGACGGTCTCGCCGCTGGGGGTGACGAGGTGCGAGTCCAGGTCAGCGGGCACCTCGCCCCAGGTCAGTTTCATCGTCACCACCGAACCCGCCTGGCCCAGGGCCAGGCAAGCGGTGATGGTGCTGTCGGCGTTGCCGGTGCTGGCGCGCAAGGTGTTGGACAGCGTGGCGCCGGAAAGCGCCGTCAGCGTGGCCACGCTGGCGCGGCGCAGGCTGATGCTGAAGTTGCCGCTGGCGTCGGTGGTGGCGCTGCTGGTGCCGCTGTAGTCCACGCCGTCGCTGAAGACGCGTGCGCCCACCTGCCGCACGCCGTTGACGTCGGCCACACAACCGCTGACCCGCACCGTGTCCATCACCTGGTCCGCGTTCCAGGTGGTGAAGTGCGCGACCGTGCCTTCGTAGTACTGGTTGGGTGCCGTGCCGGCCAGTGTGGCCGTGCCTTCCTGCACCCAGCGGCCGGTGTTGTTGTCAAAGAAAAACAGCGGAATAGTGGCCGGCGCGGTGGCACTGCGGGTGGCCAGCGGTATGCGGATGGTGGCCGTCTGGCCGCTGCGCAGGTTCAGCACGGCACCGGCGCTGTCGATCAGTTCCACGTTCAGCGCGCCAAAACTTTCGATCGGCGTGGGCGTGCCCGCCACCAGCGTGGTGAAGTCGCCCGGCATCAGTGAGCTGTCAACGGCCGGGTTGATGGGTGTCATGCGCACGGTGATGTTGCCGCTGGGCAGGCTGCCGTCGGCGCGCTGCACTGCGCTGGCAGGCAGCACCACCCGCGCCGGGCTGTTGGGCAGCGTGACGGTGCCCCCGGTGTCCACCGCCACGGTGGCCGTGGTGCCCACACGCAGCAAGCGCGCCTGCACATCGGTGCTGCGGCCCGTCTCTACGGTGATGACCTGCGCCGTCTCGGCGTGTGTGCGGGCGGTGAACACCACGCTCAGGCGCGCGCTCAACGGCAAACCCGACAGGCTGAAACTGCCGTTGGCGTCGGTGGTGGTGGTGACGGTGCCGGCACGCACCGTGGCACCGGCGATGCCCAAAGCCGTGGCGGCGTCAACGACGCGGCCGGTAACGCTGCCCTGGGCGGGTACGGTGACGCTGGCCGTTGCGTTGGCGCAGTTGGTGGGGCTGGTGCTTTCGCAGATGCGGTAGCCCAGCGAAACCACGCCCGGCACGGCAGCGGTTTGTACCGTGACCACGCCGTCCACCACCGTGACACCCGTGGGCAACGCACCCGAGGTGAGGCTGAACACCACGTTGCCGCCCGTGCCCACGGCCGCTGCTGCGCTGCCCACGCGGTCGTTGGCCAGCAGCGTACCGGACTGGCCGGCCGCCAGGTTGAGCGTGTCGTTGGCGGCGGTGAGCACCACCACGGGGGCGGGTGTCGGTTCGCTGCCGCCATCGCCACCACCGCCGCCGCCACAGGCGCTGAGCAGGCACGCGGCCCCAAGAGCAGCACCCCAGCGGGCCATACGCCCAACGCTGTAAGCCGCTGGGCGGCGCAGCGCGGGCTGTAGGGAGGTGTTGGCGGCGGGGCTGCCCCCCGTGGAACGTGGTGTGGCGGTGAACAGGTCGGGTTTACTGGGGTGCTTCATGGACGCTTCCGCTGGGGGGTGCTGCAAACCACTGCGGCCCCGGAGACAGGACGCAGCAGCCACAAGCCGTGGGGTGCACCCACAGGCTGTGATGACGAACCCGATTTTGGACTTCACCCTCGGTAACCTTGCGGGCCGCATTTGCGGGCTTGCGCGTGGCCGCCGTTGGTGTTAGCGGTTGACGCCGGCGCCTGCCGGCCAAAAAAGGCCATCAACCCGGCGCCGTGTTCAGCGCCGGGCTGCTTGATCGTGCGGATATCTCGGTCGTGACAGGTGTGCCGGCAGGCGCCCTGAGCAGGGCCTTCACCGCCGGCAGGCACGAACCGCAGGCGGTGCCGCAGTGCAACTGTTGCTGCAATTGCTGCAAGCGCTGGTGGGTGGTGCCGTGGCACTGTGGCAGCGCCTGCCGGATGCGCTGTTCGCTGACGTCGTGGCAGGCGCAAACTTGTGGGCTGGCGGCGGCCAGCGCCTGTGGCGGTGGCGCACGGCCCGCCAGCAGGGCGTGGCCGTGGTGGGCTGCGGGCTGCTCTTGCTGCAACAGCGGCAACAGCCAAGCGGCGGCCTGGGTGTCGCCGGCCAGCACCCAGGCCTGCAGCGTGCCGCCAGCGTGCAGGCGCAGCGTGCGGTGCTGGCCGTTGCGGGCGTCGGCATAACGCAGCGCCGGCCCGGTGTGCAGGTTCAGCGCGGCTTCCAGCGCGGCCAGCACGTCCAGCGCCGGCTGCGCCGCCGCCGCCCTGAACAGCAGGCCGGTTTGTTCGCCAGGTTCGCGCCCAAAAGGCACACAGCAAGCAAAAGCCAGTTGCGGGAACAGCGCCCGCAGTTGCTGGCGTGCGGCCTGCGCAGCGGCGGCCGGCAACCACGCGGCGGCCACCAGCTGCCAGGGCAGCTCGGCCTTTTCGATGCGCACCGCCGTGTGTTTCAGCTCGGGCTGGCCCGACTGCGGGCAGGCCGCGCCGGTGGTTAACGTGTTCACGCCCAGGCCCGACACATATTCCGGCCCCCAGTGCATGGCGATGCTGGCCTGGGCCGGCGCGACGCTGTCGTCGGCCACCACCGGCAGCACCAGGCTGCCGCGCCGCGACGACACACGCACCAGGTCGCCCGCTGCCCAGTGGCGGCGCTGCAGTTCTTGCGGGTGCAGCACCACGCCGGGCTCGGGTGTGTGTGCAAACAGCCGGGCCAGCGTGCCGGTGCGGCTCATGCCGTGCCACTGGTCGCGCAGGCGGCCGGTGGTCAGCGCCATGGGGTGGCGCGCATCGCGCGGCTCGGCCACCGGGCGCCAGGCCGGCGCGCTGAAGCGGGCGCGGCCGTCGGGGGTGGCGTAGTGGTGGTTGGTGTACAGCCTTGCGGTGGAGGCTGCAGCGCGCTCGGCCTGCGGCCATTGCTGCGGCTGCTGCAGCGTGGCGTAGCTCAGGCCGGTGATGTCCAGATCGCGGCCGCGCGTGCTTTCGCGGTGTTCGTTCCACACCGCCTCGGCGCTGGTGTAGGGGAACAGCGTGCCGCCGTCGGCGCGGCGCTGCGGGTGCGTGGCGGGCAGCAGTTTTTCCAGCCGCTGCGCCACTTCCACCGCAATCTGCCAGTCGTCACGCGCCTGGCCAGGTGCAGGCACGGCGGCGCGCACGCGGCTGATGCGGCGTTCGCTGTTGGTCACGGTGCCGGTTTTTTCGCCCCAGCTGCTGGCCGGCAGCAGCAGGTCGGCATAAGGCGCGGTGGCGGTGCGGGCGTAGGCTTCTTGCAGCACCACAAATTCGGCCCGTTCCAATGCACGTTTGACCATCGCCTGGTTCGGCATCGACTGCGCAGGGTTGGTGCAGGCTATCCACAGCAGCTTGATCTCGCCGTCGGCCGCCGCCTCGAACATCTTCACCGCGCTTTTGCCGGGCTGGGCCGGCACATCGGGCACACCCCACAGCGCGGCCACCTCGGCGCGGTGCGCGGGGTTGGCCAGGTCGCGGTGCGCGCTCAGCAGGTTGGCCAGGCCGCCCACCTCGCGCCCGCCCATCGCGTTGGGCTGGCCGGTCAATGACAGCGGGCCGGCGCCGGGCCTGCCGATCTGCCCCGTGGCCAGGTGCAGGTTGATCAGCGTGGTGTTTTTGTCGGTGCCGCTGCTGCTCTGGTTCAGGCCCTGGCACCACAGCGACAGCGTGGGTGTGCGTGCCGCCGCGCCGCCGCCCTCGGGCAAGCCGGCAAACCAGCGCGCCGCCTGCACGATGTCGTCGGCGCGCAGCCCGCAGGTCTTGGCGGCATGTGCGGGGGTGAATTCACGCACGCGGTCGCGCAGTGCGGCAAAGCCGGTGGTGTGGGTGTCGATGTAGGCGGTGTTGATCAGGCCTTCCCACAGCATCACGTGCAGCATCGCGTGGTGCAGCACCACATCGGTGCCGGGCAACAGTTGCAGGTGCAGGTCGGCCTCGGCGGCGGTTTCGGTGCGGCGCGGGTCAACCACGATGACCTTCATCGCGGGGTTGGCCCTGCGTGCATCTTCCAGCCGGCGGTACAGCACCGGGTGCGCCCAGGCCATGTTGCTGCCGGTGATGAACACCGTGTGTGCCTGCGTGATGTCGTCATAACAGCCGGGCACGGCGTCACTGCCCAGGCTGGCCTTGTAGCCGGCCACGGCACTGCTCATGCACAGGCGCGAGTTGGTGTCGACGTTGTTGGTGCCCAGCAGGCCCTTGGCCAGTTTGTTGAAGACGTAATAGTCTTCGGTTAACAACTGGCCGCTGAGGTACAGGCCGATGGCATCGGGCCCATGCTGTGCCACCGTGCTGGCGATGCGCTGGGCCAGCGTGTCGAGTGCCGTGTCCCAGGTGGTGGCCCGCAGCGCATCGCTGCGGCTGGCGCGCAGCAGCGGCTGCAGTGCACGCTGGCCTTGCAGGTGGGGTGCTGCGGTCAGCGCCAGCGTGCTGCCCTTGGTGCACAGGCGGCCGAAGTTGGCCGGGTGCTCGGGGTCGCCACGCACGCCGGTGATGGTGGCGCCCTGGCTTTCGATGATGACGCCGCAGCCCACGCCGCAGTAGGGGCAGGTGGAGCGGGTTTCTTTTTGTTCGCTCTGCCTTTCAGGCAGAGGGTGAGGGTGAATGGTGATGCTGCGGGGACTCATCTCAAGCCCCAGATTCCACCCTCACCCCAGCCCTCTCCCTGGAAGGGAGAGGGGGCAATACCGGGCCGGCCTTGGGCGGCGCCAGATCGATGGCTTTGCTCGCCAATTCACTGCTGTCGAGGTACACCGTGCCCCCTTCCACCTTGCAGGCGAAGCTGGGCGTGCAGCCGCTGTCTGCGCCCTTGGCGCAGCCGTCGTCCAGGCCGATATTCCAGTTGTGCAGCGGGCAGGCCACCTGGCGGCCGCTGACGATGCCCTGGCTGAGCGGCCCGGCCTTGTGCGGGCAGCGGTCGAGCAGCGCAAACACCTCGTCTTCACTGTTGCGGAACACGGCCACCGGCAGGCCGCGTGCGCGGGCCACGCGGCGTGCGCCGAGCACGGGAATGTCGTCGACGCGGCAGATGGCCGTCCAGCTGCCCATCACGCGGTCTCCAGCTTCATCACCGCCACGGGCTGGAACTGGCGCAGGTCGACGTGGGCCTTTTCGAATTCAAACCAGGGGTCGGGTTCGCCGTCCAGGCTGAACTGCAACTGCTCCCACAGCGCTTTGCGGCCGGCGTGGTCTTCGAGGATGCGCTTTTTCACGTGGTCCAGGCCAACACGGTGCACGTAATGCACGGTGCGCTCCAGGTACCAGCCCTCCAGCCGGTACAGCTGCAAAAAGGCGCCGCTGTATTCCAGCACCTCGTCGGGTGTTTTCACTTTCACCAGGAACTGCGCCACCTCGGTTTTGATGCCGCCGTTGCCCGCCACGTACAGCTCCCAGCCACTGTCCACGCCGATCACACCCACGTCTTTGATGCCGGCCTCCGCACAGTTGCGCGGGCAGCCGCTGACCGCCAGTTTGACCTTGTGCGGCGCGTACATGCGCCACAGCGCCCGTTCCAGGTCTTTGCCCATCTGCGTGCTGTCCTGCGTGCCAAAGCGGCACCACTCGCTGCCCACGCAGGTTTTTACGGTGCGCAGCGCCTTGGCGTAGGCGTGGCCGCTGGGCATGCCGATGTCTTTCCACACCGCCGGCAGGTCTTCTTTCTTCACGCCCAGCAGGTCGATGCGCTGGCCGCCGGTCACCTTTACCGTGGGGATGTTGTACTTGTCCACCGCGTTGGCGATGCGGCGCAGCTCGTCGGCCGTGGTTTCACCGCCCCACATGCGCGGTATGACGCTGTAGCTGCCGTCTTTCTGGATGTTGGCGTGGCTGCGCTCGTTGATGTAGCGGCTTTGCGGGTCGTCCTGCGCTTCCTTGGGCCAGGTGCTGAGCAGGTAGTAGTTGATGGCCGGTCGGCAACTGGCGCAGCCATTGGGCGTGCGCCACTGCATGCCCTGGTAGACCTGGTCGATGGAGAGCCAGTGATTCGCCGTGATGGCGTCGCGCACGGCCTGGTGGCCGTGGTCGGTGCAGCCGCACATCGCCTTGAGCTTCGGCGCGGCGCTGTAGTCGCCACCGGCGGTGAACATCAAAAGCTGTTCGACCAAGCCCGTGCACGAACCGCACGACGCGCTGGCCTTGGTGTGTTTGCGCACGTCGTCCAGCGTGAACAGGCCCTTGTCCTTGATGGCCTTGCAGATGGTGCCTTTGGTGACGCCGTTGCAGCCGCAGACCTCGTCGCTGTCGGCCATGGCGGCGGCTTTGTTCTGCCCCTGGTGGCCCACGTCGCCGATGTTGCTGGTGCTGAAGCTTTGGCCAAACATCAGCTTGTCGCGGATGTCGGCCACGCTGCGGCCTTCGCGCAGCAGCTTGAAGTACCAACTGCCGTCCACGGTGTCGCCCACCATCACGGCGCCGATGAGTTTGTTGTCCTTGATGACCAGTTTTTTGTACACGCCGCCGTAGGGGTCGCTCATCACGATGTCTTCACAGTCGGCGTCTTCGGGCTTGCCGGTGGCCGCACCCATGAAGTGGCCGGCGCTGAAGAGGTCGATGCCCGTCACCTTCAGTTTGGTGCTGGTGTGGCTGCCGGTGTAGCGGCCGATGCCAAACTGCGCCAGGTGCGTGGCGCAAACCTTGCCCTGTTCAAACAGCGGCGCCACCAGGCCGTAGGCCACACCGCGATGGGCGGCGCATTCACCCACCGAATACACACGCGGGTCGGTGATGCTTTGCATCGTGTCGTTCACCACCAGGCCGCGGTTGCAGTGCAGGCCGCAGGCCTGCGCCAGGTCGGTGTTGGGGCGTATGCCGGCGGCCATCACCACCAAGTCGGCGGGTATCTGCGTGCCGTCTTTGAACTGCACCGCCGCCACACGGCCGCCGCCGGTTTCGCCATTTCTGCCGTTGGGGCCGGGCAGCAGCGCCTGCGTGTGTGCACCCATCAGGAAGGTCAGGCCACGGTCTTCCAACGACTTGCGCAGCAGCCCGGCGGCCACGTCGTCCAGTTGACGTTCCATCAGCCAGGGCATGATGTGCACCACCGTCACCTGCATGCCGCGCAGCATCAGGCCGTTGGCGGCTTCCAGGCCCAGCAGACCGCCGCCGATGACCACCGCGTGTTTGTATTTGGTGGCGGCGTCGATCATGGCCTGCGTGTCAGCGATGTCGCGGTAGGCGATGACACCGGGCAAGTCTTTGCCCGGCACGGGCAAGATAAAGGGGTGCGAACCGGTGGCCAGCAGCAGCCGGTCGTAAGGCGCTTCGGTGCCATCTTCTGCCCGCACGACGCGCTTCACACGGTCCACCGTGGTCACCTTCTTGCCCAGGTGCAGTGTGATGCCGTGTTCTGCATACCAAGTCAGCGGGTTCAACACAATGTCGTCCAGCGTCTGTTCGCCGGCCAGCACGGGGGAGAGCAGGATGCGGTTGTAGTTGGGGTGCGGCTCGGCACCAAACACGGTGATGTCGTACAGGTCGGGCGCTATGCGCAGCAGCTCTTCCAGCGTGCGCACACCGGCCATGCCGTTGCCCACCATCACCAACTTCATTTTGTTCAGGGGAACGTTTTCACGCTGCATGGCGGGGGTCTCCGCTGGGGTTGGCTGGGGTGGCCCTCAGGCCGCGCTTTCCACGTGGCTGTGGCGCGTGTACAGGAAGTCGATCACTTCCTTGCGGCAGTGCACGTAGTCCCGGTTCTCGACCAGTTCCACGCGGTTGCGCGGGCGTGGCAAGGTCACCTTCAGAATGTCGCCGATGGTGGCGGCCGGGCCGTTGGTCAGCATCACGATGCGGTCGCTCAGCAGCACGGCTTCGTCGACGTCGTGTGTGACCATCAGCACGGTGGTGCCCGTGCGCGCCACGATCTTCAGCAGCTCGTCTTGCAGCCGGGCCCGCGTCAGTGCGTCCAGCGCGCCGAAGGGTTCGTCCATCAGCAGCATCTTGGGCTCCATCGCCAGCGCGCGGGCGATGCCCACGCGCTGTTTCATGCCGCCCGAGATTTCATGCGGCCGCTTCGCACTGGCGTGGCTCATGCCCACCAGTTCCAGCGCGGCAGCCGAACGCTCGCGCAACTGCTGTTTGGTTTCGTTGTCGCCAAACACCCGTTCCACCGCCAGGTGCACGTTGTCCAGGCAGCTCAGCCAGGGCAGCAGTGAATGGTTCTGGAACACCACGCCCCGGTCGGGGCCGGGGCCCTTGAGTTCGCGGTCGTCCAGCAGCAACACGCCGCTCGTGGGGGTGGTCAGGCCCGCGACCAGGTTCAGCAGTGTGGACTTGCCGCAGCCCGAGTGCCCGATGAGGGTGACAAACTCCCCGCGCTCGACATCCAGCGTGATGTCGCGCAGCGCCACAAAGGGCCCCCGCTTGGTGGCGAAGGTCATGCCCACGTCGCTGATCTGCAGCATGGGTTTACCGTTCATGTTCATGGCCAGCCCCTCAGGCGTTGTAGTCAAAACGTTTGGCCACGGCCATCAGCGTCCACTCGAGCAGCAGCCCGACGATGCCGATGACAAAGATGGCGATGATGATGTGGGCCACGTTCAGGTTGTTCCACTCGTCCCACACCCAAAAGCCGATGCCCACGCCGCCGGTCAACATCTCGGCGGCCACGATCACCAGCCAGGCTGTGCCCACGCTCAGGCGCACGCCGGTCAGCATGTAGGGCATGACAGAGGGCAACAAGATGCGCGTGGCGATCTTCCATTCGCTGAGCTTGAGCACCCGCGCCACGTTCAAATAGTCTTCAGGCACCCGCTGCACACCCACGGCGGTGTTGATGACCATGGGCCAGATGCTGCAGATGAAGATGGTCCAGATGGCCGCCGGGTTGGCGCTCTTGAACACCAGCAGGCCTATGGGCAACCAGGCCAGCGGCGACACGGGCTTGAGCAGGCTGATGATGGGCGAGACCATGCTGTTGAGCGTGGCAAAACGGCCGATCAGAAAGCCCAGCGGTATGCCCACGATGGCCGCCAGGCCGAAGCCCAGGCCCACCCGTTCCAGCGAAAACAGGATGTTCCAGCCTATGCCCTGGTCGTTGGGGCCGTTGTCGTAAAAGGGCTTGGAGAACAGCTTTACTGCGGCTTCGAAAGTGGCCGCCGGGGTGGGGAACGAGCCGCCCTTTTGTGTCAACAGCGCCCAGATGCCCACCAGCAGCGCCATGCCGATCATCGGCGTGACCACTGTGCGCGCCATGCCGGCCCAGTCGATGGGGTCGCGGGCCGGTTTGGGCGCAGCGGCTGTTTTCTTGCGGGCTGGGGCGGCCGCCGTCGCAGCAACCGCCGGTCTGGCGCTGCCCTCGGCCGCGCTGGCCACGGCGGGTGTGGCGTCACCGGTGTGAAAGATGATGGAAGTCATGGGTGCTCCTGGTGCAGCGTTGCAGCGAACGAAGGGCAGGGCCTGCGGTGTTCAGGCCGCGTTGCTGCTGATCTTGAAACTGTCGGCGTACTTGGCCGGGTTGCTGCCGTCCCACACCACGCCGTCGATGAGCTTGCTGCTGCGCAGGTCGCTCTTGGGCACGTTCACCTTCAACTGCGCGGCAGCTTGTTTGTACAGCGCCGTCTGGTTGATTTCGCGCGCCACTTTCAGGTAGTCGGGGTGCTCTTTCAGCAGGCCCCAGCGTTTGTGTTGCGTCAGGAACCACATGCCGTCGCTGAGGTAGGGGTAGTTCACCAAGCCGTCGTTGAAAAACTTCATGTGGTTGGGGTCGTCCCAGGTTCTGCCCAGGCCGTTTTGGTAACGGCCCAGGATGCGCTGGTTGATCGCATCCACGCTGGTGTTGACATAGGCCTTGTCGGCGATGGTCTCGGCCATCTTGTTTTTGTTCTGCAGGCCCGCGTCTATCCAGCGGCTGGCTTCCAGCACGGCCATGATCACGGCGCGTGCGGTGTTGGGGTTTTTCTTCACGAAGTCGCCGGTGGTGCCCAACACTTTTTCGGGGTGGTCTTTCCACACGTCTTGTGTGGTGGCGGCGGTGATGCCGATGCCGTCGATGATGGCGCGGTGGTTCCAGGGCTCACCCACGCAGAAACCGTCCATGTTGCCCACACGCATGTTGGCCACCATCTGCGGTGGCGGCACGGTGATGACCTTGGTGTCGCGCATCGGGTTCACGCCACCCGAGGCCAGCCAGTAATACAGCCACATCGCGTGGGTGCCGGTGGGGAAGGTCTGCGCAAAGGTGTAGTCGCGTTTGTCGGCGGCCATCACCTTGGCCAGGCTGGCTACGTCCACCGCGCCTTTGTCAGCGAGCTTTTTGCTCAGCGTGATGGCCTGGCCGTTGTGGTTCAGGTTCATCAGCAAGGCCATGTCCTTTTTGGGCCCACCAACACCGAGGTGCACGCCATACAGCAAACCGTACAACACGTGAGCCATGTCCAGCTCACCATTGACCAGCTTGTCGCGCACGCCGGCCCATGACGCTTCTTTGGTGGGGATGATCTTGATGCCGTACTTCTCGTCAAACTTCAGCACCGAAGCCATGACCACCGATGCACAGTCGGTTAGCGGGATGAAGCCGATGCGCACTTCTTTCTTCTCAGGCGCATCAGACCCTGCGGCCCAGGCGCCCGTGGCAGCTGCACCGGTGGCGGCCAGCGCGGCGCTGCTTTTGATGAACTGGCGGCGCTCTTCGCTCATGAGACCCTCGCGACTGGACATGGTTGACTCCTGAAAAGACAAAAAAAAGAGGGCGCCGACCGTACTGACCCGCCACGCGGCGGGTCAATGCGAGTCGGGCGCCCTTGCCCAAAACCCCTAACTACCGCAGGCTACCCCTTTGTGGCCTGCGATGGTTTGGTCTATGCACGATGTGTGCCAGGGTGGGTGTGGGGTTGGTTGTGGCCTTCGGGCGGTTGTGGTTTGCAAAGTGCCGCAGGCTGTGGTGTGCCCGCGTGGCCGTAGCCACAAAAAGCCGCACGGGTTCACCACCCAACGCAGTGGCGCGCACCACAACAGCGCTCCACAAAAGTGCACAAGCGCTTGATTGGTGCGCCGCAGCAACGTTTGCAAACAGAATTGGGTAACCCGCAGTCAGCGGGGATTTGTCAAGCGCCGGGCCGCAGCAGCGACCGTGCGTCCACCACACGCTGCGCCACCTCGGCCATGCGCTGGCCGCGGTCCATGGCCAGTTTCTGCAGGTGCTTGAAGGCTTGTTCCTCGCTCAGCCCCACGTCGTCCATCAAGATGCCCTTGGCGCGGTCGATCAGTTTGCGGTCTGACAACTGCAGTTGCGCCTGGCCCAGCTGGTCGCGCAACTGGCGGTCTTGTTCGAAGCGGGCCAGCGCCACCTGCATCACCGGCCACAGCCTTTCGGGCTGCAGGCCGGCAATCACGTAGGCGCTGACGCCGGCCTTCAAAGCCGCCTGCATCGGCCCCTGGCTGGCGTCTTCGCTGAACACCACCACCGGCCGCGGGCTGGTGCTGCTGACCACGGCCAGGTTTTCCAGCGTGTCGCGCGAAGGCGATTCGGCGTCGACGATCACCACATCGGGTTGCAGCCGCAACACACAGTCGTGCAGCGTCAAGGCCGACTCCACCACCCCCACCACCAGGTGGCCCAGTTTCGTCAGTTCGTCGCGGATCAGTGCGGCGCGGCGTGCGCCGTCGTCCACCACCAACACGCGCAGCGGCTGTGCCCCGGCCGTGGCATCTGCGAGCGCCGGCTTTGCACCGGTGCGCTCGGCTGGTTTCAGGCTGATGCGTTTGCGGGTTTGCACGGAAAGACAGGGTGCAAGAGCTGTGCCACATGAAAGCCCGCTGCAAGCTGCTGAAAGGCCCCGCCGCTACACTTGCCCGGTTGATCCAAAACCCCGCCTGGCGCTGTGATGCGCCAGCGCGCACGCCCATCATGACCACCCCACCCGCGCCCGACGCCACCGCCACCATCGTGGCGGCTGGCCCCGCACCCGCTTACGACGCCAGCGCCAAGCAAAAGTCGCAGGCCAAGACCTCGCGCATACCCATCAAGGTGGTGGCCGCCGAGGTGCTGAAAAAACCCGAGTGGATTCGGGTGAAGGCCGGCTCGCCGTCAACCCGCTTCTACGAGATCAAGAAGATTCTGCGCGAACACCAACTGCACACCGTTTGTGAGGAAGCCAGCTGCCCCAACATCGGCGAGTGTTTTGGCAAGGGCACAGCCACCTTCATGATCATGGGTGACAAGTGCACACGCCGCTGCCCCTTCTGCGACGTGGGCCACGGCCGGCCCGACCCGCTGGACGTGAACGAGCCCGACAACCTGGCCAAAACCATTGCGGCGCTGAAACTGCAGTACGTGGTGATCACCAGTGTGGACCGCGACGACCTGCGCGACGGCGGTGCAGGCCACTTTGTGGAATGCATCCGCAAGACGCGTGAGCTGTCACCGCGCACGCAAATCGAGATTCTGGTGCCCGACTTCCGTGGCCGCATGGACCGCGCCCTGGACATCTTAAAAGCCGCGCCACCTGATGTGATGAACCACAACCTGGAAACCATTCCGCGCCTGTACAAAGAAGCGCGGCCGGGTTCAGACTACCAGTTCAGCTTGACGCTGCTGCAACGCTTCAAGCAGGAAGTGCCCGGCGTGCCCACGAAAAGCGGCCTGATGGTGGGCCTGGGCGAGACCGATGAAGAGATTCTTGAGGTGATGCGCGACATGCGCGCGCACGACATCGACCGCCTCACCATCGGCCAGTATCTTGCGCCCAGTGGCCACCACCTGCCGGTGCGGCGTTATGTGCACCCCGACACTTTTCGGATGTTCGAGCGCGAAGCCGCCGCCATGGGCTTTGCACATGCCGCCGTGGGCGCGATGGTGCGCAGCAGCTACCACGCTGATGTGCAGGCGCACCAGGCTGAGCAGAAGGCTGAGCAGAAGGCTGAAGGTCTGGCGGCGGGCCGAGGACCGTAGGCCGCCCTCAGTTCGCCAGTGGCAGTTCGCGCCAGTTCAGCCGTCGCAGCCCCGGGGCCGCCGGCTGTTTGGTGTTCACGCCCTTGGCGCCCCCTTTGCTGTTGCCCACCACCAGCACCCGCTTGAACTTGCCACCCTCTTCCACGCCGTAAGAGCGCTGCTCGGTGGCCACGCCTTCCACGGCGGTGCTGTAGTTGATGACCGTGGTGCCATCAATGCCCACCAGGTCGCTTTGCCCGGTGCCCAGGTTGATGGAATAGACACGGCTGGTGCCCGTGGGGTTGCAGGCATCACCGCCGGGCAGCATGGTCGTGAATTCCACCGAGCCGTAAAAAGAGCTGGGGTCGGTGATGACGCGCCAGCCCTGTCCGCCGCCGCTGACGCCCAGGTCCACAAACCAGCCGATCTGGTTGCTGGCCAAGGTCACGGGTTGTGTCAGGTCGGTCAGCTGCTTCAAGCGCGACGAGGTGATGGGGAAGCTGAAGCCGGCCGGCGCGGTGGCGTTGAAGGCCAAGCTGCTGCCGTCCTGTATGGCGTACAGCGCTTGTGACTGCGCGCTGGCCACGTCGCTGCCGTCCAGCAGCCGGCCCGTGCCCACCGTCACCCAGCGTTTCAGCGAGCCGGGCTGCACGATGATGGTGGGGCGCGAGGTCACCGGCCGCGGCTGGTCGCTGCTGTCCAGCAGCGTGGCCAGTTTCACCGGTGGCGGGTAGTTGCCTTCAGAACTGCGCAGGTCCAGCCGCCACAGGTTGCCCAGCAGGTCGCCGCCGTAGACGCTGTCGGCGGTGTTGTCGCTGCGGTCCAGCACAAAAGCCTGCACATGGGCCAGGCCGGCTTGGTTGGCGGTAGTGCCTTCCCCTGTGCTGATGGGCTCT
>JACCDR011607166.1_pt1 | contig 26074 bp, 27 predicted proteins | sample 7446431 | NCBI WGS metagenome assembly JACCDR01 (sample SAMN15323443, study PRJNA562643) | freshwater metagenome | isolation source: river surface water | place: USA:Blue River Watershed | collected 2017-08-17 | reverse complement strand
GAAGTAATGACGCCAACATTATTAACATGAATCTCAGCTATTGGGATTTTGTCGCCGCCTGAAAACCCTGAAGTAGAAACCGTAGCCGTTGCTACTATATTAATTACTGTATCAACTACTTGACTAAATTCTTCACCTTCATTATTATTTGCGGTTGGGTCCCAAAAAGCTCTGGTATCGGGAACTCCAGCTAATTCACTTAAGGTAAGTTCAATATAATTGACGGCATTAGCTGTTAAATCAATTTGCAAAGGTGGTTCAGTTGGAGCGCCTACATAGAATTCTGGGCTAGTAGTTGCCGCCGTATGCATAATTGTTGAATTAGCTAATTCTAAATAAACTGGCGAAATTGTAGGGCTAGGATTTGATAAAGCACTGTCTTGAAAAATTCTAAAACCATAAATAATTTTAGTTAAATTTGTCCAAACTTTATCATGAACTTCTTTAAAATCAGCGCAAGCAAAATCTTCAATATTTCCAAGATCTTGTAAATCTATCCGCTCATTTCCGGTAAAATTTACTTTTTGCAATAAACCCATTGATTACCTCAAGTTATATTTTATCATAATAATTTTTTAACAATTAAACTTATATTCTGGTTGATAAACTATCCATCGTAGGACTACGCCAACCGCTTTTAATCTTTCGATTAATTCTTGGACTAATACTAAAGCACCTTGTGTATCAGTTACAAAAAATGGATAGTCTTGGCCATTTTTTCGAGGACGATAAGCTTTTTCATCTGAAGCATAATTTAATATGTCATTAAATTGATGAGATTTTTTAAAAGTATATAGCGCATCTAGAACTAATTCGCCATTATTAAGCCGTCCTTTATAGGGGATCGGACCTTCTTGATTACTCTTGCCTAAATTTAAAACAAAAAAACCATTCTCATTAGGGAAGTCCGAGCTATCATCAACAATTAAATTGATGATTTTATCTCCAAGGGTAATGTCTTGTTTTAAAAATGTTCTACGCTTAGTAACCGAAAAAGATGAATTCAAATCATAAATATAAGAATTGGGATAATTTAAATCCAAAATTCTAAAATTAGAGAATCCTTCAATACCAGTATCAATCAATACGGCCCGCCCAGCTTGGGCAATGCCAAAATTAATTTCTAAGTTGTTCTTATCAACAGCCACAATAGAATCTGGAATAATAACATTATCACTATTGTCAAAAACCATTACATGGACATGCTTAGAATTAAAATTATGATTAATGCTCCAAGTTGTGGCCGAGCCTTCAACAAAGACCGTTCCTTCTTGAACTGCTACCCAACCTGATTGACTAGAAACAAATGTTACTTGCAAGTTATTTGCATCAACAGCAGTAATAGTGTCGGGAATAATAACATTATTACTACTATCATAAGTCATGATATGGAGATATTTTTCCCCCAAGGCATGATTAATATTCCAAGTGGTTGCCGGTGCTACTTGTTGAAAAGTAGAGTTTTGAGTAGAAATTGCGAGTCTTCCGCCTTGAGGAGTACCAAATGTCAAAGTTGAATTATTTGCATCATCACTATGAATCGTATCAGGAACGATAACTTCACTATTAATATCATAAATAGTAATATTAGGGCGAAGTTGATTTAAGTTATGATTTACGCTCCAAGATAAGCTCGGGCTAAAAATGAAAGTTTGACCGCCGTTATCAGAAATAACAGACAAATCATCTCCAGGGCCAAAATAAATATTAACATTATTTGTTCCGGCATCATTGCCTATAATTGTAAATTCATAGATGCCTTGAGTAAATATCTTTCCTATTAGCTCATCTTCGGCAACCGCTACTGAAAAATTAACTGTAATTGTTTTTGTGACATTATCGACGTTTAAAACAGTTCCTTGAATATCATCATGAATATGAGTAGCCCCAAGTAATGTCCTATAAAGTCTTGCGACTAAATTAGGAATAGCAATAATCATTTCACGATGATTGATTTCATAAAGAATAGTTGAATTTTCTAAATCATCTACTGTTTGTTTAGTGGTTGGGAAATCTAAAATAGTATTGGCAGTTCCACCTGTTACTTGGATACTCCCGTTTAATCCTACTGAATTAGTTCTAATATTAACGAAGTTTTTGTTTTGGCTTGTAATTGTACGAACTAATGACCCTGTTATTCTTGAGCTAGAATCATTAATCGAATTAATTATTTCTTGACTAGTAATAGATAATAAATCATTAAAATACTTAGGGTTTAAAATTAAAACAGTATCTTGAGTATCATCATCAATCCTAACATTTAAAAGCTTAGGGGTGATTTTAACAGCTGTATTGGTTGCATCGACTCCTTCATAAGCAGTTTCTAAGTAAAGCTTAGTATCAGATACGATTCGATTAACTTTAACAAATCTTTCATTTCCATCCGAAGTTAATCGAATAAAATTGTTTAAGGCTAATTCACTAGTGAAGAAAGTTCCTGAGCCATTAACAATGGCACTATTGTTTTCAAAAGTTATTTGCCCAGAAATACCTGCAACTGAACCAAAATTAAAATTTTCAGTATTTTGGCTTGTAATATTAGCTCTAGAATAAGTAGGCCCCCAAAAAACATCTAAAACATCATAAACAGTTTTTTTGATAGTTTTTGGTGCATAGCTTAAAGCTACTATTAAGTCTCGATAGTAAACATCGGATAGCGCAATAAGAGCTGGCCTATTAACGCCTACACTATCTCCCAATAGATTTAAATACTCATTATCAGCTGTATATACAAATAATTGATCCTTGGTTTCTTGAAGTTGAGTTATGATTGTCTCATCTTCTTGCGCCCAAGCTTCGATAATTCCATTAACCAAACGATTGTTTTTTGGTTGATAGATTGATGGGATAGTATTATAATATTTTTCTAATTTACTAACCATATTATCCAAAAACTAAGTCATTGACCGAAACTCTAGGTAATTCATTATCGGCAATAGCAATATTTTCGCTTGGGTTAACGAAAATAACATCTCGAATGCCATCAATAGACATTAAAACATCTGTGATTTCGCTTAAAATAACATCATTGCCAACACCTAATGAATTTACATAGGCTGAGATAGAATTAGTGATTTTATCTTTAATAGTATTAAGCAACACGCCTTCTTCTAAGGTTAGATTAATTTCTAATTGAAGCAATCTAACAATAGGGGCTAAAACCTCAACTTGAGGACCTACCGCTTTGGTTCCGGGGAAATTACTAAGATCTGTATTAAGTCCATCAATTGTGTGCTGTGCTAATTGTAAAATACCAGTATAATATTTGTAACCATCAACCCCCACAATCTCAGTAGTTGAAAAATTTAATACAGCATTGGCTGTTCCTCCAGTAACTTGAACCGCTCCAACTGTACCAGGGGTAGTTGACGTAATTTGAACCTTAGTTCCGTTATTTGAAGATTCAACATTAGCAACTGAGAATAATGATGAAACAACGTTGTTGCTCATATAAGTAACAACATTTTTTGTTGTTGCAGGGATAATGGTAAAGGTATCGCCAACATCAATTGAATTGCCTAATGCTCCAATTGTAAATTGACCAGTTGAAGCATTATAAGCACTAACAGTAGAAACTGTAGGGGCATTATCTCCGGTTAGCCATTTTACTTTAAAATCCTTAAGATCATCGGTATTGGTGAACTTAATATTAAAATTTTGAGCAATGGATGTTATGTTAGCAATAAATGTAGTAAATGGGCCAGCAGCATCGCCTACAGTAACTATACCATCTAGATCCATAATAACTTTGAATTGGTTATTTACGGTATCATTGTTAATGACTATATCTAAAAATTGACCTTCGGAAAAGGTATATGGACCAGCCGAACCAGAAACTAAACTAGCCATATGAGAAGATAAACTAGTAATAATAGTTCCTACCGTAAAGCCTAATTGGAAAGCATTCCCACTTTGAGCTTCAACCTTAATACTTCCAGTTGTGGCGTAAGTATTGGTTTTTACCATTACTCGATTATCTGAAGTAACAGTCGCCGTAGCTCCTAAAAGAGTCTTATTTAAAACTGCAACTACTTCAGCCGCTGTAGCATTATTGATAAAAACGAAATCAGCGGTATTAAAAGTAACAACTTGGTTGCCGCCGCCATCAACTTTGAAAGTTATTGTGTCGCCATTTAATAATGAAAAAGGTTGGGCATTAGCTGAAACTAAAAATCCTCTAGTTAGAGTAGAGCCTGTTTCATATTTTTCCCCTGCAACAGCTGGGCTATTTAATTCAAACGTTCCTTGAAACCGATTTAAAGTATAATCCTTGTCAAACCCAACTACTTCGGAAGTTGAGAAATTCAAAGAAACGTTAGCAGTTCCACCTGTAATTTGAATTTTAGATAAAATACTATTTTCAGTATTAGATTTTATAGAAATTCTTGTGCCGCCATCGGAAATAAATGCCGTAGCTCCAGCAATAACTGAATTAATCTTATTAGATATTTCAGTAGGAGTTGCAGCCCCAGGAGTCAAAAAATCGCTAGCAATAAAAGTAACTGTTTGAGTATTGGCAGTTTTACCATCAATAATAATAGTTAAAGATTCTCCTCCAAATAAGGCAAAAACTCCAGCATTGCCAGATTCTACGAATGCAGTTTTTCCATCTTTATTAAGTAAAGTAATAGTTGATCCATCATACTTATAAAGATAAACGGTTTCAGTTTTAGCCGTTGGAAACAATAAAGCTGTATTTGCAGTCCCACCTGTTACTTGTAACGTTTCATTATTCTTATCAATAGCCCGAATAGAAACTTTTGTGCCACCATTAGCTGTCCTAGCTTCAATGGTTGTCATTTTGGAATTAATTGCCCTAGTAATTTCATACGCTGTTAAGGCTCCAGGAATTTGATAATCCGAAGCTGAGAAAATCAAAGTTTCTTCAATTTCATTAACTTTAACGGTTAAAGTATTGCCAGCAATAATATTGAATGGTTGAGCATTTTCAGTTTTAACTTCAGCCTTAATAACTGGGAAAAAATCTAATTGAAGAAATTTTTCACCGCCAGTAGCATTTGCTACTAATACTTCATTTCCACTTGGAGCAAAGCTTGGCTCTAAGCCTGTCCCGTCATCGACATAAAGAAAAGCAAGGTCATTTAAAGTTATTGAATCAATTAAATTAGCCGATACAATACGCTTATTATCTTCCGAAGACGTTAGACCAATAACCGCGTCTAATAAGGATGCCTTATTAGCTTTGCTTAAGCTTTGTATTCTTCGCCTAATCCGATCTCGTAATTGATCATCCGTTTCCAAATCCGTTCCATTATTAATAGCGGATGGATTAGAAACAACAGCTGTATTAAAAGGCAACGAATCAAATTCTGTGATAGCCCCGGCTGGAATCGGAGTACCGCCAGCTAGAACTGCTTGAATTGGGATATTCTCAACAATCGAATCTCCATCTAAAATCGTAGCTTGTTGAGTAGTAATAAATTGAATTTCATCCGTAGTATCAGAAGCTGGAACACGAACTATAGTGCCGGATTCAATGACTCTATTGCCGCCTTGGGCTAAAATAACTGATTCATCGGTTCCATGATCATTAGTAAAAGCAGATAATAGATTGAGCCTAAAGAAGTTCCCAAAATCAGTAATGCTGCTATAAGGAACGGTTTCAACAACCGTAGTTCCACGGCCTACAATAACCGTTCCGCTAGCTGTAAAAATACCGGCATTATCTACATCCAAGGTTACTTGCCCAACAACTGGACCTCTAGAACCAGAATAGATTTTTGTTTTCTTTTGTACAACAGCTGAATCAGAAATAGTGATTGTCCCACTAGCTTTTTGCGGCGGAAGTCTAGCTGGATCTAGCCCTAACTCTTTAGCTCGATTTTCTAAATCGTCACCCTCAGTAGTATCCAAATTATAATTACGGATAATTTGATACATTTGATAGTAAGCAGCTGCATCTTCTTGAGCAGCAGCTTCTAGAAATGTCGAAAGTACCGATCCGGGGTTGACATCGGTTAAGCCCGTTTGAGCCAAAAATTTGGCTATCATATCGGATAAAATATTAGTAAATGACTTAAGTTGAAATGCCATATTTTGCCTATACTAAAAATGAAATTGGAACTGGCGTATCCAAATATTTAACTAGTAAATTTAAATTAATTTTGACTACAGAATCTTCTATTAAAAAATCTAATCCTTTAATTGAATCAAATCGAGGATCAGACAAGATTGAATTAATAATATCATCTCTGATATCATCTCCATTACGAATCTTTTCTCCAATTGCTAACCCAACGCCTACTTGTGGGTGATATTTTAATGATCCTTTTTCTAAAGTAATTTTAAGTACAACGGCTTGGCCAGCATTTTCGCCACCAGCGATTAATTTAAGATCATTATTGGTGTCTAAAGTGAAATCAAATTGAGGATTCAAACGAACATCAACACCTAAATTGCGTTCCGTTTCATTAAGATTTTCGCTAATTTTAATGGTTTTGGTATTTGGTACGTTGCTAAATTCCGATGGCGATACTCTAGGGATAAATATCTTATCGCCATATCTTTTAACTCTAGGCGAAGTAGAAGCATCGTCAATGTATGGAGGTAAAAGATTATTGACGATAGCAATATCTATCCATCGTTCAGCTGTTCCAAGATATTCAGCAGCCAAATCTTCTAAGGTTTTACCATTTTGTAAAACAATTTCATCTATCGATGTAGGATTAAAAATATTTAGATCGTCATCATAATTATTGATTACGTCCGAAATATAGTCTTCGACTGGTCCGTTGAACAAATCATCGGTTGAAAGAATATAATTCAACGCAACTTCTAAAAGCTCTAATGCATTAACTAAATCTAACTCTTCAGGCGAAGGCTTTTTAGTTTCTTCAACTGTAAATTTATTAGTACGCCCAGAAAAAGAGTTATAAGCATCGCTATTAATATTAAATTTTTCTAAAGTGTCATCGCGCAAAACAATTAAATCATCATATAAATCAACATAAAATTGTTTTGTTTGGTTACTGGCATCAATGACGTATTCATTAAAATCGCTTAATTCCGATGAATTCAATGTTGATACGCTCAATAGGTCTTTTTGTTCAATAGTAAAAGTATTTAAAGCCTTATGCCCAACATCATCAACTTCTTTTTGGGTATTGGCTGGGATTTTAATACTTTGGAATATTTTATTGCCTTCGTTTTTTAAAGCCTTAGCTTGATCTAAAAATGATTTAATGGTCTTTTTAGACAAATCGGTTTTTATAGGATCTGGTACGTCACGCAATGTAAAACTTTGTCCTGTTTGATTTTTAAAATTAATCCGTATTTTTTCAAATGGAGTAAGAATTGTGGAAACAACTTGATCTTGAATTGATTGTAATAACAAAACAGAATTCTGAGCTACCGTTAATCCACGATTGACATAAGAATTTACTTTATTAGCAACATTGACAAAATCATTGAAATACTTTCCAAGAAATCCATTTACAATTTGATTTTGTTGAATGCCTAGAACGCGCATTACAATAGCATAATGATAAAGAAACGGGGCATCTTTACTTCTTTGCATTGTAAAACTAACAGGCTCAACTATTAGTCTTTCATTATCTTTACGATTAATAAAAATTAATTGAGCGTTTTTATGTTCAGGAAGTTTCTTAATTTGAGCATAAGCTCGAAAGTAATTCCGAAGATTTAAAAATGTTTCATAGCCAGTAACTAAAGAATTTGGCCGTTGACCAGTAGTACCGGAAATTATTAATTCTCGAAAAACAATACCATTATGCTCGGAAATAATCCCGCGTTGAGTAGGGGTATTGACAATAGAGAATTGCTCTGTTTGGCTAATATCGCTGGGATTAACAGGCAAAATGAATTCGTCAAATAGCCCACCTGAAGAAATACCCCCAATTGCTTTAAATAATCCGCTGATACTTGGACGGCCATTTGGAACAGGAGAAGAAAAGCTTTCGACTTTGAATGAATAGGGTAAGCTTAATTTCCAATTATTAGCCAATATTTGAGAGGTGACGCCATCGATTTGCGGGTAGGGTCCTTTAGTAGGAGATTGGAAAACTCCATTGAAACCCGCTACGGTGTTTCTTAGATTAGTCGCAACTTTACCAAGACCAAAAGCCATAAATATCAAATAGTTAGAATGTTAAAATATTTCTTAAAGTTTTCAGTTTTTTCTAATTATTTAATATAATTATAGCATTAATTATTGAGATAATTTATTTGCCTTTAATCAAACTACTTTTATGAGAGCCGCCCATTTGTTGATCGGGGACCGAACCTCCACTATGCGTATGGCCATTAAATAATGATTGAAATGCTTCTCCTAAAACAAAGCTTTGAGTCGCATTAGTGCCTAGTTCAATTTTAGTAGCTGAATTAATTTTAACATCTTTATCTGTATCAATAAAAACACCACCAGAATTAGCATCAACAATCAAAGTAGTACCTTCTTTTTCTAATGTAAAAATTCCTTCTTTATCGACTTTGAAGGATAATCCTTGGAATTGGCCACGACAAACTGTCCCATCATCTTTAGTGGCACCATAATTTTCGTTATTGGGCTGTCTATATCCACCCATAATAATGGGGCTATTTTGATGGCCATTAAGGAATGAAACTAAAACAAAACTTCCGTCTGTATTTTCGGTAGCTGTTTTATCACCTTTATTTGATCCTCGAATAACTTCAGTTTTGGGAGTATAGACCGTTTCAAAAAAATTATCTTTACCGCCGAATCCATCGGAAGGTTGCAGGTTACTTATAAATTCACCATCTCTAGGCCCACCTACAATAACTCCAGTATATTCTACGCCTTGTTTGTATTTATTATTTTTATCATCAACTGGAATAGCAGTTAGCAACATTACCTTATGTAACCCAAAATTATTATACTTAAGATCGGAAGGATTTTTATGATCATTGATCTTAAGATTAGAACTTAATACTTGGCCGTCTGGTTGTCTAGTTTTAGGCAAAAACATTATTCATACCTCACATCGGAACGCCTAGTAACAAAAGAAGTACCGTATTTTAAGTTTTCGTCTTTATCTTGATCTACATATGATCCATTGGCTTGAATGCCATATCCAACTGTTAAGCTAGTAAAAATTGTTTGCCCAAAGCTCCAAGACCAATTAACGCTTTCAATTCGATAAATTCGGTTTTGTTCTTTGATTTTTATGAATTCCCCAATTTGGAAATTATTTATACCTAAAACTTCTATCGTTCCATTTTCTAAGCGATGAGCATTAAACCAATATTCTTTAAGTTCATCCGCCCATTTAACCATTAAATCAAAATCAAAATCAGCAGTTTTGTAGCCATAATCCGTAGTCCTTTCAATACGTCTTAGACCAAAACGCTTAGTGCTATCAAACCCGATATATGGAAATTTAGCTTTATTTGCCGCTGCTACTGAATAAGAAATATTGCCTATGATTGATTGAGAAGCCATTAAATATAAATAATTAAATACTTCATGATCGCCAACGCCTAAATTTTGATTAATGATATCAGCTTCAGTTAATTCAATGGCATTTTTAGCCATTGATAATGCATCGGATATTTTAAGGGGTTGTTTGCGAAATTTTAAAGTAGGCTTGCCATTGACTAAATCTGTATATAGCTCATTGACAACTGTGTTTGCCACTTGTTGCATTGCCGTCCATAAATTAGCTGCATTGATTCTATTTAAATCATTAAATAGATTGAATCCTTCTTTAGTAGCTGAATCAAAAGATTTATCTAAAATATCATAAAAACTAACAGCCGATCCTTTGACTTTTTCTTGTCCACCCAAAGCTTCATAAATTGTTTTAGGCACTAATGCCGAGAATAAAACTTGTTCGACTTGTTGAGTTTTGGCATTTCCTAAAAAAATATCGATTAAGGCGGTTATAAAATCTTGTGGATTGCCTTGCATCCTTAATTGCAATTCAGCTATTACGGCTTTAATAACTGATTCAGGAGCATAGGGATTATAGAAAAATTCTGATACTTCAAATAGTTTCCCAAAGTCACTTCCATGAATGGTGTAATTAGTTGTGATACCGCCATCATTTAAGGTTGTTTTGTTGTAAGCAACACGATTAACGACACCAACAATTTTTAATCCTTTTAAAGCTTTAATGTCAATATTAGAACTATCATCAAGATAGATCATTACCCAATCGCCGGGCTTAATAATATTATAAAAATTCTTCTCAGGCTTTAGGGTTAATTGCCAAGTAGCCGCTGGCGAAGACTTTTCTCGGCCAATAGAGCAAGCGATAATACTATCATCTTCGCGAATCTCTTTGCTTTCCATTGATTGATCAGTGTTATCGCCATCTAAAGTTGAACGTTCTTTGAATGGGAAAAAGCGAGCAATGCAACGACTATTGGTTGTTTTTATTTTTATTTTAGTATCCATTAGGAACTTTTCATTTTTGTTGCACCCATAATATTTGTTATTGGGCTAGGCATTACAGGAGCTTTTTCAATTGTATTATTGATGCTCATTAATAATTTATTGAAGGCTTGAATCAACGCATCTGAACCGCCAACGGCTGCCAATGGATCGTTATCTAGCATTTTTTTACGATTCATAATTCTATTTAGATGAGGTTTACCGCCTGCAAATTGCGCATCTCCACCTATATAAGACCATACCATTTGCTCTGGACTCATTCCTTTTGCTTGCATATCGGAAAGATATTGACCCATAGCTGGTAAAGTTTTGAATGGATTTAATCGATCTTCTGTATTGAAAAGGCCGTATTTCTTGCCCGTGCTTGGGATAAATTGAGCTAATCCAGCACCGCCTCTAGGGCTCCCATCGGAATTAAATCCAGGGGAACGATTGATAGAATTAGTATTGAAAGCTGATTCTTCTTGAATAATTGCTTTCATTAAATTGGGATCAATGCCTTTTTCTAAAGCAATTTGATTAATAAAGGCATCATATTGAGCAGCCCTAGGATTTAAAATCCCCCCACCAGGATTTAATCCTAATTGCCTCATCCCCTCGGCTTGCGCTCGGCCAGATATATTAGAATTTGCATTGGCTCCCATTTGAGAAGATCCAAGCCAACTTGAAGCTTGACCTCGCATATAATCTTGGGGGCTTTGAACTCCACCGCCACTAATTAAACTTTTCCCTTGCTTAAATAAATAACGAGCTTGTCCAATTGGGCTAAGCATATTATTCCAAGGCATAGCTCCTTTTATTCCTCCACCAATTGATTGAAAAACAGGGGCTATCAAATCATGGATTTTAATAACATAATCGGCAACAGTCATAAGAGGATCAGCTAAACTTCTAGAAAACTCTTCTTGTAAAGATTCAGTAGCCGCCGCAATACGTCCTAAGTTAGCATCCGGGCTAGTCAAGGCATCTTTTATATTTTCTTCTAATGATTTTTGGGCTTGTCCCATCTTCTCCTTAAGAGATTTATTATCGCCTTCCACAAAAGCTTTTACAATCTCATCAGCCAAAGATTGATGGATTCCTAATGAGTCTCGTAAAGCAACACTAAAAGAAGCAAATTCTTGATTATTTAAATTTGTTCCTTTGCCTACTCTACGGCCTGTAGTCATAGTTCCAAATTGGCCTAAGAATTGTTGAGCGCCTTCTAGGCCTGCGCCACCGCTTCCAAATAATCCTAATCCTCTAATGCGCTCTAACTCGATTGGACGCATGCCTTTAAATTGATTCATTCCAAGTAAAGATCGATATGCAACACCTGCTAAAGGTCCTGAACTTGTAAAAGCACGGTCTAAGCTTTGAGCCGCAACATTGGCTCTATCGGCATTTTGGCTAAAAAATGACCCTGAACTCATAAAGTTCATGATAATATCTTTTACTTTTTGGGGATCAACATTTGAGCCGGAAGCCATTGCAGCAGTATTGCCAGCAACGATTTGTAATGCATCAAATGCTCTAGATTTATCAAATCCAGCAGCAACAGCTTCAGTAAAAGTTTTTTGCATTAATTCTAGAGATTTATTATTAGCCATCCCAGCGTTTCTAAAATTACCCATAACGCCAGTTAATTCATCAACACCAATCCCTGTACCAGCTGATAATGTTTGAACTCCAGCAAGGCCTTGTAAGCTACCCGTAGAACGAAGCATATTAACGCCTTGTTGACGAGATTCTTCGGGGCTAAACCCGAACTCCATTCCTTGGCGTTGCAGGCCATAAAGATCACTACCGCTCATCCCGCCTAGCCCTCTTAATTGAGTACGACTTCGGGCTGATTGAAAAGCTGGATTCATCATTCTTTTAATGCCATAAAAAGCTGCACCGATGCCTAACCCAGCCAATGCTGTACGCATGCCTCCTAGACCGGCTAAAAACCCACCACCGCCTTGCCCGCCAGCGCCACCTGCACTCATTCCAGCAGGGCCAAATAATTGTTTCATTTCCCGAGTATTCTTAGTGATTTCATTAGAAATATTAGAAATTTCTCTAGAAATAGCTTTAATTTTGTTGGGATCTAATTCTTTAGTTAAATTTTGGCCTAATGAATTAAGAACTTTAGAAAGGTCTTTATTTCGTTTTTCAAGCTCATCATAGACCCCTTTTATGGTTTTCTTAAAAACCTCTAGTGTTTTGGGATCTAAATTGATGCCAAACTTCTTTTTACCTAGCCCTTCGGCCTCTTTGGCAATAGAAGATAATGCCTTTTGGACATTTTTAATATCTGCACTAATTTTAATTTCAGCGGCCATTACTCGTATTTATCCTCAAATTCTTCCTCTTTAATTTTATCATTATTATCGGATAAATTTCGATCATCTTCTATTTGTTGTTCCTCAGTTTTATACTCATTGCCCATTGCCTGTTTAAGCCAATCTTCGTCTTCATCGATGCTAGCTTGACCTTGTTGTTCTTTCTCAAATTTTATTTGCTCTTGAGGATCGCGAAGCAATTCGACAAAATAATCTAATAATAATTCTTCAGTATGCCGCTCTAAAACCAGCGGAGAATTAGGAGGAAGGCTATATTTTGCAGACCACCAATAAATTAAAAAGTTGTCTAATTCCGAGAAGTTATAGACTTCTTTTTTGATTCTATTGTAGGCAATGTTCTTAAGGCGTAAGAAACCCATATTGCCTATGACACTACGTCACCCATTAAATCTTTTTTCTTTTCGCCAAATACTTGCTCATACCACTCATCTTCAAACTTTTCAGTTTCTTTCCAAATGGCTTCAATAACTTCAACATCATAAAGATCGCGGCCAAAGTTGCTTTCTTCCCACCATTTTGGAGCATTCGTGACACAATGATATAGTGTCGAAGACATATTATTAAATACATGAACATCCAAAGGAAGATTTTTTAGATCTCCATTAAGACGAACATTCATTTTGGCGATTTCTGCTTTTTTATGAAGATTAGGGCGAACATAAGTAAACTCGCCCTCATACATGCGGCCAGTTTCTTTGCCGCGTACTGAAATATAAAATGTTTTCTCCATCGATGGGAGTTTGGTAGATTCCATATTTTTCTTTCTTGTATTATTTCTAGTTTATTATGTCGTACTATTTCTAGTTTAATCGCCAGCTTCATCGCTAGCTTTAATTCCAACGAATGACCAAGATTCAGTTGCTACGCCACGGGCGCTAACGCCACCAGAACGCGAAGTCATTTTAACACCAATAACTCGTAATAGTGTTTTACCTGTCAAACGATCAATTAACTCGGCTGTAAGTTCTGATTGAGTTAAAATTTGCTCAAGCTTTGGAGCAATACCAATTTTAACTGCGCTTTGATTAGCTACACGAAAAGTATTGCAACTAAATGAAACACTATACCCAACTTCAGCATGCTCAAGAGGATTGATTCTATCTAATACAGTTATTTCTTGAACATCGTGATTGATTGTATAATTGCAATCTGAAGCATAAGCTAATTTATTTCCATTAATTGAAAATATAGCTCTTGCACCTGAAAATGTTTGACTCATACTTTATTCCTTAAGCTGTCTGCCTTAGATTATCTAATTCGATAGTTGCTAAGATAAAATCAATACCCTGAACAGGAGTAATAGTTATATCTATACGAGCAACATTATTTTCTACAGTTACTGTTAGATTCTTATATCCAAGGCCTTCATTAGTATCATCGCCAACAATAATATTGTTTCGTAAGAAAACTTCCATTTCAGCGATAGTAAAGTTACGAATACTTTCAGCTGTTCCTGTTTTGGCCTTTTCGCCCACGAAAGTATCTTCTAAATGTTTTCGTAAATTATATGCTACGTAATTAGCAGCATCTAAAACGTGAACTCGATTGAAGACAAAACTAGAATCGCGATTATATGTAGTATTGTGCAATACTAATCGAATACCGCCAGAGCTAGGAGCTTCCGAGATTGCTAAACTTGCATCAATAGCTTGTTGCTTATGGCCAACGTTATTAGCATCAAAAGATTCAGTTGAGCTAGGAGTTGCGCCTTGTTTCTTGCGATGGCGAATACCATTTACAGCAATATATTTATGCGTAATTGGTTCCCCAATTTCAGCACCGGCTTGCATACCCGCAATCACGCAAGCATGAATATGAGGTTGTTTCCAATTAAGGATTCCATCAACATCGACTACTTGAACATCTTGGAATAATAATGACCCAAATTCAGTTGCTAGAGCATAGCTTTGGGCTTTAGCTTCAGCAAAAGTACCTCGGATACCTACATAAAAGTTTCGTTCACTACGATTAATTGTTGAACTCATTTTCTTGCAATGAGCGCGGGCCTGAGCATGAATCGATTCAACATCATACGAAGAAGAAGGATCGGTATAAGTAGCACTTTCAACTAAATCATCGCTAGCATCTTGAGAAACTAGAGGAATAACAATATTAACACGTTTGCCTTCAAAGGCTGTGAAACCAGCATCAAATAAGCTTGTTGTCGAAGCACCTAATACGGCACCACTAAGGAAAGTTTTAGGGGTTACGTTAGGAAGACCACTAAAGCTAGTTGATGTAGCTGTTACTAATGTGCTATTTAAATTAAACCATTGTCTTACTGAATAAGCATCGGCTTTAATTTTACCTGGCTTTAAAGAAGCTGTAGAAGCACAAATACCAGTTGTAGTAACTCGATCTAAAACACTAGGAGGTAATGCACCGTTCACATTGGAAGGAATGGAGCAAAAATACCCTGTTTGGGCGTTTAAGAATGAAGCTAAATCATTTAGAGTAGCGAAGTCGGCAAGATTAACTGTAACGTCACTCGCGCCAGCTCCGGTAGCATCTAAGATTAATTGGGTAGCATTAATTACAATTGTGCAACTTGTAGCAGCATTGCAACCAATTTCCATATAAACAACACCACCGACTTCGCCAGTAGTATTTGAAGTTTGTTCAGTGATTCCATCGGCTTGACGATCAACTGTAATAGAACGCTTAGGATTAGCAGCGGTTAAACTAACCGCACCAGCAACACCAGCAGCTAAAGCTACTCCTTGTTGAGGAACAGTTACCCCAACATCAGCCCATTCGCTATTGGCGATAAACTCTAAAACAATACCCATTCCCGAACGTTTAGCGCCTGTTCCAGTAATCGCTAGATTGATAGAAATTCTATTAACAACTGTGCTGGCATAGTTGATGCCAACCGTTCCTAAGGCAGTGTTAAGTTTGGAATTTAATTCAGTTACGGTATTAGCAGCCGAAGTACAATTGGCTCCGGTAATAGTAACAACTGTGCCGCCATTAACTCGTAAAGTAATGTCATTACCAGGAGTAGTTGTCCAATCGGCTCCAAATTGTAATAACCATGCTTCAGCAGTGTCTTCATCAATTTGGGCGCTAATTAGATTCTCTAATCGGCCATAATTTTGAGAAGTTAAAGTTCCCCAACCTGAAGCTAAAGCTAATGTCGATTGAGTAGAAGGATTAGTTTTATAAACTAAAATCTTGTTAGCGCCTTGAGCTACCCGTTGATCATTGCTGCAATTAATTAAAACTTTAGCGGCATCAACAATAGGGCCGGATTTATATTGATCAACAAGATTAATCAACGTTGCGCTAGTATATTCAACCACGCCAGAAACTGAACCTGGAGCGCCGCCAGTAGATTCACCGATAATTCCAACAATTCCAGTTTCACTTAAAGGAAGACCACCGGCTTGTTTAACTTTTAACCGAGAATATGCGCCAGGAACATTAATTGATGCGCCGTTAAATTGTACACTTATTCCGCCCATTGTATTACCTCAAAATTTTTAATATTGAGCAAAAACTTTAGCCCAATCCTCATAACTATTTGCTTCTAATGGCAATTTCTTCCGAGCAAACTTTTCAACGGCTTCTTGGGTCCATGTCGCAGTTTGTGGATTATCGCGTCGAAACATCCTAAAAGCTTTTTCAAAAGAAATAACTTCAGGCTTTTCCTTAGTAGTTTCAACTACTTGGACTGGTTCACCAGGCAATCCATCGTCTTCGGATAATGGAATAAACTTGTTTTTAGCCATGAATTTACCTCTACTTTATTTTATCATTAAATTTCTTGACATTTCATATTATTCCTCGACGGTTTCCACCGTTAATTCATCCTCATCTTCACGTCTAAATTGATCCCGTTGAACCTTAATAGAAGGATCAACTGATTCAAGCATTGGAGCTTCTTCGTCATTCCAACTATGCTCAATAAATTTAGCGGAAAGAGTTAAGAATCGAGTAAAAACATGATCGGGCATCCAATTCATTCGAGAGAAATCAGAGCCATTAAATGTAGATAATTCTATCCCACGCTCGATTAATGGGACCTTATTGGACAAAATAATATATTTAATAATTGTATATAGGTATTTGGTTGCCGAAGGTTGTTCCGTGGCTATAGCTATTAATAATGATTCATTAGTCCGAACGGCTCTTTGGATTGTTCTAGATATAGCCAAATTTGAAACAATTTGGCACCCTACAGGATTAATGGTTAGCCCAGGATCGATAAAAAAATGCTTATTGCCGGAATCATTAGATATTCCTGAATTAATATTATAGGAATTTCCATCGCCATCAATAAACTTAAAATTTAACCTTACACCGCTTAAATCAGGATCATCATTAATACAAATAATTAATCCAGTAACATCATCATAAACATCAATATCAAAAGTATCAACCACCACCCTAGGATCAATATTTGTGTCTAATTCTTCTTTAAAATCCCCGAAGGCGTCGAGGGCTTCTAATTCAGTATCAGACGTTAAAACAATAGTAATATTAGGAGTTTTTATGTCGTTTAATTGAAATGGAGCAGCCGAAAGATAAATAGTTCCATTAACTAATTTTTTAATTTCATTAATTTCTTTTTGGCCAAAGTATTTAGATAAATGGGGGCGTTTTAATTCACTAAAGATATCTTCAATCTTATCATTATCAGTTCCAATACTGTTTTTGATTTCTTGAAGTCCATCTCGAATAATAGATTCTAATACTAGATCTGGAAGGATAAAACCCATACCAATATTTTACATTAATTATTGGTATTTATTTATAATAACGTCGTTATGATATTCTCAAACTCTTCTTGAATATAATCCTCAATTAGTGGGAATATTTTTGCACCTTGGTAGCCTGGATGAATCCAAGCATCTGAAGGCCCCATTAAAATTTGACGTTGAGGATCAGGAAGGCCCGACTTAGAAGAAACTCGCCTAAAAGTCATATAAATACTTTGAGTAGTTTTTTCATAGGTTTTTTGAATTTTAACCAATCCTTCAAGGTCTTTTATGCCCGTATTTTTGACTCTAGCAACAACACCTTGTAATGGCTTTCCGCCATCAGGGTTTTTAAATACTCGATTAAGCTTATTCTTTTTAATTATTTCTTTTACTTGCGAGCGCAAAAATTCGCCATAATCACTTAATGGAGCTTTGGAATTAGGCGAATGAAAGAATGGAACAGTATTATATCTAAAGCCTTCTTTGCTGACCTTAGATTTTGGGCCATTAATAAGCCCCGGCTTCATATCAAATGTACCATATCCATCCTCGGTAGCATTTGCTAATCTTCCATCTAAAGATAAGATATAGATATTATCATCTATTTGCTCAAGCCGGAGAGCTTGGACATAATCTTGGCGAGTAGTTTTAAGCTTTTTATTAGCCAATCTAATAGCTTCTGCATATGCTCCCTTTGCTACATCTGAAACTGCTTGATTAATAGCAGCTTCAATTTCATCTGATAAATTGGAAATATCCTTGCCTAATTCTTCGGCTTTTAAATAGAAATCTATAGTAGGCATTAGACTTCCAAAATTTTATTTGCAAATAAAGGTGAACCAGTAATATCTTCTTTTTGAAGAAGGAAATCTAATTTCAACATCCATTGGAATGGAAATTCAACCGTATGCCTTGAGCCATTTTTATTCTGACCAAAACGATTGATATGCATCGCTTGAACAGATCTATAAGTCATTCGATAATTGTAATAACAACTATAAATAACCCCTCGACTTGGACGACTTCCAATCCATTCAACATCTCCATCAGTATTGATTTCAAAATCAACACCTGAAGTATATTCGACTCCATTTTTATCAATCAAAAGAGTACAGCTTAACGCTGGGTATTTAAGATGATCAATGGTGCCTTCTTGTCTTTGAACCATTTCGGAATAAACTGTTGAGAAATCCATTAGCTCGATTTTGGAAAAATAATATATCTCGGTATCGCGCTTAAAAGTAGCCAACACCATTTTATCATCCCATTCGCCGTTGTTTTGAAAGTTTTTGTTTAGGCCTTGGTTTTGTAGAAATGCCCAAGTTTCTATTGGTTGCCGATCAATAAATAATTTACTATTACAAACTGTACAATTTAATTCATGTTCTGCGCTATCGATACGCTTGACATTTGGGCAAATTGTTGTTTTCCAAACACGTACCCTAACCCCTTGATTTTCACTCATAACATCGCATTTCTTAGGGTCCATCTTGACAATTGGATAGCCTATTGTATTCGATGCATCAGGCGGTAAATTATCGTTTATTTTTCCCATGCTATAATTATAGCACAAAAAGAAAGCCCCATAGATGTTCAGGGATCTATGGGGCTTGACCTGGGCAGGTATGAAGATAGGGGTTGGGACTATTTAGAATTTTTCCATTCGGTAACTATTTTCCCATTATATTGATTAATAATCACCGATTGATATATATGCGGCGTAAATCCAAGCTTCTTAGACATATAATCATTTACGCTACCAATTTGCAAGGAAGAATTGTAGTACCTTACTCTTTTTTCTAAGTTCCTAGCACTTGGACAACCTTCCCAGGTATTGACTAGCTTCATAGGGGTTTTGTGATTAGGTGAAAAGTACAAACTATGTTGTACATATTTCGAGATTACTTTCTTGCCCATTTTTAGATAACCTCCTTAAGGTTTAGGGTTTATAGGAGTTATATCTAAATGGGTATTAGATGCAAGAATTATTTTTCTTCAGTATCGCCAATATTTAAACCCATAGCCAAATTATATGAATCTTCATATTCATGCTCTTCCAAAATCTCTTGCATAAATGGACTAAGCTGCGTCTTTTTTGGATTTTCTTTGGGAGAATCTTCCATAATCTTTTCTTTCGAGGAAGGCGATTTTGGCTTTTCTTGCACTTGGGTTTCTGGCGGCATATTTGTTTTTTGCATGATTATAAAGCTCCTCAAATTTGTCCATCATTTGGCCTTCAGGATCGCCAAAATAAACTTTCTTCCCAACAACATCTAACGAAGACCCAACGAATCCGAATTTAGCTTGGTCTTTGATTAACTTATGGGCTTGCTCTACATCTTCAAATTCAATAGAATACTCATAGCCCTTAGCTTTAGGATGATCGTATTGGCATATATACATGGCTTGTTGGCCATATTTTTCGCCAATAGTTGAAGCAAACGCTAAAACATCTTTAATCTTACCCTTCACTTGCATCATTTGCGAAGGCTCTAAAACCATCTTCTCTTGACTAAAATCATACCAACTTCCACCTGAAAAAGCAATAGATTTTACTTCAAGATTGTTTTCTTTGGCTAAAGATTTCGAGTCTTTAAAGATTTTTTTATATTCTGGGTTTTTAGCCTCTTCTAAAAAAGGTTTTAGGGTTGCATTAGTTTTGTAAGAAATCCCTGCAATCATCATGCCACCAGGCGGAATATGTGCTGGAATAGAGTTACCATCGCCTTGTTTTAACAAGACTTCTTTATAATAATCTAAGAAGTCATCCCCTACCGTTTTGCCAGCCAATTCTTTATGAACTAAGATTGTTGTATTTGCTAAATTAGGTATCCCATTTTTTTCATCAATTCTAAATTGCGGCCAATTCGGCTCCCCAGCTTGTTTTTTGGCGGCTCCGGCAATATCTCCAGGATTAGTTTTATCATTATCCGGCTCTTCAAGCTTCACTTCTTTATGACCTTGAAGCTTAGGATCTTTAGAAGAAACTATTTCGCCACTTGGTAATTGATAATAATAAGTATAATCGCCAGGCCCACCTTCCCGGCGCAAATATTTATGAGACATTGCCTTAACAAATAATTCAAGGCCTTGTCTGAATGTTAATTGATAATCAGAGCAAAATTGAATAAAAGATTTTTTGAATTCTTCATTCATTTAATCATTAAATAGTGTATCGTCTTTATCAAGAAATTTTGCTTCTAAAATAACTTGTTGTACTATTTGCTCTACTGACATATCAGCTAGTTTATTATTTTCAACTGGCGCAGCTTCTTTGGTTTCTAGCTTTGTTTGTTTTTCTACATATTGCTTTTCACTAGCTTCATAACGAGCTAAAGCCTCACTAGTGTTATTAAGGACACTATTTTCTTTGTCATAATCCCAAGCAGTAGGGCATTTATTGCCACCATCTAAATTAAATACCACTTCTTCAACTTGTGTTTCAGTTTTGTTATCCATTTCATCTCCTGATTTTTTTATTGTTATCATAATTGATTCTTCTCCTTCATCAATATAAACCGACGAAGGGTTATCAATAGTATTAATTCCAATTCCATAATTGGGGCTATTTGTTGGATCAACTGGACCAGTAGGGGATTCAACGGCAACTTCGGCTGTACTATCCATAGAAGCTTCCATCTCCGTAACCACAACATCATTATACATTGATCCAATTGTCACATCTTGCAACAACCCACGCTCATAACCAATTGCAGTAATACTTTCTAAAGTAGCATTGGTAAATGTTTCAGCGGGGATATTCCCTTTAACCCAATAAAACCAACCTGTATAAAGGTCATCGCCTTGACAAATAACAAACAAAGATAATCGATCATCAATATCATAATGTCGATAATCTCCTACATCCATATCAGTAGCGAAGTTTTGGAAATTAAGTAAAAAAGGATCGGTTTTAAAATCTTTAATCATAAATATCCTATGCAATCATAGAATTAATTCCAACATAATAATTCATTATGTTTTCAGTTATTTTTTCTAATCTTTGTGTGTTTTGATCAATGGTGCCTTTGTAAATATTTGTGCCAGCATTTATCGCTTTACTTGTGCTTTGGCTCATTCCGTCAAATGAAATACTTTCACTAGTTGTTCCATTGCCCAAAATAATATTACCAGCAACAGGCAACATATAATTAGCAGCCGTTAGCCCTATCCATTGATTGACAATTCTAGGAATTTTATCTTGCTCAAACCCGGCCTTATAAATAATTTCATATAATTGCGGGTATCTTTGAGCTATGCCGAAGACTTTGGGCAGCATACTAGCGCCGCCAATATTAAAAGACCCAAGCGCACCTGCTGTAGGAGTTAATTGGATTTGGCCACCTGCATTGTAAACTCGCATCCAATCTAATGGGAAAGAAATCAATTCTTGATGTGCTACAAATTTTAGTTTAAAACTAATAACTTCAATAATAGGACGATGATTTAATTGGACAAAGCACCAATTATTATAATCAGAAATTTCATAATCTTTTTTGTCTGTGTAAGTTGTGGGAGTCAAAGTAAGATCAAAAGCATGTTCAAAATCTGACATTGCAGCTAATATCGCATCTTCAAAAGCATCGTCGGATAACATTACTCCATTGGAATCTGTAAAATTAATTCCATGTAAAAACCTAATTTTTAGGGTTGCTACCGTAAGAATTGGCTCAAATCGAGAAAACCCTGGATTCGATTCACTAACGGTAGGAAAAACTATATTTTCGTCGATCACTTAAACCCCCGAAGTTAGCTTACGTAAAGCTAATTCTTTAACCGCAATTCGTGTAATCCCGCCACTAGTATAAGTAAATTTAATTGCTCCACTTTGAAGCAACGCCGTTGTGGCTTCAGTTAAATCTACACTAAATATAGATGAATTATCAACGTCTAGATCTATATCTGCATCTTCGATAATTACATCATCCGAAGTCCCAGCCAAAACTAATTCTTTGACTGAATCTGAAGGAATGGAAGCCGGAGAAGAATTTTCGGTTTCGTAAACTTGAAGAGTTAACGTTCGATCTTCGCCAGCATAAAATTCAAAATCATCTATTACGCCTTTATCTGGCGGTCCTATAACTCTTAAAATTAGGCTCATATTGTCCTCGGTTTATTTTTTCAGCTTCATTTCTGAAATAAAAAAGTAAATCTCTAAAATGTTTTTCTTTGGATTTGTAATAATCTCGTTCTAATTCTGGGCCAATTCCAGCGGCATCATCGAAAACAAAAACAGCCCGTAATTTATCGCCCTTCCCTAAGCCTTCTCTTGTTTCAACATGACTTAATCCACGCAAAGCCACATAAGCCGCAACTGCCATATTGTCGGTTTCATATACATTTTTGCTCATTTTAAACCCTTTTTTTATTATAAAGTTAATATTATTTTAACATAAAATAATGAAATTAAACAAAAAATAAGCCCCTTACAGCGTTTGCCATAAGGGGCTTGGTTAGTTAAGGAGAAAGGCTTTAAATCGTGAATTTAAGCCATTTAGGCTTATTGTAGTCACTTCCTGCATTGATTGCAAGGCATTTATGGCCATCACATTCGAATTCATGGATTCCATGAATATGATTATGGCCAGTAATCAAAAGGTCAAATTTCTTAGCGATAAAATTCAAATAAGTAAAATTGGCACAAAATTGATTATAATACTCATTTGGGCCTTCCCGAAATGGGGGAAAGTGAGTCACACAAACCGAAGCTCTATAAGGCTTAGTATTGATATTTAATACCTTCTCTAGGTCTTTATAGGCCTTGTTGGACATAAATCGCATAGTAGGGATGCCATCGGTAAATTTAGGCAAATGATACATATCATTGGTTTCAGGATCAGCATTCCCATACCATCCGTCAAAGCCACAAAAAATTACATCCTCCACCACACAACTAGAGCCATTAAGATAAATAATCCCATGCTCTTGGAAGATTTTATCATGTTCTTTGAACACTTGCTGAAGAGTAGTTCTAGAACCGTAGAAATCATTATTCCAATAATCATGATTACCGCAAACAACAATTATTGTAAATTCAAGGCCAAAATGATTTCTTAGTTGTCGCATCATTTTAGGTAATTGATCTTGCTTATTAATAATATGATCGCCAGGAATAACAAGCAATTTCGAGCCTTCTTCGTCCATTTTAGAACGAAGCTCGGCATAGAATTTTTCCAAAATAAGATGGGTCTTTTGGTTAAATCCCTTATGAAGATCAGTTGTTGTAAATCCAGTAATCATTTAAATTTCGCAAATTATAATATTTACTTTTTCTTCAACAGTTTTAACTATATTAGATGGCTCCAATAATTTCCAAGGCATAGCCCTAGATCTTATTTGCTCCTTGCCATTATGATCTTCTAATACTAAATAATCAACACCAATATATTTTATAACATACCAGCCGCCAAAATCCCAAGATTCTAGCCCTAGAATGATTTTGGTTCCAACAAGGCGATTATCATTAGGAGCTATAACAAAATCTTCATCCATAATTTTTCTCACATACAGCATGTATATAATGCCATATTTTGTTTAAATAAAAAGTAAAATAATGCTCAGTTGTTAAAATTTCTTTATTGCAAACAACACAAATTTCATTGTTCATAAAAGATACATATTTAAAATTCGCTTTAGAGTTATATTCAAACTTTGCATATAATTAACTTGTTCATTCATCAACGAATAAGGATCGCCTTTTTCTGTATGGTTGAATCCCATACAATGGCCAAATTCATGGGCATAAACTTGCCAAGCAGAAGTCCAATCAATCCAAACATCACAAAATTGATTATTTTGATTATGGTTATAAGCAATTCCTAATGTTCTTTCCCCTTGCTTAATTGATTTGAGTTGTTCATGCCCTGGATTTACAATTTTTATTGAAAAAACAGCTTTGCGATATTGCTCTTTAGGAGCATCTTGTAAAAAAAGATCCTCATTAGTAAATTTAATTAATAGTTTTTTAGTATCATTATTGGCAATGTTCCAAATTGATTGTGCTTGAAATAATTTTTCATATACGCTAGATAAAATTAATAATTGATTTGGAGATAAATTATCCCAATTAGTTTCGGGGTCAAATAATTCAGATAAATCTATAAACATCCAAGAATAATAAATAGGCTTGGAATTATGAACTTCATAGCCTATTTTATGATAAGGTTTATGGTAAAAATAAGCTACAATTGCAACTAATACAACAAATAATAAAAATAATATTTTTTTCAAATCCCATCCAAACACTCGATAAAACCACAATCGGAGCATGGCGGCTTATAATCGAATTCTAATTGTATTTCTTTTCTATTATATTGCTTGGCCTTTTTTGTTTGCAAAGGAAGATTAATTGTTTTAGTTTTAGGCTTCTGAGCCGCTTTCTTTTCTTTAAGAAATCGGCGTATTGCTCGCTTTTTCATAAAAATATTCGGAAGCCGAAATGGCGGCTAAATCATTTCGTTTTGTCGCTAACAGCTTCCGTGGACATACTAGGGAATATCAAATTAATCTAGCTAGGATTAATTCCGGTAGCCATCCGATTCCCGCGTCCTTTAACCTCTTGTTTTTTAGTATAATATTTCTTCTTTAATTTTTTTATAGCATGTTTTTTTATTGTACGAACCATTTCATCATAAGCAGAATAATTACCTTCAGCAATAATCCATAAATCAAGTAAATGAAATTCTACCATTGGTGATTCAGGCGATACCTCTTCATATTCTAATTTAAATTTGCTTTTTCTGGGTTTACGAACTTTAATTTTTTTATTAATTGTCTTATCTTCACTATCTACCATATTCGTAAACCCTATGAATTTCCTATTTTTTTGATCCGTTATATAGGATCATGTAAACTTCGTTTGGAGTTTTGCCAAATTTTTTGGCATCTCGACGAATAGTCCCATGAACGACCATATGATTTGATCTAGTTTTGCGAAGGCCAGAAGCTAATTCTTTAAGCCAATCGGAATGCGTATTATCGAAATAAAAGCAATTAGAATCGCTGATTTGAATATCTACATTATCAGGATAGGAAGATAGAGTTTGATAATTATATTGATTATAAGGAATGGCACTAGTACGCTCTAAAGACATATAATCCCCTAATAATTAGTACGTTTGAAAACTACAAAAAGTTCTATTAATTAATGTAAAATTAAAGATTTTTCTAATACTTCTTTCCAATTTTTACCTAAATAAACCGGAATTTCTCCATTTAATTCAGTCAAATAACCTATCCCCACTTCTTTTACTAATCCAGTTTCTTTGTCGCAATATGTCAAAACAATACCCTTATCTCCAAACAATTCAGCCGCCCTTTTGAAAGCTTTCTCCATGCACATACCCTCATTCCCTTCCATCGAAAAATGTACATGATCTTATGTACATAATTTTTTAGAAATTGTCAAATAAAAAAATACAAGAGGTAACTTATGGAAAACTATAGACTTTTGTTCTATAGTGGAATCCCCCATGTATTAAGTAAATTCTAAGGGATTCCCCTATTAGTTGTCAATAGCAGTTGAAAATAAAAAACCCTCAGGAGTTAACCAGAGGGTTTTTAGAAGAATATTTAATCTAGGTCTTAGCTTGCGCGACCTACGTTTTCGAAGAGTCCATGATAGAGAGGACGGAAAACGATAGGAGTACCAT
>JACCDR010858615.1_pt1 | contig 26075 bp, 18 predicted proteins | sample 7446431 | NCBI WGS metagenome assembly JACCDR01 (sample SAMN15323443, study PRJNA562643) | freshwater metagenome | isolation source: river surface water | place: USA:Blue River Watershed | collected 2017-08-17 | reverse complement strand
TGACCGCGTGCGTGCACTTCGCCTCGGTGACGGCGCCGAAGCAGGCCAGGCCGTCCGACAGCACCTGGCAACCCGGCGCCAAGTGCGCCACGGCCCAGTCCTTGATCGCCACCGAGGTGAAGCCCGGCACGGGCGTGAGCTTGACGAACAGGGGCTGACCTTGATTGCTCAGCGACACCGCTGCGACGAAGGGCACCTTGTTCTCCGAGCCGCGCCCGGGCTTGCCGCCTGTGCGCTCACCGCCCAGGTAGGCGTCATCGAGCTGCACCAGGCCTCGCAACTGGTGCGCCTGTTCACGCACCGCCATCGCGTTCATCAGCTTGTGATGCACCAGCCAGGCCGTGGGGTAGCTCACCCCAAGCTGGCGGCGCAGCGCCAGGCTGGACAGACCGGTCTTGGCCTGACTGACCAGATAGATCGCCAGGAACCAGATCCGCAGCGGAAGTTTGGTGCTCTGAAACAAACTGCCGGCGATCAGCGAGGTCTGGTGGCGGCAGGCGCTGCACTGGTACAGCGGGTGCGTGCGGCCGCTGACGATGCAGTGCTCGGTGCCCGCGCAGACCGGGCAGTTGAAGCCGTTGGGCCAGCGCATCAGGGCCACAGCCCGGGCGCATTGCTCCTCAGTGCCGAAGGCTTGAAGGAAGCTGGGCAAAGACATGCCGTACTGGAACTGGACTCGATTCATGGCCATGGCGCTGACTCCTTGAGGGGATAGCGTCAGCGTACACGCCAGGTAGCTCACCACGTGAGCCTCCCGGGCAGGGCTGAGGGATCTTTCTAATCAAGTGTGATTTTTCATGCTGCCGCTTACTCGGATGAGAAGGAGACTTGATATGAACCCCATCGTCCTCCGGCGCCAACGAAGATTCGATCTGCGGCCAGGGCATCCGAGACGCCAGCACCGCCAACGTGCGCCGCAGGTCAATCATCTGGTCCAGACAGGCGCGGAAGAAGTCGTCGGTCGCCATCGGTGATGGTTCCTCAATGTCCCAGGAATTGACAGCCATTGGATTGAATCCGCAGAGCTTTGACCGTCCGAAATCACCCGAAAGCCGCTCTACGGCGACAGGTGACAAAATTTTCAGGGCTGACTTCTTAAAATCAGGGCTTGTAGTCTTCGAATTCCCAATGCATATAACGGGCAAGTGCGAGCGCTATTTCATTCCAACTGTCTGCAGTTGTACTCGATAGCAGGTCGGAAACCGCTCCCCTCACTTCGTCCCATGAGAACCGTTGTACAACCAATTGGTGCCTCATCCAAACCGCCTCTGGATACCTTGCCATGAAGGCAGGCGTTAGCGCATGAAAGTCGAAGATGTCTGCACCCGCGCTTCCTTCTTCGCCGATTCCTGCATGCATGAGCACACAGCAGCACTCTGGGTTATCTGGCGTAAGCGGTTCTTCGATTTCGGTGCTGTGCATCCATTTCAGTGCGGGCTTCATTCATCCTCCGGGGTGAAGTTGGTGCACACCACTGGATTTAACCGCGGCAAGCAAGGATTGAGTAGCGATGCCTCGGTCTGCGAAGATGGCCTGATAAAAAGTGGCGCGCCGAGTAGCCCAAGTTATTCGTCAAGCAGGTCTATAACCAGCCGGGACTTGACATCATCGCCGTCGCGGTAGATCGGTTCACGCCTGCCACCGCAGGAGGTGATGTGATAAATCGCGCCGGGGAACCCGATGCGCAGGCGGCGGGAAATGGGGCAGAGCGCAGGTCTGGGCGAGGCAAAAGGCAAGACCTGGCCCCAAGGTCTCATGACCCCAAGGTCTCAGAGGCACCTATCGAGCCCGACAAATAGTGACCGAAGTGTTATCAATTGGTTTCATGTACATCGCATCGGACTTCACCGACAACACCTCTTTCCAACCGCCGCCGTGCTCACCCTCTGCACAAACACGAACGCCAGGCAAGACGGTGTCAAAGTCTCTCAGCACGTCAACACGGGCGCGGATACCGCCGTAGTTCTTGCCTAGCTCAAAGTAGTGGGACTTTGATAGTTGGTGGGTTGTGATCGCACTAAGCGCGCTGAACATGACGATCAGGCTGCACCAGATCATCCGCCGCATGAGCACCTCCGAATGACGACGCCTTCTTGCCCCTTTCGGAAGCCCCAATTGTTCTCAACCTTGCCGTTTGGCGACGCAGAAATTGTTGTGCTGGGACTTGTGGCAATCCCGACATGACCACCGTGGGCAACAAGATCGCCCGCTTGGGCTGGCCCACTGACACGGGGCCATCCAGGCAGATTGAAGTCGGGATCTGATAGCTGACCAGCCCCAGGCGGGTACTTGCCCTTGTTCCAGGGCATCCCACCAACATTCGGTAAGTTGTAGCCCGCGTTCTCATACTGCTCGTCGACAAACAGATTGCACTTGTAAGTGTCCTCGCCAAATGCCTTATTGACATCACTGCGATCCGCTGCTTGGCTCCAGTCGCGTTTGTCGCCTCGCGCTAGTTGAATCAAATCAACAAGGTCGCCGCACGGACAAAGACCATCCGGATCCACGGACGAAATCGGATTCCCACCCACATACGAATACGTATTAATCCCGCCCGCCAGCCCGATGGGATCGGACTGGGTGTACCGCCCAGCGTCAGAATCGTAGTACCGATGCATATTGAACAGCAGCCCCGACTCCTCGTCTCGCCACTGTCCCTGAAAGCCAATCGGCTGAGCACAAGAAGCACGCCCCTCCTTCACCGCCCCCCAGTCATCCGAGTCAGCCTGCCAGACAGTCCGGCCATCCATGTCGGCAAGCCGTCGCGGCGTCCCCAGATGATCCGTGTCGAACAGTGCCACCCGTGCCGGTTGCGCCGAGCCCTCTTGCAGTCCCTGCGTCAACAAGGCATCAGCCACCGCTGAATTGTCGGCCGATGTTGGCCAGACACCCGCCACCACGCCGTCCAATCCGACCGAGACCGCTTGCGCACGTCCACCCCCAGCCCGATCCACGCGCGCCAACGGCACATAACCGCCCGGTTCGTACAGCACCGTGTGCGCCCCGGCGTATTCACTCGCGCCCGTGGACAAACCCGCGCCATCGTCATCACACACCAGCCGCCCGCCATCCCACCCATACCGGATGACCAGCTCGTTCGGCGCCAGCGCATTGAGCCCCGCGCCGCTCGAGCCCGCATCAAGCCGCTTGCAAACCCGCCGCATCAAGGCATCGTACACATAGCCAGCGCGCGCACCAGGGCAAGCCTGACCATCGCCCTGGCGCCCTGACCGCTGCAGCGCCGTCATCCGATTCAGGCCGTCGTAGTGCATCACGCAGCGCACGCCGTCTGAAGACAGCTTCTCCACCATGTTCCCCGCCTCGTCGTACCGGTAGCGCAGCCCGTCCAATTCGGTCAACCGGTTGTCCATCAGCCGGGCACCGTGAAGAGAGGCATCACCCTCCGCCAGGCCCAGCCGATTGCCAGCCGGATCAAAGCGGTAAACGCTCTGCACCCCCCCCGCCCCCAGGCCAGCACCCAGCCGCTGACTGCCAATCAGCCGCGTACTCAGGTCATAGCGGTAGCGCACCCGCGATGTCGGCGCCGCGCCCAAGGCCAGGCCAGAGCCGACAGCCCCCGCCATCAATGGCACCCTACCCGCCCCATGCCACTCATCCATGCCCACAAACTGCCCCAACCCGTCGTAGACGTGCCGCACCAGCCAGTCACCCGCCATCGGCGTCGTGTCGGCCACCCCAGCCGCGGCCACCGCCTGCCCGGTGAACACCGTGTCCATCGCCAGCACCCGCCCCGTTGCATCAAACGTGCGCTGCCGCTCAAACGCCCCGGGCACGCCGACCAGGCTGCGCTTCACCTCCCGGTGCAAGGCATCCCGCTCAAAGTCCATCACCAGCTCGGGCCCGGCCGGGTCCGGCGTCCAGCGCAGGCCATGCACATGCCCCGGCCCGTAGGTCAGCCAGCGCAGCTCGGGCAGGTCGCCATAGGTCACACCGTACTCCTGCCCCTGCAGGTCGTGCCGGTGCTTCACGCGGTAGCACCAGCCGTCGGCATGGGTCTGGGTTTCCATCGCCAGCTGGCCGGCCTTGTCGTACTCAAACGCCACCTTCACGTCGGGTGAGTTGGCCTCCAGCAGCTGGCCGGTCTTGGTCCACCTGAAGGTGTCGGTGAACCAGGCAGGTGAGCCGGGTGCTGCCTGCACATCGGGCCAGTGCCGCTCGCGCAGCCGCCCTGCCTTGTTGTAGGCATAGCGGGTGATGCGCGGGCCGGTCCGCATCGGCTCCACCTTTTCCACCAGCTCGCCGCCAGCGTTGTAGCGGTAGGCCTGCACCCGGCCGTCGAGGCCGGTTTCCTGCGTCATGCGGTCCAGCAGGTCGTACTCGAAGCTGGTCTGGGCGCCGTTTTCGTTTTCCAGCGTCACCAGCCGGCCGGCGGCGTCGTAGCGCATGCGCTGGGTGTGGCCGGCCGGGTTGGTGGCCTGGGTCAGGCGGCCAAAGCGGTCCCACTGGTAGCGCTGCAGGCGTTGCTGCCGCTGCTGGGCGGTGCCGGCATGTGGCGCTTCGGCGGCGTGGTCGGGTGCGCCGGTGGTCAGCACCTCCAGCGGCCGGCCCAGGCCGTCGTAGCGGGTCGCCACAGTGATGCCGTCGGGCAGGGTCTGCAACACCGGGCGGCCCAGCGCATCGTGCTGCCAGTGCGTGGCATGGCCCAGGGCATCAGTGCTGCACAGCAGGCGGCCTTCGTCGTCGTAGTCCCAGTGCTGGCTGTGGCCCGAGCAGTCGGTGTAGCGGGTGAGCTGGCCCAGGCGGTTGTAGTGCAGCTGCTTGGTCTTGCCCAGCACGTCGGTGATGTGGCTGGGGCGGTCGGGCAGGCCGGCGTGCTCGTAGCAGTAGCGCATGTCCTGGCCGTCGGGGGTGCGCACGCGCACGGCGTTGCCGCGGGCATCACGCGTGATGGTGGTGATGCGGCCTTCCGGGTCTTCCAGCTCCAGCGGCAGGCCGCTGTGCTCCTCCAGCGTCATGCGCCAGGTGCTGCCGTCTGGGCCTGCGCTGCCCACGGTGCGGCCTTCGGCGTCCAGCCGGGTGTCGGTGCGGCGGCCCAGGCCGTCGGTGCTGCTGATCAGCCTGCCAAAGCCGTCGTACACAAACGCCAGCTGGCTGCCATCGGCCCGGGTGTGGCCGGTCCAGCGTTTCAGGCCGCCGGTGCCCTTGAAGTGATAGGCCTCCACGCGGCCCAGGCTGTCACGTACCTGGGTGTGGTCGTCCCGGGAGGTGTAGTGCCGGGTCAGGCCATCGGCTTCTGCCTGTTCCACCACGCGGGCGCTGCGGCCGGGCCCGGGCACGGCACCGGCATGCGTGGCATGGGCCCAGCGGTAGCGCCCCGCAATGCCGCCCGGCTGGCCGTGGCCGGCCATCAGATGCTCGGGCGTCCATTCAAAGTGGCGCACCACCTGGCCCAGGCGGTCGAGCACGGCCACCAGGTTGCCAGCATCGTCATAGCGGTAGCGCACCAGCCAGTCGGCCGGGTCAGCGCCTGCGTTGGCCTTGGCCTGCGGCTGTCCTCCACTGGTCAGCACCACGCCCTGCAGTCGCAGCAGGTCAGGCACAGCGCGGGCGCCGCCGGGGATGCGCACGTACATGAACGCATAGTGCCGGCCGGCGCTGTCGACCACCGCGGTGAGCATGCGGTGGTCGTCGGTCCAGCGGTAACGGGTGGTGTAGCCGGCAGCGTCGATGTCCGCAGCATGGTGCCAGGTGTGCACCTCGCCGGCTGGGGGCAGCGGGCTGGCCGGGTCGGGCGCCCGGGTGGGCACAAAGCAACGGTAGCCTCCACCGCCATGCACCAGGATCACGTTGGCGTCTTGCTGCACCGGTGCCGGCACGGCGGCCCAGCGGCCAGTCCACGGCGCGGGTGCGGTGGTGGACGCGGTGATGGCAGCGGTGGTGGGAGCGGTGGTGGGCGCGCCACCGCGGCGCAGCCACAGGCGCTCGGTGGGCGAGAACACCGCCTCACCCGGCAGCAGCGGGCCGAAGCTGATGCGCCGGCCCTCGGCGTCCACCACCACGGTGGCGGCATCGCTGCATTCCAGGCTCAGGCCGGCACCGGGGATCGACCAGCCGATGCCCAGCGGCCCCTCGCGCGCATCGCCCGAGTTGTAGCTGCGCGCAAAGCTGAACACGCTGGGCGCCGGCAGCGCAAAGTCCACTTCTGCCGGCAGCAGCTTGCAGCCCAGTATCGGGTTGACCGGTGGGCCGGTGGTGGGTGCGCAGCTGGCACAGGTATCGGCCGTGCCGGCGCCCAGGTCGCCCACGAAGACCGTTCCGCTGCCCGACACCACGGCGCCTTTGACGACGCCACTGCCCACATGGGCGACAGGTTTTCCAGACATGGTGTTCAAGGGCGTCGCAGAGGCGCCTGGGGGTGAGATGTGAATGAAAATGGGCGCTGCATTACGGCTGGCTTGCCGGGCCTCAGCAATTGAGCTTCACAGCGCCGCCCAGCACTTCAATCTTTGATGGCGTCAGCCGAACCGTGCTGCCGCCACAGGTCAGCAGAATCTCGTCCTTGCCGTTGAGATGGATCTTGTTGGCATCCAGCCTGATGGACCGGCCATTGATCTTCACCGTGCTGGCGCCTTCGTCGCCGACGGCCAGGCTGTAGTCCTCGCCCACCGTGGTGGACTGGCTGATGCCTACCTTTGTGGTCTGTGACTTGCCCACCAGCGTGGTCATCGCGATGCCGATGTTCTGGCTGTAGACCATGCCCACGTTCAGCATGCGGGCCATGCCCACGGTCAGCATCGACAGCATGCCGACCTGCGCCGTCTCATTGCGCGCGACGGTCTTGCTGCGGTTGGCACTCACCTTCAACGACTGGTTCTTGCCGATGCGGATGGTTTCGCTCTGGCCGACCGACCGGCTGCGGTTGTCGCCCACGCTCAGCGTCTGGTCGTTGCCGATGGAGACAGTCTCGTTCTGGCCTACATCCTCTGCGCGGTTGTCCCCGATCGAGATCGTCTCGGTGTGGTCCACCCGTTCGGTCCGGTTGGAATGGATGGTGATGGTCTCGTCGCCGTCCACCGTCTCCGTGCGCCAGCCATGCACGGCGATCTTCTCGTTGCGATCCACGGTCTCGGTGCGATCGCGCTTGATGCGGGTGGTCTCATCGCGGTCAATGGTCTTGCGCCGGTCATTGCCCACCCACACATCCTTGTCGTGCTCCACTTCAATCAAATGGTTGCGCCTGGCATGACTCTTCACCAGTTCGGCGCCCGCCTCGTCCTCCATAGAAAATTCGTTCGCATCGGCCGCTGTCCCTCCCTTGCTGCTGCGCGTCAGCACACCGTTGCGGGTGGCGTTGGCGGGCAGGCCCCAGGGCGGCATCTGCTCGGCGTTGTAGACGCGGCCGGTGATGATGGGCTGGTCAGGGTCGCCCTCCAGAAAGTCAACCACCACCTCCTGCCCGATGCGCGGCACCTGGATGAAGCCGAAAGCCTGGCCGGCCCAGGGGCTGCTGGCGCGCACCCAGCAGCTGCTGGTTTCATTGCGCCGGCCGTAGCGGTCCCAATGGAACTGAACTTTCACGCGGCCATAGGCATCGGTGTAGATCTCTTCGCCGGCTGGGCCCACCACCACGGCGGTCTGGGGGCCTTGCACGACAGACTTGCGGGTGCGGCGGGCCGGGCGGAACTGCTGCACCAGCGGCATGGCGCCAAAGCTGCAGTGCAGCGTGGCGCCCGGCCCGCCGGCTTCATCGCCCGCGGTCTGCAAGGTGATGCGGGTGTGGGTGCACAGGTAGTCGGCGTTCTGGTCGGCGCGCGGGTGGTCGGTCAGGGCAAAGGTGCAGCCTGCCGCCAGGCCGGCGGCCTGGGTGTGGCCACTGTGCAGCGCGTGGCCGCTGTGCTGCTCGTCGATCTGGTTGTCGGTGAGCTGCTGGCCATCGGCCAGCTGGGTGGTGTTGCCCTGGAAGTCGAACCACTCGTGGTCAGCCTGCGCATGGTCTCGCTGCATGCTGCTGCTGGCCAGCAGGCCCGCCGATGGGCGTTCGAAGTCGTAGCTGGTGCGCGCCACCCGGCCGCTGCGCACCGCATGCTCGCAGGTCCAGCCGCTGATGCTGTCATGGTCGGGCGTGCTGGCACCCAGGTTGTCGAAGCACGGCAGCTGTTCACAGCCCGGCGTGGCCTGCAGCACACCATTGCTGTCGGCCAGCACCAGCTGGTGGCTTCCGGCGTCGTGGCTGAAGTACCAGAAGATGCCTTCTTCCTCCAGCAGCCGGGCCAGGAAGTGAAAGTCGCTCTCACGGTACTGCACGCAATAGTGGCGCTGGCGGTAGCTGCGCGTGAGCTGCAGGCGGTAGTTCGCCACGGCGCCGTGGTCGGCCAGCACCTTCTCCACGATGGCGGGCACGCTCATGTCCTGAAAGATGCGGCAGTCGGCGGTGCGGGTCAGCATCCACAGCCAAGGGCGTAGCGTGGCCCGGTAGCCAAAGTGGCGGCCCTGCGGTGCGCTGATGCCGAAGTGGGTGACCAGGCCGTTCAGGTGCCGAAGCTGCCCATCACGCAAACGCAGCGACACACCGGCCGGTTGCCCCAGCAGGGCCTGCGCCGCAATGTCGGCCCGCGGGCTGATCAGTTGCAGTTCCACGCTGCCCAGGGTGCTCAGCCCTTCGGTGGCCGTCATCGACAACAGGCGCAGCTCGTCGCCTGGCAGCACGCAGTTGAACTGGAAGGGCGACGACATGGGGTGGTGGCCTGGTGATTGGATGGCCCCATGCTGCGTTACCCGGCGGTGCAAACGCTGGGACCAAGGTCACGCGGCGCGTCGTCGAAGGCGTAGGCGAACTGGCTGCCGCTTGAGCCGTCAGCCGGGCTGACGCCGACACGCACGGCTTGCACCGGATGGCCTGCCAGCACCCGCTCCAGAAAGGCACGCGAGATGTCGGGCAGCAAGGTGCTGGTGAGGATGCTGTCGATCATGCGGCCGCCCGATTCACTCTCGGTGCAGCGCGACACCACCAACTGCACCACCGCGTCGTCCACGGTGAACGGCACCTTGTAGCGCTCGGCCACGCGCCGGCCGATGCGCTGCAACTGAAGCCTGACGATCTGCGACAGCATGCTGTCTGACAACGGGTAGTAAGGGATGGTGACCAGCCGCCCCAGCAAGGCCGGCGCAAACACCTGCAGCAGCGGCTCGCGCAGGGCCTGGGCCAGCGTGTAGGCATCGGGCAGTTGTGCGGCGTTGGCGCAGCGGCGGCTGATCAGCTCGGTGCCCACGTTGGTCGTCAGCAAGATCAGGGTGTTCCTGAAGTCGATGCGGCGGCCCTGGGCGTCGTCCATGCTGCCCTTGTCGAACACCTGGTAGAACAGTTCGTGCACATCGGGGTGCGCCTTTTCAAACTCGTCCAGCAGCACCACGCTGTAGGGCCGGCGGCGCACCGCCTCGGTCAACACGCCGCCCTTGTCTGAGTCCTTGTAGCCAGGGGGCGAGCCTTTCAGCGTGCTCACCGCATGGGCCTCCTGGTATTCGCTCATGTTCACCGTGATCAGGCTGGAGTCGCCGCCGTACAGCGCTTCGGCCAGTGCCAGTGCGGTTTCGGTCTTGCCGACACCCGAGGTGCCGGCCAGCAGGAACACGCCGATCGGCTTGTCGGGGTTGTCCAGCCCGGCGCGGCTGGTCTGGATGCGACGCGCGATGGTGGCCATGGCGTGGTCCTGGCCGATCACCCGGCGGCCCATCAGTTCAGGCAGCTGCAGCACCTGGCCGATGGCATCCGCGGCCATGCGGCCCACCGGGATGCCGGTCCAGTCGGCCACCACGCTGGCGATGGCCTGCTGGTCGACAGTGGGCAGCATCAGCGGCGATGGGCCCTGCGCGGTGTGCAACTGGGCTTGCACCGCTTGCAGTTCGGCCACGGCGTCTGCGCGCTCGCCGTCGGACATGGCGGGCTGGGCGGCCTGCAGGCGTGCGCGCAGTGCCAGCAGGCGTTGCACCAGGCGGCGTTCGGTGTTCCAGCGGGTTTTCAGGTCGCCCAGCCGGGCGCGTTCGTCGGCCAAACGCTGCGCCACCTGGTTGCCGCGCGTGCCAGTGTCGATGCCGACACAGGCCTCGCGGGCGATGATCGCGGCTTCGGTTTCCAGCGCCTGGATGCCGCGCTGGCAGTCGTCCACCTGCGCCGGCACGGCATGCAGGCTCACCGCCACGCGGGCACAGGCAGTGTCCAGCAGGCTCACCGCCTTGTCCGGCAGCTGGCGGGCCGGGATGTAGCGGTGCGACAGCTTCACCGCGGCCTGCAACGCTTCGTCCAGCACCATCACCTGGTGGTGCCGCTCCAGCGTGTCGGCCACGCCGCGCAGCATGCGCAGGGCCAGGGCCTCGTCCGGTTCGGCCACCTGCACGCTCTGGAACCGGCGCGACAGTGCGGCGTCCGCCTCGATGTGCTTCTTGAACTCGGCAAAGGTGGTGGCGCCGATGGTGCGCAGCTGGCCACGGGCAAGCGCCGGCTTGAGAAGGTTGGCCGCATCGCCGGTGCCAGCGTTGCCGCCGGCACCCACCAGGGTATGGGTCTCGTCGATGAACAGGATGACGGGTTGCAGGCTGGCCTGCACCTCGTCGATCACCGAGCGCAGGCGTTGCTCGAACTCGCCCTTCATGCTGGCACCGGCCTGCAGCAGGCCGATGTCCAGGGCCCGCAGGCTCACCGCCTGCAGTGCGGGCGGCACGTCGCCGCGCACGATGCGCTGCGCCAGGCCCTCCACCACCGCCGTCTTGCCCACGCCAGCCTCGCCCACCAGGATCGGGTTGTTCTGGCGCCGGCGCATCAGGATGTCGACCACCTGGCGGATCTCCTCGTCGCGGCCGACGATCGGGTCGCTCTGGCCAGCCCGCGCCTGGGCTGTCAGGTCGGTGGTGTAGCGCTGCAGTGCCGCTTGTCGGTCGGGCGGTGCGGCCGGGATGGCACCGCTGGCCTCGCCCGGCGCGGCCAACTCGGGCAGCGGGGTGTGCGCCGCCTCGGGCGAGCCCTGGGTGATGGCGGCAAAGTCTTGCACCAGCGTGTCCACGGCAATGGCATTGAACTGGCGCGACAGGCCCAGCAGCGTGGCGCGCTGGCCGGGGGTCTTCAGCATGCCCACCAGCAGGTGGCCGGTGCGCACCTGCTGTGCCTGAAACAACAGCGAGGCGTAGACCCAGCCGCGCTCGACCGCACTGTCAATGCTGCCGGCGATGTCGCTGATGCTTTGCGCACCGCGTGGCAGGCGGTCGAGCGCGCGCTGGACTTCGTGGGCCAGCAGGTCAGGCTGCAGCCCGAAGTGGCGAACGATCAGGTGCAGGTCGCTGGCTTCGGCCTTGAGGATCTGCTCCAGCCAGTGCTGCAGCTCCACCACCGGGTTGCCACGCTGCTTGCACGCTACGGCAGCGGCCTCCATGGTCTTGTAGGCCAGCGGCGAAAGTTTGCCGAAGGATTGCGCGCGCGAGATCTCGGACATGGCTCAGCCTTTGGCGATGTGTTGCAGGTACGACAGGCCCGGGCGCAGGTGCAGGTGTTGCGCCGCCTGGTGCGGCGGCGCAGGCTGGCCCGGGGTGGGGCGGCGGCCCAGCCAGGTGCTGACGCCCAGCCGCACGCCTGGCTGGGCCAGCCGGGCCTCGGGCCGCAGGCTGGGGTTGAGCTGCAGGCACAGCGTCCAGCGCAGGGCGGTGGGCGCCAGTTGCCGAACCCAGGCGTTCAGCGCGGCCCAGTCACTGCCACCGGGCAGCAGCTGCCAGTACTGGGTGAGGCTGGTGGGTGCCAGCAGCAGGGTGAAGTGGGTCTGGCCGTTCCAGACCTTGCGGCCCAGCAGTGCACCGTGGCCCAGGCGAGCGGGCGGGCGTGTCGAGGGTAGCCGCGTTCCCGCGCCGCCGCCGCAAGTAGGGCCCAGCCGCGTCTGGTCGTCGGTGTGGATCTGCAGCCAATGCGCCACATGGGTGTGCAGCGTGGCCGGCAGGCCGAATTGCTGCTGCAGCACCTTGCACAGGGCCTCCGGGTGCCGGGCCCGGCCTGCCAGCCAGCCGGCATGGAAGGCCATGGACCGCGGCGGCAGGCCGCTGGTGCGCACCTGGGCGCCGGCCGCGGCCAGTAGCCAGGCCAGGAAGCGGTCATCGGCAGGGCGATCGGCCTGCACCACCGGCTGCGCTTGCGCCCAGGCGCGGTACAGCAGGCTCAGCATCCGGTGATGGAAGAGGTTGAAGAAGTGCGCCATGCCGGGGTCACGGTGCTGGTGCAGGCGGTCGCGCGCCAGGCGCGTGACGTGCAGCGGCATCGGCCCTTGGGCGCCCAGCAGGCCGAAGAAATGCACGTCCAGCTGCGGTGCGGCCGGGCGCTGCAGGTCCAGCGCGCCGATGTCTGCCGGGGCAAAGCCCAGGTCGGCCCGCTGGCCCAGGCGCAGCGTCTCCTGCGCCGGCAACAGCGCGTGGCCCGTGGCCGGTGCCTGCGGGCGCAGTGCGTCAATGCGGCGGATCAGCGCAAAGAACGGGTAGGCCCAGGGTTCGCTGGCCACGCCCCGCAGCAGGGCCTGCAGCGCGCTCACAACAAGGGCCCCAAGCCGCTGCGGGCTGGCCATCGGTGGATCTCGCCACGCTGCAGGCTGTGCAGGCTGAGCTGGCTGAAGCTGTTGACCGCTGCATGCCGGGCCAGGCCGCACTCGATGGCACTGGCCAGCAGAAAGGCGCTGGCACCCTGGAACGCGGATTCGTCCACCGTCAATGTCAGCGCCATGCCCTGGGCAAAGCACAGCGGGCCAGGAAGGGCCAGCCGGCGCGATGTGAGCTGGGCTGCCACGCTGCGCAGGCCTTCAGACTGGCGGAGCCAGGCCGCGTCGTCAGGCGGACCCCACAACTGCAGCATGTCGCGCAGCAGGCTGGCATTGGCCTGCGCATCGGGGCCCATGGCCGAGTGGTTCTGGCGCAGCTGGGACACCAGGTCCCAACCCCGGTGCCCGCTGGCCAGGCGCGAGACCGGATGGGTCGGTCCACTTAGGCAGCGCACCGCGGTGATGGCATTGCTGGCCTCGATCCGCCAGGCCGGTGCGCCGGCAACGGCAGGCAGCAGCAGGGGCAAGTCGCGGTTGGTGACCCAGGCGTTGACAGAGAGTTGCCTCAGGCCCTGGCGCACCGGGCCATGCGGGCCATCCTGCAGTGCCAGAAAAACTTCTTCGCCCAGGTAGCCCGGCGCACGCAGGCCCTGCTGCGCCTGCTGGGGCGTCAGCGTGCGGGGCCGGCGGCGGGTGGTGTAGTGGCCGATGGCATCGGCGCCGTCGGCCATGCGGCCCCCGTACAGGGGCTCGAACACCCGCTCGCCCGCCGGCCCCAGACCCTTGACGCTGTCGACGCTGTGCACCTCGAAGTCCTGCGTGCGCGTGGGATCAGGCACCAGGTGGTGTTCGGCCGCCTCGCGATCCAGCAGCACCGGCTTCAGGCGTTGGTGAAACAGGTTGATGGCCGGCGTGCAATGCAGCGCCAGGCTGTCGCCATTCACCCGGTTTTGCAGGTCGGCATCGCCCCGGCCGAACAGCAGCACGAGCTCGGCCTCGTTGCCGGGCAGCGTGGCCAGGCGGCTGCGCAGGTCGCCGACCTCGAAGAACAGCAGGCGTTGCGGCAGCACCGCCACCTCTTGCAGCAGCCGATGGCCCGAGAACATGCGGGGCGACTCGGGTAGCAGGGCTTCGTCGTCCGCGTAGCCCAGCGGCCGGATGCTGGTGGCATCGCGCCAGCGCGTGGACAGCGAAGTCTGCGAGTTGGCGCCTGGGCAGCACACCAGGCTGCCCAGGCTGGCAGCCAGCACCAGTTCGTGCAGGCGCATGGCCACATCACCCGGCGCGCTGATGTAGAAGGCCAGCCGGTCAAGCCCCAGCTGTGACAACGGCACGCCGCCGCCGGCGCACAGGCGGATGCGCAGACCGCCCTGGATCGCGCCGCCCACGGGCAGCTGGGCCAGGCCCAGGTCTGCCGCGTGGTTGACGTACTGCACCTGCGTCAGCCTGATCGGCCACAGCGTGACAGCAGTGGAGGTGCGGAACTGGCAAAACGTGTCCCGTCCGCGGGACACCAGCGCGTGCACTGCCGTGTGGCGGGGCACGCTGAGGCCTTGCTGCAGATTGGGGTTGCGGGTGTCCACATCCAGGCTCACCACCATCATCGACGGCAAAGGCGCCAGGAAGTTGGGGTACATCGCCTGCAGCAGGTGGCCGATCAAGCCGGGGTGTTCGGCGTCGAGCTGGGCGCGCACCCGTGCTGCCATGTAGGCAAAGCCTTCGAGCAGGCGTTCGACATGCGGGTCGGCCACCTCGATGCTGTGCAGGCCGAGCCTGCCAGCGATCTTTGGGTGCTCGCGCGCAAACTCATCAACCAGGCCCCGCAGATGGCTCAGCTCATCCTTGAAGAGCTGCAGCAGCAGCTGCCGGCCTGACGTGCCACGGCCCTGCGCCTGCCTCGCGGTGGTGGATGCAAAGGGGTTCATCAGCGACACCGCGATCAGCTGACTGCCACGCCGGACCGGCGGCCGGCAGCGCCCACATCCAAGACCTCCACGCGGCCACCTTCCAGGTCGATGCAGGTGCGCAGCAGCACATCCAGCGGCAATGGTTGGGCCCACAGCTCGGCGCTGATCTCGAACTCGATGCGGTTGTGGGTGTCCAGCAGCTTGCCGGGTTCAATGGCGCGAACGACCAGCGAATCTGCCCGCAGGCGCGGCTCGAACCGGCGGATCGCCAGTGCAATGGCTTCTTCGAGCTGGCCCGACTGGACCTGCGATGCGCGCACGCCCGCCAGCGGCGGCAAGCCGAAGTGGAGAACCGATGCGGCCAGCACCGGCTCGCTGTGGTCCCAGTCCGGGTGCAGCTGCGTGGCATTGAGCAGCCAGGCCAGGTCGCGCTGCACCGCCTTGCGCAAGGCCGCGTGCGTGAGCAGGTGCTGCTCAGCGGCCTCGGCCGGCTGCTGGGGCTGATCGTCGATCAGCCGGTCCAGCAGCGCGGGTTGCAGGCGGTCGTGCTGTGATGCGGTGGCGCGGTTCACGGTGCATGGTCCTGGTTAGCGGCGGTGTTTTTGTCCGGTTCAGCGGTGGCGCAGTGAATGGCCTCAAGCGCCGGGTGACAACGTGTCGGTGAAGGTGGTGCTGGCGGCACGCAAGCCGCTGGCCTGCTGGGGTCGGTATTCCACCTCGACCTTGGTGAAAGCGATGGAGAGGGTTTCCTGCGTATCGCCGTTAGGCCCGGCCTGCTGCCGGATCTGCGTGATGCGCGCACCATGCAGGCGGATGCAGTAGAAATCTTCTTGGGTGCCCCCTGCGCGCCGCATGGTGAGGCACGCCTCCTTGACCTCGTCATTGCCGGCCATGGCCGCCATGAGTGCGGTGGATGCCAGGTCCAGCCGCTTGACCACAGTAAGCACCGTGTAGGACCTGCGCGACGTTGCCGGCGCGTGGCCGAGGGCCGAGCTGGCAGTCATGGCCCAGTCCCAGCCCATCAGCTGAATATCACCGGCATGCCCTTCTGCGCTGGCTTCGCCTTTGAGCTTGCCGGCACGGCGCGTCAGGACATGCAGGTAGAGATCGGCCAACGAGCCGAGGCGGGCGTCTGGGGTCGGATTGAACATGGTCGCTCGCTTGAAGCAGGCTCGGTTGGGCAGCAGGCGGGTTCGGCTGCGCGGGATCAGCTGATCTTGGTGGTCTTGTTGTTCCAGAGGAACTTCACCTCGCCGCCGACAGTGCCCTTGGCGTCTTGCGGCTTGTAGCCGGCCTCGACCTCGGCATAGCTGATGTCCACGGTCTCGAGGATCTCGCCACCCTGGCTGCCGCTGGGTTCCACGCGGGTGACAAACGCTTCACGCAGAGTGATTTTCAGAAAGTCCTTCTGGCCGTCACCCGACTTGCGCGCGGTAAGCACCACGGTGTCGAAGTGCACGCCCTGTGCCGCCTTCTTGGCCAGCACGGGCGACGCCTTGTCGTAGGTGTGGGTGAAGGTCAGCACACCGGGCGTGGCCTTGCCTTTGCCCTGGCCACCACCGATCAGGTTGGCATCGTTGGTGACACTCCAGCGCCAGGTGCGGACCTCGATCTCGCCCTTGTGGGCCTCGTGGGTTGACTCGCCTTCGACACTGTCGAATTTGATGTGGGTATCGGTTGCCATGGTGAACTTCTCCTTGAGAGCGTGCGTTGAAGCACAGTGGGGAATGACCGGCGTGCGGTCGGTGGGGAAACCGGGGTCCGTCAGGCCGCGCGCTGGGACGGCAGCCGCGAAACCAGGCGCAGGCCGACCGTCAGGCCTTCCAGCTGGTAGTGCGGACGCAGGAAGAACTTGGCGGTGTATTTGCCCGGATCACCCGGCACGTCTTCCACCACCACCTCGGCGCCGGCCAGGGGCTTCTGGGCCTTGACCTCGGGGGACGAGTTGGCCGGGTCGCCATCGACGTAGTTCATGATCCAGTTGTTCAGGAACTTTTCGATGCCACCACGATCGAGGTTGCTACCGCACTTGTCCCGCACGATCCACTTGAGGTAGTGCGCAAAGCGCGCGCACGCAAACAGGTAAGGCAGCCGGGCCGACAGATTGGCGTTGGCCGTGGCGTCGGAGTCGTGAAACTCTTCGGGCTTGTGCAGCGACTGCGCGCCGATGAACGCCGCTGTGTCGCTGTTCTTGCGGTGCAACAGCGGCATCAAGCCGCTGCGGGCCAGTTCGCCTTCTCGTTCATCGTCAATCGAGATCTCGGTCGGGCACTTCATGTCCAGATCACCATCGCCAGTGGCGAACGTGTGGGTGGGCAGGCCTTCCACGATGCCGCCCGACTCCACGCCTCGGATGTTGGTGCCCCAGCCAAACAGGTCGAACGAGCGGTTGATGTTGGCCGCCATGGCGTAACACGCGTTGGACCAGGTGTAGCAGTGGTGGTCGCCACTGCCAGTGGACTCTTCGAAATTGAAGCCTTCCACCGGATGGGTGCGGGCGCCGTAGGGCAAGCGCGACAGGAAGCGGGGCATGGCCAGCCCGATGCAGCGCGACTCTTCGGCCTTGCGCAGTGAATGCCAGCCGGCATATTCCGGCAAGGAGAACACCTTGGTGAGGTCGCGCGGATTGCCCAGTTCCTGCCACGACTGCATGCCCAGCAGCCTGGGCGAGGGCGCGGTGATCACTGGGGCGTGGGCGTCTGCACCGATCTTGGCCAGTTCGCCGAGCAGCTCCGTGTCTTGCGGGCCATGGTCAAACTCGTAGTCGCAAACAATGCAGGCGTAGGGCTCCCCACCGAGGGTGTCGTAGGCCTGGGTGTAGAGCTTTTTGTAGACCGGGCTCTGGGTGCGTGCGGCGCCCTTGAACTTGCGCAGCGTCTTGCCCAGTTCATCCTTGGTCACGCTCAGCACCTGGATCTTCAGCATGTCGCCGGTCTTGCTGTTGTTGACGAGGTGGTGCAGGCCGCGCCAACTGCCTTCGAGCTGCTGAAGCTCGGGGTGGTGCAGGATCTCGTTGACCTGCTGCTCCAGCAGCCGATCCAACTGCGCAATGCGTGCTTCGATCCGCTCCTGTGCATCCAGGCTGACCACATCGCCGTCGGCCAAAACGAAGTCGGCAAATGTCCCGACAGCCGCCTTCTGGTCCAGGGCGGTTTGGGCGCTGCTCGGGTTGAGCGCACGCTCAAGCAGCGCGGTGAACTCGGCGCCGCTGCCTGCCAGGGGCGTATCGGCGACCATGAGGGAGCGTTGTTGGTCAGTCATGTTGAACCTCTTGAATGCGGTTGTTGCGCCCAGGTCTGCGCAGAGCGGTGTGATGACAGTGCGCCGTATCAGGCGGCCGGGCCCGGCAGTTGGCGCGTGGCCAGCGTTTCAAGCAGCGGCTTGTCTTGCATCAGCTGGTTCAGCAACTCCACGGCCTCGGGCTTGCCGTCCTGCCAGGTCAGCAGGTTGGCCAGTCGCGTGCGCATCTGCAGCAGTTCACGCAGTGCGGGGACCTTTGCAGCGATGGCGTCCGGCAAGAAGTCATCCATGCACTCGAAGCTGATGTCCACCAGCAGACTGCCCTGGCCAGTCAGGTGGTTCGGCACCGTAAACGCGACACGGGGCCGAATGGTCTTCATGCGCAAGTCGAAGTTGTCGATGTCGATCGGCATGAACTTGCGTTCCGCCAGCGGCGCTTGCGCGTGCTGTGACTTGCCAGACAGCGGCGCCATAACGGCCGTCACGACAGGCAGCTCGGTCTTCTGTTGCGCGCCGTGGGTCTCGAGATCGATAAAGATCTTGACGCGTGCGTTCTGCGCACCGGCGTTGGGCTTGGGTTTCATGGACATGCTGTCGCTCCTGGTGTCTTTGGTGGTTCAGGGTTGATGCTCGGCGCCGGTGGCGCGCTCAAAATGGGGCAGCTGCTCAGGCCCCAGGTCGTGCACGATCGCCAGGAAGTCCATCGACATCCAGCGTTGAATACGGCGGATCAGCAGCGGCGCGGGATGGCTGGGCTCATGGGCCTGGAACCACCGAAGCAGTTCATCGAGCAGGCGCTCTGCATCAGCCCGGCTGCACATGACAGGCAAGGTGCGATTGGCATCCGTCGCTCCGGCTTTTGGCAGAGGCTGGTCGGTCTCGGCCACTAACTGCAAGGACGGCGAGCCCGGGTCTGCCTCTACCCCGTGAGAAGCCGCGGGCGCATCGGGTTCGTCCGGTGTCGGCGACGATGAACGCGGAGCCAGACGCGCCAGCGCGGTCAACGGCAACTGCAGCAGCCGAAGCAGCGGTGCGAAGTCGAGTTTTAGGCTGCCGGACGGCTTTGAATCCAGCAACGACGCGATCGCGTGTGCTGCGGCATGGGCACGCTGTGCGTCGACGCTGAGCTGCGGGTGGCGTTGGCACAGCCCTTCCAGGCTGGCCAGCAGCTCACCCTCGGTCAGGGCTTGCTCAGCAGGCAAAGCAGCTGCAGGGTAGGCCGCCAACTCGATGGCCCGAAACGTGAGCCCATCCAGCTCAGGGACCAAGCGGGCTTGCCGAAGCTCAGCCAGACCCTGGTCCAAGGCACACAGGGGCATCAACGCGCTCAGGCGCATGGTGGGGTCCTGGCCGTCGTCTTCGTCCAGCACGGGATGCACGTGCGCCCACTCCTCCAACAGGCCGCAAATCAATTCCAGTCCCGAGGCCGCTCCCGCAAGGCCCGTGGTGCCGATGGCGCCACGCCACACGATCACCGCCACGCGCAAGTCTCGCGTCTTGCGCGACAGATCGAACGCCTGGCCCAGCACCGCTGGCCAGTTGGGCGGTTCAGCGGGATAGATCTGATCGCCGTATTGGAGCTCGGGCTTGCCGTTGGCGGCACGCTCCATGGCCTGGAATTCAGGCTCGTAGCTCAAATCGGGGCCGCACGGCGATGGCCCGTCTAGTGGGGCCAGCAGGGCATCGATCTCGAACAGTTCGCGGTGCATGGTGCCTTCGTTGCCTGGGGTTCGTCTGAGTCCACTCTAGGTGGGCATCCCGGATGGCATGAAGGCCTAAGGTCACTCCGGTGGAGTACCGGCGTCACGCGGTTTGCCAGCGCGATCTGGGCTGCTACCTGCGCGGGCGCAACGCGACGCGACGCCGAGCTGATGCCCCTGGTCAACAGAAAATCAGGCACGCAGCCCTCCAACCCGATCAGCTCCTCACGCTCCCGTTGAGTACGCAACGGTCGAGCTGCGGCGAGCTTGGCGTCTTTGGTGAGAGGAACGAAGGAGTCTCGATCTGAGCGTGCGCCCCTGACAATGGCGTCTCAAAATGACGTCCTGACAAGAACACTTCTCAAGACGTAGTGGCTATGCGCCAGGGTGGGAGAACCTTCTGCAGAACGCCTCGTCTGCCTGCATGCGACGGCGCTTTTCGGTGGTGACTTAGACAGTAGCCTTAGCCAGTGAGGCTTAGCCCGGGTTCTGCTGCGCAAACTCGATCGGCATGCCGCTGGCGCCAGCATGACTGGTGTCGAAAGAAGCCGCCAAATGAATTGGGAAGATCGATAGAAGCCCGGTAAGCGGGCAAGCCTGTTGGTGCTGACACCAGTTTGAGCCAAGTGCCGACGACTTGGTGAGCCATCGAGGCGTGCCCCAAGCTACTGATCAAGCAAAGTTTTCTCGTCCGCAGCGAGGCTCACCTGAAGTTCGGCATGTGGCTTAAACCTACGCCGGCGGCAACAGTCAGGGGCCAAAACGGACGCGCAGCGTGTTCTGATCCTTTCATTTGGCACAACCTTGCATTTGACCCCTTCAATCTGTCACAACCTGCGGAGCAACGTGTAGCTTGCGAAATCCGCACCTGCCAGCCGCCTAGCAGGGAAGCTGCGCTCCATGGATTTGCCAGCAGTCTTGTAGTGACACGATAGAAGGGTCAGTTGTGCCAAGTGAAAGAGCAAAAGTGACAGCGTGAAGGGAAACCGACACTGGGCCAGTGGATCCAGGCGCGCGGCTGGTGGTTGAGCCGGGATCTGATTCCCCTGGCATTGCTGGTTACCCACCATGGGCCCGGCAGCATGGTCGGCTACCTGTCATTTGTAGGCTGGCAGCTGGCAGCTGGCGCTTGCCTTGCTGGCCAAGGCACCTTGATGCCCTGCGCAGGTCAGGCAGTGGGCGCTGCCGACTTGCGCCCGCGAGTTATAACGACGCCGAGCAGGGCCAAGCCAACGAGTACAAAGCTGGCGGGTTCTCGCACACCGCGGAAGCAGCCTTCTGCAGCTCCGCCGCGGCAGACATCGCCGTCGCGCACAGCAACGCCCCTGACGCCATCTCCGAAGTTCTTGCTTTGTATCGCTTGGGCACCATTGAGCATATCGACGAGCCACGATTGGGTTTCAAGGTAAAAAACCTCAGCTCCAAGCCAATACCTTGCCGGGTCCAAATTGATGAAGGGGCCGGTGTTACTCAAGCCCCATCCGGGTTGTTCGCAAACCCCACCTGGGCTGCAATAACCCAGGTTGCCCAAGGTGTCGTAGTACATGCGCCCTAACTCGCTGCACTGGGCACGGTCATAGAGCAAGGTGCCACATGGATCTGCCTGCAACGTTGTGGGCAGGCGCCAATCGCTGTAGCCGCCGTAGACCAATTCATCTGCCCACTTCACCGCCGCGCTCTTGATCATGTCACCGTCGGCCGATACGCCCTGCCCTGTGTAGCCACCGGTGAAGGCGTAGTTCCAATCCTGCAACCACGTGATGTCCAGCACTGAGTCATAGAAGAACGCAGCGCCAGGGTCATTCAAGGCTACGGCAACGCCGTTGACGTCGCGCGCCTTAAGCGTTGTTTCCCATGAACCTTGTCCGCTGACCGGACCAGCCTGCACCGCGCTCATCGCCACCAGCACCGCAAGAGCGGCCAATTTCTTGAGAATCTGTCCCATGCTCTCACCACCAAGTTGTTGTGTTCGCCATCCAAGATTCGCAGAGACAGATGTTGCGAATGACCACTATAGAAACAGCGACTTTAGTCGACGGCATGTGTACGTGCGATCTTCCCACCACTCATTCAAAGGGGTGAGCAGCCCTGGTTTTCGAGGAGGCCTTTTGTCTTGAGTGAGGCCACTGGGTGGAGCGTGTCTGGTTCAGCGTCGGCGGCCCGTGATCTCTTTGAGCAGCAGGTCGGCCTGGTTTGACAGCCGTTGGTAGTGGTTCCCGTACTGGGTGTCAATGAACTGGAACGACTGCGCGTGTTCAATGTCGGCCAGGATAGGGGTGATCTGGGTCAGGCTTGCAATCAAGGGCTTGGATCTTGGAACGGGCGGTACTGCAGTGGTGGTGGCAGGCGGGCGCGACGTTGCAAGGTTTTGTACCACCAGTATGACCGGGCCTGGCCGCTGCTCTAGCGCACGGCGTCTGCGAGACTTCGGCGGTAGCGGTTGGATGTCGGCGGTCTGGACTGGCTGGGAATGCGGTGCTTGCTCGGTGGGCACTAGGGCGTGGCCGCGTGCGCTATCAATCCTGAACACTCGGGACCCTTTTGCGGCTGGCTGTTCAACAACTGAGGTGCTGATTTTCGCTGGCTGCTCGGCCCTGGCAACGCTTCTCGCCCGTCGCAAGGTAATTTGCGTCTGAACGCTCGGGATAACCTTGGTGGCCGGCCCCGCAAATGCCGCTTCGGCAGCCAATCTCGCGGCGCTTGGTGGCGTCTGATCCTGCAGGTCGAGCCCGGTCCCGCCTCTTTGAGTGGAAGGTTTCCGGTCGCGTAAGGATGTGTTCGCTGTCTTGTTCGCGAACTTGTCCGATGTGGCGTTCTGTGTTCGTTGGCCGAAATGCACTGGTGGGTGGTCCGTATATCTTTTGCTCGCGTGCGGGCTGTGGCCCGTTCTTCGGCAGCTCCCCGGTTCGCGACCTATTGTCGTCGCTTGATGTCTTCCTCCTGTTTGGCCTTGTTGGGCTGTCACCAATGAACACAACGCCGGACGTGCGTTAGGAAAATTGGTGGCTGGAGCTGCAGCTCTGACTAGCGTTTCCAGAAGGCTTCGACGGCCTGCATGCGACGCCGCTTCTCGGTGGTGACGTAGACCGTCGTGGTCGCCAGCGAGGCGTGGCCGAGGTTTTGTTGCGCGATCTCGATGGGCATGCCGCTGGCAATGGCGTGGCTGGCATGGGAATGGCGCATCCAGTGCGTGCTGGCTTGCCTAAAGCGCTCAGCTCCGTTGGCGTCCACCTTTTCACTCCCCTGCCCTTCCAGACTTCCTTGCACGCCTTGCCTGCGCAGCACGTCGGCGCAGTCGGCAAAGAAGGCTTTGAGCTGGTCGTAGAAGGTGGTGGCGGCGATGCCTTCGCGTGGGTCGAAGGCAGCGCCGGTGCGCAAACCCGGCGCGCGCGTGTCTGCGTCGCTGGCTTTGCCCAGCAGGTGCGCGCCCTGGTTGCCAATGTTCTCGGGGTCAGGGTCCAGGCCTCTGGATTTCAGGTAATCGGCCAGTTCGTTGATGACGACGAGGGGCACCGGCACTTCACGTTCTCTCTGGCCCTTGCCGATGACGCGCAGCATCCAGCCTTGCAGGGGTTCGCTGTCGTGGCTGTCGGCGGGGTATTCGACCCACTGCAGGTCGTCCACCGTAGCAGCCACCACTTCCGACAGGCGCAGGCCAGTGGCGTACAGCAGGTGCAGCCCAAACTTTAGCCTGCTGTTAGTCGAGCAGGCAGTCAGCAGGGCCAGCTGGCGCTCGATGAACTGCCACTGCGCGAGGCTAAAGCTCCGTCCCGTGTTGACCTTCGGCGCTGCACTCCTGGGTACGCTGACCGCCGACCACGGGTTGCCCATCAGGTAGTTCTGATCTACCAGAAAGCCATACAGGTTTTTCAGGATCGTTACCGCGTGCCGTTGCGCCGATGGGCTGAGAGGTCCTTCAAACGGCCGCCACAGCGGCGACCATCGTTCGCGCCCGCGCTCGCCGCACCAGCGGCTTCTGGGTTGCGGGTCGGTCAGGAAATCGCGGTACTCAATGCAGTCTTCGTTGCTCATCGAAGACAGGGCCTTGCCTTTGTGGGTGATGGCCCAGAGCAAAAAGCGTTCGGCCTCTTTGCGGTAGGCGCGCTGGGTGTGGGACAAGGCATTCAGCCAGTCCAGTCCCTGCTCTACTCCATTGTCGCGCTGGCGCCGACGGGACTGGAGCTGGGTTTTCTGGTCGGGGGTCAGGCCGTGTTTGGACTTGAGCCAGACGAGGATGGCCTGGTAGTCGTTGCTGGCCTTGAGCAGGCATTGCGACTGCGGGCGGCGGTACAGGCCGTGGGTGCCATCCAGTTCGCTGGGTACAACAAACTTCTCCAGAGGACGGATGTCGGTGGAAGGGGCCACGATGGCGTTGAGCTCGTGGCGGAATAGCTTGCTGCGAGGCAAAGCGACGTGGTTACCCAGGCGAAGCTCATGGCTGTCCAGGCTTGCGCTGGCCTGCTCCCGCAGCCACTCGACGATGCGCAGGGCCTTGTTCGCGCCGAGTGCCTTGACGCTGGCGTACCAGCGGATGCCCACACCGTTGATGTGTTCGACCAGCTGCGCCAGAGTGAAGATATCGGCGGCCTCGAGGTGGCCGGCCAGCGTGGGGTTCAACCAAACCGCCACCGAGTCGCCGGCGCGCGGGGCCTGCGCGATCAGGCCTTCAAGCCAGCGCAGGGCATCGAGCTGGCGCTTGATGATGCGGGCTCTGCGGCGCAAGCGCTGGGTGGCCTTGCCGTATTGGGCTTCGTAGGCGGCGGTCTGCTCGGCTTGGGACTCGTCTTCCAGTCCTTCGGCTTCAGAGAAGGCCTCCAGGGTGGGCAGCTCGAATGCAGGGTCAGCGATGCGGGTCGCATCGATGCGCAGCAGCCGCGCAGTGCCGGGGCGGTCCTCGCGTTTCGCAGCTGCGGCGAACTCGTCACGGATCCAGGCGATGGTGGCGCGCACGACGCGCTGGTCGGTCGCTTCGCCCTCGACGTGCAGGTAACGCTCCCAGCTTTCTCGGGAGTCCAGGCCCTGGACCACCGAACGCATGAAGGCGAAGTGGCCGACGTGGATCTTGCGTTTGCGGGCGGCGCGGGCGGCGGCAGCCGTGACGCGCATCACCGCAGCTTCAGTGCCGTTCAGCCCAACCGCCACCGCCTGGTCCATCAGTTGCATCCAGGCCCCTTCGCCATAGTGGCAGTGGCGGCGGACGCAGCGCCTTGGACCATACTTAATGCTTGCGGGTTCTGATGCCTGTTTGAGAGTTCGGGGCTTGCAGCAGGTGCCTGCAGTTGACGACCGTTGAAGAAGAGTTTGAGGGACGGGTTCGTGGCCCATACGCCCTGCAACCACCCTTCAAGGCCATCAGTTGTGCGGAAGTCGCAGCACAGTTGGGGTTTGATCCTGACCGCAACGGTGATTCCCGTCTCCTCGGACGGAAGCGCCGTGCGTGTGCTTTGGTGCAGCTGACCGTCCCGGAAAAGAAGCATCAGTGTGGCATCTCGCTTCTTGACCGTCAGGTTGAGCTCGCTGCACAAGGCGTTCACGACCGACATGCCGATGCCCTGCAATTGAACAGGCGCAGGCAGGCCGGACTCGAACGGATACTCGAAGTGCGTGTAGATGAAGCTGAGGTAGGAGGTGCCTTCGATGGTCTTGTCGATCGGGTGACCTCGGCCATCGTCAGAAATGCTGAACGAGGCTCCGTCGGCCGTGACGCGGATGCAGCTTGCGTACCCCCCCTGAAACTCTGCCAGGCAGTACAGCATGAGCGCTCGCACGGCGGTGTCCGTGAGCTCGGGTATGAGGGTCGTGCGGGAGTCAATCACGGCGTGTTCGGCTTCAGGACTTGGGTCGAGGAGGCGGTCGACATCACCTGGCAGCGGTGGTGAGTCTCAGACCCGGTGGTCGTAGATGAAGCGCCGCACCTTGACGGCCATGATGCGGGCGTGGTCGGGATGCGCGGGGTTGATCAGCACGTTGTCTTCTTCCGAGATGATCACTGAGGGCACGGTCAGCAAGGCACTTGCAACCGCCTTAAGCCAAGCCGAACCGGCGTTCCTGGAGACCCGTCCTTCTGGGATGGCGTCCCACCCTGTGGCCGGCGGTCGGTTCAACACCGTCCTGGCCGCCCAGACCGTATCGGGGCCGTCGATGCGCACCAGGAAGCGGTTCCAGGGCAGCGCACCCCCCTTGGCAAAGTGTGCCCTCGTTTCCCAGGCAGCCAGCGAGATCGAAGTGGCCGCGTAGGTCACGCGTTCGCCGGGATGGTTCCAACGCGCGCCTGCAGCGGCGGCGCCTTTGCCGCTCATATCGTCGGCGCTCCAGGCCAGCGTGTCCGATGCGACCCGCCAAAGCTGCACAGTCACGCCGGCAGCCCACCGCGCATGCGTTCAATGAGCTGTTCCAGAGCGCGCTGACCGTCGGAGTTCCTCAGCATCTCTGCCGGCGTCTTGTTCCTGAGCTCCGCCAGCGGTTCCTTGAGCCATTGCGCCAGCCAGGCTTCCAGGTCAAAGGCGGCCACTTGCTCGGGATCTCCGCTTTCTTCCAAAGCCCGCCGCAACGTGGCCATCACACGCAGCAGGCCCATCACACGTTGACCGGCCGCATCGGGCAGCGACTCGTGGGCTTCGTCCTTGCGCTTGAAGGTGGTGGGCGCCACGCCGATCACTTCCAGAATACGACTCACAGGTTCGTTGGTAGCGCTGGCGATCAGTTCG
>JACCDR010799085.1_pt1 | contig 26081 bp, 23 predicted proteins | sample 7446431 | NCBI WGS metagenome assembly JACCDR01 (sample SAMN15323443, study PRJNA562643) | freshwater metagenome | isolation source: river surface water | place: USA:Blue River Watershed | collected 2017-08-17 | reverse complement strand
ATAGTAATCGATATAAAAGACTATAGTGGGAAAATAGTATTTCCTATTGAGGATAACCCAAAGTTAAAAGCTTTTGGTTCAGAAGAGGTTAGAGTTCGCGATATGAAAGAATTTATTAGTGAGCTACATAAAAAAAATATATATGTAGTGGGTCGTGTAGCAGTGTTTCAAGATGAATATTTTGTAAAACATAGACCAGATTTAGCAGTAAAAACAAAAGATGGTTCAAAAGTTTGGAAAGACAGAAAGGGTATTGCTTGGATAGATACGGGAAGTCGTGAGTACTGGGATTACATAATATTGGTTGCAAAAGAGTCACATAAAATAGGTTTTGATGAAATAAATTTTGACTACATACGTTTTCCTTCTGATGGAAACATGAAAGATATTTCTTTTCCTTTCAGTTCTACGACACCAAAGTCAGTTGTATTAAAAAACTTTTTTGAGTACCTTCACAAAAATTTAGAGGATTCTGATATGAAAATTTCTGCTGATCTTTTTGGTATGGTTACAAATACTTATGACGATATGGGCATAGGACAGGTATTGGAGAATGCGATTCCATACTTTGATTATATTATGCCGATGGTATATCCATCTCACTACCCTCCAAATTTTCAAGGATACAAAGAGCCAGAGTCCTATCCATATGAAATTATAAAGTTTTCAATGGGTGAGGCCGTTACTCGTGCTGAAATTTTGGCAAGTAGTACGGGGCAAGATAAAATTGAATATAAAAATAAAATGCGACCGTGGTTACAGGATTTTGGTCTTCGAGTTTCATATGGTCCAGCAGAAGTTAGGGCACAAATAAAAGCTACAAATGATTTAGGACTCGATTCATGGATACTCTGGAGTCCAAGTAATAAATATACTAAGAGTGCATTGAATGCTGAATAAAATCAGAATCATGTTATAATAAATAACAAATGGATCCTAATTCTATTACATATTTTGCGGAAACGGACGCTAGAAATAAGAAAATAAAATTTGGCATCAAGGCCAAAGACCGTTTGAAGCACGTATACGTTATTGGTAAAACAGGAATGGGTAAATCTACTCTTCTTGAAAATATGGCAATTCAGGATATTCAAAACGGAAATGGTATCGCTTTTATTGATCCACACGGAGGTACGGCTGAAAAACTTCTAGAATATGTTCCAGAGCATCGAATAAAAGATGTTTTGTATTTTGCGCCTTTCGATATGGAGTATCCGATATCTTTTAATGTTATGGAAGATATTGGTGTAGATAAAAGACACTTGGTGGTAAATGGTTTGATGTCTACTTTTGAAAAAATATGGGTAGATGCTTGGTCGGCACGTATGGCCTATATTTTAAATAACACATTACTTGCGCTACTTGAGTATCCAGGGTCAACTCTTCTTGGTGTAAACCGAATGCTTTCAGATAAAGAGTACAGAAAAAAAGTTGTAGAGAATGTTAAAGACACTTCAGTTAAAGCTTTTTGGGTTGAAGAATTTGGTAAGTGGACTGAGAAGTTTATAGCTGAAGCTATTCCTGCTATCCAAAACAAAGTTGGACAGTTTACTTCTAACCCTCTAGTTAGAAATCTTTTAGGGCAACCAAAATCTTCTTTTGATATTAGACAAATGATGGATCAGAGTAAGATACTGATTGTAAACCTATCCAAGGGAAGAGTGGGGGAAGGAAATGCAAATCTTATCGGTTCAATGTTAATTACAAAAATATACTTGGCCGCAATGAGTCGTGCAGATAAAAGTGAGGCTGATTTATCAAAACTGCCAAATTTTTACCTATACGTAGATGAGTTTCAATCTTTTGCTAACAAATCTTTTGCTGATATTTTGTCTGAAGCTAGAAAGTACAAACTTAACTTAACTATTGCTCATCAGTATATAGAACAAATGGAAGAAGAAGTTCGTGATGCTGTGTTCGGAAACGTTGGAACTATGATTACTTTCCGAGTAGGGGCTTTTGATTCTGAAGTTTTAGAGAAAGAATTTGCGCCTACATTTGAAGCCGCAGATTTAGTTAACTTGGGTTTTGCTCAGATATATTTAAAGCTAATGATAGATGGTGTTTCGAGTCAACCTTTTTCAGCAACAACAATGGGTCCGATTGAAAGACCAGCAATTAATCTTAAGGAACAAGTGATAAAAAGTTCCAGAGAACAGTTTGCAAGTCCTCGAGCAGATGTAGAAAAAGTTATATCAGATTGGCATGAAATTAGTACACAAAAAGAAGGCCAAAAAAATGATTTCGGAAATGGTGATGCTGCAAAAAGAGAACAATCTTCAAAAAGTGACTCTTCTAGAAGTGGTAATTTTTCATCAAAAAAAATAGAAGTGCCTCAAATAGAGCCATTGTCTACTCCAGATGAAAACAGAAACGTGCTAATGAAGGCTGCTGAGGAACTGAGAAATAGGATGGGAATAAGAGAAGATTCTGTGGAGGTAAAGCAAGAACCATTAAAACTTTCTCAAATAGCAAAAGATAAAGAACTTTCTGCACAAATTGGTAAAAAAAATCCTAGCAAAGAAAATCTATCAAGTCTAAAAGATGCATTGGCTGGTGTTTTGAGTAAAAAACCCGCACAAGAAAAAAAAGAGGAAGTAGTTAACAAGACAGAAAATAAGGTAGAGCAAAAAACAGAACCAACACCTCAAGTAAACAAAAATGAATCAACTGGATCTCATAAGTCAAAGACTCTTGAAGTACCAGAAGATGTTTTAAGAAAGTTATTACAGGAAGATACAAAATAATATGCCGGAGGATAAAAAAAGAAAAGTATTAATTTTTTCTACAGCTTACTATCCATTTATTGCTGGAGCTGAGATTGCCATAAAAGAGATTACGGATAGGCTAGGAGAGGAATTCGAGTTTGATTTAATAACCGCAAAACTTAAAAAAGACCTCAAAAATAATGAAAAGATAGGAAACATAAATGTTTTTAGGGTGGGTAATGGTAATGAATTACTTGATAAAATATTATTACCTATTCGAGGTTTTTTTATTGCAAAAAAACTACAGTCGAAAAATGATTATTTGTTTATGTGGGCAATGATGGTTACATTTGGGAGCGGAGCGGGGTATTTATTTAATTTATATAGAAAAATTACATTTCAAAAAACAGTACCAATAGTTTTAACATTGCAAGAAGGTGATTCAGATGCTCATATAAAATTTAGGTGGGCTGGTTTGATAGGGCTTTCATGGAGATTGGCTTTAAAACAAACAAATCACTTAACCGCTTTGAGTAATTTTTTGTTACAAAAGGCAAAAAATAGTGGATACTATGGTGATAGTTATCTTGTGCCAAACGGCGTAGATTTATCTGTCTTTTCAAGAGAAATCAGTGAGGATAAAAAAAATGAAATAAAAATTTTACTAAATAAAAAACAAGATGAAATTTATCTTGTGACGTGGAGTCGGTTAACTTATAAAAATGCCATAGATGATATTATTTGCTCATTATCCTATCTTCCAGAAAATATTAGCCTTATTGTTATAGGTAAGGGCGAAGAGGGTCCAAAACTTCAAAAATTAGTTGATAGTTTGAACTTAACAGAAAGAGTAAAATTTCTTGGATTTATTCCACACAACGAAATACCTGATTATTTGTCGGTGTGTGACATTTTTATTCGTCCTAGTCGTTCTGAAGGATTTGGTAATTCATTTATAGAAGCTATGGCTGCAAAGCTTCCTGTTATAGCTACACCAGTTGGTGGTATACCTGATTTTCTAACGGATAATGAAACCGGGGTTTTCTGTTCTCCAGACAATCCACAGAGTATTGTTAAAGCAGTAAATAAAATCTTAAGCGATGAAAATTTGAAAACACAAATCGTAAAAAATGCTTATGAAAGAGTAGTAGAGAGGTATGACTGGAATCATATCGCGCAACTTATGAAACGGGTTTTTGACAAGGTCATAAACTAACATACAATACAAACATGAAAATCCTTATATCTACCGGTATCTATCCCCCAAAGATAGGAGGGCCATCAGAATATAGTAAAAACCTCCAAAGTGCCCTAGAAAAGGCTCAAAACAGGGTCAAAATAGCGACTTTTGGCATTGAGGAGTATATTCCTTCTGGGCTGAGGCATCTATATTTTTTAGTTAAAATTGTGCCTGTGGTTTTATGGTCAGAATTTGTAATATCTTTGGACACATTTTCTGTTGCATTGCCAACAGTTTTCGTTTGCAAGGTTTTTCGTAAAAAAAATATAATTAGAACTGGGGGTGATTTTTTGTGGGAGCAATATGTTGAGAGAACTCAAAAAAAAGTTTTGTTTAGAAATTTTTACGATACTGAAAAAAATAATTTTTCACTAAAAGAGCGAGTAATATTTTGGCTTACAAAATGGGTTTTAAATACAACCGATGTGGTGATTTTTTCAACTGAATGGCAGCGAGATATCTTTATTAAGGCGTATGGTTTGGACAAAAGCAAAACGGCTATAATTGAAAATTATTATGGTGAAAAGGAAGAAGGTTTCGGTATAGATTCAAAAGAGTTTGTGGCTTCTACAAGAGTTTTAGTTTGGAAAAATTTGGATTTATTAAGTTCAGTATTTGCTGAAATAAAAAATGATAATCCTGGTATAAGTTTGTATACCGAGAATGAGAAGTATGAAGATTTTATGATTAGAATTAAAAATTCTTATGCAGTTGTTTTAGTTTCGTTGGGGGATATAAGCCCAAATATGATTCTTGATTCGATAAGATTCAATAAACCATTTATTTGTACAAGAGAAATTGGAATTTATAATAGAATTAAAGACGCTGGAATTTTTGTTGATCCTTTAAATCAGGATGAAATAAAAAATGCGGTAGTGCGTCTATTGAATCCAGAAGAATATAAGATTGCAAAAGAAAAGGTAAGAAATTTTAATTTTTTACATAGTTGGGAAGATATTGCGTTAGAGTTTGTTAAAGTCTCAAAAGAATTAAAGTAAAAGTATGAAAATATTATCAATTGGTACTGACAGAAAGTTATTTCATGAAGACTCATCTGTTTTTCTACGAGCAAAAGAATATGCTTCAAGGGTGAAAGAAATGCATGTTATTGTTTTTTCATTAAAAAAGCATGCCTTTAGAAACTACAATAAAGATAACTTGTATATTTATCCAACTAACTCAAGTTCAAGATTGATGTATATATTTGATGCAATTAAGATTGGGAAAAAGATAATTACTACTGAGGGTTTTGGTCCGAATAATACCGTCCTTACCTCTCAGGATCCATTTGAGACTGGATTGGTTGGATATTTTTTACATAGTAAATTTCATTTACCATTTCAAGTTCAGGTTCATACTGACTATTTGAGTAGTTATTTTAATAAAAACTTTTTAAATTTTTTTAGAGTCATTATTGCAAGGATTGTAGTTCCAAAAGCAGATAGTTTGAGGGTGGTTAGTTCAGTGATTGCGGATTCGATAATTAAAAAATTTCCAAAACTGAAAACAAAAGTACATATTTTACCAATTTTTGTTGATACTAAAAAAATTATTGATAGAGAGGTTGAATTTGATGGTGTAAATAATGTCGTATCAATATTGATGGTTTCTAGATTTGCTAAAGAAAAAAGAATTGAAGTAGGATTGCAGGCATTTAAAATGTCTCTCGATACAAATTTAAAAGCTAGACTTACTTTAGTTGGTTCTGGCCCCGAAAGAGAAAACTTACTTAGGATTATAGATGAGCTAGATTTGGCGGATAGTGTAGATTTATTAGGCTGGGAGAATGATGTTGTTTTGAGATATAAAACATCGGATATTTATTTATTGACTTCAGAGTATGAGGGTTATGGCATGACTCTTGTTGAAGCTGGCGCATCTGGGTGTGCAATTATTACTACAAATGTAGGTATAGCAAAAACGGATCTATTTAAAGATGGATACAATTCTTATGTCTGCAATGTGGGAGATGTTTCTGGGATCTCAAATAGACTTAATGATTTAATAATGAACGCTGAAAAACGCAAGTTGTTTAAACAAAGAATGCAGGATAGTATAAAGAGTGCATCTATTTCTAAAGAAGAATATGTATCCAGATATATTCAGTTGCAAGAAAAATTGCTAAACCATGCTTAAAAATTTACTTATTAGATATATTGAGTGGGGATTGGATCTTACTTCAAGATATGTAGGACTCAGGTATTTTATTTCAGGGGGCACTTCTGGAGTTACTGATATAGCTTTACTTTACATCATCCATAATATTTTTGGTGTGTACTACCTTACCTCAGCTATCATTGCATTTATTGGGGCATTTTTTATGAGTTTTATGTTGCACAAGTACTGGACTTTCAAGAGCCATGAAGAGCAAACTCACAGACAAATGGCAATGTATTTAGTATCCTCACTTTTTGGCTTAGCTCTCAACACTATTTTAATGTATGTATTTGTTGATTATATTCATATAGGAGTTATAACTTCACAAATTATAGTGGGGCTACTTGTCGCTTGTGTGAGTTTCTTTATTTCTAGAAATATAGTATTTAAATATAATCCTGAAACCCTAATAAAAAAATAAATTATGAAACTTTTAGTTTTTACACAAAAAGTAGATAGAAATGACACTGTTTTAGGTTTTTTTCATGAATGGCTCATAAAAATTTCACAAAAATGTGAAAAAGTTTATGTTATTTGTCTGCAAAAAGGTGAATATGATTTACCAGAAAATGTAGAAGTATTTTCTTTGGGTAAAGAGTCGGGAGTGTCGGTGTTAAAATATCTAAAAAATCTTTTTATTTATTTAAGACAATTAGAAAATTCCTATGACAAAGTTTTTGTTCATATGAATCAAGAGTACGTACTATTGGCTGGCCTGTATTGGAAGCTGAAAAGAGTTCCAGTGTATTTGTGGCGAAACCACCCAGATGGAAGTATTCTGACTTCAATAAGTGTATTGCTTTCAAAAAAAGTTTTTTGTACTTCGACTTCTTCATATACAGCTAAATTTAAAAAAACAGTCATAATGCCTGTCGGTATTGATACCGAAACATTTTCTCCTGTGGAAGGGGAGGTAAGAAAAAAATATTCAATATGCATGATCGGAAGAATTGCTCCTGTGAAAAATAACATGCTCGCATTAGAGGCGATGAACGTTCTTGTAGAAAAAATGCCACACGTTTCATTGACCATTATTGGTTCATATCTTGATAGAGATAAGGATTATTATCAATCTGTTAAAAAATATGTAGAAGATAATAGTTTATCTTCTAATATCACTTTTTTGCCCGGTGTTCCACATTATAAGTTACCATCAATCTATAGCAGTTTTGAAATTTGTTTAAATCTTGCAGAGGCTGGTTCGTTTGATAAAACAATAGTTGAGTCTAGTAGTTGCGGTGCAATTCCAGTTGTTTCAAACTATTCATTAAGAGGTATGTTGCCAGACAATTGTGTTACTGAGCCAAATCCAAAATCTATATCTGATTCAATTCAAAAAATGCTTTTGCCACATGAGAGGATTGCCGTGCAAAAAGATTTAGAGATTTTTGTGGAGTCGCACAGTTTAACAAATCTAGTTTCTAGGCTTTTTAAGGAGATTTAGACTATGAATGACTTTAAACTTTCTTCAGTTTCATTTTTTTGTCCCGCGTATAATGATGGTGGAAATTTACCAGATCTTATTCCAGTAGTGCATAATTTTTTAACACGAAATGCGGATAAATTTGAGATAGTAATTATTCACGATGGCGGTAAGGATAATACTGGGGAAGTTGCAGACGAACTTTCGCAAAAGTTTACAAATGTGCGCGTGATACATCACGAAAAAAATAAGGGTTACAATGCAACTCTCAAAGAAGGGTTTGAAGGGGGAAAGTACGATTATGTAATGTATACAGATGGAGACAATCAATATGATGTTATGGAGTTTGAACCATACCTCCACTTACTAAAAGATAATGATGTTATTGCGGGATATGCTACTAAAAAAGCAGTATCTGGAATGCGAAAGTTTCAATCACTTGTACACAATACTTTAATTAATATTTTGTTTCTAAGTCACTTCAAGGATATAAACTGTGCAATGAAAATATTCAAAAAGCCAGTTCTCGATAAAATAACTATAAACTGTAATCCATACGGTGCTTTTATTGACGCAGAACTAATCCTAAAAGCTAAAGCACTAGGTTTTAAAATTGCTCAGTTTCCAGTAACACACTATGAAAGAAAGTCGGGATTAGCTTCGGGGTCAAAACCGAGTCTCATTTGGGATACTTTCAAGGATATGTTAAAGTTGCGTTTTGGGTTAATGTAGTCAATCAGTAGAACTTTCAAAGTTATAAATATATGATACACAAGAGTGATAGAGTAGTAATAACCGGTTGTGGTGGAATGCTTGGAGAAGCAGTTTATGCTGTATTTAAAGGACAGTGCGAAGTATATGCTAGTGATATTGATGTAAACACTCCTTGGCTAGATAGGCTGGATGTTTCTAATGCAAAAGATGTAGATAGCTATCTACAGAAAGTTAAGCCAAATTATATTGTTCATTTGGCTGCATGGACTGACATGGAATACTGCGAGCTACACCCAGAAGGTGCATATGCTACAAACACTGGAGGTGTAGAAAATGTTGCTCGGTATGCTAGAGAGCACAACATACCACTCCTGTATATTTCAACTGCTGGAGTTTTTGATGGTGAAAAAGATGAATACACTGAGCATGATATTCCAAACCCTCTTTCTGTTTACGGCAAGTCAAAGTACGGCGGTGAACTTGTGGCTAAAACTTTACCTAAATCAATTATTATTCGTGCAGGTTGGATGATGGGTGGGGGTCCAAAAAAAGATAAAAAATTTATAAATAAAATTATAAAGCAACTTCGAGCAGGAGTAAAAGAACTTGCAGTTGTAAATGATAAATTTGGTACACCTTGTCACACTTATGATTTGGCACAGTCAATAAAATATCTTCTTGACCATGAAGCGTACGGTCTGTATCATGGAGCTTGTGATGGAGGTGGAAGTCGAGCAGATGTCGCTAGATTTATGTTGGAAAAGTTGGGTGTTGCAGACAAGGTTAAGGTGCGAGAAGTAGACTCGACTTACTTTAAGCAAAATTATTTTGCTACACGTCCTCGTTCAGAAAAACTTATAAATATTGAGTTAAAGAAAATTGCTCCACATCTTACTAGAGAGTGGCACATATGTATAGATGAGTATCTAAAACGATTTAATTGGAATTTGTGGGATTTAAATACATCAGGTATGGATAGAAGCTTTTATAAAAATTATTTCAAAATAGAAAAAGAGCACTGGCTAATGAAAATTCGAAGAACTATCGTTCAAGATACTTTGGATAGATATTTAGGGAAGGCGCCAAAAAATACAAAGTTACTAGATTTCGGATGCGGTTCAGGAATTTTCGTTGAAGAGCTAGAGAAAGCAGGCTTTGATGCGTACGGGGTAGATATTTCTGATGAGGCGGTAAGATTCGGAGCTCTACAAGGCATCAAAAACTTAAGTGTTATAGATTCTCATAAAATAAATTTCCCAGACAATACTTTTGATGTTGTTTTGAGTATGGATGTTTTGGAGCATTTAGAAGATGAAGAATGGGCACTTAAAGAAATACAAAGAATTTTAAAGCCAAATGGAATTTTTGTGGTGATGGTTCCAGCATATATGTTTTTATGGGGTGTCCAAGACGAAGTTGCACATCATTACAGGAGATATACCAAGAGCTCACTACTGAAAGTTGTTAAAGAGAAAACAAAATTGAATACAATAAGGTCTACATACTTTAATACTTTTCTTTTTGCTCCTATTGCATTAGTTCGTTTGGTTAGCAGATTGTTTAATATAAAAGGTAGAGAGTCTGACTTTGACCTAAATAGTCCGTTGCTAAATAAAATACTATTTTCTATTTTTAATTTTGAAAGAAAAATACTTAAAAAGATTAATTTTCCTTTTGGAGTTTCAATCCTGGCTTTGTTTAAGAAAAACTAGTTATATAAACGAAAAGTCGTGGCCCACAAACTGCGGGTCACGACTTCAGATTTTTCCCTGCACGAGCCAGATGATTCGGCAGGCGAGTTCGCGGGGGTTGTTGAGCCAAGGTGACCGCAACCACCACTGGCTGCATTTTCTGTCGTAAACTTCTCCGACGCGAGGTATTTGGACTTCGAATTCGAGTTTCCGACACACCATCATGGCACGCCAGATGTGGGGCTGGAATGAAACCAGGATAGGTTTTGTCCAGCCGTTTTCTCGGCACACCGCAAGGTGCCATTTCGCCACATCGACAGTGTCGATGTAGGTACTTGACTCTGCTTGGCGAGGTATGTGACCGACAAGTGTGAGATCGGTCAGGCATCTGGCCAGTTCACCTTGCGCGACGATGGGAAGTGGCTTACGAGCGTAGATCTCTCTGACAACCTTTTCGAGATAGGCGTTGATAAGACCCGGCTCTCCCTTGGTGTTTTCTCCACCTGCGTGGGCAATGATGACGTCTGCGGTATCGGTTTCTGTTTCTGCGAGATGCCATATAGTGAGGCACTCCCAGAGTTTCCTTAGGAATGCATTCATATGGCCGTCCTCCGTTTAGAAATATAACACAAATATTTAAAATAATCAATAGATATTAAATTATGCTAAATTTTGGTACTATTTTCGCTAAATGACTAAGAAAATTTTTGAAATTTCTAAAAAGATTGAATGGGTTCCGTTGGTATTTCTTCTTGTGCTTTTTGTACTAATCCGTTTACCAGGGGCAAGTCTTCCACTTCATCAGGATGAATATAAATGGCCTGAAATAGTAGATCCAAGTGTCGTAAGTGATACAGAAATACCACATCCACCACTTTCTCAGTTTATTTACAGATGGGGAGGAGAAGTTGTTGGTTTCAACACAAACTTTAGGTTCATCCCTTTGTTTTTTGGGACTGTAAATTTGGTTTTGCTTTATTATTTACTTAAATTACTTTTTGGAAGAAAGGAGGCATTAATAGGTGCTTGTATATGGACAGTGTCGTTTTTTTCTGTGCTTGCTTCACTTATGGTTGATACAGACGGTGAAGTTATGCCATTTTTCTTTTTACTTGCTTTGATTTCATATTTTAAATTTTTGAATTCAACTGGGAATAGAAAATATGCTTGGGGTGGTTTATTGATTCTATCATTTGTATTAGGTTTTTTTGTTAAACTAAGTTTTCTTTTGGCAGTTTTTGCGATTCTGTCTGATTTTCTTTGGTCTAAAAAACATCTTCTATCCCGGACTGATGTGTTAAGGTATTTGGCCTATATTTTTTCTGGTTTGTTAGTACTTTCAATTCTTTTGTTTTTTTCAACAAAAGTATTTTCATTTTTTGATCTTTCATTCGCTCTTAAATATTGGCAACATTTTTTTACATTGAATCGAGGCTGGTTTCAGACTGCAATACAATGTATAAAAGCGGTATTTTTTGTCTCACCTTTTTTGGTTTTAGTTCCATTTTTGGGTAGTAGAAATAGTTTTGAAAGAGTTAGGGTATTTCTATTTTTTCTATTTTTCTCTTTTGTATTTTATATAGTCCTTTTTGATTTTTCTATTGGAGCCCTAGATAGATATTTACAGTTACTTATTTTACCTCTTACTGCGATAACAACTGCAGTTATATCTAAAATATTAAAAGCTGATGACAGAAGGTATAAAGAGTTTTTTTATTTAGGTTTGTTGGTGGCACTCATTCTAGTAATCCTGCAATCTATAACACACTATATTCCTCCGCTTCATCCAAAGACTGACTGGGTTAACAGAGTATTAAGTTTACGATGGAACTTTTTGTATCCTTTTTCTGGGGGTTCTGGGCCACTTGGTTTTTATGTTTCATTTTTATTCATTGCACTTAGTTGGATAGTTACTTTTAGTGCAGTAGCTTATGGAAAAATTAAAACGGATTATAAAAAATTAGTTATTGTATTTCTTTTGCCTTTAGGTTTAATTTATAACCTTGTATTTATAGAAGAGTATTTGTTTGGATATTGGAATGGTTCTGCACCTAAACTCTTGAGTCAATCAGTGGAGTATATAAAAAATAACCCGGATATAAAAATGGTTACAGTTTATAACGATAATGGTGGTAACGAGATAAAAGAAATAGGGAAGTATAGAAAACGATTATATGTTGATCCAAAGTTTGATATAAATGAGAAAGTTACTACTTTAAATCAGTACAAGGAGCATTACTTTGTTTTAGACGTGCCTCGTCTAGATCCAAGAAGTGTGTATCAAAAATATTTTGATTCTTGTATTCCTGTGTATAAAAAAACTGACAAAAGTATGTCAGCAATTGTGTATGACTGCAGAAAAGTTTCAGATATAAAACTCTAGGTAGAATATAAAAAGAATGAGCGCCCGGTGAGGGGCGCCCATGCGACACGGGTGATTGGGTTGTGCTAGTTGTCGATAAAGTCACCAACCGTCCAGTCTGCGACCTCGCGCAGGACTTCTCCGAACGCCTTGTGCTCGGGGTGAGCACGGAAAGCCTCGTAGGATTCCCTGTTCACGAACATGCTGATCTGGATGAAGTGGACTTCCTTGCGCTGGTCCAGGTTCTCCACCACCTTCCAGGTGATGATACCGCTTTCGAAGCTCCCGCATTTCTCGCCGAGAGCTTTGTTCTGCTCGATGACGTTCCGGCGAACTTCTTCGGGGATGTCAGATCTGAACGAAATGAACACGATGTGCCAGTACATTGGCGAATCTCCTCGAGACTCACATTACAAATTGTGACTGTACTTGTCAATACTAAATTTCTGCCATAGTAAAACGCGGCGGGACCTGGTGGGTCCGCGCCGCGTGGGTTGGTAGATGGCTGAGCCTCGCGCTAGAGGCCGGCCATCTTCATGTGCTTGTCCGAGAGGGTGAACCATCCCCGGAGGTAGACGAACAGTTCCTCGCCGATCTCGCGCGCCTTCTGCGTGCGGATGGCGAACGGAGTGCCGGAGTCCGGATGCCACTCGAGGCATCGGAGCAGGTCGTCGTGGATGGACCGGGGCGACTTGTAGGTCGAACTCGGGTGCCAGGCGGTGCCGGTGTAGCCGAGTTCGATGACGGGGAGTGTTGGCTGGAACTGGCCGGATCGGGCGATGACGTACGGCATGACGTTGGCCAGACGGTCGGCGTCCTTGAGGACGACGAGCGTCGAACTGTCTTCGTCTTCGTTGCGTCGGCCGTGGCGTATGACTGCGTCGAGGACGATCGAGACGTCGTCTCCTTCGATGCCGCAGATCGGATCCTTGGCGATCATCGGGGTGTCGTACCCAAGGACTCCGACGGCAGTCCCGAGCATTTCAGCGGTCACCTTCTCGTGATCGTCTCCGAAGAAGCGATCGATCGAGTGCAGGTGAGCCGCCAACCAGGCCATCTCGGCGAGACGGTGGTCGTCGCCGGCGATGAGCAGGCAGTAGCCTGCGACGAGCATGTCGTGGTCCGTGCCGTGTCCGCGGTTGCCGAGCCCCTTCTCGATGAGTTGGGCATGCATCTCGTGGAAACGACGGTAGAACACGTTGTACTTCTTTCTCAGGGCTTCCTGTGTCAGTGCCATCTCTTGGCTCCTTGCCAGAATCTTGGGACGAACTTGTCCGTAGACAATATTAGCACATAAAATACGTAAAGTCAATAGAGAGTAAAAGGCAAATTTATTGTATTCTGTATAAGTAATTTACTATGAAAAACTTTCTGAAATATATAAACTCCATACCATTTAGGTTTACAATGAAGCACTACCAAGTTTTCGGCGATTCAAAAAATCATTTGAAAGACAACGCTCTTGTTTCTGTAGAATCTTGGGATGAGCTTCGTGAAAACCATCCACACTTTTCTGTTTCATCTGACAGGCAAGAGTGGCTTAAGTCAGTTGAACTTAAAGTTGCTAAGGACGGTCAGGACAATGGACTCGTGGAGCGTGCAAAAGATATTGTTACATTATTAAAAAAAGAAAACATCAAATCGCTTTTTTCAACTGGAGTGGGAGGTGCCGGACTTGAATACAACATAAAAAAACAAATGCCAGAAGTGAATGTTTTCTGTTCAGAGTATTCACAGAAAAACGTAGACACTTTAAACAAAGTATTTGTTGAGGCAAATGCCATAGTTACCTTTGATATTATAAACGGTGATTGGAGTCTAGTTAAAAATACTTATTTGCAGAACTCTGGAGCAACTCTTTTGATGTATAGGTTGGATGCTGGTTTTACAGATGAAGAATGGAGAAGTATTTTTGAAATGGTTTATGAGTCTGGTGTTGAAAGAATCATTTACATACCAACTACACTTTTAACAGCCTTGTCTATTTTTAACAGAAAGAAAAGAGAATTGTTGTGGCATCTAAAAAAAGAACAAGTTTCATTTGCTGGCTATCTTAGAACTAAAAAAGAATTTGAAAGCTACTGGTATGGACTATATGAAAAAGAAGATAAAACTTTCGGCGGTCTTAAGGGATTTTATTTAAAAAGAAGAGAAAAATAGAGAATTTTTTGGTTTGCAAAATGGTCAAAAAAATGACATACTGAAATCCTAATAATTCAAATCTAATGGACGAATATAAGGATATACAGGCCGAAAATACAAAGGATTTTTACCGCCTAGTTACAAGGTGTCGAATGTGCGATAGTGGTGATTTGGTTGAGTACCTAGATTTAGGATTTTCACCACCAGCAGATCAATTTAGAAAAAAAGAAGAACTAGAATATCCTGAAATAAGATATCCATTAAAAGTTTTACTGTGCAAAGACTGTGGTTTGTCACAACTTTCTCATGTTGTTAACCCTAAAATTCTTTATCAGTTTGACTACCCGTACGAGTCTTCAACGACTAGAACTGGTAAGATTCACTGGAATAATTTTGCACAGAATGTAAAAGAAAGATTGGATCTAAAAGTGGGTGACGTTGTTTTGGATATTGGAAGTAATGTAGGAACACTTCTTGAATCTTTTCGAGATGTTGGGTGTGATGTTATCGGTGTAGACCCAGCGCCAAACATAGTAAAGATTGCAAATGAAAATGGTGTTAAAACTATCTGCGATTTCTTCGGTCTAAAAAGTGTTCCAAAGGTTTTGAAAGAAAAAGGCAAAGCAAAAGTTATTGTTGGTACAAATGTTTTTGCTCATATTGATGACTTAAATGAAGTAATGAAAGCTGCAAAGGAAATCCTTACAGAGGACGGCGTATTTATTTTTGAGTCACCTTACTTTAAACACCTAGTTCACAATTTAGAGTACGACACTATTTATCACGAGCATCTTTCTTATCTATCAGTAAAACCACTTATACCTTTCTTTGCAAAGTTTGGTATGGAGGTTTTTGCAATAGAAGAGTCTGAGATACATGGTGGGTCTATGCGCGTTTATGTTGGTAAAAAGGGCTTAAGAACTATTGATCCCAATGTTACCAGAATGCTAGAAGAAGAAAAAGAAATCGGTTTACACTCAGAAGAGCTTATGAAAGATTTGGCCGACAGAGTAGCAAAAAACAGAAAAGATTTAATGCACATTATTAAAGATCTTATGGCACAGGGCAAAAGTATTGCCATTGTGAGTGCACCAGCAAAAGGTATGACACTCCTTAACTACTGCGGTATAACAAACCGTCACGCTCTATTTGCTACAGAAAAATCTAAACTTAAAATAGGCAGATACACACCAGGTGGCCATATTAAAATTGTTCCAGATGATGAGCTTTTAGTTCACCAGCCTGATTATGCTCTACTGCTCGCATGGAATTTTAGTAAAGAAATAATGGAGAACCTAAAAGAGTATAAAGAGAAGGGGGGTAAATTTATTATTCCGATTCCTGAGCCAAAAATAGTTTAAAATAAAAAAATGAATATAAAAAAAACAAAAATAAATTTTGAAGATGACAGGGGAATGATACGAGACATGATGACGTATACAAATGTAGATGCCATGACTTATATTACTTTTGCAAAAGATGCAGTTCGTGGTAATCACTATCACAACAAAACTATGCAGTACGACTATATTGTTTCAGGAAAACTCATTTGTAGAACTAAGGAGAATAAAGATGGAACAATAGAAGAAGCTATAGTTGAAGCAGGAGATCTTATTACTCACCCTTATCCTGTTTGGCACGCATACAAGGCACTAGAGGATTCAGTCATGATCAGTTCAACACTTGGTCCAAGACAAGGGGATCAATATGAAAATGACACTTTTAGACTAGCGGAGGAAGATAAATTATTTTAATAATATGTTTGTACCTGTATCAAAACCACTTTTAGGAAAAGAAGAAGAAACGAGAGTAAATGATGCTATCGTAAGTGGAAATATTTCTAGTTTTCAAGGAGGCTACATAAAAGAGTTTGAAGAAAAATTTGCACAGTATATAGGAACTAAACATGCCATAACTGTTAGTAGTGGTACTGCAGCTCTTCACCTTGCTGTTATCGCACTAGGACTAAAAGAAGGAGATGAGATTATCGTTCCTACACTTACTATGATGTCTAGTATCTTTGCGCCACTTTATGAAAAAGCTGTACCAGTTCCAATAGACATAGATGAAAAAACTTACAATATAGATCCGAAACTTATTGAGTCAAAAATAACTTCTAAAACTAAAGCAATAATGGTTGTTCATTTATTTGGTCATCCAGTAGATATGGATCCTATAATGGAAATTGCTAAAAAACATAACCTGTATGTGATAGAAGACGCAGCAGAAGCACATGGTGCTACCTATAAAGGAAAAATGGTTGGAAGTATTGGTGACATTGGTTGTTTTTCAATGTACGCAAACAAAATCATTACTACGGGTGAAGGCGGAATGGTTACAACTAACAACGATGCTTGGGCAGATAAAATCAGAAACACAAAAGCACTTTCTTTTGGAAAAGAACACAAACTAATGCACCAGTCTGTAGGTTACAACTACAGACTAGCAAACCTTCAGGCAGCTATCGGAGTTGGTCAGCTCCAAAAAATAGACAGAATAATAAAGCTGAAACGTTTTATGGGTGAGTACTATCTAAATTCTCTAAAAGACATTGAAGATATCATTTTGCCATACGAGGCTCCTTATGCATTTTCTGTGTTTTGGATGTTCCATATAGTTTTGAAAGGAAAACTTTCTGGAAAAAGAAGTGAGTTAATTAAACTTCTAAAAGAAAGAGGAGTAGAAACAAGAGAAGATTTCGTTCCATATCACGAGCAGAAACTTTTTATTGAAAAGGGTTATGTTAAGGGAGATGAATGCCCACTGGCTTCAAAATATGCAAAAGACGGATTATATCTTCCGAGTGGAACAGATATAACTGAAGCAGAATTAAAATATGTTTCTGAAATGGTTCATGAGGTGGTTAATATTTTAAATAAATAATATGAAAATACTTATAACAGGTACAACAGGAGAAAGTATGCCTCCACCATACGGAGGAGTTCCAAAACTTTCACTTCTTTGTGCTGCTGAATGGAAAAAATTGGGGCATCAAGTTGCTCTAACTTTTGTATGGAGACCTGAAAATGCTGATGAACTAGAGGCCGGTGCGGAGTACTTTTTTGAATTTGATTCAAAGCCAAACAAACCTAAAAAAATAGTGTATTTGTTTAAGTATTTATTCTTAAACCCCTTTCTTTATTTTTCACTATTATTTAGTTACGCAAAACTTTTACCAAAATTTAGTATGGAGACAATTCTGTACCCGGCATATGGAGTTCAAATGAATGGAGTAATCAAAAAATTTAAGCCGGATGTTATTTTGTCAGAGGCTGCGCTAGTTAAGACGTATATGGTTTCAAAAGTTGCTAGAAAGAATAAAATTCCAATAATTATTGATTCTTATGCTGAAATACATGATTTGTCTATGGGGGTAAACAAGAACTTGAATGAAATAGAAAGAAGAAATTATTGGGTAGAGTATTTGAAAAATGCAGATTTTATTATTGCTCCTGGTCCATATTGTTGCCGTGGTCCACTAACATATGCTCCTAAGGAGAAAATCGATTATGTTTACGACGGTAGTGATTACGGTGTACTTAAGTTAGATCTTGGTGATGATAAGGGTGCGCTACGAGATTTGATGAAACTTCCTCGCGATCAGTTTCTTATCGGAAACGTCGGTGCATTTGAGGCTAGAAAAGGACATGATCATTTAATAAAGGCTGTAGGAAAACTTAAAAAACAAGGAGCTAATGTTGGAGCTGTAATTTGCGGAGGATCAGGTGACAGAACAAAATGGATAAATTTAGCAAAAGAAGAAGGAGTGGAAGACAGAATACATTTCTTTGGTAGATTGTCTGAATTGGATTTGGGAAGGGTACTAAAATCTCTAGACGCATTCTCTGATCTAGAAAATACACCTCGTGCTTGTGGTTTGACTATGGCAATACTTGAGGGTATGGCTTTGGGTAATCCTGTGGTAATATTTGCCAATCGTGAAATGTTTGAGATTGTAAAAGAGGGAGAAAATGGTTTTATTGTTCCTATAGATGATACTGAAGCACTTTCAAAAGCAATACTAAAGATGTCGCAGTTACCATTTGAAACTAGACTAGCAATGGGGAGGATAAGCTCTGAATGGGCTCGAAAAATAGACATCGAGTTTACTGCAAAAGGAAAGTTGGAGATATTTAAGAAGGTAATAAATAACTATAACTAAAATGAAAAGAGCACTAATTACAGGCATAACAGGTCAGGACGGGGCATATTTGGCAAAATTTTTAGTAAGTAAGGGTTACAAAGTTTTTGGTGGCTATAGACGTTCGTCGACAAGAAATTTTTGGAGGCTACATTATTTAGATGTAAAAAAAGATATCACTGTAATTCCAATGGACTTACTTGATCAGACTTCTATAATGAATGCTATTAGAATTTCTGAACCAGACGAAATATATAACTTGGCAGCTCAAAGTTTTGTGGGAGCTTCTTTTGATGAAGCCATAGCGACTGGAGAAATATCCGGATTGGGTGTAACTAGAATGCTTGATGCTATTAGATTTATAAATCCAAAAATAAAATTTTATCAGGCTGCTACTTCTGAGATGTACGGAAATGCTCCACAGCCACAGAGTGAACTAACTCCTTTTGAACCAGCTAGTCCTTATGCTGCAGCAAAACTTTATGGCTATTGGGTAACAAAAAACTACAGGGAAGGATACAAACTTTTTGCGTGTTCCGGAATACTTTTTAATCATGAGTCGCCTATAAGAGGAATTGAATTTGTAACAAAAAAAATCACAGATGGTGTAGCTAGAATAAAAATGGGCTATACAAAAGAACTTATTCTAGGGAATCTTGAAGCAAAAAGAGACTGGGGTTTTGCTGGTGACTATGTAGAAGCAATGTGGTTAATGCTTCAACAAGATACTCCAGATGACTATGTTATCGCAACAGGTAAAAGTCATTCAATAAAAGAGTTTTGTGAAGAAGCCTTTTCTATAGCGGGTCTAGATTACAAAGACTATGTAAAAACTGATAAAAAGTTTATGCGACCAGTAGATGTTAACTATCTTTTGGGAGATCCGACAAAAGCAAAGAAAGTTTTGGGTTGGGAACCAAAAACATCTTTCAAGGATCTTGTAAAAATGATGGTAGAGGCTGATATGTCAAAATACGAGAATCCAATGACTCATTCTCAGCAATTTTTGAAACATATATAAAATGAAAATTGTATATATTACAAACGTCAGAATACCAACTCCAAGGGCCCAAGGTTATGCAATAATGAAAATGTGCGAGCAGTTCGGTCTTTTTGGTAATGATGTGGAACTTTTGATACCCGATAGAAGTGACTCGGATGGGATAGGTGAACCGTTTGATTATTACAAGATTGAAAGAACTTTTGGGATTAAAAAAGTATTTGCTACGGATTTTTTAGGTAAAACGTTAAAATTTGGAAGATTTTTATATTGGGTGGATATACTAACTTTTATTACAGGCTTATACTTTAAAAAATTTTCAAACAAGAGCGACATTATATATACAAGAGATTTTTTAATACCTCTTATATTTTCTCGTAACAATTTTATATGTTTAGAGGTTCATGACATACCCAAAATGAAATTTTTGTTTAGTTACATTTTAAGAAAACCTAAAATGTTTTTTGTGCTTAATAAATATTTAAAAAATGCACTTATGGAATTCGGGGTAAGTGAGTCAAAAATTCACATTGTTCCTAGTGGCGTAGATATCAAGATGTTTGATAATCGTATAAATAGAGAAGATGCAAGAAATGAACTAGGTCTTCCTCAAGAGAAGAAAGTAGTTGTTTATACTGGCCATTTTTACAGTTGGAAGGGTGTTGACTGCCTTGCTAAGGTAGCTGAAAAGATGCCCGATGTATATTTTATTTTTGTTGGGGGTGTAGAACCAGAACTTTCAAATTTCAAAAATAGATACTCAGATCAAAAAAATATTATCATAAGATCGTTTGTAAAAAGAGAACTGATCCCACTATATTTAAAGGCTTCGGATGTTTTGGTTTTGCCAAATTCTGCAATTGAGGATATATCAGTAAAATATACCTCGCCACTTAAGATGTTTGAATATATGGCTTCTGGAACACCTATAGTCGCATCAGATCTTCCGTCAATAAGAGAAATATTGAACGAATCGAATTCTGTGTTTGCTATTCCTGATGACTCACAATCATTGTCGGATTCCATTCGTCTTGTTTTGTCTAATGAAGAATTAGGAAGTAAAATATCAAAACAGGCCAAAAATGATGTGGTTAGTTATGACTGGGGCAACAGGGCAAAAACAATACTTGAATTTATGGAGTTGAAGAAATAGCTAAGTAGGGTAAAAATTTATCAAATTGTAAATATGAAATTAATACTTTGCGTTCCAGTATATAATGAAGCGAACATAATTCGGAATACTATTCTAGTGTTAAAATCTACCCTTTCAAAGCTTCCAAATGATATTTCATGGGAAATAGTCATTGCTGATAACGGTTCAACAGATGAAACATATAGTCAAATATCAAGTTTGGTTTCAAATCAAGTTCGTTACCTATCAATTGGGGCAAAGGGAAAGGGTATAGCTATCAGAAAGACTGCAGAAACTTACCAGGGAGATTTTTTTGGATTTATTGATGCAGACTTGTCTGCAAACCCAGATTCTATAATTAAAATTATGAAAATAATTATACAGAACAAGTTTGATATAGTTATCGGTTCTCGTTTTTTAGATGAGAAACTAGTCAACAGAGGTTTCTTTAGAAGATCTACTTCAAAAATATTTAATATATTGCAATACTTATTTTTCGGTCTGAATATTAAAGATACACAATGTGGTCTTAAATTTATGAATAAGAAAGCAGTCAAGGTTTTGCTGGAATGCAAAGAATCAACTTGGTTTTTAGATTTGGAATTCTTGTATTTATCTAAAAAAAATATGCTTAAGATTAATGAGGTTCCAGTTGAATGGACAGAGTTTTTTTATAAAAATAGAGTCGCTAAACTAAATGTATTGAGAGATGGTATTTATGCTATAATCGCTATGATCCGCATTAAAATCAGATTTTTATGAAAATTGAAGCATTTAAAATTCTCCATGATATGGAGGAGTCATGGTGGTATAGGGGCAGAAGAATGATTGCGCAAAAAATGCTTTCTAGTTTTGTCAAAGAGAGAAATCTTAGTATTCTGGATTTCGGTTCTGGCTATGGTGGAATGTTCAATTTTTTAAATAAATATGGGGAAGTGGATGGCTTTGAAGTTGAGAGTGATGCAATAAGTTCGTGTGAAAAAAGAGGATATAAGAAAGTTTTTAACAGTACTACCGAACTTTTTAGCAGCAATAATAAATATGATTTGGTTGTAATGTTTGATGTACTTGAGCATATTGAAGATGACAAAGCTACAATTAATTCTATTTATAATATTTTAAACAATAATAAAACTCTGGTTATAACAGTTCCTGCCTTTATGTGGTTGTGGAGTATTCATGATGAGCAACATAAGCATTTTCGAAGATATAACAGGAATCAAATCGTTAATTTGCTTAATGAAAATGGTTTTAAAGTAGAATATTCGAGTTACTGGAATATGTTTTTGTTTTTACCAGCTATGGTAATACGGTTGCTAGGTTTTACTGGTACTAGTACATTTAATCAATCGGGAATTACCAGTTCTATTTTTAGCTTTTTAGTATATTTGGAAAGTAAATTAGTTCCCACAATTTCACTACCTTTCGGAACTGGAATAGTCGTCGTTGCACGGAAAAAATAAATGACTAGGTTAATAAAATACAGATTAGTAATCGTATTCGCTATAATCTTTTCTGCTGCTATTATTTCTCCAAGAATTAGTGCAATTTTTTCTATTCCGATTTCTGATTTTAAACACATCTATCCATTTTTTGTTGAGGATGAATTACATTATGGCGCAAGGATTAACGCCGTTATAAACAGTGGCATATTTACTGGTAATCCATATATTTTTGAGCACATGGATGATATGGCTATTCAGGCAAATTTTCCTGAATCTATTGTTGCAATAATAGCCATTCTATTTGGAAGTTCTGTACCTTTTGCAATGCTCTTGAGTATATTTTTATTTATATTTATAGACTACATTTTTGTTTATGCAATTATTTTTCAGCATACAAGGAATAAATATTTATCCATACTTTTTACTTCTATATTTTTTATTTTATTCATTCAAACTTTCGGAAGACCAATTAGTCCACAATTAAATATAAGCTTATTGTTGGTAGCAATTTTATATTTGAACTCCCTCTTGTTTAACCGAGAGGAGATTAGGCAAGGAAAGATACACTTAATTCTCGGTGCTCTATCTGGGATATTATTATTTGTAACACCCTACTATTGGACTACTATTTTAGTACTTTACGGTTTATTTGTTGTATACAAAGTTTATAGTGAAAGAAGTACCCAAATATTAAAGAATGTAGGGTTTAATTTTTTTCCATGCTTTTTATTTTTTCTAGTGCCTTTTGTTTATATGTCATTTGCATCAAGTGGTTTGTCTGGATACATTGATGGATCTTCTAGATTTGGTGTTATTGAAACTCATTTTCCAGGTGCTTGGACAAATATTTTATTGGTATTTTTTACTGCTATTCCTTTATATCTTACAAAAAAAATCATTAACAAAGAATCATTTGTTTATAGTTGGATTCTTCTAATATCGGTCGTTGTACTAAATTGGCATAATTTGATTACGGGTATATATTTTCAGTTTTCTAGCCACTATTTAGTCGTAACAATTCTTTGTGTGATTATTGTTTTGTCGATTATTGTTTCCTCCATTTTTAGTTCTGATTTGGGTAAGTATAAAAAAAATATATTACTAGTGCCTGTATTATTTATACTATGCTTTATGTTTTATTCTCAAAAATATGAAATAAAACTTTTAACAAATCAAAAAGTTACTCCTGCATCTTTTGTTGAACTTCAAGAATACTCAAAAGTTTTTAATTGGCTGAATTCAAATACTGTAAAAAATTCAGTCGTGTATTCTCTTGGTGGCGAGTATAATAACTTACTTCCAGTTTATACTCATAACAAAGTTTACTCTAACTTATATATCACCATATTTCCTATAAAGGATAAGGAAGTCTTTGAAAGATGGATAATTAATAATATTTTTAACTTGGATATTAATAAAGAATATATTTTGAAGAGTGAAAAAGAATTATGGATGAATAGGTATGTTGATTCTTATTTTTACAATAAGAATAAAAATAAGTTATTGTCATTATTTGGAATTGGAAACGAAATGAATATAATCAGGGTTCCTGAAGATGAAGTGCAAAAAATATTATCTCAATACCAGTATATTAAAAAAATGAAACTTGAAGAAATTTTTAATATGTATAATATGGACTATATTATTCTTGATCCACGGTATTCATTCTATAAGGAAACCAAATTAAAGCTTGATGGCACATCATTTGTTGAAAAAGTAGCTACAATTGATGATGTTATAGTTTACATGGTTAATATAAAAAATTAGTGTATTTAATCGATCGTTATGAAAAGTATAATTGTTATTCCAACATACAATGAAAAGGAAAATATTAGAGTCCTTTTACCTAGAATATTTAAACTCTTACCTCAGATTTTTGTTGTAGTGTCTGATGATAGTTCGCCGGATGGGACTGGTATTCTTGTAAAAGAACTACAGAAAGAATATAAAAATCTATCGTTAATTAGTCGACCAAAAAAGATGGGGCTAGGGAGAGCTTATATTGATGGGTTCAGAGAAGTGTTAAAAGATGCGGAAGTGAAAAATGTAATTATGATGGATGCCGATTTATCTCATAACCCAGAGTATTTGAGTGATATGTTAAGTAAATCAGGTAAATTCGGTGTGGTTGTAGGTTCTAGATATGTTTCGGGTGGAAGAACTGTGGGCTGGGAACTTTGGAGAAGGTTACTTAGTTTTTTTGGTAATCTTTATTGTCGTTTAATTACCTCATTACCAGTTCATGACTGCACAAGTGGTTATAATGTTATTGATGCCAGTATATTAAAGAAGATTGATATGAATAAAATGGATATGTCAGGTTATGCTTTCATTATGGAGCTTAAATTTCTATTATATAAAGCCGGAGCAAATTTTACTGAAGTGCCTATAACTTTTGTGAATAGGGTGGGTGGTGAATCAAAAATATCAGGCCATATTATTAGTGAAGGGATAATAGCACCATGGAAAATACGACTAACAAAATAATATGTTCTCTTTGTAGTAGTAGTGACGCATCTTTTTATACGAATAAGAATAATTTTAATCTTTACAAATGTTCTAGTTGTGGATTGATTTTCATTAGTCCGATTCCAGAGTCTATTGGAGTGTATGATGATTCTTATTTCAGTGGAGCTGAAAAAGGTTTTGGTTATGTAGACTATGATGCAGATAAGGAGCCAATGATACCTACTTTTAATAAGTATATAGATATTTTACATGAAATGGGTGTGAGGGGGGGTAGTCTATTGGATATAGGAGCTGCAACTGGTTTTTTTATGAATATTGCTAAAAACAGAGGATTTGTGGTGACTGGAGTAGAGTTTTCAAATTACGCAGCTGAAAAAGGTAGAAAGTTAGGTTTAAACCTTATAACTGGAGATTTAATTTCGCAGAAGTTTCCTGACGAAAGTTTTGATGTGATTACCATGTTTGATGTGATTGAGCATGTACCAAATCCAAAAGAAATAATTTTTGAGGTAAAGAGAATTTTAAAGAAGGGGGGAGTGGTAATAATAAATACTCCTGATGCTGAGAGTTTGTGGGCAAAAGTTTTAGGTAAGCACTGGCAACTTATTATGCCTCCTGAACATATAAATTATTTTTCACCAAAAAACCTAGGAGACTATTTCACGGAGAATGGGTTTAGGGTTATATTGAGTACTAAAATAGGAAAGAAGTTTACTCTTCAATATGTAATAAAAATGCTATACAAATGGAGTGGACTTAGGTTTTTTTTGACAAAAGCAAACAGTTCAGGTTTTCTATCTAAAACCTACGTGTCTATTAATCTCAGGGATAATTTTTTTATGATAGTAAAAAAGAATGAAAATATTTAATTGGAATATTGAAAAAATAGTTTTGTTTCTGATTGGGATTAGTTTTTTTATTGGCACTTGGCATGCATTTCCTATGCTCAACGTTATAAATGACGAAATGTATTACGTGGGTGGTGTTCTTAGAGCATTAGAGAATCATTCTATTGTCCCCATAGATAATGATGTTCCATATGGAACTTTGACATATCTTTCAAATTACTTTATGACAATTATTTCAATATTAATTCTTTTACCTTTTTTTGGTTTTAGTTTGGGGGCACTAAAAATTTTTCTAATACAGTCGCCAAGTGTTATGTATTTTTCTTTAAGGCTGCTAAATTCTTTTTTTTCACTAATACTGTTGTATTTTGTTAACAAAGTAATGAAAAGTGAATTTGAGGATGTCAGGACGAGAATGTTTTTACTTACACTACTTTTTTCTAACATTATAACCGTTGTAATACTTCACACTGGGAAAATGTGGGTGTTGAGCACTTTATTGGTAATTGGATCATTTTTCTATTTGTATGAATCAATAAGGAATGATTTAGGTGAGGACAAGAAAATATTAAAAAGAAGTTTATTTTTAAGTATAGTTCTTTCATTTTT
>JACCDR012105290.1_pt1 | contig 26086 bp, 29 predicted proteins | sample 7446431 | NCBI WGS metagenome assembly JACCDR01 (sample SAMN15323443, study PRJNA562643) | freshwater metagenome | isolation source: river surface water | place: USA:Blue River Watershed | collected 2017-08-17 | reverse complement strand
GCCCTGCGCACGCTCGAGAGCAACCTCTGCTACTGCAGCGACTTTGAAGTCTGCCAGTGGTTCGCAGAGAACGGCGTCAAGTACTGAAACCCGACCAAGGAGTGACCCCCGTGAAGATGGACTACGAGACCAACGACCGTGTGATCGCGATCCTCGTCAATGCCCCAAAAGGCAGCGAGGGCCGCGACGGCTTCGGGTTCGCCCAGCCAGTCGAGTTCCCCGGCGACCCGGAAATCTACATCTCGCCCGACGCCATCAGGGCCTCGGGCCTGACCCGCGCCGACATCGGCACGCGGGTCGTGCTGACCATGCAGCGCGCGTCGAATGGCCGCCCGTCGTTCGCGGCCATCGTCGAGCGCGATGACAGCGAGATCGAGGGTGAGGAGCCTGACCCCATCGAGCGGGCGATCCTGAGGCGCCTGCAGAAGATCGAGCGCATGCTCGCCCGGCTGATGGGAGGTCGCGATGACTGATCGCGAGCTCCGCCCCTCTCAAGAGCACATCATCGACGAGGTCTTCGCCCACGACGAGCAGTACGTCATCGCAGGTATGGGGGCGGGCAAGACCGCCGCCACGCTGCACGCGCTGAAGGAGCTTTTCGTAGAGGATGTGATCGACTGCGCCATCGTGCTGGCCCCACCTCTGGTGGCCAGCACGGTCTGGCCGAACGAGGCCGCCAAGTGGCCTGCGTTGCGCGACGTCGACGTGGCGGCACCCGGCCTGCATGGCCGTGGCGTCGCCCTCGAGATCGCGCCAGAGGGACGCGCCAAGGGCGTGCTGCGCGTCGTCAGCCTGTCCTTACACCTCTGCCAGCGGCTGGCCGACAACAAGCACCTGATCCCGCCCAAGTGTGCGCTGGTGATCGACGAGGGGTCGTTCTTCAAGGGCCCCCGGTCGAAGAACGGCAAGGCGCTGCGGTCCATCGCGGATCGGTTCGTCGCCCGCTACATCCTGTCGGGCACGCCGCGCCCGAACAGCCACGAAGACCTCTGGGGCCAGTACACGATCCTGAAGCCCGGCCTCTGGGGCGACTTCGACACATGGCGCCGGCGCAACTTCATGCCGATGGACTACAACGGCTACAACTGGCAGGTCCACGACTTCCGGGCGCGGGAGCTCGATGCCCAGATCGCGCCGCTGGCCACGTCGGTCGACGTCGACCTCGACCTCGAGCCGCTGAACGCCGGCCCCGAGTTCGACACATGGGTCGACCTGCCGCCGGCAGCTCGTGCTGCGTACGATGAAATGGAAGAGGAGCTGATCACCAAGGTGGCCAAGAACCTGAAGTCGGATGACGACGAGGTGGTCGTGGCCGCCATGATGCAAGCGGTCGCCTCGTCCAAGCTCGCCCAGATCGCGCAGGGCTACCTCTACGACAAGCTCGAGGGCGAGGAGAAGGGGTCGAAGGTCGCCGATCTGCACGAGGCCAAGGCCGAGGCGCTGCGCGATCTGCTGTACAGCTGCGAAGGTGAGAACGTCCTGATCTGGTACGGTTACCGGGCGGACATCGACCTGATCCAGAAGGTGCTGGGCAACTGCAAGCTGCCGATCCTTGGCGGGGGCACCAGCCCCGCGCAGGGCAAGCGCTGGATCGAGGACTTCGGCAAGGGCCTGATCCCCCGCCTGCTCGCCCACCCGGCCAGCGCGGCGCACGGGATCGACGACCTGAAGCACAACTCGCGCCGGATGATCTGGTTCTGCCCGACGTGGTCAGCGGAGCAGTACGAGCAGGCCCTGAAGCGGTTGCACCGCCCGGGGCAGACCAAGCCAGTCTTCAGCCACCAGATCGCTGCCCGTGGTACTGTTGACGAAGTGAAGCTGAACAGGGTAGCTTACAAGCTCGAGGATCAGGCGCATTGGGCGTCGCTGATCTCGCGCATCAGGAGGGAAATTGAATGAGAGCTTTCTGGGAAGGTTTCCTCGCGGGCCTCACGATCAGCGTGGCACTGATCGCCGCGTTCGCGGTCGGCTACACGATCTTCTCGGTCGTGAACATGCTTATGGGCGGCCTCGCGGCGTGGCTCGCGTCTGCCGCGATGGCGTTCAGCGTACTTTGCGGGTTTCTAGCGCTCGCCGACGCCGACGAAGCCGAAGAAGAGCACAGCCCCGCCGACGACCAGTGGTACGTCTGATGCGCGCGCTCGTCCTCGCCGCGCTGCTCGCGACCTGCACCCCGGCGCATGCTGGCCCCCCGCCGGGGGTCGGTCTCTCCTGCTATGACCCCGACACCGTCACGATCCACGACGCGGGTCATGGCATGGCTGTGGTCACCTATTACAACTCGGCGGCCAAGTGTTCGAAGGACGTCGACCTCGAGCTCGTCAGCCCGAACGGGATCGCGGCGCGCGTCGTGATCTGGGCGAACCCGCCCAGCGCGGGTGACGCCGAGGTGCTGAAGGTCTTCCCGCTGAACCCCGGCATGTTCGCCGATCCGCCGGAGGTCGACGTCGAGGATGGCGAGACCGTCGAGGTGCGCGTGATGGGTGGCCTGTCATGAGCAACGCCGCCACGTTCGAAGACGCCTTCAATCTTCTGTGCGGCGACAAGATCGGCGAGGGCGTGCATCGCACGGTGTTTGCCTGCCGACTGCACGACGATCTGGTGGTGAAGGTCGAGGCGGAGCCGGCGTTTCGTTACTTCGCCAACGTCCTCGAGATGAAGTTCTGGAGCGACGCCGACAAGTGGATGCGCGGGTGGCTCGCGCCCTGCCGCTACCTGTCGCCAGACGGGCGCATCCTGCTGCAGGATCGCTGCGACCCGGTGCCGAGTGACTTCGACTTCGTCATGCCCGAGAGGGTGCCGGCGTTCCTGACTGACCTGAAGCGCGGCAATTTCGGCATGCTGAAGGGAAACCTCGTCTGCGTCGACTACGCGATGGTGATCCCGGCCTACGGTCGCTGCATGAAGAAAGCCGACTGGAGATGAGATGGTTGGGGCCGCCCCGAAGGACGGCCCCGTTCCGCGCACAGGAGGGTGCGACGTCAGGCCACGTCGCTCCCGCATCATAACCTACCGCGCTGGCCACGCGCAAGGGTGGTCTAAGGATGTCCGCACGCGATCTGGTGAATGAACAGACCCGCATCCGCAAAGCGATGCTGGCCAATGGCTACGTGCCGCTGGCCAACAAGGAGAAGATGACACTGCTGCCGGGCTGGACCGGCCTGAAGGTCGACGACGCCATGATCGACAGCTGGGCCGACAAGCTCGCCTACCAGTCGACCGGCCTCAGGATCGACGCGCCGCTCGTGGCCATCGACATCGACATCGACGACAAGGCTATCGTGACGCGCCTCTGGCAACGCGCCGTGGCCGAGTGGGGCGAGGACTGGGAACAAGGCGTCATGATCCGCCGGGGCCGTGGCGCCAAGGAGTGCTGGGTCTGCCGCATCGACGAGCCCTTCCGCGTGCCGCCCGGCCCCAAGTTCGTGAAGCCCGAGGATGACCCGAACGACGAGGACGCCGAGACCCACAAGGTCGAGCTCTTCGGCGGCGTCTCCGGGCGGCAGATCGGGGCGTACGGCTGGCATACGACCGACAAGATCACGTACAGCTGGGCGGACAACCTCGGCCCCGCCGAGGTGCCCCTGAGCGCCCTGCCGGTGCTCACACGCGTCCAGCTCTTCCAGATCGACCTCTGGTACGCCGAGGCGCTCGAGGCTCGTGGCTGGCATCGCGTCCTGCGGTACAAGCCCGAGGACTGGGCGGGCGTCGAGAAGGTCTACGACATCCCGCCCGGCCTCGTGGTCAAGACGCATCAGCGCGGTGAGCTGCCGGTCGAGGAGCTGCGCGAGGGTGACCGCGTGCGCATGGCCGAGATCGCCGGCACCGGGACGAACACCACGCGCGGCCTCGCACGGATCACCCATGAGGGCGTGGCCATCTGGGACAGCGAGACAGGCGTCACGCATGCCCTGATCTCCGCCGCGCCTATGGACCTCGACGAGCAGCACAACGCGCTGGCGGCCCGCCTGCAGGCCGCGCTGGGGCCGAGGGTGTTCGAGGCCAAGGTGCCCAAGCTCTCGGTGCCGGGCGAGCTCGGCTCGACGGCGCTCGGTGACTGGGACGTCATGGCGGGCGTCGAGCGCGATACGTGGGACGGCATGGATCAGCTGGTCAAGAACCTGCTACAGCGCTTTGCGCACTTCCCCAGCGGGTCGAAGAACGAGGAGATCGTCGACATGTTCACGGGGGTGGGCTATCGCCACGATGCCTTCGTCAAGAAGATGAGCAAGTACGACATGATCCTGCCCACGGGCGAGCAGTACATCTCCGGCCCCAAGGCGGGAGAGGACAAGACGAAGGTGGTCAGCCCGGTCGCCCAGATGCTGCGCCACGACGATCTGGTCGAGCTGGCGGGCTATCGCTTCGACCCCGACACCCCGGCGCGGCGCATCATCGACAAGGATGGGCGAACGTGGCTCAACCTCTACGACCCGCCGAGCTTTGGCAACCTGCCGCCGGAGCCTGACGCCGGGCGCTGGTTCGGCGAGTTCCTTGCCTATCTGGTGCCCGACGAGGATGACCGGGCGTGGCTGCTCAACTGGATCGCCTACAAGGTCCAGAACCCCGGCCAGCGGGGCGCTGGCGTGATCCTTGTGACCGCCACGCAGGGCACAGGCCGGAACGTCCTGATGAAGCTCCTGAGGGGCGTGCTGGGCGAGCGTTGGTGCCGCGATGTGCCGGCGGGCGTGCTCCTCGGCACGAGCGGGCAGAGCCAGTACGACGACGGGATGATCAACACGATCCTGCTGACGTGCGACGAGATCGCGATGGATGGCGCCTCGTACGACAAGAGGCTCTTGGCGTACGAGCGCCTGAAGGCGGCGGTCGACCCATTCAGACAGAAGCGGTCACTCAACCGGAAGGGGTTGTCGATGATCGAGGCCGAGGTCTGCTACTCGACGCTGATGGCGTCCAATCACCCGTACGACGCGCTGCCGCTCTCGAAGCAGGATCGCCGCTTCGCGGTCATCCACTGCACCACCAAGGCCTTCGCCAAGACGCCCGGCCTCGAGCCTGTCAGGGCGCTGGTTGACCGCGTACTGCCCATCGGACGGGCGCCTAACGCCTCAGCCATGGCGGGGCTGAGAGAGGCTCTGCTGGCCCTGCCGACCGATCCCGAGGCCTTCATCGTGCCGCCCATGAACGAGGTCAAGGCGACCATGATCGAGGATCAGGAGGGCGACGTCGAGGCCATGATCAGGCGGTTCATCGACAAGCTGCCGGCTGACCAGCCGTGCTTCTGGTTCGCTGATCTGGTGCGTCGTGGCGAGGAGTGGCTCGACAAGAAACCGGGGGTCAGACAGCACTTCGAGAGGAACGCGCGCAAGGTTTTGCGGGAGGGCTACGCGGGTTGGACGTACCAAAACAGCGCCGTCAGAGTGGTCACAGAGGCCCGGGGATCGTTCACAACGAAGGGAGTTGTGACCAAAGACGCGGCTGAAAATGCCTCGCCGCTCGAGCGGGGGCAGTATCTTGGCGACGGAGCGACGAGAGGATGAGAACGCTGTGACCGAAACAGGGTGGTCGTGACCTAAAACGTGACCGTCCTGTGACCTGAAAAAAGTGTTTGTTTTCTAAGTATGTGACCGTGTAACCGAATATCCTTTCAAGAGTAAAGTGATATAAAAGTTAGAACAGAGCGGGAACAACTTTTTTATCTATAAGGGTAGAGAACAGGCGGTTACGGTCACAACGGTCACGCGAGGTCGTCGACCCGCCCGAAGAAATCCCGGCCACGGGGGTCAGTGGCACCACGACAGGAGACCAACATGACATCCATCAACGACATCGCAGGCACCGCAGAGAAGGTGCTTGTCGCCCTGATCGAGGCCCGAGGCCTCGAGGACTGGACCGGCTCGGTCAGCGCCTCGTTTGGCATCGCTCGCGAGTTCCACCTCGCAGTCGCCGCGCTGGCTGCGACCTACGGCGACGACGAGCTGCCGTCGCCCATGCCTGTGCTGATCACCGACTACGTGCAGCACGCCATCAGCAGCCGCCCGCCCGCCGAGTACGCAAGCGAGCCGTGACCCCTGTGCCCCCGCCTTGCGCGGGGGCATCCCAATCTGGTATTTAGGACCATCATGACCCTGACCACCCGCCGTAGATCACATCAGCCGCCCTCCACGTCCGGCCCCGACGTGACGCAGATCGTCAACACGGTGTTCAACCACAGCGGGAACGCGACAGCCCGCGAGCTGGCCGCTGATCTGGGCGTGTCGGCCAACACGTTGAACCGCTGGATGAAGGAGTATCCCGAGGTCGACGCCGCCGTGCGCGAGATGCGCTCCTACGTCGACGACGCCATCGAGAGCGCCTTGGCCAAGCGGGCTCAGGGCTACTCTGTCCCGTACGAAGAAATCAGCGACGGCCCCAAGGGCACCACGACCAAGACCGGCCACACGCATATCCCTGCCGACGTGGGCGCCGCCAAGTTCTGGCTGGCCAACCGTCGCCGCGACAAGTGGGCAGAGCGGCAGGTTATCGAGGTCGAGGGCGGCCTGAAGGTCGCCCTGCTGCATGCTGCCGAGGCGCTGAACCTCGACGCCGGCGAATGGAAGGACGTGACCGATGCCTGAGGCCCTGTCTCGTAAACCGGGCGAGAGCCTGACCGCCTACGTCCGCCGCAACATCGTGACGCTGGGCAAGTACGACCCGCTGATGTTCGCCGAGCTGGCATGGCCGTGGCGCACCAAGGGCACGCACCTCGAGAACGAGGACATTCGGGTTTGGCAGGCCGAGATCATGGACGTCATGGCCCAGCACCTGACCAAGCCTGAGACGCGCCACCAGCCGCTCTTCCTCGCCGTGGCGTCGGGCCACGGGATCGGCAAGTCGGCCTGCATCGGCATGCTGAGCCACTGGGCGCTATGCTGCTTCGACCGACCCCGCGTCCTCGTCACTGCGAACACCGAAAACCAGCTTCGGACAAAGACCAGCCCCGAGATCGGCCAGTGGGCCAAAACCTCGGCCTTCGGCGATCAGTTCGATGTCGACACGCTGTCGATCCGCCTGCGCGCCGACCCCGACCAGCACCGGCTCGACCTGACGCCGTGGAGCGATACGAACACCGAGGCCTTCCAAGGGCTGCACGCCAAGGGCCGCCTCGTGATGGTGATCTTCGACGAGGCCTCGGGCATCCCGGCCAAGGTGTGGGAGGTCATCTACGGCGCCCTGACCGACGCCGACACGGTGCTGATCTTCATCGCCTTCGGTAACCCGACCCAAGCCGTCGGCCCCTTCCGCGATTGCTTCGGCAAGGACCGGGCCCGGTGGAAGACTTGGAACATCGACAGCCGCACGGTCGAGGGCACCAACAAGCAGGCGCTGCAGGCCATCGTCGACAAGTACGGCGAGGACAGCGACGTGGCGCGCTATCGCGTTCGCGGGCTTTTCCCTCGTACGTCGAACAGGCAGATGGTGCCCGAGTACCTAATCGACGCCGCGATTGGCCGCCACTACCGCAAGGACCAGTACGACTTCGCGCCCTCGATCCTGACCTGCGACCCGGCATGGACGGGAGACGACGAGCTGGTCATCGGCCTGCGGCAGGGCCTCGTGTACCAGCAGCTCGAGGTCATCCCGCGCAACGACAACGACATGGAGGTCGGCGCCAAGCTGGCCAACTACGAGGTCCAGCACAACTGCGACGCGGTGTTCATCGACCAAGGCTACGGCACGGGCATCTACAGCTACGGCCTGACCATCGGGCGCAGCTGGCAGCTCGTCCCCTTCGGGGCTGCGGCCTCGAAGGCGGGCTACCGCAACAAGCGCGCCGAGATGTACTCCGAGCTGACCGAGTGGCTGCGCGAGGGCGGCGCCCTGCCGAACGACCAGAAGCTGCGCGACGACCTAGCCGGCATCGAGACCAAGCCGACACCTGACGGCACGATCCAGCTCCTGTCGAAGGAGGAGATGAAGGCCAAGGGCCTGCCATCTCCCGACCGGGCCGACGCGCTGGCGCTGAGCTTCGCGCACCCTGTGGTCAAGCGGCAGGTGCCGATCTCGACCCTGATGCGTCGCGACGGTGGACAGGCCCTGCTCAGTCAGGTAAAACGCGAAGAATACCGCCACGATCCGTTCAGCTGAGGAGGCCGACCCGCATGCCCGCACCCAAGCCCAAGCCGATGACCTCGAGCAAGAAGCCCCCGATGAACCCGTTCAAGAACGGGTCGAAGATGCCCAAGAGCCCGCGCCCGAAGAAGCGCCCCGGCAAGTAGGAGGTCGCCATGCCCGCACCCCGCTCCTCGGCGACGATCTCGTCGAGCCCCCGCCCGAAGGCGAACCCGCGCAACACGCCGGCCCAGAGCTCGGTGAGTTCGTCCCCTCGCCCGGTCTCTCGATCCACGGCACCGACTGCCAAGGCACCGGGGTCGCTGGCCTCGACGGGCCGGTACAACTCCAACATCGAGGACACGTCGGACGACAACCGCACACCTCCGAAGCCGCGACCCATCGTGCCGACCACCGCGAACCCCGGCCAGCCGCCGCAGCAGCAAGGCCCCGGCGATCCGATCACCGGCCCGAAGGAGCCCGGCCCGGCCCCCGGCGTCAACCCGAACCTGCCTGCCGACAGCGTGCAGGCGAGCCGTGGCGAGCGCCGTCCTGACCGCACGCTCATCGACGCGCTGCAGCAGCCGGGTGCCAGCCGCAAGGCCGAGAAGTATCGCGGCACCGTGCTGTCCGCCGTCTACCGCATGCCTGCCGATCCGTCCAAGGCCGCGCAGACGCTGCAACAGTTCAATGGGCCGCGCGGCTCGCGCATGACCTTGGGGGCATGATGGCCGACGTGATCGCGGACCTGATGGACGGCGTCGACGAGGCGCTCGAGTACGCCGAGGAGGAAGGCCACAGCCTTGGCCTCCTCGACTTCGTCGTGCGTCTCCGCGCCATCGCGGAACGCGGCGGGATCGTCACGCTCCAGATGCCCGCGCCTATGGCCCGGCTCTTGGCCGCCTATCTCGAGGAGCTGGCGCTGCTGCGTGCGGTGCCGCCGACAGGGGAAGAGGGATGAAGACCCGCAAGGAACAGCTGATGCAGCTCGGGGTGAGCCTGAAGGCTCTGCGTACCCCGTACGAGGCACACCTGCGCGAGATCGGCGATCACTTCATGCCGCGCCGCACCCGGTTCTCTCGGGGTCAGGCGCACAAGAGCGAGAGCTACATCAACCGCGAGATCATCAACGCCCGGCCCCGGCTGGCGCTGCGTACGCTGCAGAGCGGGATGCAGGGCGGCATGACCAGCCCCGCCCGCCCGTGGTTTCGCCTGATCACCGCTGATCTGAACATGCGCAAGGACGCCACGATGAAGGCGCACCTGACGCAGGCTCAGAACGAGATGAGGATCATGATGCAGAGCTCCGGCCTGTACAACGCGCTGCACACGACGTGGTCCGATCTGGGCTGGGCCGGCACCGACTGCATCATCCTCGAGGACGACGACGAGAACCTGATCAACCCCATCGCACTGGTGCCGGGCGAGTACTGGCTCGGGGTCAACAGCAAGGGCCTCGTCGACACGCTCTACCGTGAGTACCAGAACACGATCCAAGCCATCGTCGGCAAGTTCGTCTACAAGGGCGAGCGCTACGGCACGCCCGACTGGAGCGTGGTGACCAGTGACATCAAGGAGGCGTGGGACAAGGGCAACTACGGCGCGATGAAGGACATCTGCCATGTCATCTGCCCGCGCAAGGATCGCGACAGCCGTCTGAGCGACGGCCCGAACAAGCCAGTCGCCTCGACCTACTGGCTGCACGGCAAGAACGACAGCCGGGCCGAGCAGCTGCTTGGCGACTTCGGCTACGACGACAACCCCATCGTGGCCTCGCGCTGGGACGTCGAGGGCACGAACGTCTACGGCTCGAGCCCGGCCATGGACACGCTGTCGGACGCCAAGAGCCTGCAGGTGCAGGAGCGCGACATCCGCGAGGCCGTCCGCCGCATGAACCGCCCGCCGATGAACGCGCCCATCGAGATGCGCAACTCGGGCTACAGCCTGTCGCCCGAGAGCGTCAACTTCATGGCCGACCCGACCAAGGGCATGCTGCCGGCCTACACCGTCAACCCGCCGATCCAGCATCTGCGGGAGATGATCCGCGACACTGAAGATCGGATCGACGAGGGCATGTACGCCAACCTGTTCCTAATGATCAGCCGCCTGCAGCGCAGTGAGATCACGGCACGCGAGATCGACGAGCGGCACGAGGAGAAGCTGATCAGCCTCGGCCCCGTGCTCGAGCGCCAGCACCGCGAGAAGCTGGCCCCGATCATCAAGCGCTACTACGAGGCCGGCATCCGGGCCGGGCGCATCGAGCCGCTGCCTGCCGACTACGCCGACACGCCCACCCAGATCGATTACATCTCGATGCTGGCGCAGGCGCAGAAGGCCGTGGCGACCGGCGGGATCGAGCGTCTGTACGGCTTCATCGGCAACGTGTCCGCCGCCGACCAAGAGGTGCTGGACCTGACCGACAACGACGAGGCGGTGCGCGAGTACGCCGAGATGCTGGGCGTGCCGGGCAACATCCTGCGCCCTGAGGACAAGGTGGCCGAGCGGCGCGAAGGCCGCCGGGCCGCCGCCGAGGAAGACGCCGCGCTGCAGAACGCGGCTATGGTCGCCCCGGCTGTCAAGCAGGGGGCCGAGGCCGCCAAGATCATCGCCGACACGGACGCCACCGGGCGTCCGGTCGACATCCTCCGCAACCTTGGACTGAGGTGACATCATGGCAACCATCGACTACGCGACCGAGGAGACCGGCGCGGTGTGGAACAGCTTGGGGCCGACCGACAACGGCAAAGCCCTGAAGATCAACCGCCGCTCGCTCGTCATGTCCGCCGTGCAGCTGACCGGGCCGGTCAGCTTCGGCAACACCGTCAAGCTCGAAGGATCGCTTGACGGCAGCAACTGGTTCACGCTGCGCGACACACGCGGCAACCCCTGCGAGTTCACCGCGCCGGGGTATGCGGAGCTGTCCTCCGCCGCGACCTACGTGCGGCCCAACTCGATGGGAGGCTTGGGCGGCGTGACGGTGCGCCTCGCCCTCGGCGGCCCGTGAGGACGCGCCACGAGAAATGGATGGCGGTGGCGCGGGCGCTGGGCCTGCGGCACCTGCCGGGAGAAGAGCCGCCGCCGATTGCGCCGAACGTCACCGTCGAAGGTGACATCGTGTCAGTCGACGGCTCGAACGTAACGCTGACCTGACGGATCGACGATGCCCGAAGTGGCCACCATCACGCCGACGCCGAGAGAGGCAAACGACCACATCTGGGTGCGGCGCGGCGCGTCGTCGCCCTTCACGCTCGAGCTGCTGGACAGCTTCCCGCTGCCTGACGCGCTGGCGGACGTGGCGACCGACGTGTTCATCGGGCGCGATACGGCAGGCAGCGGCCCGGTCGAGGTGCTGACGCCGGCGCAGGCGACCGCGCTCTTGAGCCTGTTCACCGCCGCGAACCGGGGGCTGGTGCCTCCGTCAGGCGGCGGGACCACGACGTTCCTGCGCGCCGACGGCACGTTCGCGACGCCTGCCGGCGCGCCGGGCACACCCTCGGGTGCCTCGGGCGAAGTGCAGTTCAACAACGCCGGTGCCTTCGCGGGCGCGGCGGATGTCGAGATCGAGACCGGCCAGCTGCGCCTGCCGGCCATCACGACCCCGGCGGCCCCGGCGGCGGGTGGCCTGAAGCTCTTCGGGCGCTCGGTGGCCGGGCGCATCATGGCCGCAATCCGGGGGCCGAGCGGACTGGACACCGCGCTGCAGGCGATCCTGTCGCGCAACAAGATCGGCTGGTGGAGTGCCGTCGGAAACGGCACGGGCGTCTCACAGTTTGCGATGGCTATGGCGTCAGCCGGCACCGCCACCACCGCGAACGTCGCTACGACCAACAACTACACCATGATGCGTCGCGTCGAGTACTTGATCACCACGGCGGCTACGACCGCCATCGCGTCGCTGCGCGGCGCTTTTGCCCAGTTCAGCGTCGGAGGAACCGGCGCGGGACGCGGGGGTTTCTTCGCGACGTGGCGCTGGGGCACCGCAACGGGGATGGCGACCACCACCCACCGAGGTTTCGCGGGCATGTCTGCGGCCACGGGCGCCCCGACCGACGTCGAACCCTCGAGCCGTGTCAACACGTTCGGCATGGGCTGGGATGCGGCGGATGCCAACATCCAGTTCATGCACAATGACGGCAGCGGCGTCGCGACCAAGATCGACCTCGGCGCCAGCTTCCCGGTCCCGACGGTGGACCGCGCGAATGCCTACGACATCACGCTCTTCAGCCCGCCGGGCACGACCCAGAGCGTCAGCTATGAGATCACCAACCTGATCGATGGCGCGGTGGCCACGGGCACCGTGACCACGGACCTGCCGAGCACCTCGACCCTGCTCAACCCGGTGCTCGCCGTGAGTGTCGGCGGCACGTCGAGCGTGATCGGGATCGGGGTCATCAGCTTCTACATCGAGACGGACAACTGACATGAACGACGAGATCATCGAGAAGCAGGCCGAGGCCTTTGTCACCCTGACGCCCGAAGGCGCCATCGTCAGTCATCGGCGCGGCGGCGTGTGGGTTCGCTTCGACGACAGGGGCCGGGCGGCGTGGTTTGGCCCCGCCCCGGTCGACGGCGCGGTGTGGGTCGAGGGCGTGCCCGACGACGTCCTGATCACCTGCCGACTGGTTGACGGTCAGTGGCTTCCGCGCGAACCGGAACCCGAACCGGAACCGGAACCCGAAAAGCGCAGCTGGCTCAGTCGCTTGTTCCGGCGCGCTTGACGCCCGCCCGCGCGCGTGGTAGTACTAATGCACGCACAAGCACAGGAGAGCGTCATGCCACGCGAGACACCCAAAGGGGTTCGTTTGTTCGACCTCGACACCGGCTACATCATGCCCAATCCACCTCTCAGCGACTACTGGACACCCTCGGAGCCTTACTCCGCAGAACCGGGCCTCGCATCCGAGCCGCAGCCCGGCCTCAAAGCGGGAGACTGGACCGGGGTGGACGCGCCGAGAGACCGCGTGAAGACTTCAACGTGGCGTGTAGACTACGCGCCGATGCCGGAAGGCGACGAGGGCTTCGCACCCGAGCCGCAGCCCGGCGTCAAGGACATCAACCCGAAGGACGCGGTAGGCATCCGCAAGTGGCGACAAATAACCTGTGTGCCCTTCTCGGTGCTGTTCGAACTCGGGGTCGCTATGCTGGAAGGTGGACGTAAGTATGGGGTCAGCAATTACCGCGTAGCGGGTGTTCGCGCGTCGGTCTACGTCGACGCGGCGATGGGTCATATCATGCAGTGGTGGGAGGGCGAGGACATCGACGCGGACGGCGACTTGAGCCACATCACCAAGGCCATCGCCAGCCTGACGGTGCTTCGCGACGCCATGATCCAAGACAAGCTGGTGGATGACCGACCGCCAAAGGCGGACCTCGAGCTTGTCAAGGCCGACTTGCAGCGCGCAGTCGACGGCATCTTCGACCGCACGCCGACCCCGGCGGGCCGCTACACTGAGGAGGGTTATCCCGATGCCACCCAAGGCTAGAGACCCGGTGCAGCTCACGCATGCCAGAGCGCGCCACCTGCTCGACTACGATGAAGCCTCGGGCCATTTCACGTGGCGCGTCGATAGAGGTCACGCGTTCAAGGCCGGCACGCGTGCGGGGCATCAACGCCCCGACGGCTACCGCGCGATCTTTGTCGATGGCCGGCACACGCTGGAGCATCGCCTCGCGGTCTTCTGGGTGACCGGCGCGTGGCCGGGGGAGTACGTCGACCACGAGAACGGTGACCGAGCGGACAACCGCTTCGCCAACCTCCGGTGTTGCACGCACAAGGAGAATGTCAGGTTTCGGGGTGGCGGCGTCAACCAGAACACGCGCGGAGAGTGGATCGCCAGCATCGGGATGGTGTTCCCGACCGAAGAGGAAGCTCGCGCATGTCGCGCGGCGCTAGAGCAATTTAGGGAGCAGTTCTGATGGTCCTCGACATCGAACAGATCGAGAAGTGGGAGCACGGCACGCAGGTGGCGGGCGATCCGCGCGGACCGTGGTCGCAGACGCGCAGCGGGCGGAAGTTCTATCCGCTGAACCCCGCTACCCACCAGCTGACCATCGTCGACATCGCGCACCAGCTGGCGCTCACGAACCGCTTCAGCGGCGCCACGAGCTACCATTACTCGGTCGCCCAGCATACGCTGCTCGTCACGGCCATCGTCGACAAGGTCTTCCCGCTTCGGATCAACCTGCGGCGTTGGGCGCTGTTGCACGACGCGCCGGAGTACGTGCTCGGTGACATGGTGCGCCCGGTGAAGACGCTTCTTCCCGCGTACGCGGAAATCGAAGATCGCCTGATGGCCGTCATGGCGAGGCGCTTCCTGCTTGAGCCGCTGCGCGACACCGACGCCGCCGATCTCAAGTACGCAGACAACCTCGCCTGCGTCATCGAGAAACAGCATCTGCTGCCCAACGCCCTTGACTGGCACGACATGCCGACGTACGTCGGGGGCTTCGAGGACTACGTGGTTGAACGGGGGTGGCGCGCGGTGCGGAACGATCTCGAGCGGGAGCTGTGGACGGAGTTTGCACTCGATGCCTAAGGCAGGGATGTCCGTCGCCGAAGAGGCGGTGGAGCAGGATCGCGCGGCCCAGCTCTACGCAGAGCTGGGCAGCTACCGGCTGGTCGCCGAGGCCATGAATTGCAGCCACTCGTCCGCTATGCGGCGAGTGGCTTCAGCGCGCAAGCGGGGCTTTGGGATTGACCCCGCGATGCGCAAGGCGATGGACATCGTCGGCGCGCGGGGCGAGGCCAACCTCGTCTGGATCAAGACCAAGCTCAGCAAGGCCGAGCGCGATGCCGGCGGCGTCGAGGTCTCGTTCCAGATGAAGCCCCGCGCGCCCTTGCCCGAGGAGGACGATCTCGTCCAGCGTATGGACGCGCTCTTCTCGGCCACCCCGCCGGTTTACCTGCCGAAGGCCCCGGCGCTGGCTACTCCGACCAAGCGCTTCGGGCTGATCCCGATCAACGACTTGCACGTCGGCATGTACGCATGGGGCAACGAGACCGGGTCGGGCGACTGGGACACTGACATCGCGACCCGGCGCCTCGAGGAGTGGGTCGCCAACCTGATAGACCGCACGCCCAAGGACATCGGCGAACTGATCCTGCTGTTCAACGGCGACACCCTGCATGCCAACGATCACACCGGGATGACGCCCAAGAGCAAGCACATCCTCGACGTCGACACCCGCCACTTTCGCGTCGTCGATCACACGCTCGCCAGCATCATCAAGGTGACCGACATCGCGGCGCAGGCCTTCCCGAAGGTCAAGCTGGTGGTCAAGCCGGGCAACCATGACACGACCGCGTACATCGGCCTTTTGATGGGTGCGAAGTGGCGCTACCATGCGACCCCGCACATCGAGGTCGACACGACGCCCGGCGAGTTCTGGGCGTATCGCCGAGGCAAGACCTTCCTCTTCAGCCACCACGGCGACAAGGCCAAGCCCGAGGCGCTGGTGCTGTCTATGGCGGCACAGCATCCCGACGACTGGGGCGCGAGCCAGCATCGCTACATCTGGACCGGCGACAAGCACCACCGCGCGGCGAAGCGGATCGGCGGCGCGATGTGGGAACAGGCGAGCTGCATGACTGAGCGCGACGCGTACGCCGCATCAGGTGGCTGGCCCAACAGTCCCGAGGCGCAGTCGATCATCTACGACGAGGATCGCGGCGAAGTGGAAAGACACCGCGTCTGCGGTTGACGGGGCTGTCACGGGTTCGGTATAACCCTCAGTCATGAGACCCGACGAGACCAAACCCTCTCGCAATCAGCGGGCCGCGCAGCGACAGGCTGACCGCGACCTGCTGGCCATGCTGGACAATCCGGCGGGTCGCCGCGTGCTGATGCGCGTGATCGACAGCGCGGGTGTGTTCGTGCGCTCGTTCACGGGGAACAGCGAGACATTCTACCGCGAGGGCCGGCGAGCAATCGGCCTCGATCTGGTGGAGCACATCGAACGTGTGCGCCCCGGCTCGTTCGCGGCCCTGCAGACGGAGGCGCTGGCCCTTCGCGAGCAGCTCGAGCAGATCGACCAGCGCAATGGAGAAGGCGGCGATGAATAACACCATGCTCGCACTTCTTTCCAGCTGGCGCAGCTACCCCCTGTTCAACGCAGCGGGTGAAGGCGCAGCCGGAGGGCAGCAGACAGGCAATGACGGTGGTGCGAACGGCGGAGGCACGCAAGGTGCCGGCGATGCAGGCGCACAAGGTAACGGTGGACCGCAAGGCGATGGGACCGGGGCCGGGGGCGACACGACCGCAACGACAGGAGGCGATGCCTCTACATGGCAGTACGAGCTGGCTTACCCGGAGGCCTTCGGGCTTGAGGGCGAGCGGATGGAAGAATGGACGGGCCTCCTGCGGGAGATCGGGGTGACGCCGGAACAGGCCGCCAAGATCGCCGAGCGGGAGATCGCGTGGTTCGAGGCCAGCCAACAGCAGACCCAAGAGCAGCTGACAGCATATACGAAGGCGGTCGACGCCGACAAATACCTGTCGGAAAACTGGGACTTGACGGTGAAGCGCATGGAGGCGGGTCTCACCGCCGCCAAAGTGAGCCCCGAGTTCCGCGAGTTCTTGGCCTCTGACGCGGGCCTGATGATCTCCGCGAACCCCGACATCATCCGGGCGTTTGCCATGCTGGGGCAGACCACGTCGAACGACAAGTTCGATCAGGGTCAGACCTCGCAAGACACTGTGCCAGTTCAACGTAGCTGGTACGGCAACACAACCCCTGAAACCAAGAGAGGCTGAGCACTATGGCCATCATCGGCAACAGCTACCTGACGCTCGCCGACCTCCGTCGTCAAACCAACCGGAACGACGAAGTCGCCGACATCATCGAGATCATGGCGCAGCGCAACGACTTCATGGCCGACGCGCCCGCCATCGAATGCAACCAAGGCCACGAGCACCTGACCACGATCCGGTCCGGTCTCCCTGAACCGACGTGGCGTCGTCTGTACGAGGGTGTCCAGCCCACCAAGGGCACCACCGCGCAGGTCACCGATGCGACCGGCTACATGGAAGACTGGTCGGAGGTCGACGCGAAGCTGGTCGAACGTGCCAAAGACCCGCAGAAGTTCCGCATGAACGAAGCGAAGGCTCACCTTCAGGGCATCGCCAACACTGCGGCCTTCACGGTGTTCTACGGCAACACCGCGACCGAGCCCGAGAAGTTCGACGGTCTGTCCGTCCGCTACAACGACAAGAACGCGGCGAACGGCAACCAGATCATCGACGCGGGCGGCACCGGGTCGGACAACACCTCGGTCTGGTTCATCACATGGGGCGAGAACGCCACCCACATGCTGTACCCCGAGGGCTCGCCGCTCGGCATCCAGCGCGAAGACCTCGGCAAGGACGTGAAGGAGCTTTCCAACGGGACGCTCTATCAGGTCTACCGCGAGAAGTTCGCGCAGGACATCGGCCTGTCCGTCCGCGACTGGCGGCAGAACGCCCGTATCGCCAACATCGACGTCAGCGACCTGACCGAGACCGGCGCGACTGGCGCGAAGCTGATCAGCCTCATGGTCGACGCCTACTACCAGCTGGACAACCCCGGCGCGGCAGACGGCAACACCGTGATCTACTGCTCGCGGACCATCGCCAAGTTCCTCCACAAGCAGGCCATGAACGCCAACAACGTTCGCCTGACCATCGAGGACTACGGCGGTCGTCCGACGACCATGTTCCTCGGCCACCCGATCCGCCGCGCCGACGCGCTGCTGGAGACGGAAGCCCGGGTGCTGTGACCCTGAGCGCTGGGGCGAGATAAGCTCGCCCCGGCAACCGCAACGAAGGACAAGAGGAGAGCAGAGATGCTTATGGACCTTCAGAGCATGTTCTCGAACCGGCAGGCGATCACCGCCACCGCCGCGTCGACCGACGTGCTTGACCTCGGGGCAGCTGGCACGCCGAAGTTTGCCAAAGGCCCCGTCATCCGCGACCTTGGTCGTGGCCGCCCGATCCCGATCAACATCCAGATCGTGGAAGCCTTCAACAACCTGACCTCGCTGACCGTCGCCCTGCAGGTCGACAACGACAGCGCCTTCGGCTCGCCGAAGACCGTCCTGTCCGTCGTCGTCCCGCTGGCCGAGCTGACGGCGGGCCGGACCATCCCTCCGTTCTACATCCCCGTGGGTGTGGATGAGCGGTATGTCCGCCTGCTGTACACCGTGACCGGCACCGCGCCGACCCTCGGTCGTGTCACTGCCGGCCTGCAATTTGGCCGGTCCAACTGGAAGGCGTAACGCCGACCCTTAGGCCGCCCCACGGGGCGGCCTGACCCCACCCCGCCTGACCCTGCAGGAGCACCCCAAGATGTCAGAGCCCATGATCGTCGTCGCCACGCACCGTGGCTACTACGGCGAAAAAATCCGCTACGAGGGCGAACGCTTCGCGCTCAAGGACCACGCCCATTTCTCACCGCGCTGGATGGTCGACCCCGCCGGCGACAAGTATACCGAGACGCACAAGGCGGCGGAGCAGGCCTTCGCCGCGTCCACCGCCACCCAGCGCAAGCAGGGCGTCACCGACGAGCAGCTGATCGCGGAAGTGACGCAGAGCTCCGGCGTGGTCGCCGGGCTGCGCGCGGAGAACCTGAAGCTGAAGGAGGAGAACCGTGCGCTACGTGCCAAAGTCGACAGCCTCACCGGGGCGGACCGCGAAGTTCGTGCAAGGGAGGCCGGAGACGAACCTGACGTCGGTTCGACCGACCAAGCAGAAACCGGAGACGCCGGGGCCGGAGCGGCTGGAGACGTCACGCCGGGGGCAGAGGCGCCAGCCCGAAGGGTTCGCCGCACCGCCTGAAACCGAGGAGTGACCGATGAGCCTGACCACGCCCGTTGAAATCTGCAACCTCGCGCTGGTCGGGTATCTCGGCAAGGCGAGCATCACGTCGTTCGGACAGAGCAGCGTGGAGGCCCAGCGTTGCTCGGTCTTCTACCCCATCGCTGTCGACGAGATCGCGCAGGCGTCCGACTGGACGTTCCTGCGCGAGACTGTCTCGTTGGCGGAGATTACCAACGACCTGCCCGAGGCGTACACCAACGCCTACAGTTTCCCCGTACGCGCGAAGAAGCTCATGTTCCTGTTCGAGCCGGATCGCCCCCGCGTGGCCGTCAAGGACTATCTGATCGGCGGCAGCGCGATCTACTGCAACCTGTCCCCGGCTTACGCGCGGTACGTGACCCTCGAGGATCGCGGACCTGATACGTGGAGCCTGCACTTCAAGAAAGCCGTCGCGGCCAAGGTCGCGGAGATGCTCTCGCCCAGCATGACCCGCCGGTCGGCGGATGTCGACGCCATGCGCTCGATGGCCGCGCAGGAGCTGGCCGCTGCGGTGCAGAACGACGCCTCGCAGGAGCACACGAGCTACACCGAGGATGAGAGCTACGTCTACGGCTACGACGGTCAGCGCACCGCGCTGCCGACCTACGACGGCTCGACCTTCTGGAGAAGCTGATGCCGACCCGCGTATTTCAGCCCAACTTCTCAGGCGGCATCATCGGCGAGGGCATGTACGCCCGAACCGACACGAGCAAGTACGCCTCGGGAGTGAAGGACGCGGTCAACATGTTGATCCGCGCGCAGGGTGGCATGGTCAACAGGCCGGGCTTCCGCATCGCGTCGGGCTTCGACACCAGCACGCCCGGCAACGTCCAGTGGCTGATCCCTTTCGCGCTGACCAACCAGAGCACCGTGCTGCTCGAGTTCGGTCTCGGGGGCCGCGTCCGCGTCATCTCGAACGGTGAGTACGTCATCGACAGCTCGTTCACCGCGAAGACGGTGTCGGCGGTCGACTTCGCCAGCTCCGCCCGGCTGCAGATGGCGAGCGCGCCCGACGCCGCGACCTACGCCGTCGGTGACCTCGTGTACCTCGACGATCCGAACGGCGATCTGACCATCGGCGAACAGGTGCTGCGGGTGGCTGCGATCTCTGGCGCCTTCATCACTTTCGACGCCTACGACCAGCTGCCGCTCAACATGACAGCGGGATCGGCGCTCTGGGGATCGCTGGGTGCGGGCGCGGTGCTGCGGAAGATTTACTCGTTCGCCCACCCCTACGCCGCCGCTGACGTCGCCTTCATCCGCTTCGCGCAGGACAACCTCGACATGTACCTCGCGCACCGGGGGTACGCGCCGCGCAAGCTCACCTTCACGTCGCTGACCAACTGGTCGCTGACGACGCACTCGTTCGCCCCGGCCATCGCCGCGCCGGCGTCGCTCACCCTGACGCCCGTACCGGCGGCGGCCCAGTCGCTCTCCTACGCCGTGGCGGCCCTCGCTACCGAGACGCTCGAAGAGGGCCTGCCGATCACCGCCAGCATCGCCAACGGCTCACTCTCGACCGGCGGGCGCACCACGGTATCTTGGCCGGCGGTGGCCGGCGCGGTGCTCTACAACGTCTATCGGCAGACCGCCAGCGGCTACGGCTACATCGGCACGACGGACGCCCTGACCTTCTCGGACACCAACATCACGCCGGATCAGTCGATCCGTCCGAAGGCCGCGCGCAACCCGTTCGGCTCGGCGAGCAACTACCCCGGAGTGGTGACCTTCATCGAACAGCGGCTGGCCTTCGCGTCGACCGACAGCCAGCCCCAGCTGATCGAGATGTCGAAGGTCGCGGCCTTCACCAACTTCACGGTCAGCTATCCCTCGCAGGCGGACGACGGACTTCGCTTCCGTCTCCGTACGCGGGAATTGAACAACATCCGGTCAATGGTCTCGGGTCGCGCGCTGTTCGTGTTCTCGTCATCCGCCGAGTGGGTCGTCCTCGGGAACGACACCGAGGGCGTCCTGACGCCGACGTCCATCATCCCCCGCCCGGAGAGCTACTTCGGCAGCTACGACATGGAGCCGCTGGTGGTCGGCGACGTCGCGATGTTCATCGAGCCTGATGGCTCTACGATCCGTGACTTCCTGCTCACCCTGAACCCGAACGCCGCCGCTCAGTCGCGGGAGCTGACCGTGCTTGTTCGCGAATTGTTCGAAGGCCGGGAGATCACCTCGTGGTGTCACACGACGGCGCCGCACCGGACGGTGTGGGTCACGCTCAGCGACGGGAGCCTGCTGTCACTTGCGTACATGAGCGAGCACGAAATCTGGGGCTGGACCCGGCACCGGCTGGGCGGTCAGGCCCCGTTCGTCTACCAAGTGGTCTCTGCCCGCGAGGGTGTCAGCGACCGGCTCTACGCCGTGGTGGGCCGGTTCGATCCGGCGGCCAACAAGGAAGTCGTCCAGACCGAGCGCCTCGAGCTGCGCGTCGACACCTCGGTCACGCAGGCCTTCTTCGTCGACGCCGGCCTGACCTACGATAACGACGCGGAGACCGCGAGCATCGTGTCGGGGTTGCTGCACCTGCGTGGTCAAGAGGTCGTGGCGCTGGTAGACGGCGACGTCGTCGACAATCTTGTCGTCAACACCGCCGGGGTCGTCAACATCGGCGTCGAGGGGAATGTCATCCACGTCGGCCTGCCCTACGACAGCTACTTGCAGACGCTGCCCATCGACTTCGAGACCGAAGCCGTCGGCTCGATGCAGGGCCGCTTCAAGGCAGTCGGCGAAGTCTCGATCAACCTCAAACGCTCGCGCGGCGTGCAGGCCGGCATTCGGCTGGACGCCTTGAACGAGCTGGTCGAGTGGGAGCCCGCGATGGTCGGCGGGCCGATCCCGCTGTCGACCAAGCAGGTCAACATGACCGTCGCCGGGGACTGGGTACGCGACGCCACCATCTTCGTCGTGCAGCGCTACCCGCTGCCGATGACGGTCCTCGGCATCGCACCGGACTGGGAACCGGGCGAGTAGACAAGCCCTTGGTGGGGGTGCTATAACCGCCGGAACGCCTAGCAGAGGAGTATGTGTCTTCCTTCAGGTAGCCCTCGGAGCAGCCAGCCTCGTCTCGGGTTTCTTCGGAAACAAGAAGGCGAAGAAAGCCGCCGCCGCCGCCGCTGCGGCGGAAGCGCGCGTCGCTGCGGAAAACGCAAAGCTGGTCGACCTGCAGATCGCCGACGCCCGGTTCAGGGGCGAGCGGGAGATCGGCGACGTCGTCAGATCGGGCCGCGAGGCCGCCGGTCGTCAGCGCGTGGGCGCGGCGTCCAACTACCTCGACACGACTTTCGGGTCGCCACTCGACGCGATCTTCATGACGACCGACAACATCCGCCGGGACATGGAGACGTCGCGCCGGAACACGCAGGGCGAGGTCATGGACCTCGAGCGGCAGAAGCTCAACTTCACGGCGCAGGCGGCGGCGTCCACCCGCGAGGCGAAGTACGCCAAGCAGGCCGGGAACATCAAGACCATCGGCGACGCGCTTACCGGCGCCTCTGACATCTACAAGGCGTGGATACAGCGATGACCAATGCCCCGATCTACCAGTCGAAGATCGGCGACCGCCCGGTCGGCCAGACGTACCTGCGCAATGCGGACACCGCACGGTCCTTTGGGTCAGAGGTCGGCGCCGCGATGCAGGACGCCGGGCGCGCGTTCACGAGCTGGCAGGAAGCCTTCCAGCTGCGCGATCAGCTGGCCGGCGACACCCGCGTGCGGGAGCGCCGCGAGGCGTATCGTTCGCGTACGCGGGAAACGGTGGCGGATTACGGCTCCTCTACGGGAACCAATGCTGTAGCGCAAAGCGAGCAAGTGCTCGACCGGCTCGAGCGCATCCGGCAGGAAGAAGCCTCCAAGATCACGAACCCTCGGGAGCGCGAGAAGTTTCTCGCGGATACCGAGAGCATCGCTATGGGCCGCGCCGACGACGTCGCCAGCAAGGCGAGCGCCGAAGAGAAGAAAGCCGCGACCGATAGCTATCAGGCGGCGGTGACCGGCTACACCGAAGACGCGCTCGACCACTTCAATGACGACGCCAAGTTCGAAGAGAACCTCGCGATGGCGCTGACCGAACAGCGCAACCTCGCGGGCCTTACCGGGACGACGCCGGAGGTGCTCGCGCGCGCGGACGAGGAGTTGATCAACGAGACGCTGTCCAACCGCGTCGTGCTGATGGCGGCCAGCGATCCTGAAGCTGCGATGCAATACCTCGAGCAGGAAGAGCGCCTGTCGGCGGTCGCCAAGCAGAAGGTCAAGGACATGCTCGCGCCTGCCGTTCAGGGCGACCGCGTCGAGAAGTGGATGTCGCAGTTCATCGTCTCCGGCAGCGGTTCTGGCGGCAGCTTCATGGAGACGACCATGTCTCGTGAGAGCGGCGGCAACGTCAATGCCCAGAACCCTAACAGCACCGCCGGCGGTCTCTTCCAGTATCTCGACAGCACTTGGAACCAGAGCGTTGTCGCGGCGGCCAATGCGGGCGCGCTCCCGCCCGAGTTCGACGGCATGTCGACGGCGGAGCTGCAGGCGGCCAAGATGGACCCCGGCCTACAGATGGCGGTCATGGCGTACGACGAGGATCGGTACGAGGCGACCCTGAGCGGGCAGGGCCTGCCTGTCAACAACGTGACCAAGTACATGCTGCACCACTTCGGCATGGGGGCCGGCGCCGCAACGCTGAGTGCCATGCAGACGAACCCCGGCGCGGCGGTCAAGGATGTCTATGCCGCGAACGGCTGGGACTGGGATGCGGTTGTTGCGGCCAACCCCGGCGTCAGCTACAACATGACCGTCAGCGAGCTGCACGCGTACGCCGGGCGCCACATCGGGTCTGGCGGCAGCGCGGTCGAGTTCGACTTCGCGGCGGCCTACTCGTTCGCCCAGACCATCGAGAACCCTGCGGATCGCGCGGCGTTTCTCGCCAGCGTCGAAGCGCGCGAAGCCACCGAGGCCGCGCGTCGCCGGGCGGCGTCGGGCGCCGTGATCGACGAGGCGTCCACCCGCTACTTCGAGACGGGAGAGAGCGACCTGTCGCTGAAGGACCAGATCACCCTCGGCATCGACGGCACCAGCGCGTTCCGCGACATGGTGGCGAAGAACGAGAGCGGCAAGCTCACGACCGACATGGCGACCTACAGCCTGCTCACCGAGATGGCGTCGTCGACCAACCTTGCGACCCGCAAGGCGTTCGCGGCGGAAGGGTCCATCGAACCTTACATCAACCGGCTGTCGCAGCAGGATTACCGCGCCTTCACCGAGCAGCGCGCGCTCGCGCGGGCCGAGCTCGAGGGCATCAAGATGACCGAAGAGCAGCTGAAGCGCAATCCGGGCATGGCCGTTCCCGTGACGCCGGAGCACCGCACGACCATCGGTCGGCACCTCGACCGGGTAGGCGTGGCCGGCGGCGCGAAGAACGCCGAGGCCCGCGCGCAGGCCGAGTATCAGATGGAGACCCGGCTGCGGCAGCAGATGATCGACTTCTGGCAGGAGAACAGCCGCCAGCCGAACGCGAACGAAGTCGACGACATGATCTACGCGCAGACCCTGCAGATCGCGCCCGGCGGCATGCTGAGCGATCCCAAGATGATGTTCGAGTTCGATACTATGGCGGACGGCGACGTGCCCACCCCGTCCATCGAGTACGAGGCGATCCCGGCCACGGCGCGCGTCGAGCTGGCCCGCAGGCTCTCGGCGGTTCTGGGCCGCACGCCCACACCTGACGAGATCGCGCAGGCCTTCGTCAATTCCACGCTGATCAGGGGGCAACTCGCGCCCGTGCCCCTTGACAGCATGGAGGTACCTGTGGAAGTATTTGTGTACGGCAATCAGCTGGGGATCGGTGAGGATGAGCTCAGGCAGCACTGGGAGACCTATGTCAACCAAGTCGCCGCCGGCCTCATCGACCCGAACGAATACCCCTTCGTCCCGCCCACCTCTGGGCCTGTCCCGCGATACGGAAGTTTCATGGCTGGCAGCTATCTCGAAGATGTCCTCGGTCGCAAGCCTGAGGCAGGTTCTGGAGGAGCTACGGCACCCGTGGGTGCTCGTCCCGCTGGCAGCTATCTGGGTGACGTTCACAACGCCGCAAGTGAGCGCGCGCGTCTTGCCATCAATCGCTATCGTGAGACGACTGCCGACACCGCCGCGCTCGCGACCAAGCTCAGCGGTCGCGCGCCCGAAGTGCTGGGCCAGCCGATACCGGCACCGGCGTTCTTCGATGAGGGGCGCGTAACCGAAGCCTTCCGCAAGGCCGAGGCCGAGAAGCGCATCGCAGAGCTGAACCCCCGCCTCGCGGCGTGGGCATCAGGCGATCCGGTCAACGCCATCATGGTGCGGGAGTACGGCGAGGAGCTGGGCTTCCTCGGTCAGGCGACCGAGGCTCTGACCAAGGGCGGCGCCGATCTCGTGCTGACGCTCAAGAGCCAGACCTTTGGCTACGCCGCAGATGAGCGCAAGCTCGCGCTGGCCGAGAAGGCCCGCGTCGAGGCGCTGCGCAAGAATGCCGGCCCCGGCGGCGACGTCGCGCAGAGCCAGCCGGCCACCCGCACGGGTGGCGAAGGCATGGCGACTGACAGCCTCGGCGACGCCTTCGACGCGACCCGCCGCCTGCGCGAGGCTGTCATGAAGGAAACCGGCGCGGACGTCCCGCCGGATCGCGCAGAGGTCGACCGGCTGCGGGCCAAGGCTACTGCGTCGTTGATCGACGAGATGGAAGCCAAGAACGAGATCGAGGAAGACTACCAGCGCGGGCAGCGCGTAAGCGCCGTCGACCGCCGGCTGGCCGACATCGAGAAGGATACGAGCCTCGGGACGTGGGAGCGCTTCGGCGCCCAGATGGGCGCTATGGCCGAGAACCCGTTGGACGGCGCGGCGTGGCTGGGCACCGTCGTGCTCGAGAGCGCGCCTTCGCTTGTCGCAGGCGCTGTGACCACGCTGGTCACCAAGAACCCGGCGGCTGGCGCAGTGATCGCGGGCGGCACGTCGGGCGTCATCTCCTACGGCCCGACCTACGACAAGCTCGCCAAGGAAGCCGGCTTCGATCTCCGCACGCCTGAGGGCATTGCGGCGTTCATGAAGACGCCCATCGCCCGTGAGCTGACCCGCGACCGCGCCTCGGCCTACGCCATGACCATCGGCGTGGTCGACACGCTGTCGGGCGGCATTGCCGGCAAGCAGCTGATGCAGACACCGATGGGTGAGCT